>WBZP01002533.1_pt1 | contig 20884 bp, 16 predicted proteins | sample 5204301 | NCBI WGS metagenome assembly WBZP01 (sample SAMN12412401, study PRJNA552823) | activated sludge metagenome | isolation source: activated sludge from nitrification reactor of wastewater treatment plant... | place: USA: Pennsylvania | collected 2017
CGACAAAGTTGGCGAGCAGGATGATGATCACCACCGGCAGCACGAAGGCCAGCACCACGGTCCAGATCAACTGCCTGGGCGTCCGGATCGGGCCCTCATGCGATTCATGCGACTCATGCTCTGCTGCATTGGGCGCTGCGGAGTGTTGGGCAGGGGGCTGGTGGGGTGCGCTCATGCGGTCCTCGGAAGTGCCACGCAAAGGGCCTGTCGGGGCGGGCAAAACCGCAAAATTATAAGCGGTAGAATTCACACCCTCGCCCGGCGACCGTGGTGAAGTGGATATCATGCGGCCCTCCGAAGGCCGCGTCGCAAGTTCGATTCTTGCCGGTCGCGCCAGGCCCGATCCGCCGCGGATCCCCCACGACCAGATCGTGCACCTGCGCCGCACCGAGATCCGAACTGCCGCGTCGCCGGCCCGTCCCGGGACGGGCGCCGTTCGATGATCGGCCAACATCGCGGCCGCCGGACCTTCTTCAGCGCCCCGCAGTCGGTGACTGGCCTGGTCGCCGCGCTGCTCGAACCGGCGGTCATCGTCGGTTGCTACTTCGCGATCAACCATGCCTTCGGGCAGTCCGTATTGCGCGCCGACCTGGTGCTCGGCCTGCTGGTGCTCGCGCTCACGTTCCCGGGGCGCAACCGGTTCCGCGACGCCCGGCTGACAGCGGCGGTCGACATTCTCATCGGCTGGTCGGTCCTTCTGGGCCTGCTCGCCCTGTGTGGCCTGGCGACCGGCAGCTTCGGGCTCTTCGACCGTCGGGTGCTTCTGGCCTGGGCCATCGTGACGCCCTTCGTGCAGTGGAGCACCGTGCTTGCCGGCCGGCGGATGGTGGCATGGCGTGCACGCCGTCCGGGTGCGCGCCGGAACGCGGTGGTGATCGGTGCAACCGCGCTGGGCGTGCGCGTTGCGAAGGCGCTGCAGGCCAGTGGACTGCACGGCAGCGATTTCGTCGGGTTCTTCGACGATCGCACCGACGCCCGCGTCGTCGACGAGGCCCGGCCGCGCCTGCTCGACGACCTGACCGCGGCCGCCGCCTACGTGCGTGCGCATGCCGTCCGGGAGGTCTACATCACGCTGCCGCTCGGCTCGCAGCCGCGCATCGTCGCGCTGCTCGAGTCGCTGCAGGGCACGACGGCGTCGCTGTTCTACGTGCCCGACGTGTTCGGCATCAGCATCATCCAGGGGCGGCTGGAGGATGTCGCGGGCGTGCCCGTGGTCGGCATCTGCGAGACGCCCTTCACCGGCATCAACGCGCTGGCCAAGCGCACGATGGACATGCTGCTCGCCGGCACGATCGTCGCGGCGGCCGCGCCGCTGCTGCTGCTGCTGGCGATCGGCGTGCGGCTCAGCTCGCCGGGGCCGGTCATCTTTCGCCAGCATCGCACCGGGCTCGACGGCGAACGCATCACGGTCTGGAAATTCCGCTCGATGACGACGCAGGACGACGGCGCGCAGATCCGCCAGGCGACACACGACGACCCACGCGTCACGCGCTTCGGCCGCTTCCTGCGCCGCACCTCGCTCGACGAGCTGCCACAGCTGTTCAACGTCCTCCAGGGCCGCATGAGCATCGTCGGCCCGCGGCCGCACGCGGTGGCGCACGACGAGCAGTACCGGCGCCTCATCAAGGCGTACATGGTTCGGCACAAGGTGCGCCCCGGCATCACCGGCTGGGCGCAGATCCACGGCCAGCGCGGCGAGACCTCGACACTCGAGGACATGCAGCGGCGGGTCGAATACGACCTCGAGTACCTGCGCAACTGGTCTATCGCGCTCGACCTTCAGATCATCGCCCGCACCGTCAAGCTGGTCTTCTTCGACCCGCACGCGTACTGATGCCGCGCGCGGCGGCGCCGCGCCTACCGGTGGCAGACGAAAAGGTCCTGGTCCGCCCCGCTCTGCCGGTTTGCCCGGCGCCAGTCACCGCGCAGCAGGCGCACCCCGCCGAAGCCTGCCTCACTCAGGCTGCGCTCGAGGTACCCGCCATCGAACGCCGTCGCCTTGCGCGGGCTCTCGCGCGAGTACAGGTACGTGTTGCCGGACTTCGTCGCGCGGGCGAGGAACGAGCCGCCGGCGGTGTCGTCGACGACGAAGCACGAGAAGACGAAGCAGCCCCCGGGCCGCAGGCAGCGTGCCGCCTCATGCAGGTAGTTGCGCACCTCGTCCTCGAGCAGGTGGGTGAACAGCGAGTAGGCAATGGCGGTGTCGAAGGAACGATCGCCGAACGGGAACACGAAGGCTGCTGCGCTCGTCGTCGCCGCGGGGTTGTAGACGTCGCTGTGGATGTCGGCAAGGTGGAATGCGAACCTCGGATCGGCCGCCTGCAGGTGCCTGCGCGCCCAGTCGATCGTGACGCGGTCGATGTCGAGCCCGCAGTAGCTGCCGCTGCCCAGCCGCTGGCGCAGCGCATGTGCCAGCCGCCCGCAACTGCAGCCCAGGTCGAGGATGCGCACATCGCTCAGCCTGACTTCCGGCGGCAGCCGGTCGACCAGGCGCTGCGCGGAGCGCACGAACTTGCCGCCACCGAACTCGCCCGGGACGCCGTTCGTGCGCACGCGGATGGAGAACGGCGGCAATGCAGACGCCCCGGTGGCCCGCCGGACGAGCGCATCGGCGGCGTCGAGCACGGCGAAGACCGGCCGCAGCCAGGGGTCGTTGAACGAGATGCGACCGCCGTAGAGCCTCTTGAGCAGCCTGAACATGCGACAGGGTGTCGTGGCGTGGTCCGCAGGATCAGTCGACGAGGTGTTCGAGCAGATCACGGTACTTCGACAGGACCTGGTCCCAGACGAAGTCCGCCTCGAAGCGCCGCACGGCTGCTCGCCGCAGCGCCTCCAACGTCGACGGATCGTCGATCAGCCGCTGCCAGCAACGCGCGAAGCCCGGCGCATCGCCGAAGTACAGCGCTGCATCGGCGGCGACCCAGCGGTTGAACCGGTTGTCGTGCGCGATCACCGCGCTGCCCGCACCCAGCGCCTCGACGAGGGACGGGTTCGTCCCGCCCGCCCGATGCCCGTGCGCATGCGCGAGCGCGTGGCGGCGCAGCGACCGCAGGGCCGCGTGGTCGTAGATCGCACCGGCGAACAGCACACGACCGTCGGCGGCCGCCTTGACCTGCCGGTGGTAGCCGTTCGCGGCGTCGAAAGAGCCCAGGATCACGAGCCGATGCGCGCCCGGCACGGCGACGAAGCCCCGCACGATCTCCAGGACGCCGTTCTCGGGCTCGGGCCGCGCGACCATCAGCAGGTAGCGTCCGGGATGCAGGCCGAGCGCCTGGATCGGGCCAGGGTCGGCGTCGACGATGCGCTCCGCGCCGTAGGGAATCATCGAGATCCTGGCCGCCGGGATGCCCCGCGCGCACAGGTGACGTGCGATCTCCGGGTGATCGGCCACCAGATGATCGGCGATGCGACCGCCCAGCCATTCGTTCGCCCAGAGCCACAACCGAGCCGCAGGGCCCCACTTCGCACGCTGCCACTCGATGCCATCCATGTTGATGACGTTGGCCACGCCTCGAAGGCGCAGCCAAGCGCAGAGCACCGCCGTGTTGTAACCCAGCGTGAGACAGGGGTCGCGCCGGCCCGCGGCATGCCGGATCGCGAGTGCATCGAACACGACGGTGCTTCGGGCCCCGCTGGTCGAGACCGGTATCCGCACGCGCTGCACGCCCTTCCACTCATCGTGCACGGTCGGCCCGCATCCGGCCTCCTGGCAGTACACGATGACTTGCCAGCCATGGTCGCGCAGGTCGAGCGCCAGTTTCTCGGCGAAGGTCTCGAACCCGCCATGCGCCGCCGGGACCCCGCGGGTGCCGAGGATGCGCAACACCCGACGGCGGCTGGCCGTCGTCACGCCGCAGCTCGCCGGGTGCGATGGCCGACCGACGTCGTGCGGTGCTCGGGCGTGCGATGCGGGACGGCGACGACAGGCAGGCCCATGACGGCGGCAGTTGCAAGGCGCAACAGTTTGGCACAGGGCAGCACGCGATCGGGCTTCAGGCCACGCCGCCCGGCGCTGCCGAAGGTCGTGGCGCACGGGCATGGCCGAGCGACCGGCCGCCCACTCCGGTGCCGCCACCGACTGTTGAGCCTGATCAGCGGCGGCGGCGACCCGTCGCGGCAGCATCGCGGGTGCTGGCGGCGCACCGAACACGCCAGACATGGCGGATCACGAGAACAGGGAGCCCGAGATGCGATCGACGTCCGTGCGCCGTACCGCGTTGGCGTTGGTTCTGCTGTGCGGTCTGACCCCGCTGGCGGGCCTGGCCGAGCAGAGCCCCTACTACTTCGGCTTCCAGCAGACCTTCGGCTACGACTCGAACATCTTTCGTCTGCCGGATCGGACGCAGGTCGGCAACGTGGTGCTCGAGCCGCAGTCCTCCGGGCTGATCTCGACGACACTGCTGATGGCCGGCCTCGACCAGCCGATCGGCCGGCAGCGCCTGTACGGTGACCTGAGCCTGGGCTACGCAAGCTATGGCAGCCAGTCGCAGCTCGACAACCCGACCTACAGAGTGGTGGCGGGTCTGGACTGGGACACCCGCGAGAAGGTGTCGGGCAACCTGGAACTGAGGTCGGGCCGCCGTCTCGGCGCCTACGGTGATCGCGACATCCCTACAGGCCAGGGCGACAACGACGAGCGCTACGACCGAGTGGCGCTCGTCGCACGACTGGGTGACCATCTGCGCTCCCGTATCTGGCTGCAGGCCGATCTGGTCTGGGACCGGTTGCGCAACGACGTTGCCTACCTGACCCCGGTGCCGATCGGCACCACGCCGCCGCTGCGCGAGACCGACGGCTACGAGCGCGACGACGAGGCGGTGGCGCTCGCCTTCGGCGTGCGCTACCGCTGGCTGGGTTCGACGATCCTCGGCGCCGGCCTGCGCACCGAATCGCGCAATCTCGAGGTCGCGCAGAGGCTGACCAGCCCGGCCGAGAAGGTAGGCTCCACCGTCGACAGCCGGCGCAACGACATCGACTTCTTTCTCGAACACCAGTCCGGCGCGCACGAACTTCACGCCCGCCTGAGCTACGGCGACACGGACTTCGCCGACCCACGAGCCGACGGCGTCAGGGACTGGACGGGCCAGATGCGCTGGCTGTGGCGCCCCAGCGGCAAGCTCGCGAGCGACATGCGCCTCCTCTACGACACCGAGGATCGCGACCAGGGCTCCAGTTCGCCGGCGGACTCCGGCGGAGCACGCCAGACCGCGGCCATCGAGTGGCGCCTGGACTACGCGCTCACCACGAAGGTGGGCGCTTACCTGGCCTCGGCACTTTACCGCCGCGACTACGGCACAGGCGTGGGCGCCTTCACCGACCGCGACACCTCTCTCACCATCGGTGCGACCTGGGATGCGCTGCGCAACACCACGCTCGGCTGCGCGGCCGGAACAGCACGGCGCACGTCGACGCTGGTGAACAACTTCGGTCGCAACGAGTACGACGCGGTCCTGGCGAACTGCTACATCCGCGTCCTGCTCCTGCGCTGACTCGAGGCGCGACACGGTGCAGACATCCGCGCCGCCGCGTCCGAGCCGCGTGACCGACGCGCCGTGAATGCGGCCTCGCCGGCGTGCGGTCCATCGTGGCTGCCGTGATCGCCGCTACGGTGCTTGGCGGCGCGCTGCTTGTGCTGGCGCCCGCCGCGTACTCGGCACAGGCGCCGGTGTCGGCCGATGCGATCGCGCGCTGTGCACCGCTGCTGGCGGCCCCGGAGGCGCGGACGTTGCGCACGAAGACGCTGGCCCTGCTTGCCGAGCGCGGCGTGCGCAACCGCGCGACCTGGGCCGATGCCGTGCTCGTGGCGCTGTGTGCCGCGCACCTGCCGCTGGGGCCCGAGAACATGGCCTTCGTACTCGCGCAGATCGAGCGCGAGTCGGGCTTCCACCCACACGGGCTGCTGCCGAATCCGCCCGACGCGTTCCGAAAACTGGCCTACCGGGCCATCGACGACCTGCTTGCGGCGGAGGTGGGAGACCTCCAGCGCCTGCTCGGGCGGGACGCGGCTGCGCGCTTCGTTGCCCGTACCGTGAAGGCGCTGCAGGAGGTATCGCTGCTCGACCGCGACCGGCTGCGCCGCACCTTCGACGAGCAGGACGAGCGCTTCGGATGGTCGCCGCGCGTGTCCACCGAGTGGGACGTGGAGAACTTGGTGGCACGCGACCTGCTACGCTTGGCCGACGAGGTCACACCCGTAGGCCTGCTGCTCAAGGGCGCCCTCGCGTGGGAGCCGCGGTGGCGATCGCTGTTGAGCGACGGGCGGCTGTTCCGCTCGGTGGGGCCGCTGCAGGTGGCGCCGGAGGCGGCGGTCGCGCTGGCCGCCGAGACCGGAACGACGATCGATGCAAGGCGCGCCCGGGCGCTGCTATACACGATCGAGGGCGGCGTTTACTACGGCGTGCACCAGCTGCGCCCGGTGATCGCCTTCTACTCCGCCGAGCGGCCGCTCACCGAGGCGACGGCCGGCTTCGTGGCGGCCGACTGGCGCCAAGGGTTCCTGTATGCGTGCCGCGACGCGGCCGTGGTAGCCCAGGTGGCACGCCTGGCCGGTCGCAACCTCCCTCCCGGGACCGCGCTGCGGTCGATTGAAGTGCGCTTGCTGCTGCTCGGGCTGCGCCTGACGCCCGACCGCAGCCCGGGCACACCCGTCGGTGCCACCGACGCCGCAGCGCATGTGGCTGCGGTGGACGCGTTGCTCGCCGCCGCGGGCAACCCCGGACTCGAGAAGACGGCACTCCATGCCCAGCTGCGACAGGCCTACCAGGCGCGCTTCGGCGAGGAGGCGCCGACTGCGCTGGTGCCCGATCTGCGCTACGCCTCCGCCAAGACGGGCCGCTACGGGCTGCGTGACGTCGTCGACGACACGCGACGCCGCTTCGCGGCGAATTGCGCGCGCCTGGGCTGCAGGCCCTGACGGGACGTCGGCCGCGCTCAACGCGCGCGCGCCGGCGGCCGATAACTGTTGCTGCACGCGCTGCCCGGGCGCCTGGCCACCCATGCCCATCGCGGCACGGGTGCCGGATCCGCGACCGGCACCTTCCGGCGTTCTGCCTGCCCGATGGCCGACTTCCCACCCACCCGTCCCCCGCTGCGCCGACCGACGCCTGCCCTCTGGGGCATCGGAGCGGAACGCCCCGGTGGTGCAGATCCGCGCCAATGAGTTCGGCACGGCGTCACTTCCTACGGGCCGCGAGCGCGCTCGCCGGTGTCGCTGCCGGCCTGCCTGCGGCAAGGGCGAGCGCCCGCCCGGAGGCGGAGGCGACGCCGGAATCGCCGGCCCGGGACGGCGCCGACCCGCTGGCCGCCACGGCCGATACCGACGGCGACTACCGCGCGCTGGTCTGCGTGTTCCTGCGCGGTGGATCCGACGGCCACAACTGGGTCGTGCCGCTGGGGCGCGGGGACTATGCGGCGTACAGACGCGCCCGTGGGCCGCTGGCGATCGAGCGCGCCCGCCTGCTGCCGGTCGCTCCGGCAGGCTCGGGCGTCGGGGGGCGCAGCTTCGGGATGCCGCCGGCGCTGGCGCCTCTGCGGGCGCTGTACGAGGAAGGTGCCGCCGCCGTGGTGGCCAACATCGGCCCGCTCGCCCGCCCACTGGCGCGCGAAGAGGCCCTGGCTGGCCACGGTCTGCCCGCGGGCCTGCTCCGGCATGCCGAGCAGGCGAACGCCTGGCAATGTCTCAGCGGTTCCGCGGAGCCGGGCGCCTGGGGTTGGGCCGGGCGCCTGGCGGAACGACTGTCCACGCTGAACGCCGAGCCTGCCCTCACCGCGATCGCTGCAAGCGGCGACCCGCTCTTCCTCTGCGGCAAATCGATGGCACCTGTGCGCGTGGGTGCGCACGGAGCACTTGCGGCAAGCCCACGCGCCGCGGCCTGCCGCCAGGGTGCCCAGGACCGCGTGCTCGCTGCCAGTTCGCGGCTGCAGGCTTGCCTCGAGCGCAGCGAACTGACGCCGCTACCAGAATTGCCGCTTGCCGTGCCGCGTGGCGCCGGACGCGACGACCGGTTCACGCTTGCCGCCGACCCGCTCGCACGGCAGCTCGCGGCCGTGGCACGGATCGCCGTCAACCACGCGCGACTCGGAGTGCGGCGCCAGATCTTCTCGGTTTCGGCGACCGGGTTCGACCTCCACTTCGACCAGCCCCGCGTCGAGCCCGAACTGCTCGCGCGGCTGGCGCACGCGATCGCCTGGTTCCACGACACGCTGCGTTCGCTCGGTCTCGACCGCAAGGTGCTGCTGTTCACCGCATCGGAGTTTGGCCGCACGCTGGCCGCCGAGCGCGGCGGCAGTGGCCATGGCTGGGGCAACCACCATGTCGTCGTCGGCGGCGGGGTGCGCGGCGGCTCCATCGTCGGCCGCTTCCCCGAGGCCGGCCTCGGCACCGCGGACGACCTCGGCGCAGGCCGGCTGCTGCCGTCGACGTCGGTCGCGCAGCTGGCGGCCAGCTGCGGGCATTGGCTCGGACTCGCGGACGGCGAACTGCGGGACCTGCTGCCCTCCCTGACCGCCTTCGACGCGCCACGCCTGCCGCTGTTCGAACAGGCGGCGTCGGCTGGCGGCGCCCCGCTGCCCGGACCGGCCGGGATCGTCGTCGCGCCGGCTCCCTCGCGCGCCGCCCCGGAGTGCCACCCGTGACCGTCTGGCGCGTAGCCGACAGCCGTGAGCTGGCCGCCGTGAATACGCGCCCGGGGGACGTGGTGCTGCTGCGCTCGGGGGCGACTTTCGATGCTGCGGCCGTTCCGCCGGCTCTGCTCGACGCCGACCGGGTGACGCTCGGCGCCTGGGGCAGCGGTCGACGGCCGTTCCTGACGGGCGGCGTGGTCGAGACACGCTGGACCTACCACGCGGCGCACGACGTCTGGAGCCGCCCACCGGCGCGCCACAACTCGCTGGGCAACGTCACGGAGGATGGCGTGCCGATGCGCTTCACGGCATGGACCGGCACCCTGGCGACTACCGCGGCCGGCATGACGCACCGCGCGCAGCTGCCGTTCTGGTCGGGTGCCATGTGCTACGACCCGGTGACCCGTATCGTGTACATCCGGCCGAGCGAAGGCCGTCCGGAAGCGCACGAGTACGTGGTCGCCGAGGGTGGCACCGCTGCCGGCCACGGCATCCTCAGCCTGCGAGCGGCGCGTGGCGTCACCATCCACGGCATCGAGTGCGCCCACCTCGGCGGGCACGGCATCGTGCTGATGAACAAGCGCGAGGTCCATGTCTCGGACTGCGTCTTCCGCCTGTGCGGGGGCAACACGCCGCAACCCGGCTACTGGCTGGGCAACGGGCTCGAGCTGTCTGCCGGTTGCGATGGCGCCGAGGTTCTCGACTGTGAGGCCGAGGACATGTTCGATGCCGGTTTCACCTCGCAGCTGTACGAGCCGCGGCCAGGGCTGCTGCTCACCCACCGCTACGCCGGGATCCGCGTTGCACGCTTCGGCATGAGCGCAATCGACATCAGCGCGCAGAGTCGCGCGCAGACCGTGCGCGACGTCGAGATCGACGGCTTCGTCGCGGAAGACGGCGGACGCCACTCCTGGGCCGGGGACCGTGGAGGGACGGCGCTCGTCGTGCTCTCTCAGTTCGCGAACGAGTCGACCGTGACGCGGGTCTTCGCGCGTCACGTCCAGGCACGCAACGTCAAGCGCCTGTACCTGGGCTGGCAGCACGGCGGCATCTGCGGCATCGAAGACAGCCATGCGCTCGGTACCTGGGGCGGGGCACCCAGTTCGTCAGCCAACGGCGCGCTGGGCCAGGTCGATCTGTGGCGCAACGTCAGCGACAACCACGGCGCACCAGCCGGTGGCCGCTGGCAGGAGGTACGGACGCCGCTGTCGGCGGCGTCCGAGGCGCAGGCGCTCGCCGCGCGCATCTAGGGGCTCGTGCGGCCCTGCCGGCGCAGCCATGCCCCAGCTCAGGCCGCCACGCCCATCGTGCGGTACAAGTGCAGCATCGCGTCGCGATAGCGCGCTAGCGAGTAGTCACTCTCGATGCGCCTGCGCGCCCTGCGCCCCACCGATTCGACCTCGGCGTCGGGCATCGACACCACGGTCGCCATGACCTGGGCGAGCGCCTCGGCGTCTCCGCTGGGAAAGGTCCAACCGGTGCGGCCATCCTCAACCAGCTCTGGGATGCCGCCGATACGTGAACCGACCACCGGTTTGCCGAGCGCGAACGCCTCCAGCACGGCCAGAGGCGCGTTCTCGTACATCTCGGACGGCAGGACGACCGCGCGCGCGCCTCGAACCAGGTCTTGCAACGCGCCGCCGCTGACATGCCCGAGGAACTCGACCGCGCCGCCCCGTTCCGCGTGGTGCGCGCGCAGCCGCGCCTCGTCCGGGCCAATGCCTGCGATGCGCAGCGCCACACCGGCGCGCAGTGCGGCACGCAGCAGCGTCGCCACCCCCTTGTACGTCGCCAGGCGGCCGACATAGACGAAGTCGCGTCCCGGCGCGAAGCCGGGCTGGAAGCGGTCGGCGTCGACGAAGTTGGGCACGTGCACGAAGGCCTCTTTCGGCCAGCCCCACTCGACGAACTTGGCGAGGTGAAATCGGCTGGGGACGACGATTCGGTCGAGGTGCCGGCGGTAGCTCTGGAGCCGGCGGTGCATGAGGCTCTCGGCCGCCACGACCGCGCTGATCGCAAGTGATCCGTGCAGGCAGCGGTGCCGCGCCACCTGCCAAAGGCGGCCATCCTTGCAGCGCTCGCAGACCCCGTCGTGAGTGAGCATCGTCATCGCGGGGCAGACGAGCTTCAGGTCGTGCGCAGTCATCACGGTGGGGATGCCGGCCTGATGCAGCACGGGGAGTATTGCGGGCGAGAGGTGGTGATAGATGCAGTGCAGGTGCGCAACGTCGGGTCGCATGCGCGCCAGCAGCGCCCGCAGGCGGCGCTGCGCCTCGAACGAGTAGACCACCTTGGTGGCCTTGGCGATGCGCTCGAGCAGGCCGTAGTCGTGTCCGAGCTCGATCTCGTCGACGAAGAACTCCCCCCAGGCCGACGACAGGTTGTGCGGGTGTCGCATCGCAAAGTACGCACAGTCCCATCCCAGGTCCTCGAACATGGCGCCGTGGTCGAGATAGACCGAGTCGGAGCCGCCGCGCCGGTAGTGGTAGTTGTTGACGTTCAGCAGACTGGGCATCGGGCACTAGGGGCTCAGCAGGAATCGGCTGTAGTCCTCGGCGATGCCGCCCCAGCTTGCGGTGCCCGCCGCCGCGCGCATGCCGGCTCGCAGCAACTCGCGCCGGGCAATCGCGTCGTGCAGCGCGACGAGGAAGCGCGGCTCGAGATCCGGGCCGGGCTCGACCAGCACACCGCTGCCAGGTGGAAGCTGTTCGGCAAGGTCGCCGACGCGCGTTGCGACCACCGGCACGCCGAACGCGAGTGCGAGCTTGAGTACGCCGCTCGTGCTGCCCTCGAGGTAGGGCATGAGCACCAGGTCAGCGGCCGAGAAGTAGTCCTGGACACGCTCGAACGGCACGCGAGTGTCGTGGAGGCGCACATTGGGCAGCGCGCGCGCGCGCTCGACGGCCGTCCGCAGCGCCGGTGGGCAGCGGGCGCGCTCGAAAGCACCGGCCAGCACGAAGCGGAGGCCTGCCTCATCCTGCAGCCGCTCCGCGAGCGCGAGCACGATCGCGAGCCCCTTGCGCGGCTCGAGGTGCCCGAAGAAGAGCAACTGCACTTGGGCTGCCTCGTCGTCGGGCCAGCCGATGCGCCGGCAAGCCTCGGCACGCGGCGGCGGATCGAGCGCGAACAGGTCATACACGCCGTGCGGGACGACCATTGTCGCGACTCCTGGCGCCATGCGTGAGACCGCAACGCGGGCCGCCTCCGAGTGCACGACCAGGCCGTCGAAGCGGCGGTAGAACCAGGCGTACTCGGCGCGGCTCCACGGCCGCGGGTAGTGTGGCAGCACGTCATGTACGGTGAGCACGCAGCGGACGCCGGCCGCGCGCAGCATGGCGACGACGAGCCCCTCGACCAGCGGGACCTTCAGGATCGACTGCAGGTTGACCGCCTGCGGCCGGCGCACGAGGCACCAGCCGAGAAAACGGAGGATGTCTACCGGGTAGCAACGGGTGCGCCTGAACAGGTGCACGACCTCGAAGCCGAAGCCGGAGTAGGCGGCAGGAAGCCGATTCGAAGTCACGAGCGTGGTCAGCTCGAGCAGCGCCAGGCGACGTGCCAGCGACACTGCATAGTCTGCGATGCCCGAGTCACCGGTGAACGAGACCACCACGATGCCGCGCCCACGCGCGGCGGGTCCGGCCAATGACGTGGGCGTGGTCACCGGCGCAACCTATGGCCTGCCGTCTGCCCGGTCAGCCAGGCGTGAGCCCCAGGCACGATCCACGGGCGTACGCATGGCCCCCCAGGCGATGCCCACGAGCACCGCGGGCAGCAGGAACAGGCGTGGATCCTGGTATGCCGGCGACGTGGTCGAGAGCGTGAGCATGTACAGAAGCAGCGCTGCCGAGGCGCCCGAATGGCGCTGCGCGGCGCTGCCGACCGGAGCGCGCAGCGCACCGGCCATCGCATGCACCAGCAGCATCAGGTAGGCCAGCAGCAGCGCGAGCGCGCCGACGGGGCCCGTCTCCGCCAACGAGTTGGGCCAATAGGTGTCGAGCAGGAAGTCCTGTCGACCGAACCACCAGTACGACCCGAAGCCGAGTTCGAGGTACAGCGAGTGGTCGAACTTGGCCGCGCCGGCTCCGCCGAATGTCCCCAGGCCGGTACCGAACGGGAAGTGCGCGGCCGCCACGCGCCACGCGCCGGCCATGATCTGCGCCCGCGGGTGCTCGATGCCGCGGTAGGGATCGGCCCCCCAGCTCAGGAACTCGCGCAGCAGGTTCTCGTGGTGCACGAACCAGAACAAGGCAGCAGCGGCGCCCGCGACGAGCAGCGATGCCGCCAGCCTCCGCCCAATGGCCGCCGGCACGGCGAGCAGCCACAGCAGCACGAGCGCGAGCGCGAGCGACGCCACCTCCTGCCGCTGCACGGCGGCGATGACCAGCGTGAAGTACACGAGCGCCAGCAGCAGGGCACCCGCACGCGCCGCGCCGTGCGCCTGCGTTGCCAGAGAGGCGGCCAGCACGCAGAACCAGGCTGCTGTCGTGGCCAGCAGTGACGGATGCGTGAAGAGTCCTGTCGCGCGCGAGGGCAGCAGCCCTGTCGGATCTTCCGACGCGCGGGCGAAACCGCCACCGGCGAACAGGCGGAAGAACGTGCCTGGCGCCGCCCACTCGAAGACCACGAACGCGAGCAGCGGCAGCCACAACCAGCTGGTGAGGCGGCGCAGAACGCCTTCGACGGCATCGCCGTGGAGTACCGCGAAGCCCAGCACGACCAGCAGCATGGGCTTCAAGTCGCTCGCGAACTGATACAGCGCCGCTGGCGGACGCGAACGCCCGAGCGCCGAGGAGAGCGCGGCCCAGGCGAGGAAGAAGGCGAACAGGGCTGCAAACGCGGCCAGCGCTCGCGACTCCCGACAGGCGCGCACGAACATCGGCACGCCAAGCGGCGCGAGTGCGAGCGGGACCACCTGCCACACGCCCACGAGCGCGGCGCCGGTCACCTTCTCGATCACCGACAGAACGATCGGCATACCCAGCAGCAGGACCAGCAGCGCGGCACGCCGCACGCCGGCGCCACGCAGTGTGAGGCCTGAGAGCAGCGTGATGAGCAGTGCGGCGAGGGCGGCCACGCCAGCCGGTCCGAGCACGACGGCGCACAGCGCCGCCGCGAGCACCGCCAGCAGCACTGTCGCGGCCATGCCCGCCGCCACTCCCGGCGCGAGCCGGGCCCCAGAGACGGCACGGCGCGCCGGTGGACGGAACGGCTCGGAGAGGGGCTTCATGGGACATCGTGCGACGCGCGGCGATCGACTGGCATGCGGCCACCAGGGGCTTCGCTGCGCGCAGGATAGACGAGCGTCGCGGCCGGGACTTCAAACCGTCGCCACCGCCGCTGCCCAGAAGTCGTACGCTCGCTCACCAGACAAACAGCCGCCACGGCAGCAGACGATTCACGAGCTCGCGCTCCGCCGCGGTGAAGGGCCTCAGCCGCGCAGCGATCGCGAGCGCCAGCAGTGCGCTGCCAAGCCCGAGGGCCAATGCCGCGACCGGGCGGGCGGCCAACAGGGGCCACATGCTCAGGGCGACCTGGCCTGCGCCGGCGGCCAAGACCACGCTTGCGGCGAGACGCGCTGTCGCCCGCGTGGGCCAGACGAAGCGCAACCCGGCCGCGTGCAGCGCCTGCAGCATCACCAGCGTCGACAACGCCTCGGAGACCACCAAGCCGAGGCACAACGCCCAGCTGCCGAGCGTTCCGTGCGCGGCCACGCCGAGCGCGAGCCCGGCGAGCGACGCCAACGTCGCCCGAAGACTGGCCATGCCGAGCTCGAGCGTCACGCCCAGGAGCGCGACCGCTGCGCGCAACGTCTGCAGCACCAGCAGTGCCACGAAGAAGGCAACGAACGGCAGGCTGTCCGGCAGCCGCCCCCCGGCCAGCACCTCCACCAGAGGCGTGCCGGCCACCGCGACCAGCGTCGCGAGTGGCGCGATCGCCAGCAGATTGAGCTTCACGACCGTACCGACGCGCTCGACGAGCAGGTCAACCGGCTGGCCCGACTCCCGCGCGGCGATCAGCAGCGGGCGCACCCATCCCAGCAGCAGCACGCCGGGGAGGAAGCGCTGCAGCAGGCTCGCGACGTTGGCCGCGAAGCCAAACGCGGCAACCGCTGCGGGGCCATCGAACTTGCCGACGAGCAGTTTGGCCATCTCGACGTTCGAGGCGATGCCCAGCAGATGCGCGACCCAGCTCGGCGCCGCGAATCGCCACAGCCGTGCGAACGGGATACCGCGGGCGGCCTTCCCCGCGGCGCCGTGGACCTGGGCCGGGGCCGGCTCCGGCCGCCGCAAGTAGTGCGCCATCAGAACGAGCGAGACCACCATGCCGAATGCGGTAGACGCGGCTTCGGCCGCCATCCAGTCGGCGACCGCGATCTCGCGCCGGCCGAAGTCGCCGATCCAGGCCAGAGCCCCCAGTCGCACGCTGTTGCGGGCAAGCGCGGACAACTGCGCCCTGCCCTGCTCGAGCAACGACTCGAATTGCGTGTCGACGAGCCGTGCAGTGCCCTCGAACAGCATCACGAGCGCGAAGACGCGCACAGCGGGAGCGTGCTGCGGCAGGCCCAGCAGGTCCGCCGCCGCCTGCGCACCCGCTGCCAAGCCGAGCGCGGCCAGCAGCATGGTCGCGAATCCGTATGCCGTGACAGCGACCACGAGGCGCCCCAGGGCCGACCCTGGCGCCGCCGCACGCAGTTCGGGAAGGAACCGGAACACGACCGCATAGGCGCCCGGACTGACCGCGATCTGCGCGATCTCGAGCGCGGCCATCAATGCGATGTACATGCCATAGTCCTCGCGCCCAAGGCTGCGTACCAGAAGCAGCAGGCTCAGCAGCCCCAGCAGGGCGGACAGCGAGCGCCCGAGGGCGAACTGCGCCAGGCTGCGACGCGCGATCGCGGTGGTACCCGTGTGCAGCGCCATTGGCGGTGAGTGACCCCGTTCAGTCTCCCGGGGGCGGAGCACCGTCGCCGAACACCCGTTCGCGTTGCGCCGGCGTCAGGTGCGCGTGCAGCTCCCCGACGAAGCGCCGTTGCAGCGCGTAGGCCGCGTCGGCATCGGCGTCGAGCGACGACACGCGAACCAGCAGGCCGTCGGCGATCACGCCCCGCAGGCCGTGGCGCATCTGCGCCAGCTTCTGGCCGATGCCGGTCGTGACCACCTGGCCTCCGACCACGATCCAGTAGGTCACCGGCTCGCGTCGTGCATCGAGCCGCGCGACGAGTTGCCTCACCGGCAGCGCGCGATCGTCGAGCGGCAGGATCGCGGCGCGGTGGGCGCTGACCGCGAAACCCAGCGCCGGATAGCAGACTTCCGGCCGGTGCACGCTGGTGCCGTCGGACTGGTCGCCGCCGAACGCCGCGACGAGCATCACGCGTTCGCCACGGGCGTTCGCGTAGCTGCGGGAGATCGTCTGGTTGTAGATGCGGTCGAGGACCGCCTGCACGTCCGGCGAGGGCAGGATCAGTGTCGCGCCCGGGTCCGTGCGCCATTCGGCAAAGCGCGCCGGAAAGAGCGCCTCGAGGTCGGGCACGCCGACGCTGTCGGCGAGGTGCCGCCCCGGCCGTGCCAGCCTGGCGGTGCCGGCGCCGGCGGCCATCAGCAGCGCGAGCCATAACGCACGCCGCCGAGACGGGCTCACCGCGACTCCGTGCCGTGCGCGCGCCCGAGCGAGCGCAACACACCGTCCGCGGCCACGATCAGCAGCAGGCCGACCAGGAACAGCAGCATGCCGGCGAAGCCGTGCGCGAAGCCCTGGCCCGCGGCGTCGCCGAAGTGGAAGGTGACCAGCACCAACGCCATCACTCGCACGACGTTGGCCGTGAAGGCGATCGGGACCGTCAGCAGCAGCAAGGCCACGATGCGCCAGCGCGCCGTGGTCCCCGTCGAGCGCAGGTACAGAAGCGTCAGCGCGCACAGGGTGATCATGCTGTTCAGGCCAGCGCAGGCGTCGGCCACCAGCAGCTGGTACGGGCCGACCGACAGCACGACCCCGGCGCGTCCGACCGGATAGCCGAGCGTGTGCAGCGTCGCGGCCGCAACCCCGGAGGCCGCGGTCTTCAGCGGGCCCGTGAACTCGGCGACGAGCGAAGGAGGCAGCGGCACCATGAAGCACAGGATCAGCAGCGCGAACCCCGCCGCGCGCAGCCCCGGCATGCCCAGGAAGCACAGCACGAGGCCGGCAATCACCGGGATCTGCGAAGCGACCTCGAAGAACAGCACGAACTGCGATCGGCCGACGACGTACAGCAGCAGACTGCCGAGCAGAACGGGCAGCCCGCGGCCGAGGTCGGCGCCCTGGCTCGCGTGTGCGAGCCGGTCGCGCGCGGCCCACAGCAGCACGAAGGCGACGACGAGCACGACCGGCCCATGGCCCTGCTCGTCGCTCGGCCAGACCTCGCGCGCCAGCGTCAGGTAGGTCGGGACGTAGAGAACGGCGAAGCCACCGACGAGCAGCGCGAGCGCGACGACGTCGGTGCCCGGTGGCAGCAGCGGCCGCCGCGGCGCCAGCGGTCCGCCCGGCCGCGCCGGCGCGGGGTCGAGCGCCGTCGTCATCGTCAGAACTCGTTGACCACCACCCCGGCCACCTGCGCCGGGCTGCCGGCGATCGCCGCGACCAGCTCCTGCAGCCCGGCGATGCGGCTCTGGTGCTCGCGCGCGATCACGAGTGCCGCGCCGCAGCGCGCGGCGATCACCACCGAGTCGGCACCGTAGACCGCTGCCGGCGTGTCGACGACGACATGTTCGAACTTGGCCGTCAGCTCCTTCATCAGCAGTCCGAACGCCGGCCGCTCGACGAGTTCCAGCGGATTGGGTGGCGTCGGCCCTCCCGGCAGCACGTACAGCGTCGGCAGGCCGGGGACCGGCAGCAGCACGTTGCGCTCGCCGCGTCCGGACAGCACGCCCGACAGCCCGGCGCGGCTGGGCAGGTGGAAGACCTCGTGCTGGCGCGGTCCGCGCAGGTCGCCATCGACGAGCAGCGTGCGGCCGCCCAGCTGCGCCAGCGCCACCGCCAGGTTGGCCGAGCAGTAGGTCTTGCCGTCGCCCGACTGCGGGCTGATGACCGCCAGCGCCCGCCGCGGTGGATCGGTCTCGCCCCAGACGCGCATCATCATCTGGCTGCGCAGCGCGCGGAACGCCTCGGCGCGCGCGCTGAAGGGCTCGTGCAGCATCACGAGGTCGGCGCCGAGTGCGCGGCTGCCCTCGGGGGCGTAGGGGTAGTGGAACTGCTTGCTGAGCGCGAAGAGCACGTCGTCGCGGCTCACGAAGCCGAGCGCGACCGCTGCCTCGCCGAAGCGCAGGCCCTTCTCGCGCTGGTGCTCGAGCACGCGCTCGATCTGCTCGGGCCGCAACGCGCGAAGCTCGGCGAGCAGGTCGCCGATGCTGCGGTCGACCACGGCGCCCGCCGCCGGTGCGGACGCCGAGGCAGGAGCCGGCGGCGCCGCCTGGTCGGATGCGGCCGGCACCGCGCCCGGCGTGCGCCGGATCGCCGGGCCGTCACGGGAGGGATTGCTGTCGGGAGTCATCGGCGCGGCGCCCGGCGCCTCAGCGCGGCGGTCGACGCTGCGGGTGCAGCGCCGGCAGCAGCCGCTGCTGCATCAGCGAGACCTTCTTGCGCCCCAGCAGCCCGCCGTCGCCGGGCGCGAGCATCACGCCGACCACCGGCAGGTCGAGTGCCGCCACCAGGTCGTCGGCGCTGCGTACCCGCCGATCCGACAGCTCGAGCAGCAGCGCCGCGCCCACCGCGAGCAGCGAGCCGAGCACGACCGCGAACAGCGTGTTGAGCCACAGCTTCGGCGAGGACGGTTCGATCGGCGGGACGGCCTGCGACAGCACGTTGACGTTGGTCAGCTGGGCCTGGCTCTCCAGGCTGGTCTGCGTATGCCGCTGCTGGATCGCGTTGTACTCGCGCTGCGCGTTCTCGACGTCGCGCACGAGCAGCGCCCCCTCGTCGCGCAGGAGCTTGAGCTGCTGCACGCGCGCGCGCTGCTGCTCGAGTTCGGCGCGCACCTGGGCCTCGCGGCTGCGGTTGATGTGGCTCGTCATCCCCACGCCGCCGGTGACGCGGCGCGTCTCGGCCTCGAGGCGGCTGCGCAGCTCGGCCAGGCTCGCCTTGGTCTCGACCACCTGCGGGTGCGCCTCGCCCAGGCGCGTGTTCAGCTCCTTGAGGCGCGCCTCGGTCCGCGAGAGGTCGGACTTCAGTTGGGCGATCAGGGGGTTGGTGAGCACTTCCTGCAGCCGGTCGCCCTGGTCGCCACGCGCCTGCCAGGCGCGGCTCGTGCTTTCGGCGGCCACCGCCTGCAGCGCCACCAGCTGGCTGTTCAGCTCGTTGAGGCGCTGCGTCTCGACGTCGAGACGTTCGTCGCTGGCGATGATGCCGTGCTGCTGCTGGTACGCGCTCAACTTCGACTGCGCGGCCTCGAGCCGCTCGCGCGCCTCCTTGGCGCGGCTGTCGAAGAAACTGCTGTACTGGCGCGCCGGATCGGTTCGCAGTTCGACCGAGGTCTTCACGTAGGCGTCGACGAAGGCGTTGGCCAGCGCCGCCGCGAAGCGCGGGTCGCCGGCCTGGTAGCTGACCTGGATGACGCTGCTCTCGCGCGAAGGCTGGACGTCGAGGCTGCGAGCGAACACCTCGGTGGTAAGCCATTGCTCGATGCTGCCTTTGCCGCCCGCGTCGTCGAGGAACAGGGCGCGCACGCGCGCGTCCTGGTCCAGCCGCAGGTCGCGCACGACGCGGTACGCGACCCGGTCGCTGCGCAGGATGTCGACCTGCGTCGCCATCACGGCAGGCGGCGTCATGCTGCCCAGGACCATCGCACTCACCGGGTCGGGCTTGAAGTCGACGACGATGCTCGCGGTCGCGGTGTACTTCTTCGGCATCAGCAGGCTCGCGCCGACGGCCGTTGCCACCGTCAGCAGCAGGACGAGCAGCACGACCCACCAGCGGGCGCGCAGGATGGCGAGCACTTGCGCTAAGGACATCGGGCGTGGGTTCGCGCGAACCGCTTCAGAACAGGCTCTCGCGCACGTACACCACGTCGCCGTCGCGCAGCACGTCGTCCATCGTGGGCGTCAACACCTGCACGCGTCCGTCGGCGCCGCGCCTGTGCACGCGGATGCCCTTCTCGGTGCCGCGCAGCGTGAGCCCGCCGCCGGTGGCCAGCGCCTGCATCAGCGTCATGCCGCGCTCGAGGCGCAACGCGCCGGGGCGCTGCACTTCGCCGTAGATGTACGCCTGCGGGGCGCGGTCGACCCAGATCGTGTCGCGGTTGTGCAGCACGATGTCGCTGGCGCGCGCGTCGCCGGCGAAGCTGCCGGGCACGTCGACCTCGATCCTCATCGGCTGGCCGTGGCGCGTTCCGACCACCACCACCACGTCGCCGCCGGTCGGTGCAATGCCGCCGGCCTGCGCGAGCAGCTCGGTCAGCTTCAGCTCGCCGGCCTCGATCGGGTAGCGCCCGGGCTTGCCCACGTGCCCGAGCACCGACACCTGGCTGCCACGCACCTGCATGACCAGCACCGACACCTGCGGCTGGCGCACGAAGTTGCCGTCACGCAGCCCATCGGCGATGCGCCGCTCGGCCTCGGCGACGCTGAGTCCACCGAGCTGCACCGTACCGAGCAGCGGATACGAGATCGCACCGCCGTCGGACAGGCGTGCCTCGAGCGCGAGGTCGGGGTTCTGGAAGACGCTGATCCGGACCACGTCGCCCGCGCCGAGGCGGTATTCCGGCGACGCCGCCGAGGCGGACGAGGTGGTCGGGGCGGCGGCGCCGGACACGCCCGGTGCCTGCTGGGCCTGCGCAAAGGCCGGCATGACGCCGAGCGCGAGTGCGCCCATCGCGCCAACCGCGCCGATCGCGCCGACGCCGAGTGCCGCCGCCCGCCGCAGCTCCCGCCACCGGGGCGTCGCCGGCTGCCTCATCGCGACGCCGCCGCCGCCGGGGGCGTCGCCTCGGCGAAGCGGCCCCTGTACTCGATGCGCGCCTTGGCGCGCAGTGCCTCGACGTCGGCCTGCATCAGCTGCCGCCGGCGCTCGGCAAGCAGCGCCTGCTCGATCGCGGGCGCCGCCTGCTCGTAGGTCACCGGCTGGGCGCTCGAGCCGGCCAGCGCGAGGACATGCGCACCGTCGCCGACCGCGCGGAGGTGCAACTTCCCCGGGCTCAGCGCGGTCAGCGCGTGCAACGTCGCGGGCGGCAGCTGCTCGGCCGCGCGCTGACCCTGATGGATCGAGAAACGGTAGCCGCCGGCGCGCAACCAGG
>WBZP01000372.1_pt1 | contig 20874 bp, 24 predicted proteins | sample 5204301 | NCBI WGS metagenome assembly WBZP01 (sample SAMN12412401, study PRJNA552823) | activated sludge metagenome | isolation source: activated sludge from nitrification reactor of wastewater treatment plant... | place: USA: Pennsylvania | collected 2017
CCCTTGGGGATCAATAAGCTCAGGTCAAGCTGGTTAGACTCAATCCTTCCAATGATGGATGGCTTCGTCAGCCAATTTCGAACCGTGGCCTCCATAGCGACATCGCTACCCTGGACTTTGAACGACAGTCGTTTGAGCTCAGTCTCGTTGCGGAGAAATCTGACACGGGCATAGAGATCCTGAATGTGCCCATCGACTTCCCTAGCCTGCAGCACCCCATTCGTCAACCCCATCCATCCGGTTATTCGCCAGGCATGCCAGTCCGGTTCTCGGCCTTTGATCTCCAACGAGAGCTCGAGGTTCCCCACTTCAAGTCCGCCCTTGGAGATCCATCTCGGAAGACTGGCAACCGGGATGATCCCTGTTGCGACCGCCATATCAACCAGGAAACCATTCCCGAACTGCAGGGTACCCTTAGCGGGAATCGTCAACGATGGCAGAACCAGCGCGACTCGGTCCAACTTGATACTCGCAGGTTGGGGCAGCACTCCCTCAAACTCGACCGTCGCGCGAGACCCAATGGGTTTATCGATCACCCCAAGCACGACCTTCGCCTCGTCCAGTGCGATGGATCCTCGGACATGCGGTCTCGTCGTCACGCCTGAGAGCGTCGCTGTTGAGCTCAGAGTCCCCTCGAGTACACCCCGATCAATGGCGGAAGATCGGAAGAGCCGGACTATCTGAGCCGCATCGCCACGTGTACGAATAGACAGATCTTGAAACTGACTGGTCGATCCCCCGGTAATCGTCCCCTGGACCTGGACGGCCATTCCCCCAAGATTCCCCGTCACCTGATCAAGTTGAGTTGCGCCATCAGCCAACACAAATCGCCCTTGTACCCCGGTCATCCGCTCCGGCAAGGCTGGATGATTCAGGCTGATGTGACGGGCGGTAATCTCCCCACCGGCAAATGTGATTCCTCCGGGTTGATTCAACGGACCGACGAGGCGAAAGGTCGCAACCGCCGTTCCCTCCGCATCTCGAACCGCGGCAAACACCTGTGCCATCCGCTCTGTTTTGACCGTCCTCGAGAGAAACTCTATCAACGACGTGGCCCCCATCTCACTCGTCATCTCCAGGTCCAACCACGGCCCTGCGTCAAGAAACGACACCTCCGCTTTCCCATCGGTCAATTGCATCGTTCCATAGTTACCCGTAATCTTGGAGATACGCACCCGCCCGGTTTCGACCAGGATCACCGCCGCCAAGTCTGTTGCCGCGACATGATCACGACCGATGAGCGCATGACCTTCTTGCACATGAAATTCCCCGGTCGCCGACAACTGAGGGCCGGTCGCGGTCGAGCCGGTCAGTGTGGCCTTCACGACCTGTACCTTGCCGTCGATGCGACGTTCTTCCAACAGGGCCGGTAACTGTGGATGGATCCACTCCGGAGAAATAGTTTTCAGCAGTTGAGGCAATGTCACAAGAGAACTGGCAAAGGTCACGGAAAAGGTGGGTTGCGGAGTCAGGACGCCGGCAAGACTACCATGGCCCGTCAGGGTGATTTCGTTCAAGTGTGCACTCATCTCCGATAACACCATGTCATAGCCGGCGACGCCCGGCATAACACGCACGGCACTCCGCAGATTCAATGAGCCTTGGAGATGATCTGAAACCGGTCTTGGGCCAAGAAAGTCGGCCGCATCACGCACCTTGATATCAGCGGCATCAATATGACCATCAAATTGCAGTCCAGGAACTGGTTCCCCCACATCATCACCTGACAAGGCGACTGGCTGTTCCGCCTGTTTGATCGCCCCATCCAGGGACACCCTCGAAACTCCATGCGTACCCTGATGGGACATCGCCACATGCACGTCGGCAACGCCCTGTTCTGGATGAATCGTGATGTCACACTCAACATGTTCCAGGGTAATGGACCGAATGCCATCCGGTCTGGCCGCATCCATCACCGTGATCGTTCCATTCAGAAGTTTGGCCTGTCTGACCATGAAGGTCCGTGCCATCAGAGCCATGGTTTGCTGATCGGTATCCGCTTGCCCGTTCACCCCATCCAAGATATTCCACCGACCACGTTCATTCCGACGAAGGGTCAGCTTGGGCTCCTCAATCAAGAGTCGTTTTCCGACAATTTGCTTCTTCAAGAGCGGGAAAAACCGAAGGACCAGATCGACGCGCTTCGCTGTGAGCACCACTTGCGCCGATTGCGGGTCATGGATGACGACTTCTGAAAGCTCCACGCGAATGCCGGGAAACACCACAAACTTGACCCGGTGGACATCAATTTTCCGACCAAGACTCTCCTCCAATTGTTCCAGGACAAAGTCCTTGAGATAGTCTTGACCGGTCAACTCTCGTGAAAAGGCGAGGAACGTTCCGGCGAGAACGATGAGAACAAGTATGCTCAGGAAGGCTAGCCGCAAACGGGACACACGACCTCCTTTGGATACCGGAAAGGAATTCGGCGGCATCTTACCGAATCACCTACATGAAATCCATCAACGCAGCATTTTAGGAGGGAATTCCAAGCTAAGAGATCCATAATAAAACTGACTCCACCTCATTTCCGCCATACCGCATCCATGACACACAACACCAGTCATCATAACGACTTACTGAGGACATCACCTGATCAGCCAGGCCCTCATCACTTCTCTATCGAATCTTAAGAGTTGACAGCCACCAGGCATTGGAACTACATCTCTACCTATGCCGATTCATCGACTCGCAGGCCAGCCGGCACCGCCCTCAACCCTTGTGGATGTCAGCAAACTCCTCACTGCCTACCGGGCTGAGCAACCCGATCCCTTTGCCCGAGAGCAGCGCGTGTCATTCGGAACATCGGGACATCGCGGTTCTTCCTTCAAGCGAAGCTTCAATGAACATCATATCGTAGCAATCGCTCAGGCCGTGTGCGAATACCGTGCGACGCAACGCACGACTGGGCCTCTCTACTTGGGTAAAGACACCCATGCACTCTCTGATCCGGCCTTTGTGACCGTCCTTGAAGTCCTCGCAGCCAATGGCGTGGAAGTGATGATCGACCAAGACAAGGGCTTCACCCCGACGCCGGTCATCTCGCATGCCATCCTGAGCTACAATCGGGGCCGAACCTCCGGTCTCGCGGATGGGATCGTCATCACACCATCGCATAATCCTCCGGAAGACGGTGGGATCAAGTACAACCCTCCGAATGGCGGCCCGGCCGATACACAAGTTACCAAGTGGATCGAGGACAGGGCTAATACCCTTTTGACGAAAAACCTACAGGAATGTAATCGACTTCCGATTGAACAAGCACGACAGGCACCCACCACACATCGCCACAACTATATCGAAGCCTATATCAGCGACCTGAAGAATATCATCGACATCGCTGCCATCAAAGCCGCTGAACTCAAGCTTGGGATCGACCCCCTTGGCGGATCCGGGGTCGGGTACTGGAAACCGATTATCGAGCGATATGGACTGGATGTGGAGATTGTGAACCCCTCAGTTGATCCAATGTTTCGCTTCATGCCGTTGGATTGGGACGGCAAAATCCGTATGGATTGTTCCTCGCCCTATGCCATGGCCAATCTGATCGCATTGAAAGATCGCTTCGATGTCGCCTTCGGCAATGATGCCGACAACGATCGGCATGGAATCGTCACTCGTTCAGGCCTGATGAATCCGAACCATTACTTGGCCGTCTCAATTGCCTATCTCTTTGCCAACCGCCCCAACTGGAAGTCTGACGCCGGAATCGGCAAGACCTTGGTGAGCAGCAGTCTCATCGACCGAGTTGCGGCCAAGCTGAAACGGACACTCGTTGAAGTCCCGGTGGGCTTCAAGTGGTTTGTGAACGGTCTGCTGGATGGTTCTCTCGGATTTGGAGGCGAGGAAAGCGCCGGCGCATCGTTCCTACGCCGCGACGGCACCGTCTGGTCCACAGACAAGGACGGGATCATCATGGACCTGCTCGCAGCAGAGATGATGGCTAAAACCGGTCGTGATCCATCCGAGCTATACCGAGATCTCACAAAGGAGCTGGGCGAACCGGTCTATGAGCGAATCGACGCACAGGCAACGCCCGAGCAGAAAGTGATTCTCTCCAAACTTTCGCCCCAGCAAGTGAAGGCAACGGTACTGGCCGGAGACAAAATCTTGGCGATGCTGACTAAGGCCCCAGGCAATAGCGCAGCGATTGGTGGGTTGAAGGTCGTCACTCAGAACGGCTGGTTCGCCGCAAGACCATCGGGCACTGAAGATGTGTACAAGCTCTACGCGGAAAGCTTCAAAGGAAAAGAGCATCTGACACTCATTCAACAAGAAGCGCAGGCGTTGATTGCCAAAGCCTTGGCCTCAAGCACGTAAGCGATTCAGATATGTTTGAGCTGAGCAGCACCGCCGTCTTGATCTGGAGCATGATCTTCGGATCGATCGGAGTTGGCTTCTTTATCTATGGCAAGAAGCAAAAGGTCATCGCCCCGCTCTGCGTAGGAGTGGCGCTTTGTGTCTTTCCCTACTTTATAGAGAACGTCTACTTGCTCGTCTTCGTCGGAGTGATGTTGATGACGATTCCATACTTTGTCAGATTGTGATGTGATAGGACAATAAGACCTGGAAACGCTGGTTCCTCACCCGCCAAACAGAACTGAGCGCCTGTGGGAATGATAGGATGAAGGTGTAGAGAAGACTCTCTTTTCGCTTTCTACCATGAATTCATCTACGCCTCGCTGGCCTCTTCCAACACACGACTATTGGTCCACACCGTTTGCAGAATCGTTACTGCATCATCTAGACCTACGCCCAGGCCTGCGAATCCTCGATATCGCATCCGGCCATGGCATTCCGGCTTTCTATCTTGCCGAGCAAGTTGGTCCGACTGGTGAGGTGCGAGCGATCGACGTGAGTGTTGGTCAAGTCGCTCGCGCGAGGGCTATTCAGGGGTCGCAACTACCCTGGCTCCAGTTCGAGTCCATGGACATGCGCTCGCTACCTACAGATTTGCCAACCTTTGATCGCATCACGGGCAATCTGTCAGTGATGTTCTTCCGGCCTGATAGGTTCCAAGCAATTCAAGGGTTGATTAGGCATCTCAACCCAGGAGGCCAGATCGTCCTAACCTTTCCATCCTATGGCACCTTTGATTCACTGTGGCGACGAGTGGATGAAGCCATGATTGAGCAAGGGCTGATCAAGGAACGAGAACGGTTCGAGGCCTATCTGCATGAACGGCCGTCGGTCAAAGAAGCACGGGGATGGCTTGAACGACTCGATCTTGAACGGATTGAGGCAACTGAGTACCCACTAGAGGTAGCGACAAGAGCAGGTAAAGAGTTTTTGTACCATCCTCTACTTCGTGGTGGTTTTCTCGACGATGTGTACGAATGTTTTGAGGATCAGTCCCTTGCCGACCGATTCATGACCGACATCGCTCAGGCCATTACCCAATTCACCCCGTTGATCGCACAGCGTTGTGTCTTGTCCGGATGGAGGAAGAGTTGAGGGTCACTCCAGAGAGACTTGCTGCTCCGCGTGATAGGAACTTCTGACCAGCGGGCCTGCTTCCACGTGACTGAAGCCCATCGCAAGACCTTCCTCTTTGAGCAGTGCAAACTCGGATGGATCATAGAATCGCGCAACAGACAGATGCTCTCTCGTCGGCTGGAGATATTGGCCGATTGTGATGATGTCGCAATCAACGGCTCGAAGATCCCGCATCACTTCACGGGCTTCATCGAGTGTCTCGCCCATACCCAGGATCAAACCTGACTTCGTGTTCATTCCATGCTGCTTCGCCCTCGCGAGCAAGTCGAGAGATCGCTGATATTTCCCCTGTGGTCTGATCGACGGGAACAGTCGCCTCACAGTTTCAATATTGTGATTCAGGATCTCCGGCTTTTCTTCACAGACCACGGCAAGGGCCTCTGCATTGCCCTCAAAGTCCGGGATCAGTACTTCAATCGTACAGGTGGGGTTCAGCCGTCTCGTCCGTCGAATTGTCTCGGCAAAGACTGAGGCCCCGCCATCACTCAGTTCGTCGCGATTGACCGAGGTGATGACAGCATGACGAAGGTTGAGTGCTTTGACTGCTTCGGCAACCCGACTTGGCTCATCTCGATCGACTGCATGCGGCCTTCCTGTCTCCACCGAGCAGTAGTGACAGCGTCTGGTGCAGATATGGCCGAGAATCAGAAACGTGGCTGTACGGGCGTTCCAACATTCCCATCGATTCGGACAACGAGCTTCCTCACAAATCGTGTGGAGCCCAAGTCGCTCCATCGTCTGCTTAATGTCGAGATAGTCGGGACCAGTCTTCGTATTGACTTTAAACCAGGACGGGAGTCGAGGTCTGTCGTCAGCCGATGGCTGAGGGCTAAGAGCTAAGGAGGATCGGAGCTGGTCAAGAGGGACAAAGCTCATCGCTCGCTACTCATTGGGAGAAAATGGCCTAAACCAGTTCTTGATTCGAGCAAAGAACCCGGACTGTTCCGGCTCAGCCTGCGGCGGATCGGGATATTCCACCCAGAGTTCTTGAGATCCCAGATACACTCCACGGCGAAAACTCAGTTGGGTTTTGAGCTGTCGGTAGCCTTGAGCATGTAGGGTCTGGATCAACAGGGTCAGCGCTTCATCCTGAGTAGGCTGGACATCGGTCGTCACATGGACAGCCTCATACCGCAAGCTGGCTCGGTAGCCATCTCCTTCCCCTTGAAACTCGACCGGCCTGCTGAATCCCCGTTCCCGGTGATCCAACCCAGCGAGTTGATGTTTGTCACATCCAGCCTGCCCCATGGCTCATGCTAAGGCTCGGTAGACCGCCACCAGATCACTGAGGGCGATGGTCTTGCTCTTCAGGACAGTCCGTTCAGCCTGAATGGCTTCCAGGGTCTTAGGATCGGCCACACCGAGTTTCAAACAAGACGCGCCTAAATGCAAGATTCGGTCGCACTCCTCGGCGAGTTTCCGCTTCACGACCGGATTGACCGATAGGATCTCCATGAGCTGTCGACGTGTGGTATCAAGGTGGGCTTGGAGTTCTGAATCGGGATAGCTTTCCCGAGCCGCTTCATCGAAGCAGCGATCGAGATACTGTGCCAGAAATACATAGAGACGAACGAGTGCCGCAGCGATATCAGTTTGGTCGTTGGCCGAGACAGCCATACATGACTCCTTTCCTTGAGCGAATGAGAAAATTCCGCGAGCGACGCCTCAGGGTTCAAGCAATACCATCACATCATTCCCTTCGACCTTCACCTGATAGGCTTCCACCTTGGCGGATGGATTGTTCATACAAGCACCGGAGGTCACATCAAATCGCCATCCGTGCCAGGGACAGGTGACGACGGTGCCTTCCAATTCCCCTTCTCCCAAGGGCCCTTCCCGATGGCAACAGGTATTATTGATCGCGTGGATCGTCCCATCTACATTAAAGACCGCCAGTGTCTTCCCATTGGCTTCGGCCACAATGCCATGCCCTGTCTTGATATCTGCCAGACCAGCGACCCGTACGAACTCTGCCATAGTTCTCTCCTCCAATGTCTGGGCGATCAATTCGTGCTAAACGGCTGTTTGACTTTCTTGAGCAAATTCTCGATCGACGAACCGCTGTTGCCAGCTCCTTTGAGCTCATCCATCAGTTTCTTCGCAATATCTCGAAACGCAACGGCTTGTGGAGAGTCCGGATTGGCGACAACGATCGGATGACCGGTATCTCCACCATCGCGAATGGCGGGATCAATCGGAATCCGCCCGAGGAATGGGACGCCGACTTTGGTCGCAGCCCGTTCCCCACCTCCGTGCGAAAAGATCTCCGTCCGCTCGCCACAATGCCCACACACAAAATAACTCATGTTCTCGATGATGCCCAGGAGTGGAACATTCACCTTCTGGAACATCGCCATACCCTTACGCACATCGTAGAGCGCCACCTCTTGAGGCGTCGTCACAGTCACCGCTCCAGCTAACGGCACCATCTGAGACAAAGAGAGCTGTACATCGCCAGTCCCTGGCGGCAAGTCAATCAACAAATAGTCCAGCTCACCCCAAAGCACATCGCGGAAGAACGCTTGGAGGTACTGGTGGACCATCGGGCCACGCCAAACCAGCGGCGCTTCTTCTGGCACGAGAAACGCCATGGAAATAAGCTTTACTCCATGATTTTGGACCGGAACGATTTTGCCATCCTTCTGCTCAGGGCCAGTCGTACTCCCCATCATCATCGGGATATTGGGGCCATACAGATCAGCATCCAAGAGACCAACCTTTACACCGGCAACCGCAAAGGCACAGGCAAGATTTGCTGCAACGGTCGATTTGCCGACACCGCCCTTCCCACTACTGACCGCGATGACATGTTTGACACCAGGAATCAGATTATCTTTTTCCTGAGGCTGTTGTGCCCCATGACCATGTTCGTCAGCCATAGTAGTTCTCCCATTCGATTGTGCTCAATGGCATCACATCTAAGACGACACCAGCAAGCCGTTAGGATGACCGATGCTCATAATCATAGCGAGGCTAGGCATGAAATGATATGGGCCAGTCGGGCTATCGGCGATGTACCGACTGGGGAAGTTCTGTCCGGTGGTTCACACCACTGAGGAGTCAAGCCGGCGCAACTTGCTGGCCAGCCCGATCAATGACAGCGCGTAGATGGTCCATTTAGAGGGGTCGAAGTTGTACCACTGTGGGCCGTTCCGATAATCACGAGCGTAGGTGTGGTGGTAGTTGTGATAGCCCTCGCCGAAACTGATGAAAGAGATCAGCCAGCTGTCTCGGCTGCTGTCCTGTGTGCCGTGGGATTGGCTGCCCACCATATGACAAAGGGAATTGATGGTGAAAGTTGAATTGAGGACCATAAACATCCGGAACAGGCCGCCCATGAGGAGGCCGCTGATGCCACCCAGGAGGGTGCCGTGCCACCAGAACCCGATGCAAAAAGGGACCATCAAACCGGAGACGACGATCAGCCAATAGTACTGATGCTGCCAGAGAATCACCGGATCGCGGCGGAGCCGCACTTGGTATTTGCCGATGCGATACGGCGTTTTATAGAAGAGCCAGCCGCAGTGGCTGTGCCAGAATCCTCTCGTGGCATTGTAGGGATCTTCGTCCGTGTCCGTGCGGGCGTGATGGCGGATATGGTCCGCACCCCAGACCAGCGCTGAGTTCTGTAACGCCCATCCACCCGCGATCAAAGCCAGACGCTTTATCCAATTCGGACAGTCGAAACTTTGATGCGCCACCAGACGATGATACCCGACCGTGATCCCCATCCCCGTCACGATATACATGACGAAAAAGTGCATCCAGTCGAACAGCGTATAGCCGATATAGTACCCATAGAAAGGAACGCCGATAACTGTGGTAGCGGCGAGGATACAGAAGAGGAGACAGGTCCCGTAGGAAAATCCTGAAGTCAGGGGCTGGGCGATCTGATCCGGCTTGACCATGTGTCCTCTCGCTGATAACACAAGCTGAGGTCCACCATGGCAAACTGGCTCCGGTGAACATGTTACAGGATTCGCACTCTAGCGAAACCAGTTCCCATTTTCAACCGGTATGTGCGCATGATCGACTCCCTGATGCTTGGCTTGTCGGTGGCTAGGAGTATACTGAGGATGGAAGCTAGGAGGACCATCCGAGGGAGGAGACGTGACGATGAATCCATCCGTGCTCGAAGCGGCAGTCTCCCGAATCGGACAACATCTGGCCCAGTTGTCTGCCGGTCGTACCCCGACCCTGTTCGACAGCCACTGGTGGTCACAAAGCGTGATCAACTTGGCAATGAAAGATTCTGCATTCAAAGTTCAGCTGTTCCGGTTTATCGATGTGCTGCCGGCCGTGGCCTCGGATCAGGCGGTCCTACGGTTGGCGGAAGAATACTTTGGAGCGCTCCATGGCCAGGTATTTGGGCTGCAATGGGGGTTCAAAGCATTGGCGGCGACCAATGTCGGGGCCGCCATCACAGGAAAATCCATCCGCCATCAGGTCGAGCAGATGGCGCGAACCTTCATCGCCGGAGGCTCGGTGGAAGACGCGCTCCCCGTCCTGGCGAATCTCTGGAAAAACGGTCGTGCATGGTCGGTGGATTTGCTCGGCGAGGCCACGATCAGCGACGTCGAAGCGGATCGGTATCGGGATCGCTGCCTCGACGCCTTGACGCAGCTCGGGCAGACCGTTCGCACATGGCCGTCCTCGACAATGTTGGAGCGGGATCATCTTGGCGCACTGCCACGAGCACAACTCTCTCTGAAGATCTCCGCATTGACATCACGGTTGGACCCGATCGATCCCCTCGGTACCTATCAAGCCGTGGCGGGCCGATTACATCCGATCCTGGAACGGGCGGCTGCCCTCGGATGTGGATTGATCTTCGACATGGAACAAGCAGAGACGAAAACATTGCTGCTCGAGATATTCCGGAACCTCTTCGACGAACCGGCGTTTCGGACATTTCCACACGCCGGGGTGGCACTGCAGGCCTATCATCGGGAAACCGACCAGGACATTCGATCCCTCATCGCCTGGACAGCACGACGGAATTGTCCGATCACCATTCGATTGGTGAAGGGAGCCTATTGGGATTCGGACACCATACGCTATCGCCAGGCTGGATGGCCGATCCCTCTGTTCGAGCACAAAGCAGAGACCGATGCGAACTATGAGGCGCTCGTTCCCTTGCTCCTGGATCACCGTCAAGTCATCCGTCCAGCGTTCGGCACCCACAATCTGCGGACGTTGGCTGTCATCGAAGCAGCGTTGGATGCGCGCCAGTGCGATCCGGAGACGATCGAATATCAAATGATTTATGGGATGGCCGAACCGTTTCAGCATGCCATGGTGACGCACCGCCGACGGGTGCGACTCTATGCACCGGTCGGTCGGCTGTTGCCGGGGATGGCCTATTTGGTCCGGCGTCTGTTGGAAAATACGTCAAACGAATCATTTCTACGGAAAGAGTATGTGGAGTCACAATCGTTGGCGAGCCTGCTCGCGCCGCCGATTGTCCCCTCTTCCACGTTGCCGTCCTCTGGGGAACACGATTCGTTTTTCAATGAGCCACACAGCGACTTTTCCCAACAGGAAGTCCGTACGGCGATGCAGACCGCGATCGACCGGGTGCGAACCGATCTGGGGCGAACCTGGCCTATCAGTGTTCGCGGGAAACGGCTGACTGGTTCCCTGATCATGTCGCGTAATCCAGCGCGGCCTGACGAACTCGTCGCGACCGTTCAGGCGGCTTCACCGGCTGACGTGGCTGCCGTGATCGGCACTGCAGTGTCGGCAGGCGAGGCTTGGGGGCGACGTCCCGCAGCGGAACGGATCGCGGTGATGCGACGCGCTGCGGAACTCATGCGCGCGCGCCGGGACGATCTGGCTGCCTGGGAAATGCACGAAGTTGGAAAACCCTGGCGAGAAGCCGACGCCGACGTGGCCGAGGCCATCGACTTTTTGGAGTTCTATGCCCAGCACATGTCGCGTCTGAGTGAGCCGTTGCGACTCGGACAGTATCCCGGAGAATTGAATCAGCGATGGTATCGTCCGCGTGGCGTGACCGCGGTGATCGCTCCCTGGAACTTTCCGTTGGCGATTCCAGCCGGCATGATCAGTGCGGCCCTGGTAACCGGCAACGCGGTTCTGTTTAAACCCTCCGAGCGTGCCTCCCTGTTGGGAACTCTTTTGACAGGCCTGTTCCATGAAGCCGGCGTGCCGGCCGATGTCTTGTATGGCCTCCCCGGAGGCCCTGAGATCGGACGGGCCTTGTCCGAGCGGCCGGAGATCGCCACGATCGCCTTCACTGGCTCCAAGGAGGTGGGCCTGAGATTATGGGCAGGCGCGGCAACGATCCAGCCGGAGCAGCAATTGATCAAACGAGTGATCGCCGAGATGGGTGGGAAAAACGCCATCATCGTCGACGACACAGCCGATCTCGACGAAGCCATCGCCGGCGTGGTCACCTCGTTCACAAGCTATGCGGGTCAGAAGTGTTCTGCTTGTTCCCGCGCCATCGTGTTGGACAGCATCTACGACCAGTTCCTTGCGCGACTGCGTGATGCCGTGATGAGCCTCACGCTGGGTGACCCGTGCGATCCCGGCACGCAAGTCGGTCCCGTGATCGATGACCGGGCACAGCGGCGTATCGAGGAATTCATCAGCCTGGGCATGGCGACTCACCGAGTGATCGTTCGCCGCACGACAGAGAGACCGGGGTTGTTCGTAGGCCCGACGGTGTTCGCCGACGTCAGGCCGGATGATCGGTTGGCGCAGGAAGAAATCTTCGGTCCGGTGCTGGTGGTCATGAACGCGAGGACCATGGCGGAGGCGTTAGAGATGGCCAACGCGACCAGCTATGCCCTGACCGGTGGAGTCTACTCACGGAGCCCCGCGAATCTCGAGATGGCTCGTCAGCAATTCGATGTGGGGAACCTCTATGTAAACCGCCCAATCACCGGAGCGCTCGTTGCTCGGCAACCCTTCGGTGGACACCGCTTTTCAGGGGTAGGAGCAAAGGCAGGCGGGGAAGACTACTTGGCCCAATTCATGATCACCCGCATCACGAGTGAGAATACCCTCCGTCGAGGATTCGAGTCGCCTCAGTGAGTCTTCGCAGATTTTATTTCGTACTCTTCCAGCTCTTCCGTGATCTCCGTCACCACACCACGGTCTTCTTTAATGGCGGACAGTTCCTGGCGCTCCGCATATTTCACGAGGCCGACTCCTTTGGCAAACCACGCCGTCATCACATCAATACCTGAGACGGTGTGTTGACTGCCGGACAGGTGAATGCGCATGTTCATACGCGCTTCGACTTTAACCGCATCCTGGAACGTTCCGGCCGGCACCGTGATGGTTTCCCGACTGATCACCTTGCTCCACCCCTGCGTATCCACCGTTTCGTCCGTTCCGTCACGATCTATGTCGCTCCCAAAATCGAGACCTGTTCGATCGAACTGTTGGAACGACGACGGGACTTTAAGCGGAAACCTGAAAATCTGATAGGGAGTAATCTGTTTCTCCAGCGGCGTACCCGGCTCGGATCCATAATAGACAATACCGACCACATCCCGACGATAAAAACTATCCGACTCTCCATGATTGCCAGGATTCGTGTCGTGAAACACGGTCACAGCCACCCCCTTGAGGGTCTTAGTTCCGGAGACCGTGGAGACATTCTCAAAAAACTTCCGCTCGATCGTCTGCAACGGGCCCTCGCTGATCTGCCCACGATAGGTCCACCGACTGCCGAGCGTATCAGGGAAATACTCCTCAGACTTCGAAATGGTGACTGACTCTTCCGCTCCACACAGCCCAGACCAGGCCAATAGACCTACCAGCAAGCAGAGTCCCGCCGCCCATACCTGACTGAAAACAAGTCCTCGTTTCGCCATCATGTGTACTCCAGAAGAGAGGCTGTGACCGTACCATAGGAATCCCGAGAGCGGCAAGCCGATGGGTGCTCTTGTTAAGACAGACCTCATGCTTGCCTTGACTTGGCTCTCATCGCGTGATTCGTCGGCATGTTCTCTACGGCTTGAATGGCCATCAGTATGCGCCCCCGCAGTGCCTCAGATCATCAGACTGATACCGGCATATAGAGGTGCACGCCGGGAATTTTCTTGAAATGAGCATCCAGGGTGTAGACACGGCAGTCGTGCTCGATTGCCAAAGAGGCAATGAGCAGATCTGACAGTGGCAGGGTTATGCCCTTGCGGAGCAGATGCGCCAAAATATCACCGGCTTGAGACCAAGTGGCTTGAGTGACTTCGAAGTACCGCAAAGCCAGGAGAGCTTCTGAGAGGGTGATTCGTTCGGGCTGGGTCCGGCAGCCCTGCGGCAATTCAGCCAGCACGACACCGACCAGGGCGACCTCATCTGTGTCAATGAGCACATCGAGGACGATCTTTCAGGGGAGTCCGCTCGGTTAAAGAAGGGAATCCAAACAGACGTGTCGGCGGTGAGTTAACGAGACCTGATGGCGAATCTCGGCCTGTTCCAGACTCTTCCAGTCGAGATCCAGATGAATCGTACCGCTTAATGATTTGAGCTGATCAAACTTCTTCCGCCTAATCATTTCCGCCGCGGCCTGATGGATCGCCTCAGTTTTGGTTTTCGCGGCAGTCACAGTCATCAGTTCCCGAATGAGTTTCTCATTCAAATCCAGCGTCGTACGCATGAGCCACTCCTCTCCCAGTATGCCTGTATCGTATGCAGCGAGTATGCAGATGTCAAACGATCTTAATGAGTAAACAAGCTGTGCCGGTGAAGAGGATACACTACGCTGGCTTCCGAAGAGGTTTGTGGCCCACGAGGTAGAAGATCGCGCTTCCGACCCGAGAGAGAAAAGGGACAACACAGCATGTCCCTATTTACTTTGTACAGTCCCCCATAATATTGCAATATGAGTATCTGACCACATGGATCAATTCTGGCCCTTTCTTACAAAGTCACATCCCTCTTTGTCTCATATAGCTGCACCGAAACCTTGAGGTCTTGCAGCGATCGTTCTAGCGTGGTGGCTGGCCTATTTCGCAGCTCGACCCAGTTGATAGGAAAAGCAATGCCCGTTACATGGTTCATGCATTGCCAAACATGTTCCGGTTTGAAGCGGTCAGGTTTTCGCCGCAGTGTGTAGTTGCTACCTTGTTCGCACTCCAAGGGAGATCCCTCTTGAAAGAATACCCACCTATTCCCATCCTCATAGCAGTGAATAACTCGACGGTTGGACCCATCAACGTAGTAATTGAACTGTCTCCCTCGATTGTGCCCGACTGCGGAGATTGCCTCACATTTGAGGTGTTGACTCAAACCGACTATATGGGAATCACAATCCGAAAGGCGCATGTCACAGGTAAGCAAGCTCCATTCTCCAAGTTGAACCGTTAAATACCGTGTCACAAAGGACTTGATCGGGAGGATATATTCTAGCGCCTTCCGGAAATCTGAAAATTCCTGCTTCTCAACGGGGCCAAATCTGGAAAGTTGTTTTGCAAGAGCGGCCGCGACAGCCTCCTCGGGAGCCTTCACAACATGGTAAACCTTCAAGTGCTCACTCAGCAGCTCCTCCTCTGTAGAACTCAGGAAGTGAGTCATTAGAGTCGTACTCCTACATTTCTGACAGCCGCATGAGTTGTGAGTTGCAGGGTCGGATTTTGACTCGTGCATTACCGTCAAAAACGACTGCTCCTTGCCACACGGCGTAGTGGTCTCCCCGGGCTACTGTACGCCAGGTCGCTGAGTCCGCCAACAGGTCTGCAAGAATTCGCCGAGCATCATCAATTTGGTCGGCTCCGTGAGGTGAACGGAGACCGAAATTCTTCTGACTTGGCTCCGGACTTCAGACAGTGGCACGGTGACATATGGGGACTGTACGGCTCAAGGTCTGACTCGGTTTTACGTTCTGCGTTGAGCCTCTTAGCCGCGCGAGAACGCCACTGGTGACGGTGAGGGAGAAGAAGCAAAGGTAGGGGAACCTAGCCCGGATAATTCACGACTGGTGACACAAAAAATCCATCGGGCCTCCAATCTGTGCTATAGGAGCGGTGTTCAGGCGCTTCTATGGGCAGAGAGAAGGAGACTCGATGGCGACAGCGTGTATACCCCAAGTCACGTTTGAATTCCATGACAAACTGAACCCGGTGGTGGCGCGGTTTGATCAAGCGCAGGCCAGCACCGATGGCGGGGTTGTGTTGCTCAAGGCGCTGGATGATCGCCTTGGGGTGACCGACCAATTAGCCGCGTGCCTGATCGACAGCCGAGACCCAGACAAGATCCGACACTCGATGCGCGACCTGCTGCGGCAACGGATCTTTGGCCTGGCCTGTGGGTACGAAGACGCCAACGACGCGGCCCGGCTGGCAGACGATCCGCTACACAAACTGGCGGTGGGCCGGGATCCGGTGATCGGAGCGGCCTTGGCCTCGCAGCCGACGCTGTCCCGCTTTGAGCACGCGATGTCGCCGCGGGCACTGTATCGGGCAAGCCGCACCCTGGCGGCCACCGTCATCTCGCATCATCGGGCACGCCTGCAGGGTCGGGCACAACGCATCACGATCGACCTGGACCCGACCGACGATCCCACCCATGGGCAACAAGAACTCACCTTCTTCAACGGGCACTATGACGCCTGGTGCTATCTGCCGTTGGTGGCCACGCTGACGTTCAATAGACCTCTTGCATAACTTCATGGCGTCACGTCCTTGTTGTACGCCGCCGCAATGAGCGTAAAGCGCAGGCCAAAGCGCCTTCTGCGGTTTCGGTATCGGTCGGAGACGATCTTGAAACGTTTCACAGCACCAATGACGTTCTCTACGAGGATGCGGTCTCTGGAGATGGCACGGTTGTGCCGCGTGTCGTCCGTATTCAGAGGATTCTTTTTGCTGCGCTTTTTCGGCCTCGTGGTGTTGCCATGCAGTTTCTGTAGGCCCAGGTAACCGGTGTCCGTGATGGCGTGGGTCTTGGGATGCAGCCGGACCCCGGATTCTTTGAACAGCCGGAAGTCGTGGCGGCGGCCCGCATCGTGGGTGAGGCAGAGAATCCGGCCCGTGGCCCTGTCGACGACGAGTTGCGTCTTCAGTGTGTGGCGCTTTTTCTTGCCCGAGTAGTACCGGCGCTGTTTTTTTGAGGACGCTCAACAGGTGTTTCCGTTGCATCGATCAGGACGACCTCATAGGCTTTCTCGTGGTTGAGCAGGGCGTGCTTACCCGGCAGCGTAAAGGCACCGCTCTTGATGAGCACGTTCTCACACCAGCGAATCGTGCGATACGCCGTGCTCTCGCTCACACCGTAGCTGTGACCAATGTGCAGATACGTACGGTATTCCCGCCAGTATTCCAGCGTCATCCGCAACCGCGTCGCCACCGCCAGGCGATTTGGCTTGCCGCCCCGCTTCTTGAGTGTCGCCTCGGCACTCTCCAGCACGGCGACCATCTCGGTAAACGTCCGCTTCCTCACCCCGGTCAACCGCCGGAACGTCTCCTCCGGCATTCCGTCACATCCCTGAATCTCCATGGCGCTCCTCCCTGGCGGAAAGAAAATCCTCAAACGGAGGTTATGCAAGAAGTCTAATGACGAAGTCGAGCAGTATCTCGTGGCCATCGTGTTGCGCCCCGGCAACAGTTCGGCGAAGCGAGGGGCTAGTGGGCTGCTACGGTCCCTGGTGCGCTGTCTGCGCCGAGCATTCCCGGGGGCTGCCCTCCGGGTCCGCGTCGATGGTGGCTTCGCCGGCAACGACTGGTTGGAGGTCCTGGAAACACAGCGAGTCGAGTATGTCGTCGGGGTGGCGAGCAACGCGCGACTGATCCAGCGGGCCGGGCGCTTGCTGGGAGAAGCCTATGGCCTGTCCAAATACAGTGGCCACACCGAACACGTCTATAGCGATACCCTCTACGCCGCCGGAAGTTGGTCGCGTCGCCGCCGGGTGATTATCAAGGCGGAAGTCGTCCGGCTGCCGGGACGAGACCCCAAGTGCAATCCTCGTTTTGTCGTGACCAATCTCCGTGAAACACCCGCCACGGTGTATGCGAGCTATTGTCAGCGGGGCGATGTGGAAAATCGGCTCAAAGAGTTGCATGACGGGCTGGCGTGGGCCGGACGAGTTGCTCGCGGTTTTGGGCCAATCAATTCCGGGTGCTGCAGACCGCGGCGGCGTATGTGTTGCTCCAGGAGTTGCGCCGCCAGGCTCAGGGCACCACCTGTGCCACGGCGCAGGTCTCGACCTTGCGGGAGCGGCTGCTGAAGTTGGCGGTGTGGGTCGAGCGGTCGGTCCGCCGACTCGTGCTGCATCTGCCTCAGGGCGCTCCGTGGGGCGACACCTGGCGCCGCGTCGCCGTGGCCGTCGGGGCCGCAGCCGGCTAACGCGGGCGGCAATGGGGAGAAAACGGGCGTGTGCTGTATGCGCAACGGGAGTGGTGTCTCTGCAAGCATCTCAGCAGACCCTCCAGGGCGTGTCGTGAGACCGGGCCAGAGCGAAACACCCGCGATTCTCAGGCCTACGCCTCCCACTCATAGGTTCGGATAGGCCCGATCGGCTGTTCAACCAGTGTGGTTGCGCTCATCGTGAATAAGGCAGGCTAGTGGCCGGCTGACACTGCGTTAGTCCCCGGCAACAAGTTCTGCTTCCAATGGATGGTCTTTCGGAAAGCGGCTGACGCCAAGCACACTGAACCCCAGCACATGGCCCTGTTCATCTACACGCTCCATCACAGCATCATGTGCCGTTGGCCGCATAAACCCTGGTGCGTCTCGAAACTGAACTTCCAAGTAATCCCCTTCTGGATCAAACCAGACTTTCACTTTTTCGGCCATATGCACTCTCCTGGTTTCAGCCGATCGGTGAGATACGCCGTCACCACAAACCCATCATCGTTGGCATACTTTACCACGACAGATAGCCATTTCCCACCAACACGCGTCTTGGCGTAGTACTCGTAAAACAGCTGAATGCTTTGATCGGAGCGGGATAGACGCACCTCTGACGGTGATTGCAACACTCGATCAATCTCCGCTTCCATATCAATCATTTCCGGATGTTGCAGAATGTGCGCCATTCTCTCGTCCGTCAGCCTGATTGATCGACCAAAACAATCACGAATGATTTTCATCACGATGACTTCGGATAGAAAAACTTGTACGGCACACACTGCCTACCACGAGGCTCGTAGCAGCTTACCCATTTTCTCCTTTGAAATCACGTCCTCATTTCGAGAAATACCGAAGACATGAGTCTCCAACTCTTTGATACATCCCTGAAAATTTCCCGCCTCAACTTGCCTTCACACAGCTCTCCTCGCATAATTCAGCACCATGCCGTCCCCGAGTGAACCACCAGCATCTGTCCTCGTCACCGGAGCCTCCGGAGGTATCGGTCATGCGATCAGCTTGGCCTTTGGAGCGATTGGTTGGTATGTGGGAGTCCACTATGCTCAGAACGAATCGGCAGCAAAGACGACGTTAGAACAGGTGGTCAGTGCTGGCGGAATCGGCGAGATATACCAAGCCAACATTCGAAACGCGTCATCGGTTCAGATCATGATCGACCGATTTTCCAATCAGGTGTCCGGCCCATTGGTCTTGATCTGCAATGCAGGAATCGGGCAACGCCATTTGCTCGTGCGCCATTCGGAAGAAGTCTGGACTGATGTGGTTGCGACCAATCTGACAGGAACCTTTTACTGTCTTCGCGCCATGGCTCCCTTCATGCTCGCTCGTGGGGGAGGCTCGATCATCGTGATCGGTTCCCACACAGGATTCCATGGAGCCACCGGCCAGAGTGCCTATGCGACATCAAAGGCCGGCCTCATCGGACTGGTCAAGACGGCTGCCCTCGAATGGGGCCCGCAGAACATCCGAGTGAATCTCCTGTTACCTGGGTGGCAGAAAACTGACTTAACCGAGGGCATCTTCCCCGAAGGAAGCGGATGGCCAGATCATGCTCTACGCCGATCCCCTGCTATCGAGGAAGTGACGGGAACCATAGTCCGACTGGCTCAGCTTAACGATGTGTCAGGACAAGTGTGGAATTGCGATAGTCGACATCTGTAGCGAACAACAAATAACTTATGCCCTATAGCTGACCACCAGAGCTTATGTGCAGCAAAGGGTTAATTCTCTCAAGCTATACGCCGTCCGCTCGTACCCATGAACCACGGCATATTCATAACCGGTACTGACACTGGCGTCGGAAAGACAGTGGTGGCGGCTGCACTCGCGCTTCATCTAAAAAAGCGTGGCCTCTCAGTCGGCGTGATGAAACCGATCGAGACTGGCGTGTCATCAGCCAAAGAGAGTCTGTCAGATGCAGCACGCCTGCGGGTAATTATCGAGAGCGAAGAATCTCTCGGCGCGATTCGCCCCTATGCCTTTAAACTTCCGGTCGCTCCCCTCACCGCCGCTCAGGCTGAAGAGCAGACAATCAATCTGGAGACCATTGGGAAGGTCTATCGACTCTTATCGAAGCGGTACAACCATCTGGTCGTGGAGGGAGTCGGGGGCGTACTGGTGCCGGTTACACCGAAAGTCATGGTAACAGATCTCATTAAACAATTGCGCCTTCCCGTTGTGGTCGTTGGACGGTCTGGACTGGGAGGCATCAACCACGCGCTGCTCACGATTGAGGCGCTTCAGCGAAGGAAAATCGCCGTCGTGGCCCTCGTCCTCAATCAAACGGAGTCAGTCCGATCTCACCTATCGCGCATCCAGGAGCACTCGACACTCGACATCCTCCGCAAACAAGCCGGGGTACCCGTGCTTGGCCCTCTTCCCTATGCGCCAGGTCTCCCAGGCCGATTCCGACCCACCGTCATACGGCTGGCCCGCTCTGCCGCAATTACGCACCTGGCGAAGTTGGTCTTGCGAGCCGGGCGACGAAGTCACTGACCGTTTGCCGAAGATCCGGAGCTTTGAGAATCGCAGAAATCACTGCGACGCCGTTTGCCCCTGCGCCAATGACAGTTGAAGCATGATCGAGCGAAATCCCGCCGATGGCGAAGATCGGGAGTGGCGTCAGTGAACGAATTGCTTTCAATCCAGTTATACCAACAACCGGATCATGATCAAGTTTCGAGACAGGCTTAAAAATCGGACCAAAGCCGAGATAGTCAGGCCCGCCCGCCGTCACGGCCCGTACCTGCTCTGCGTTATGCGTTGAGATACCGATCAGCTTCTCATCGCCCATCACCTTGCGTGCGAGATTGAGCGGCAAATCTCCTTGACCGAGATGCACGCCGTCTGCATCGACCGCCAATGCCAGATCACAGCGATCATTGACGATGAACAGGACTTCAAGCTCAGCGGCAAGCTTCCGAAGCTCCATCGCCTCGATATAGGCGTCTTTCATTGAGGCTGACTTATTCCGGTACTGAAACAGTGTGGCACCCGCTGCGGCAGAAACTTTCAAGACCTCATGAAGCGGACGGTCTAGAC
>WBZP01002535.1_pt1 | contig 20866 bp, 21 predicted proteins | sample 5204301 | NCBI WGS metagenome assembly WBZP01 (sample SAMN12412401, study PRJNA552823) | activated sludge metagenome | isolation source: activated sludge from nitrification reactor of wastewater treatment plant... | place: USA: Pennsylvania | collected 2017
CGCCCGAGAGCTGGTGCGGCTTGCGCTGCGCGAACTTGCCGAGCTGCACGAGCCGAAGCATCGCCTCCACGCGCTCGGCGATGCGCTCCTTGGGCTGCCCCTCGCGGCGCAGCCCGAAGGCGATGTTCTCCCACACCGTCAGGTGCGGGAAGAGCGCGTAGCTCTGGAACATCATGTTGATCGGCCGGTCGTAGGGCGGCAGGCCGGCGAGATCGTGGCCGTCGAGCAGGATGCGGCCCGCGCTCGGCGCCTCGAAGCCGGCGAGCACGCGCAGCAGCGTGCTTTTGCCGCAGCCGCTGGGACCGAGCAGCGCGAAGATCTCGCCCTTGGCGATGTCGACGCTGGCGTGGTTGACGGCGCGGAACGCGCCGAAGTCCTTGACGACGTCCTGGATCTGCAGGAACGCCGGCGCTGGGGAGCTCATCGCGGCGCAGGCCTCAAAGTCCGGTCTTGAACGCGGTGTAGGTGCGCGTCATCAGCCGGCGCAGGTCGTTGTTGATCGCGTCGGGCGTCGCCATCCGCGCCAGGTCGGCCGGTGCCAGGAACACCGTCGGGTTGGCGGCGACCTCGGGCTTGACGAAGCGGCGCGCCTCGAGGTTGGGGTTGGCGTAGAAGACCTTGTTCGTCAGGCCGGCGTGCACCTCGGGCCGCAGGAGGTAGTCGATGAAGCGGTGCGCGTTGCCCGGACGCGGCGCATCGACGGGAATCACCATCACGTCGAAGAAGAGCAGCCCGCCGGTCTTCGGGATCAATGCCTGGATGTTCTGGCCCGTCCGGCCGTCGATCGCGCGCTGGCGCGCGATGTTGATGTCGCCCGACCAGCCGAGCGCCGCGCAGATCGCGCCGTTGGCCAGGTCGTTGATGTAGCCCGAACTGGAGAACAGCGTGACATGCGGCCGCACCGAGCGCAGCAGAGCCGCGGCGGCGGTGTAGTCGGCGGGGTTGCGGCTGAACGACGGCTTGCCGAGATAGTGCAGCGCGGCCGGCACGACCTCGGTCGCCGAGTCGAGGAAGCTCACGCCGCAGCCCTTGAGGCGGGCTGCGTACTCGGGGTTGAAGAGCAGCTCCCAGGCGTTGTCGGGCATCGGCAGGTTGCCGAGCGCCGCCTTGACCTTGTCGACGTTGATGCCCACCGTGGTAAAGCCCCACAGCCAGTTCACCATGTAATCGTTGCCCGGGTCCATGCGCGCCAGCTGGGCCTGCACCGCAGGGTCGAGGTGGCGCAGGTTGGGCAGCAGGGCCTTGTCGAGCTTGCGCAGCAGGCCGCCGTCCATCTGCAGCTTGGCCCAGTTGGCCGAGGGGACGACGATGTCGTAGCCGGTCTTCCCCGCCACCAGCTTGGCGTGGACGATCTCGTTGTTGTCGAAGTTGTCGTAGCGGACCTTGATCCCCGTTTCCTTCTCGAAGTTGCGGATCGTGTCCTCGGCGATGTAGTCGGACCAGTTGTAGATGTTGAGGATCTTCGGCTCCTCCTGCGCCGGCGTTGGCACTGCGGCGAGCGCGAGCAGCGTCGCCAGGACGGCGGGGACGAGCCATCGCGGGAACATGGGGTGCTTCGGGGAGCCTGGGGGGGAGCGTCGCTGCGCGGGGGCGGGAGCTGGTGCGCGAGTCTAGGCCAAGCGAATGCGCGCAAAGTGCCTGAAATCGCCGCCCGGCACCGTCCAGAGCCGCTGCCGGGCGCCGCAGCCCGCGCGTCGCTGTCCCCGGCGCAGCAGCGGGTCAGGCCGCGCGCCGGATCGCGGCGCGCACGCCGTCGACGAGCTGGTCGATCTGCGCGCGCTCGATGATGAGTGGCGGCGACAGCGCGATCGTGTCGCCCGTGGTTCGGATCAGCAGGCCATGCTGCCAGCAGTCGAGGAAGGCGTTGAAGGCGCGCCGGGTCGGCTCGCCCGGGATCGGCGCCAGCTCGATGCCGCCCACCAGGCCGATGTTGCGCACGTCGATCACGTTCGGCTCGCCCCGGAGCGAGTGCACCGCATCCGCGAAACAGGCCTCGAGCGACTGGGCGCGCGTCAGCAGCCCTTCCTCGGCATAGGTGTCGAGCGTCGCCAGGCCGGCAGCGCAGGCCAGCGGATGTGCCGAGTAGGTGTAGCCGTGGAAGAACTCGATCAGGTGCTCGGGGCCCTGCATGAAGGCGTCGTGCACCTGCTGCCTGGCGATCACGGCGCCCATCGGCACGGTGCCATTGGTCATGCCCTTGGCACAGGTGATCATGTCCGGCGTGACGCCGAAGGTCTGGGCGCCGAACGGCCGGCCGGTGCGGCCGAAACCTGTGATGACTTCGTCGAAGATGAGCAGGATGCCGTGGCGGTCGCAGATCTCCCGCAGTCGCTGCAGGTACCCGAGCGGCGGCACCAGCACGCCGGTGGAGCCCGCCACCGGCTCGACGATCACGGCCGCGATCGTGCTCGCGTCGTGCAGTGCGACGAGGCGTTCGAGGTCGTCGGCGAGTTCGGCGCCATGCGCCGGCTGGCCGCGGCTGAATCCGTTGCGAGCCGGGTCGTGGGTGTGACGGATGTGGTCGACGCCGGCCAGCAGCGCTCCGAAGTGCTTGCGGTTGGCGACCATCCCGCCCACCGAGATGCCACCGAAGTTGACGCCGTGGTAGCCGCGCTCGCGGCCGATCAGGCGCGTGCGCGACGCGTCGCCGCGCACGCGGTGGTAGGCGATCGCCATCTTGAGCGCCGTCTCCACCGCCTCGGAGCCCGAGTTGGTGAAGAAGACCTTGTTCATGCCGGCCGGTGCCAGTGCGGCGATGCGCTCGGCCAGTTCGAAGGCCTTGGGGTGCGCCATCTGGAAGGGCGGCGCGAAGTCCATGTCGGCCGCCTGCTCCTGGATCGCCTTGACGATGCGCGGCCGCGCGTGGCCGGCGTTGACACACCACAGCCCGGCCACGCCGTCGAGCACCTCGCGCCCGTCGGCATCGCGGTAGTGCATGCCCTCCGCGCGCACCAGCAGCCGTGGCGCCCTCTTGAACTGGCGGTTGGCCGTGAACGGCATCCAGTAGGCGTCGAGCGCCGGCATCGCGGTGGAGCCGATGGCCTCGGCGACCTGCACGAGGGCGGCATCTACGGGCTTGTTCATCAGGTCTCCTGGACCGGGAGCTTAGCCGCCCTGGCGGGACGCGCTGCCGGCAGCGAGCTCGGCCTGGTGCCGCTTGGCGGCAGGGTAGATCATCGACTCCTCGAGCGCGATGTGTTCCTCGTACAGGGCACGGAACACCGGCAGCGCCTGGCGCAGCATCGCCAGGTCGTACCAGTTGTAGCCCTGGCCAATGGCCTCGATCTGCGGCGCCAGCTCGAGCCAGTCCTCCTCGAGCCAGCCGTGGTCCTGCTGCAGCCTCAACACGTGCTGCACGATCTCGGGGTTGCCGGAAGCCAGCAGGACAGGGAAGACATGCTTCTCTTCGGCAGCATGGTGGTCGCGCGCGTGATCGGCGAAGAAGCGGTGGATCCCGTGCGCCAGCTCGCGAGCCTGCTCATCGGGGCCGTTGGCATCGACATGGTCGAGCAAGCGGTCGAACTCGTCGAGCAGCTCGAGAACCCGGTGGTGCGTCCGATCCAGCGTATCGAAGGGAGGCAGCTGCGGGGCTGCGGGACGCAGCGGTCGGGTGCGGGTGACATTCATCTGCGACTCCTGGCGAACGCGGCCATTCTTGAGTGGGCACCTTACGGGATCTTGCTTCGGATCAAGAACGGCGCAGGTTCGACCGCCGGCCAGGGGTTCGCCTCGGGCGCTGTGGGGTTGCGCACGCCGCACGCCGGGCCGTTCCACCTGCATGCTTCGCGAGTTCGCGATGTGGAACGCGGATTGGTTGCGTTGCAGCAAGACTTCGTCATATGGAAGGATATAGATTCACATCTCAAAAATGCGCGTCAAGTTCTTGATCCGTATGGCATTCATCTTATGTCTTATATAAGATATAGATCTCTATGTCGGCGATGCGGCAGCGTGCGCTGACGGAACCGCATCGACGCTTCGTCCACCCTCCACCTCAACGACCAAGGAGTCCGCATGAGCAACCCGACTCGTCAACAGCAATCCGCCGCCCTCGTCAAGGAATGGGCGGAGAATCCCCGCTGGAAGGGCATCACGCGCGGATACACCGCCGACGACGTCGTGCGGCTGCGCGGCTCGATCCCGATCGAGCACACGCTGGCCAAGCGTGGCGCCGAGAAGCTGTGGAACCTGCTGCACACCGAGCCCTTCGTCAACTCGCTCGGCGCACTCACGGGCAACCAGGCCATGCAGCAGGTCAAGGCCGGCCTGAAGGCGATCTACCTCAGCGGCTGGCAGGTCGCCGGCGACGCCAACAGCAACGGCGAGATGTACCCTGACCAGAGCCTCTATGCCGTGGACTCGGTGCCGAAGGTCGTCAAGCGCATCAACGCCACCTTCAAGCGCGCCGACGAGATCCAGTGGAGTGAAGGCAAGAGCGACACCGACTACTTCGCGCCGATCGTGGCCGATGCAGAGGCCGGCTTCGGTGGCGTGCTCAACGCCTTCGAGCTGATGAAGGCGATGATCGACGCCGGTGCCGCCGGCGTGCACTTCGAGGACCAGCTTGCCAGCGTCAAGAAGTGTGGCCACATGGGCGGCAAGGTGCTGGTGCCCACGCGCGAAGCGGTGGCCAAGCTGGTGGCGGCCCGCCTGGCAGCCGACACGATGGGCGTGCCGACGATCCTGCTGGCACGCACCGACGCCGAGGCGGCCGACCTGGTGACGAGCGACGTCGACGACAACGACAAGCCGTTCCTCACCGGCGAGCGCACCGTCGAAGGCTTCTTCCGCAGCAAGAACGGCCTCGAGCAGTCGATCAGCCGCGGCCTGGCCTACGCGCCCTATGCCGACCTGATCTGGTGCGAGACCGGCAAGCCCGACCTCGCGTTCGCGAAGGCCTTCGCCGACGCGATCCACGCCAAGTTCCCGGGCAAGCTGCTCGCCTACAACTGCAGTCCGTCGTTCAACTGGAAGAAGAACCTCGACGACGCCACGATCGCCAAGTTCCAGCGCGAGCTGGGCGCGATGGGCTACAAGTTCCAGTTCATCACGCTGGCCGGCTTCCACAGCCTGAACTACTCGATGTTCAACCTGGCCTACGGCTATGCGCGCAACAACATGAGCGCATTCGTCGAGTTGCAGGAGGCCGAGTTCGCCGCTGCCGAGAAGGGCTTCACCGCGGTGAAGCACCAGCGTGAGGTGGGCACCGGCTACTTCGACGCCGTCACGACGACGATCGAGAAGCAGGCCTCGACCGCCGCTCTCAAGGGCAGCACCGAGGACGAGCAGTTCTTCGAAGGCACGCACCACTGATCGGTGGCGCCGGATCGACCTGGAAGGCGCCCTGCGGGGCGCCTTATTTTTGCCGCATCGGGCCTTGCCGTGCACGGCCTCGACGATCCTTGCCGGAATCTCTCGGGCCGCAAGCTGCAGCTGCGTGGGTTGGCCCGACGCCTCGGGGCATGCTTGCAGGCACCTCCCGAAGCCCCTATGCTGCGCTCCCACCGCGGGCAACGGCCTGCAGTGCTTCCGGCGGCCTTGCCGCCCCAACCAGGAGGTGACGATGTCGAGCTTGTCAGGGACTTTCGTCTGGTACGAACTGATGACGACCGATCTGGTGGCCGCGGAGCGCTTCTACACCCAGGTCGTGGGTTGGAGCGCCGCCGACTCCGGGATGCCAGGCATGAAGTACACGCTGTTCTCCGCCGGGGGGCACACGATCGCGGGGCTGATGGCTCTGCCACCCGAGGCGTGCGAGATGCCGCCATGCTGGACGGGTTACGTCGGCACCGACGATGTCGACGCAAAGGCGGCCGAGATCGCCGCCACCGGCGGCAGCGTGATGCGGCCGGCCGAGGACATTCCCGGCGTGGGTCGCTTCGCGGTCGTGGCCGACCCTCACGGTGCGACCTTCTGCCTCTTCAAGGGCCTGATGGAGCCGGGCGAGGCGCCGCAGCCGTCGATGGAGGTGCCGGGCGCGGTCGGCTGGAACGAGCTTTGCGCCGGTGCGCTCGATCCGGCGTGGGGCTTCTACAGCAGCGTCTTCGGCTGGACCAAGGAGCAGGCGATCGACATGGGCCCGGCAGGCATCTACCAGCTGTTCGCCGCCCACGGCCGTCCGATCGGGGGCATGATGACCAAGCCGCCCGAGATGCCGTTGCCAGCCTGGCAGTTCTACTTCAACGTCGACGCGATCGACGCTGCCGTGGCGCGTATCGGCGCCGCTGGCGGCAAGGTGGTCAACGGACCGATGGAAGTGCCCGGCGGGAGCTGGATCGTCAACGGCGTCGATCCGCAAGGAGCCATGTTCGCGTTGGTGGCGCCCAAACGTTGACGGCGGAACAGGCTGCCGATCCGTCCAGGTCGGCCCAGAAACAGGCCCAGAAGCAGGCGCAGAAATTGGCCCAGGGATCGGCCCCACGACTTGCCGGTCAGACGCGGTGCCGGAGGGCGCCGCTACATGGAGTCCTGGAGCATCGTGCGGTAGTCCTCCCGCCTCGCGATGCGCGGATTGGTCTTGTGGCAGTGGTCTGCCATTGCGCCGTCTATCACGCGCTCGAACAGGTCCTCTCCGACCCCCATCGCGCGCAGCCCTGACGGTAGGCCGAGCCTCCCGTTCATCGCGCGCAACGCGGCGGCGACCTCGGTGCCTGTGTCGTCGCAGCCGGCCAGCCCCATCGCCTGCGCCATGCGTGGCAGCCGGCGCTCGACGTTCATCGAGTCGGCCTGCGCGTTGAAGCGCACCACGGCCGGCAGGAACATCGCGTTCAAGGTGCCGTGGTGGAGCCTCGGGTTCGCCCCGCCCAGGCTGTGGCTGAGCGAGTGCACGCAGCCCAGCCCTTTCTGGAAGGCCATCGCGCCCTGCATGCTGGCGCTCAGCATGTTCCAGCGCGCGGCCATGTCGCGCCCGTCACGCGTCGCACGTTCGATATGCGCCCATCCTCGGCTCAACCCGTCGAGCGCGATGCCGTCGGCCGGCGGATTCACCGCCGGCGCCATGAAGGTCTCCATGCAGTGCGCGATTGCGTCCATGCCGGTCGCCGCGGTGAGCAGTGGCGGCAGCGCGAGCGTCAGCTCCGGGTCGAGCAGCGCGGCCCTTGGCACCAGGTGCCAGCTGTGGAAGCCGAGCTTGCGGCCGTCGTCGACGATGAGGATCGCGCCGCGCGCGACCTCGCTGCCGGTGCCGGCGGTCGTGGGCACGGCAATGATCGGCAGCACCTTGTCGGTGATCTTCGGGCTGCCGCCTTCGATCGTGGCGTAGGTCTTCATCGGGCCGTCGTGCGTGGCGGCGATCGCCACGCCCTTGGCGAGGTCGATGCTGGAGCCGCCCCCGACCGCCACCAGGCCGTCGCAGCCCTCGCGCCGCGCGACCTCGACTGCGGCGCGCACCGCGGCCTCGGTCGGGTTCGACGGCGTGGCGTCGAACAGCGCGTGCGGCAGGCCGCCGAGCGCGTCGAGCGCGGGCTGCAGCACGCCGGCGGCGCGCACCCCAGCGTCGGTGACGACGAGCGGGCGCCGGATGCCGACGCGCTCGCACTCGCCGGCGAGCAGGCGCACGGTGCCGGGGTCGATGTCGATCTGGGTCAGGTAGAGGATGCGGGCCATGGCAGGGCGTACGGGACGGAGGGCAGCGCAGCGGAGTGCGGGGGAGCGCAAGGGGACCGGGTCGGCCGCCAGTATGCTACGCACCGACCGGCCATGAAGCACCGCTCCGACTTTCGCTACCTCGACCGCCTGCGCGTGCGCTGGGCCGAGGTCGACATGCAGAAGATCGTCTTCAACGGCCACTACCTCATGTACTTCGACACCGCCGTGGCCGGCTACTGGCGCGCGCTCGCGATGCCCTACCACGAGACGATGGAGCACATCGAGGGCGACATGTACGTGCGCAAGGCCACCGTCGAGTACGAAGGCTCGGCGCGCTACGACGACGTGTGTGAGGTCGGCATCCGCTGCGCGCGCATCGGCACGAGTTCGATAGGTTTCGAGGCGGCGCTGTTCCGCGGCAACGAGCGCCTCGTGCATGGCGAGTTGCTGTACGTCTTTGCCAATCCCGCCACCCAGACCAGCAAGCCGGTGCCGCCCGCGCTGCGCAGCCTGCTCGAGGGCTTCGAGCAGGGTGCGCCGGTGCTCGAGATGCGCGCCGGGAGCTGGGGCGAGTGGGCGCGCGACGCCGGGGCGATCCGGCGCGTCGTGTTCGTCGACGAGGCGAAGCTGCCGCCGGCGCTCGCCGGCGATACCGACGACGAGCGTGCCGTGCACGTGGTGGCGGTGAACCGGCTAGGCATGGCGGTGGCCACCGGCCGCGTGCTGCCGGGGCCGCACGGCCAGGCGCGCATCGGCCGCATCGCGGTGCTCGCCTCGCTGCGCCGCAGCCGCATCGGCGCGGCGTTGGTCGACGCGCTGATCGGCACCGCGCGCGACCGCGGGGCGTCGGAACTCTCCCTCGCCGCGCAGGCCGGCACCGAGCCGTTCTACGCCCGCGCCGGCTTCGTGCCGCGCGGCGCACCGTTCCACGAAGCCGGAGTGGCGCACCAGGAGATGCTGCTGGCGCTGTAGCCCGGGTGCGGCCCGGTGCCCCGCCCGGCTCGAGTGCCGCCCGGGTGGTCGCCGGGGTGGCCGCCGCGTGGCCGCTGGAGTGGCCGCTCAGGGCGCGGGCGCGGCCGGCGACGCGGCGGCGGTGACCGGTTCGAACACCTCGAGGTGCCTTCGGCCGGCGATCCTGGGCGCGAGCCGTGCATCGCCCTCGGCGACGAGCACAGCCTGCAAGGCGACGTCGATGCCGCCGGGATGGCTGTAGACCTCCATCCAGGTCGTCCGCGGGCCTTCGGCCCGCTGCAGCAGCCGGGCCACGAGGCCGGGCCAGCGTGCCTGCCACTCGCGCTGCGCCGCAGCCACCTCGGCCTGCGCCCGACCGCCCTGCGACGCGTCGGCCTGCCAGTAGAAGTAGAGCTCGCGCAACCCGGGCGCGGTCGGCATCAGGCCGCCTCGGCGGGGATCGGGTAGGGCAGGGTGCCGACGCGCAGTGGCGGGCCGTCGGCGGCGCCCAGGTGCAGCCGGCCCGAGCCTAGGGTGGCCATCTTCAGCTCAGCCAGCGCCGCGTGGCGCGCCGCGCGCGAGCCGGCGAGCGCAACCATGCCGGCGGGCTGGCCCGGGTCGGCATCGTGGAAGATCTCCTGCCCCGGCGCGAGCGGCACCTCGGCCTCGACCAGCACGCCACGCCGCTTGAGTGCGCCGCGGTACTGGCTGCGCGCCACCACCTCCTGGCCCGGAAAGCAGCCCTTCCTGAAGTCGACGCCGCCCACCAGCTCGAGGTTCACCATCTGCGGCACGAATCGCTCGACGGTTGCGCCGACGATGCGCGCCACGCCGCTGGCCACCTCGAGCCAGGCCCAGGTGCCGGCGTCCATCGCGGGCAGTGCGGGTGGTGTCGCGCCCGCGAACAGCAGCCGCGGCACGGCCCGGCCGTCGGCGGATGCATCGGGCAGCCGGATCACCTGGCCACCCGTGGTGGCACGACGCTCCCAGGCTGCGGTCGGTGCGGCCTCGCCGAGCGCACGCAGCGCCGCCTCGCCCGCCAGACCCCACAGCAGGACCTCGGCCGATGCGTCGTCGAGCCGACACTTCGCGCGCAGGACGAACATCGAAAGGCGCTTCAGCGTCGCCGGCAGCAGATCGGCACTGCAGGCGAGCAGCACTTCGTCGGCAGCCGGCTGCCACATCACGAAGCTGGCGAGCAGCCGCCCCTTGGCCGAGCAGTAGCCGGCCAGGCGCGCGTGCGTCGCGTCGAGGTGCAGCACGTCGCTGGTGAGCTGGCCGTGCAGGAAGCCCTGTGCATCGGCCCCGCGCGCGCGCAGCACACCCCAGTCGGCCAGGCGCAGCACGCCCTCGGTGTCCGGCAGTTCAGCGTCCATCCCGCCATTATCATGAGCCCTGATGTTGCCCCGCTCGACAGGGTCTCGCGTCGCACGCGCCGCCCTGCTGCTGCTCGCCGCGCTCGTGCTTGCGATCGCCGGGGCGGCTGGCGCTGCCTGGCTCTGGCTCGACCGGCCGCTCGCGCTCGCCACCGAGCGTGTCGAGCTCTCGATCGAGCCCGGCACCCCGCCGCGCGCGGTGGCGGAGGGCTGGGTCGCGGCCGGGGTGCAGACATCGCCGCGCGCGCTCTACGAGTGGTTCCGCTGGTCGGGGCTGGCGCGCTCGATCCGCGCCGGCAGCTACGAGGTCGAGCCCGGCATCACCCCGCGCACGTTGCTCGACAAGATGGTGCGCGGCGACGAGTTGCTCGAGCAGGTGCGCATCATCGAGGGCTGGACGGTACGCCAGATGCGCGCCGAGATCGCCCGGGCGCCGAACCTGCGACCGGCGAGCGCGAAGCTGTCCGACGCCGAGCTGATGAGCGCCCTCGGCGCGCCGGGCGTGCCGGCCGAGGGGCGCTTCTTCCCGGACACCTACGCCTACAGCCGCGGCGTGAGCGACTTCACCGTGCTGCGCCGGGCGCATGCGGCGATGCAGCGGCACCTGGAGGCCGCCTGGGCCGGGCGCGCGCCCGATCTGCCGTTGCGCAGTGCCGATGAGGCGCTGATCCTGGCCTCGATCGTCGAGAAGGAGACCGGCCGCACCGACGAGCGCTTACGCATCGCCGGGGTGTTCGTCAACCGGCTGCGCATCGGCATGCCGCTTCAGACCGACCCGACGGTGATCTACGGCCTCGGCGAGCGCTTCGACGGCAACCTGCGCAAGCGCGACCTGGTGGCCGACGGCCCGTTCAACACCTACACGCGCCCGGGCCTGCCGCCGACGCCGATCGCGCTGCCGGGCGAGGCATCGCTGCGCGCCGCCGTGCGGCCGGAGCCGACCCGCGCGCTCTACTTCGTGGCACGCGGCGACGGCTCGAGCGTCTTCAGCGACAACCTCGCCGACCATAATCGCGCGGTGAACCAGTACCAGCGCGGCGGCCGATGACCGGGGCCAGGGCGGGGCGCCTCGTCACCTTCGAGGGCATCGACGGCGCCGGCAAGAGCACGCACCTCGAGGCGCTCGCCGCCTGGCTGCGCGAACGCGGCCACGAGGTGGTGCCGACGCGCGAGCCGGGCGGCACACCGTTGGCCGAGGCCTTGCGGGAGCTGCTTCTGCTGCAGCCGATGGATGCGCTCACCGAGGCGCTGCTGGTCTTCGGCGCGCGACGCGAGCATCTGTCGCGGGTGATCGAGCCGGCGCTCGCGCGCGGCGCCACCGTGCTGTGCGACCGCTTCACCGACGCCACCTTTGCGTACCAGGGCGGCGGGCGCGGCCTCGACCTCGAGGTGCTCGCTTGCCTGGAGCGCTGGGTCCAGCAGGGCCGGCAGCCCGACCTGACGCTGTGGTTCGACGTCGACGCCGCCACCGCCGCCGCGCGCCGGGCGGCGGTGCGCGCGCCCGACCGCTTCGAGGCGCAGGATCTCGGGTTCTTCGAGCGCGTGCGCGCGGCCTATGCCGCGCGGGCCGCGGCAGCACCGGCGCGCATCGTCCGGCTCGACGCCGCCGCTGCTCCGGAGTCCGTCCGGCGCGAGCTCGAAGTGGTCGTCGCGGCGCGCGGCTGGTGGTGAGTCCGATGATCCGCGACGACGGCACGCTGGGACTTCCCTGGCTCGCGCCGGCACTGCACGAGGCTGCGTCGATGCAGCGCGCGCACGCACTGCTGGTTCACGCGGCGCCCGGCATCGGCGCGTTCGAGTTCGCGCTCGCGCTCGCGCAGTCCTGGCTCTGCGACACGCCGCGCGGCGAGCCGGCCGACGCCATGGCAGCCGGGCAAGTGGGGCCGGCCTGGCAGGCAACTCGTGCCGATCAGGCCGGGCAGGGCGTTCACGTTCCGGCGAGCAGGCTGGCCTGCGGCCGCTGCGCGAGCTGCCGCGCGGTGCAGGCGCGGGTACACCCCGACCTGTTCGTCCTGCTGCCCGAGACGCTTCGGCGCGAGCGCGCATGGCCGCTTGCCGACGACCGGCCCGAGGACGACGGCAAGCGCAAGCCGAGCCGGCAGATCCGCATCGACGAGGTGCGCGCCGCGATCGATTGGGTCGGCCGGACGGCGTCGCGCGGCCGCGGCAAGGTCTGGTTGCTGCACCCGGTGGAGGCGTTGAACGAGCACTCGGCGAGCGCGCTGCTCAAGACGGCCGAGGAGCCACCCGACGGCACGCGGCTCGTGCTCACCTGCAGCGACCCGCTAGCGATCCTGCCCACCGTGCGCAGCCGCTGCCAGCGCCTGCGCCTGGCGCCACCACCCGAAGCCGAGGCACTGGCGTGGCTGGAGGCGCAGGGCCTGGCGCGCGCTGGCGTGCTGCTCGCCGCCTGCGCCGGGCGCCCGGTCGACGCCCTGGCGCTGGCGCGCGATGGCATCGACGCGGCCGCGTGGGAGGCGCTTCCTGCCGCGCTGCGCGACGGCCGGCCCGGTGCGCTGGCCGGCTGGCCTGTGGCGCGTGCGCTCGACGCCCTCTTCAAGCTGGCGCGCGACGCGCTGGCGCGTGCGGCCGGTGCGCCGACGCGCTACTTCGACGCCCGCTCGGTACCCGCCGGGGCCGATGCGGCACGGCTGGCCGCCTGGGTGCGCGAGCTCCAACGCATCGCGCGCCATGCCGAGCACCCGTGGCACGAAGGCCTGATGATCGACGCCCTGGCCGCCGCCGCGCGGGCTGCGCTGACCGCCGGACCGGGCCGGACGACGCATGTGCCCACGTGATCACGTTCGCGCGGCGGCGGCTTCGCTAAACTCCGCTCGATGAACGACCGCCTGACGACCCGCGCCGCCGGCCTCGCACCGCCCCATCCGGCGCCGCCGGGGGCGGCGGGCAGCACCGGCGGGCGTCCGAGCGTGATCCAGCTCGTGTTCCGCGAGAAGGGGGCCCTCTACGCTGCCTACATCCCGCTGTTCGGAGAGGGCGGGCTGTTCGTGCCGACGACCCGCGACTACCGGCTCGGCGACGACATCTACCTGCTGCTGTCGCTGCCGGACGACCCGCAGCGCTTTCCGGTGGCCGGCAAGGTGGCATGGATCACCCCGGCCAACGCATCCGGCGGCCGCACGCAGGGCGTCGGCGTGCGCTTCCCGAACGACGAGAAGACGCGCGGGCTCAAGATCAAGATCGAGGAACTGCTCGGAACCGCGCTGCAGGGGTCGAAGCCGACGCAGACCATCTGAGCTGCCGCCCGCAGGTGGCGGTCGCCACGGCCGATGTACGTCGATTCGCACTGCCATCTGAGCTTCCCCGAACTGCGCGACCGCGTCGACGAGGTGCGGAGCGCGATGGCGGCGGCGCGCGTCGACCGCGCGCTTTGCATATGCACGACGATCGAGGAGTTCCCGTCCGTGCACGCGCTGGCCACGGGGCACGACAACCTCTGGTGCACGGTGGGCGTGCACCCCGAAAGCGAGGGCGTGCACGAACCGGGCGTCGAGGAACTGCTCGCGCTGGCGTCGCGGCCGCGCGTGGTGGGGGTCGGCGAGACCGGGCTCGACTACTATCGGCTGAACGGCCGCAGCGTCGAGCAGATGGCCTGGCAGCGCGAGCGCTTCCGGGTGCATGTGCGGGCGGCGCGAGCGTGCGGGCTGCCACTCGTCGTGCACACGCGCAGCGCGAGCGAGGACACGCTGGCGATCCTGCGCGAGGAGGGCGGCGGGTCGGTGCGCGGCGTGTTCCATTGCTTCACCGAGACTATGGAGGTCGCGCGGGCCGCGCTCGACCTCGGCTTCCATGTCTCGTTCTCGGGCATCCTGACCTTCCGCAACGCCGAGGCACTGCGTGCGGTGGCGCGGGCCGTGCCGCTCGAGCGCTGCCTGATCGAGACCGACAGTCCCTATCTCGCACCGGTGCCGCACCGCGGCCGGCTGAACTCGCCCGCCTACGTGCCCTTCGTCGCGGCCTGCCTGGCCGAGGTGAAGCAACTCGCGCTCGAAACCGTCGCGCGCGCGACGAGCGAGAACTTCGAGCGACTGTTCCGCATCCCATCCCCCACCGAAGCCGGAGGTCCCTGATGGAGCGCAGATCGCTCGTGTTCGCCGCCATTGCGGTGCTGGCTGTTCGTGCGGCGAAGGCCGATTCCTACGTCGAGTACTTCCGCGCCGTGGGTCGCGACGACGCGCGCACCGTGCGGGCGCTTCTTCTGCGTGGCTTCGACCCGAACGCGCCCGACGAGCGCGGCAATACCGGGATGCACATCGCGATGCGCGACGAGTGCCCGGAGGTCGCTCGCGTCCTGTTCGAGCGGCCGGACCTCAAGGTGGATCTGCCGAACCGGGTGGGCGAGACGCCGCTGATGCTGGCGGCGCTGCGCGACAACCTCGAGTGGACCAAGCGGCTGCTCGAGCGTGGTGCCGCGCTGAATCGCGAGGGCTGGACTCCGCTGCACTATGCGGCCAGCGGTCCCGGGGTCGACTTGGTGGACTGGCTGGTGACGCGCGGCGCCGCTCTCGATGCACGCGCCCCGAACGGGGCCACGCCGCTGATGATGGCCGCCGGCTACGGCGCGATCGACGCGGCCGACCTGCTGGTGCGGCGGGGCGCCGACCCGCGCGCGCGCGACACCCTGCAGCAGAACGCTGCCGACTACGCGCGCCGCGCGGGCCGCGACGGGCTCGCCGGACGCCTCGAGCGCGCAGCACGCTGACCGGCGCATGCCGCTCGGTCCTCGGGCTGCATCGGCAGTCGGGTTCCGGTCCTGTGTCGGTGGCGCGTGTCGGATGCCCGTGTCGAATGTCATCCGGCCGCGCCATTGTCGGCGGGCCGACATCGTGGACTCGGTGTGTGCCCGTAGATTCGCATGTGTCGCCGCCGCGACCACCCCAAGGAGCCCGCCATGGATTCGCAGACCACCGTGTACAACCCCTTCATGCTGCTGGTGAACCCAGAGGCCGTGATCGCCGCGATGGAAAAGTCGGAGAGGCTGGGGCGCCTGAACCGGCATATGTGCCGTCCGCTCGACCGCGTGGTACCGGGCACCGGCCGCGAGGCACTCGATCCGTCGGAGCCGCCAGAGAGCATCGAGGCGATCGGCGCGGGCGACGGTGACGACAGCGCCGTTTCCGCCGACGTCACGCTGTCCTGAATCTCCCCGCGGCGCGCGGTCGGGGCGCCGCCGCGACAGGGACCCTCCAGGGACCCTCGCATACCGATCGGTCCGGATCGTATTCACTACGATCATTATTATGTAAACTAGTGACCCGGAGTTTTTTGGGCTTGCGAGGAGGGTTCTGCCGCTCTTCTCGATTCCCCCGGGCCAGCCGAGTGACCAGCCCGCCCGTCGGGGACTCAGTGGCGTCCGCCGAGCCTGTCGCCGAGCTTCGCGACCAGCGCATCCCGGATCGTCTGTGCGAGCTGGGCACCCTCGACCGCGCCAAGGCGGTCCATCGCCTTCTCGCGTATGACGAATCCGAGCATCAGCAGCTCGCGCATCTTCTTGAAGGCCATCGGATTGGTGCTGCCGCACGCCACCTCGTCGTTGTGCAGCACGGCCTCGACCATCCCGGGCTCCAGCAGCTTCACATGGCAGATCGACGCCTCGCGCGCGATCTCCTTCAGCACGGCCTCGATCTGGCCCCCCCAGAACGCGTTGCGGATCACTTCGGTCATCTGTTTCTCCCATTGCGGCCTTGGACTCTCGCGCAGCCTAGCGAAGCCGCAGTGCGCCGCATTGCGCTGGCGCAGCAAAGCCTGCGATGCTTAGCCGCCGGCTGGCGGCGTACCGAGCTTGCCGTGGAAGCGCTCGCGGAGCGACTCGCGGATCGGGTTGATCAAGGCCTCGGCTTCGGCCGCGCCCAACTGTTCGTAGGCCTTGCCCTGCATCACGAACACCATCATCAGCGCGTCGCGGAGCTTGCGGAAGGCGATCGGGTTCGTGCTCCCGCAGGCGGCCTCGTCGTCGCGCATGACGGCCTCGACGACACCCGGCTCGGCGATCTTCGCGCCGCAGATCATCGCCTGCCGGGCGATCTCGGTGATCACGTCCTCGAACTGGGGGCCCCAGAAGTCGGTGCGGGGGGTCTCGCTCATGGTGCTCTCCCTGCTGTTCCGGCCATCATGGCAACTGCGCCTTCGCCGCCACGACGCGGCGCTGGTCCTCGGCCATCAGCTTCATCACCGCCACCGAGGCGAGCCGGGTGCGCACGCTGTCGGCTCGGCTCGTCAGCACGATCGGCACGCGCGCACCGAGCACGATGCCCGCGCTGTCGGCCCCGGCCAGGTACTGCAGCTGCTTGGCCACCATGTTGCCGGCCTCGAGGTCGGGCACGAGCAGGATGTCGGCGCGGCCCGCCACCGGCGAGTCGATCTGCTTGATGCGCGCGGCCTCCTCGCTGACCGCATTGTCGAAGGCGAGCGGGCCGTCGAGGAGCCCGCCGGTGATCTGCCCACGGTCGACCATCTTGCACAGCATCGCCGCGTCCACGGTGGCCGTCATGTCCGGGTTCACGGTCTCGACCGCAGCCAGCACGGCAGCCTTCGGCTGTTCGATGCCGAGCACGCGCGCCAGGTCGAAGGCGTTCTGCAGGATGTCGGCCTTGGTGCGGATGTCGGGCGCGATGTTGACCGCGGCGTCGGTGACGAGCAGCAGGCGCGGATACGCCGGCACGTCCATCAGGAAGACATGCGTGATGCGGCGTGCGGTGCGCAGGCCGTCGCGCGCCACGACTTCGCTCATCAGCTCGTCGGTGTGCAGGCTGCCCTTCATCAGCGCCGACACCTCGCCGGCTCGCGCCATCGCCACGGCGCGCATCGCCGCCTCGTGGCTGTGCTCGACCGCGACGATGCGGAACGGTGCCAGGTCGATGGCCGCCGCCTGCGCGGTGGCGCGAATCTTCGCCAGCGGCCCCACCAGCACCGGCTCGATCAGACCGCGTCGCGCCGCCTCGACGGGGCCGAGCAGCGAGTCACGGTCGCAGGGGTGGACGATCGCGGTTCGTACCGGTTCGCCCTCCCCCTGCGCGCGCCGGATCAGGCGCCCGAGCGCATCGGTGCGGCGGAAGAGCACCTCGGCCGGTGCAGTGTCGGTGCGCTCGATGTGGCGCGGCGGCGCGATCGCGACCACCTGCCCCTTGAGGATCGTCTCGCCGGTGTCGTCGTCGATGCGGCAGTCCAGCGTCACCGCATGGCGTGCCGAGTCCTTGGCCACCGGGGTCACCGTGGCGGTGATCGTCTCGCCCACCGCCAGCGAGCCGGCGAACTCGAACGACTCCTCGACGATCGTGCAGCCGGCACCGGGCAGCCGCCGATGGACGATGTGCATGATCAGCGTCGCCGCGCTGATCGCCTGCACGGTGTCGGGCCGGTGCCCGTTCGGGCCCTCGTCGTCGAGAGCGAAGGTGTCGACGACGCCGGCGGCGAACGACAGCAACTCGATGTCACTCTGGTTGAGCGAGCGCTGCAACGTCAGTGCCTGGCCGATCGTGATCTCGTCGAACGTGAGGTTGCGCCGGGCGGCGATCCCCTGGACCGTACTGTTGTTCATGCCGCGCTGTTCCTTCGTGTCGCCAAGTTCGACGGGCCGGGGTAGACCGGGGGCCGACATCCCTCGACACCCCTCGATACCCCTCGATTTCCCCGCAACGCCCCAACGATAGCCCGCCGAAGCAGCCGCACCCACGGTGGCTCGCCGGGGCACGCATCAAGGTCGGTGCGTTGCGCGAGATGTTAGCCGCCGGCGGCAGACGCGATCCCTCCCGCAGCCGCAATTTCGGGCCGGCTTGCGCTGGCTCAACGCGGCCCGCGCGACCACCGGGCGGGCCGTGCTCGCACACGGGCTCTCAGAGCAGCGACTCGATTGGCAGGATCGACAGCAGCGACACGCCCAGGCGCCGCGCGAAGCGAGCGCGCGGGTCCTGCCGATGACGCACCTCCTGGCCCTCGGCGGTCTGCTCGATCCACTCCAGGGCGCCGTCGTCGGCCAGGCGCACCTCGTACGCGTGACTCGGCAGCACCCGGTCGAGTTCGGCGCGCAGGCCGGCGGCCAGCGTCGGGCTCGAGATCACGAGCCCCGTCTCGGTGTTGAGCCGGATCGAGCGCGGATCGAGATTGAACGACCCGACGAACAGTTCACGCCCGTCGACCGCGAAGGCCTTGCCGTGCAGGCTGGCGGTCGAACTGCCGGTGAATGTGAGCCACGAGGCTGCCGAGGTGGCCTGCGACGCACCGGCGTCGGGCTTCAGCTCGAACAGGCGTACCCCGGCACGGACCAGCACCTCGCGCCGCTTCGCGTAGCCGGCGTGCACGGCGGCGACGTCGGTGGCCGCCAGCGAGTTGGTGACGATGCGCAGGCGCACGCCCGAGGCTGCCCGTTGTGCCAGCCTCGCCGCGCCCTCCTCGCCCGGCACGAAGTAGGGCGAAACGAGCTCGACCGAGTGCCGCGCCGGCCCGAGTTCGCGCGCGAGGCCGGCCACCAGCAGGTCGGACTCGGCGGTCTGGCGGCGCGCCTTGTCAGGCGGATCGAAGAGCACGCGCACCGGTACCCACTCGAGCTCGAACCGGCCGGCAAGGATGTGCTCGACGAACGTCGCCCGACGCAGCGCGTCGAGGTAGGTGGCGGCCGCCAGCGACTGCTCCGCCTCGCGCAGGCGCCGTCCCAGCGCTGCCACCGCGTCTGGCGCGGGCGAACCGAGCAGAAGGCGCGCCGGGTACGCGAGCTCGCTGTTCCAGTAGACATCGAACGCCGCACCGACCTCGCGCGCCACCGGCCCCAGGGCGAGTACGTCAAGGTCGGCGAAGCCGAGCGCCTCGTCGGCGCCGAAATAGGCGTCGCCGACGTTGCGACCGCCGACGATCGTCGCCTGCGAGTCGGCGGTGAGCGACTTGTTGTGCATGCGCCGGTTCACGCGGCGGAAGTCGGTGAGGTAGCCGAGCGCCTTGAACTGGCGCTGCACGAACGGGTTGAACAGGCGCACCTCGACGTTCGCATGGGCGTCGAGAGCCGCAAGCACCGGATCGAGCCCCGCGATGCCGTTGTCGTCGAGCAGCAGACGCACGCGCACGCCGCGTTCGGCGGCCCGCAGCACCCCGGCCAGCAGCAGCATGCCGGTCGTGTCGCCATGCCAGATGTAGTACTGGATGTCGAGCGAACGCTGCGCTGCGCGCACGAGCAGCGCACGGGCCGCGAAGGCGTCGTGCGGCGTGCGAAGCGCGTGCACGCCGCTGCGGCCGGGCGCGGACGGGATGCCGGCCACGGCCCTCCCGAGCGCGGTGTCGGAGGTGTCGGCGAACTGCGTCGAGACGCCACGGCCTTCGAGTGGCGGCAACGCCGTCGCGCAGGCGCCGAGCAACGTCGCGGTGATCCACGCCAGGAGCCAGCAACGCGCACGCACGACGTGCCGTAGCGCGCCACGGTACCTACTCATCCGGCGACAACCTCACCCTGCGGCCACCAGCACCCAGCGGCCGCTCGGATCCCTGCAGGTCGTCCAGCGTGCCGGGGTGCCGGTCTGCCTCCTGGAGTAGAGCGCCACGCGCACACGCCGGCAGTCTGTGAAGCCCTTGATCTTCGGCTTCCCGATCACCTGCAGCGTGCCGCCGGCGCCGGTGCTCTCGTTCCGCCACGCCACCGGCTCGGGTTCTCCCGGCGCCTCGACGGTCTGCCGCATCGCGTCGAGCAGCATCCTCAGGTCCTCGTCGTTGAAGTCGCGGGTCGGCCCCCTGCCGAGCACCGCTCCCCAGCCGGCCGCCTGGCTGGGCACCGCGGCCAGCGTCATCGCCGCGGCCACGAGGGCGGCTCCCAGGTTCCAATTCATGTGCATCCTCGTCATCGTGGTCTCGATCGTGCCACAGCGGCGCCACCCACTCGTGTCGCGCAACGACCTTGCACCGCGGGCCGCCCGGCCGTCGATGCCGCGCGGCCCGGCCTCACCCGTAGGTCGCGAGCGCCGCGGCGAGGCGCTGCTGCACGCTTCGGCGCAGCGAGGCGGGCGCCAGCACCTCGACCTGTTCGCCCTGGCGCAGGATGTCCATCACCAGTTCGGTCTCGTCGACGTAAGGCACCTGCAACTCGTAGCGTCCGTCATCCAGGACGCGGCCGCGCTGCTCCGGGTGCCATTGCTCGCGGCTCGCCCACTGGGCCGCGTTGCGGTCGAATCGCAACCTGGCCCAGCGGCGGTCACTCTGCACGCCGGCGAACACGCCGTACCCGGCGTCCATCGCCGCCTCGACCTCGGCCAGGGGCAGCTCGCGCGCCGGCATGTCGAGCAAGGCGGCGACCTCGATGGCGTCGAGCGCGAAGCGTCGCAAGGCCTCGACCCGGTGGCACCAGGCATCGAGATACCAGGTGCTCCGGTAATGGACGAGGCGCTGCGGCGAGACTTCGCGCTCGTTGCTCGCCTGGCGCCGGCGCGTCCGGTATTGCAGGTGCAGCCGTCGGCGCGCGAGCAGTGCCTCGGTCACGCGCTGGAAGAATCGGCTCGGCACCGGCCGCCGCATCGCGCTCAGGACGCGCACGCGCTGCAGCAGCCCCGGGCCTGACGCCCCCTCGTCGGTGCTGCCCAGCAGCTGGTGGATCCGCTCCAGCAGCGGCTGCAGGTGACGCGCAAGCAGCCCGCCCTCGTCGAGCCCGGCCAGCAGCTGGTGCGCCGTCAACAGCGAGTACAGCTCCGACTCGTCGAACCAGAGCCCGGGCAGCTCGTGCCGCGCGCCCGCGTGGCAGGCACCGAAGCGGTACCCGCGCTCGGTGGCGTCGTACTCGATCGGCGCGCCGAGCCGGCTGCGCAGGTATTCGAGGTCGCGCTTGAGGGTGGCGCGCGAAACCTCGAGCTCCTCGAGCAGGGCGGCCATCGACACCACGCCGCGCACGCGGATCAGGCGCTCGATCCGGCAGAGCCGCTCGGTGTTCGCCATTTGCGGCATCTCACGCCAGGCCGACGATG
>WBZP01002536.1_pt1 | contig 20860 bp, 10 predicted proteins | sample 5204301 | NCBI WGS metagenome assembly WBZP01 (sample SAMN12412401, study PRJNA552823) | activated sludge metagenome | isolation source: activated sludge from nitrification reactor of wastewater treatment plant... | place: USA: Pennsylvania | collected 2017
CTTACCGCGACCCCTACGGGGCCGTGATCATTGGGGGATTGCAACGGGCTAGGATACCGGCGCCCCGACGGGGCGCACGGGTGGGCGTAAGTCAGCGGATTGAAAACAAATTTTATTCCTTGCGCTAACAACGTTGTTTACCAGCGATGTCTTGGATGTATCATCCCGGACGACGCGGCCGTTCTTCACAACCACCACCCCGCCCCGTAGGGGCGGCGGTATCCTTGCACCAAATGTCCCTCTCGGATTTTCGACCCCGTAGGGGTCGCGGTATGAAATGTTGGTGCTGTGATAAAAAAAATAATACATCATCGCCGGTGAATCGTGGCAAACCAATTTGCTTCTTTCACCGCCCCTTACCGCGACCCCTACGGGGCCGTGATCATTGGGGGATTGCAACGGGCTAGGATACCGGCGCCCCGATGGGGCGCACGGGTGGGCGTAAGTCAGCGGTTTGAAAACAAATTTTATTCCTTGCGCTAACAACGTTGTTTACCAGCGATGTCTTGGATGTATCATCCCGGACGACGCGGCCGTTCTTCACAACCACCACCCCGCCCCGTAGGGGCGGCGGTATCCTTGCACCAAATGTCCCTCTCGGATTTTCGACCCCGTAGGGGTCGCGGTATGAAATGTTTATTCAGGGAACAATGGTCCGTCTGGCGGAATGTTAGCGCCTTCGATCAGCAACAGCATAGGCATAACACTCCCAGCGCGCATTCCGACTTACCACCGGCGATCCTTACAACTTCATTCCAACCGTAACAATCAACGTCCTCGCCTCGCCAGGCAGCAGGCCGGGACCGGGATAACCACCGGAACGTCGGGTGAAATAACGGTCGTCGAAGAGGTTCGACAGATTCACCTTCAGCTCGTAGCGCTCCTTCCAGGTATAACCGGCCGATGCATCCCAGACCGTCCAGGCGGGAATGACACCCGCTTGTCCGTTCGCGTTGGGCAGCTCGGTGTTGCCGGCATCGGCATAGACTTTACCGGTGTAGCTGTACTGCAACTCCGCACGGAAGTCGCCCAGGAGGAACGAAGCGCCCCAGCGGTGGACCAGCGCCGGGGCGTACTCCACCCGCTTGCCGTCGAGGTTGCTCGTCCCGTTCACGGGCGATGCGAGCGGGAAGTCGCCGTAGGTCGCTTTCATCAGCGCGAGCGAGTTCCACAGCGTGAGCTCTACGCGCGTGCGGTGGTTCAGGAAGCGCAGCGGGTTCACTTCCACATAGGCTTCCAGTCCGCGGTGCAGGCTGGTGCCCAGGTTGGTGCGGTAGAGGTAGCTGCTGCCGTCGGCGTTCGTACGGCTGAGGTTGCCGATGCGGTCGCCGTAGGTCATCGTGTACACGCTCACATCCGCGCGCAGCCGGTCCAGCCACTTGCCGCGGATGCCCAGCTCGGCCGAATGTCCGCGGGCGTCGCGCAGATCGGGGTCCACCACGTCGGTCGTGGCCGGCGGGGTGAGGTCGGAAAAGAGCACCGGCCGGTAGGCCTGCGACCAGTTGCCGTAGAGGCTCCATTCACCCGGCAGTTTGTATGACGCGCCGAGGCCGGCGAGTAGGAAGGTCCGCTCCTGCTCCAATGGCTGCATGCGCGACTCGCTGCCGTCGCTGTTGAACGCGTAACGGCCCTCGCCTTCGCTCCGCACCTGTTCAAGGCGCAGGCCCGGACTCAGGCTCCAGCGTTGGCCAAGATGAAAGACGTTCTCGACAAAGGCCGCCAGGTTGCCGCTGCCGAATTCCAGCGAACGCGGGAAACGACCGTTGCTGTTCGTAATGGCGAAGTCGGCTCCGGTGCCGGTGGTGCCTTGTCCGCGCTGGTCGCGGCGGGTATTGCCGCGGAAGTAACGCAGTCCGGCGGAGAGCACGTGTTCGCGACCCAGCCAGTGGTAGCGGCGCAGTCCGCGCAGCTCGAGGCCGAGGTTGGTGTAGAAGTCGCGGTCGACTTGCCGCGGCGCGTAACTGCCGGTGGCGGGGTTGATGGTATCGGCGACGGTAACGGCGGATACGAAGCCCACCGAGTTACGCTCCGCGATGAGGCCGTTGGCGGACAGTTGGAGCGTCGTCAGCGAATCCGGTTTGTGCTCGAGGGAGCCGGTAAGGATGTTCCAGGGTGCGGAGAACCAGTTCCGCGCGCGCAGGCTCTGCCGGGCGTCGGCGGCGAACTGCGCGTCAGTGAGGCCGCCGGCTTGTTGGAGGCGGTTGGTGCTGCGGGTGTAGGAGAACGCCGTCTTCCACTTTTCCGAGATGCGGTAGCCGAGGGAACCGTAGAGCACATCGGCGCAGTAGCGGCTGTGTTCGCGCCAGCCCTCGGCCTGGCGGTGGTGGTAGAAGGCGTAGTAGGACAGCCGGCCGACCGTGCCGCCCAGCGCGTTGAAGGAGCTCCACAACCCGTAGCTGCCGCCGCTCTGCCGGCTTGCGACGGCCAGCTTGCGGTCGGCAGGCGCCTGCCGGATGCGGTAGTCGAGCAGCCCGCCGAACTGCGGACCGTATTGCAGTCCCGCCGCCCCACGCACCAGCGTGATCGACTCCACCGCCTCGGCGGGCGGGTTGTAGTAGGCCTCGGGATAACCGAACGGATCCGCGGCGATGTCGTAGCCATTCTGCCGCACGTTGAACTCCCAGGAACGGTTGGGGCTCAGTCCGCGGCTGCCCACGCCGATCTGCATGCCGGAACCGTCGCTTTCCCAGACACTGATTCCGGGTGCCTTTCCGAAAAGCTGCCGCGACTGGTTCTGCACCGTGTTCGCGCCCAGGTCGTCGAGCCGGATCAGCTCGGTCTTCTTACCCGCCAGCAGCACCAGCCCATCCCGCTCCGGCAACCACTCCCGGCCCCGTTCCCGGAAGCCCTGGATGTCCACCGACTTCAAAGTATCCGCCCACAGGAACTTCTCCCCGCCCGGCTCCTCCGCCCGTAATACGCTGGTAATGAACACTAAAGAGCTAATGAAGCCAATTTGAACAATCCTGCAACCCATACTTATCTTTATTTAGACTAATTCTAAATTAGGCTGCAAGGATAGGAAATGAATGGATTGGGTTTGAATGACGGATGTCAGTTGGGGTGTTTGGTTGCCGTAAAAAGTTGATTCTTAACTTTAAAAGTTGAAGCGCATCGAATCTGCCGTGCTTTGAATCTATGCTCTCCTGCTTAACCCCTCTCTCCTCCCCGGGTAACTGTATCTTAAACTACTTCAAAAGAGATTTCAATGAATCGTCATTCCTTCGCTTTCTCCGAGTAACTCTAAAATTCTCAATCGAATAATACGCATTTCGCCAAGTGGCCCGTTTGTTTGGATATCCAAGTATAATCAAAGAATCTAAAGAAATAACACGAAGTGAACCTTCTTCAATTTGAGCATTATGCGAAACCCACGCACTTCGAATAATCGGCAGTACTAATTGTAACTGACATGAAAAAAGAAGCACTTGCAATAAGAACATTGATTTTTTCTTTGTCATTCATTTTGCTTTTTCATTGTTCCTTCGGACAACATATTTTTGGAAATGGATTATTTACCACCATAGGTTCTTATGAAACACTAAAGACTATTAAAACATTCAACAATGAATGGCTTATATTAGTTGGTATTCCAAGAGGGGTACCTCTAAAGGGACTACTATTAAAATTTAATCAGGCAGGTTTGCTTACTGATTCAATATCATTTTATGTTGATTCAGCGGATTCAGGTTACAAGTGGCATGATTTATATCAGACCAGCGATAATGGATTCCTGTTAACTGCTTTGGGCGGCACATATGATCACTTTGCTTTAGCGAAACTTGATGAATCTCTTAATTTACAATGGCTAAATAAATATTATATATCATCATTTTTATACCACAATCAATTTCAGGTCACTCAACTGAAAGATAATTCATATATTTTTTCATCAGGACTATTTAGAAACAATCCGAATATTCCGAGTGGGATAGGAATTTGTAAAATTGATAGTGCAGGGAATCTACTTTGGGAAAAATCTATTTGTGATACTGTTTCAACAACTATGTATCATGAATTTATTACAAAACAAAGTCTTTCTACAGATGATTATGGATTTATTGTTTCTGGTAGATATAAAAATTGGAATGAATATTTATTTATTTCGAAGTATGATAGTTCAGGCAGTTTGCAATGGTTTAAACTTTATGGAGACACAAGTTTAGGTGCTAATCATGTCATGTATCCAAGTGGATTAGTAAACTGCAACTCTGGCGGATTTTATATGGTAGGAAATAAACCTTGGCGCCCCCTACATGACGGGTTTTGTCCTTTTATAATAAAAATAGATGCAATAGGCACATTGGAGTGGGCGAAATATTTTAATGACTCTGGAGGTCCTTTCCAACCAACAATAAGAGAGACAATGGATAATAATTTGCTTTATACATATGGAGATGATGTTGTTACGATTATTAAAGCAAATAATTTAGGGGATAGTTTATGGACAAGACATTATCGAGGATGTAGAGAAGGAAGCACCTATGAATTAGGTGATTCTTTAGTTCTTGTAACAAATTTTTATTACTATCCCGACAACTCGGTAATTTCTTTAATCAAACTTGATAGTACTGGGTATTTTAATTGTAATGAAATTATTCGACCCAATATTATTCAAGATATCAGTACAATTAAAACAACAAATCTTTATTGTATTGTAGATTATGATTCAACTGCAACAACATCTGGCAATCTTGTGTATGATACAACCACAATTAATTTAAATTATATTGACTACTGCTTATATACTCATGTTGAGAATGTGGGATCAAAAAATAGTTGTCTTGTTTATCCAAATCCCTCTGAAGGGAATTTTATGATAACTTTTCCACACTTTATAGATCACGGTCAAGTTGAAATTTGTAATCTGTTTGGAGAAAACTTTTTTAAAGAAGATATTTATGCATCAATAAAAAAAGAAATTAATCTTAGAAACATTTCTCAAGGAGTTTATTTTATTAAAGTGTTTGATGGTGAAAAAAGTTACTGTAAAAAGTTGATTATTAATCAAAATTGAACCACCACATCTTTATGGAGACAGTCGGGTATTCGCATAACATCCATGTTAAAAGAAATAAAAAAGGAAGCCATTGCCTTTTAAACAAACAATTGAGCTCCTAAAGAATAGTCAAGGTAAAAGAGCAGTTGTGCTTCTTATCCCTACTTCGTTATGTGCAAGCCTAAAAGCCGACACTGCAACACCGCAAAAAGGAAACTTCCATGTAGTCTGTAAGCAGAAAGTTAAGGGCTCAATACAAATACTACCGGAGCACCCGAAAAGAGAAACTTTAATCTCCGGGAAGTTAATCCGAGCGCAACCAGGGAAGCTTATCACCCCCTCCGAATCACCGCCCCCAACTCTCTTTCAAAGCTGCTCATCAGCCGCTCCATGACCTTGTCGATCTGCTGGTCGGTGAGGGTTTGGGTGTCGTCCTGGAGGAGGAAGCTGATGGCGTAGGATTTCTTGCCGGCTTCGATCTTGTCGCCCTCGTACACGTCGAACAGGTTGAGGGAGCGCAGCAGTTTCTTTTCGGTCTTGAAGGCCAGGGCTTCCAGTTGGGCGTAACTGACCGTGCGGTCCAGCACCATGGACAGGTCACGCCGCACGGGCGGGAACTTGGAGAGCTCGGTGCTCTTCACCGGCTTCTTCTTCGCTCGCTGCAGCAGGAGGTCCCAGTCGATGTCGGCATACGCCACCTCCGCCTGGATGTCGAATTGCTTCGCCACGCTGCGCTTCACCATGCCGAAACGCACGAGGGTCTTCTCACCTGCCGTCCACGCCAGTCCCTGTGCCAGCTCGGGGTGGTCCGTCGGCTGCTCTTTCCACTTGGTCTTGTCGATGCCGCAGCGCTGCAGCAACTGCTCCACCATGGCCTTGAGGTAAAAGAAGCCCGCCGCCGCTTCCGGCGCGTTCCAGGCCGGCTCGTGCTTGCGGCCGCAGAGGTACAACGCCAGGTGCCGGCGCTCGGTGTATTGTCCATCCAGCTTGTGGTACGACTTCCCGAACTCGTAGAAGCGCACGTCCGCCTGCTTGCGGTTGCGGTTCCAGGCGATGGCTTCCAGGCCGGTCGGCAGCATGTCGAGGCGCAGCATACCCAGGTCGCCGCTCAGCGGGTTGAGCAGGCGCACGGCCTCCTCCGCCTTCACCGACGGCCGTTCGGCATACTGTTCCTTCGTGAGTGAATTGGTGAACAACTCGAAAAATCCGTTCGAAGCCAGGAAGGCCGAGATCGCGGCCTGCAGGCTGTCGGCGTCGAAGCCCACGATCGACGGCAGCGAGACGCTCAGCTTCGCCGGCAGCGGGATGCGGTTGTAGCCGTAAATGCGCAGCACTTCCTCCACCACGTCCACCGGACGGGTCACGTCCACCTTGTTGGTCGGCACCTCCAGGCGCAGACCACCATCGTTCGACTCGACCGCGAAACCCAGGTCGGCCAGGATCCTCCGCACGTCGTGCTCCGGAATGGCGGTGCCGGCGAAACGGTTCAGGTAATCGAAGCGCAGCTCCACGCGCCCGGGCGTGATCGGCTGCGGATAAGTATCGGTCAGCGCCGAGCGGATGCTGCCGCCGGCGACTTCGCAGATCAATTGCGCGGCGCGCTTCAGCGCCCAGAGGGTCTGGTTAGGATCGGCGCCCCGCTCGAAGCGGAACGAGGAGTCGGTCTTCAGGCCGTGCTCCTTCGCCGTCTTCCGCACGCTGCCCGGCGCGAAGTAGGCGCTCTCGAGGAAAACGTTCGTAGTCTTTTCGCTGATCCCCGAATGCAACCCACCGAACACCCCGGCCATGCAGAGGGGCTTCTCGGTATCGCAGATCATGAGGTTGTCGGCGCTCAGCGTGCGCTCCACGCCGTCGAGGGTGACGAACCCCTCGCCGGCATTGGCCGTTCGTACGACGATCGTGCCGCCCCGGATCGTATCGGCATCGAAGGCGTGCAGGGGCTGACCGCATTCGTGCAAAACGAAATTGGTCACGTCCACCACGTTGTTGATGGGTCCGATGCCGATCGCTTTCAGGCGCGTCTTCAGCCAGTCGGGCGATTCGCTCACGGTGACGCCTTCGATGGTCAGTCCGCTGTAACGCGGACAAGCCGCCGCGTCGCGTACGTCCACGCGGATCGGTCCGGCTGTCGCCACCTGCGGGAAGCCGTCGTGCGAAGGCAACTCGACTGCCAGCTCCAGGCCCGGATGCTCCGTACGCAGTACCGCTGCGAGGTCGCGCGCCACGCCGATGTGCGAAGCGGCATCGACACGGTTCGGTGTCAGGCCGATCTCGAACACGACGTCGTCGGTCACCCCGAAGTATTCGCGTACGCTCTTGCCCACCGGCGTATCGGCGGGCAACACGAGGATGCCCGCGTGCGATGCGCCCATGCCGATCTCGTCCTCCGCGCAGATCATCCCTTCGGACACTTCTCCGCGGATCTTGGATTTCTTGATCTCGAACGGCTCGCCCGAGAGCGGATACACGGTGGTACCCACGGTCGCGACGATCACTTTTTGTCCGGCCGCCACGTTGGGTGCGCCGCAGACGATGGACAGGGGCGTTTCGCCGCCGACGTCCACCGTGGTCAGGCTCAGCTTGTCGGCGTTGGGATGCCGGACGCAGGTCTTCACCTCGCCCACCACCAGGCCGCGCAGGCCGCCCTTGACCGATTCCACGGTTTCGACGCCCTCGACTTCGAGCCCGCAAAAGGTCAGGTGACGGGCAACGGTATCGGCGGGTAAATCGATGTTCAGGTAGCTTTTCAGCCAGTTGTACGAGATCTTCATAAACCGTGGATTCGCGGCCAAAGATACGATTCCGCCCCGAAGGCCGGGCTCAACTGATCCGGCCCCAGTTGCCCGATCGCTTGCGGATGGCGTCGAGCTGCCGGTGCACGACCGCGTGCTCCGGTTTTTCCAGGTGCGGGTCCTGCTCGAGCAATTTGACGGCCGCCTCCCGGGCAGTCTGCAGGATCTGTTGGTCCTTCGCGAGGTCGGCGAGCTTGAGGTCCACGATGCCGCTCTGCCGGGTGCCTTCCGCGTCGCCCGGACCGCGCAACTGCAGGTCCGTTTCGGCGATCCGGAAACCGTCGTTGGTCTCGACCATGGTCTTGATCCGCAGGCGCGCGTCGTTGCCCAGCTTGGGACCGGTCATCAGGATGCAGTACGACTGATCGACCCCGCGTCCGACCCGACCGCGCAACTGGTGCAACTGCGAAAGCCCGAACCGCTCGGCGTTCTCAATGACCATCACCGAAGCGTTGGGCACGTTGACGCCGACCTCGATCACCGTCGTGGCGACCATGATGTGGGTCTCGCCTTTCACGAAGCGCTGCATCTCGAAATCCTTGTCGGCGTTCTTCTGCTTGCCGTGCACGATGGACACGCGGTACTTCGGCGCGGGGAAGTCCCTGCAGATGGCGTTATACCCGTCCTCCAGGTTCTTCATATCCGACTTTTCCGATTCCTTGATCAGCGGATAGACGATGTACACCTGTCGCCCGAGCGCGATCTCCTTCTTCAAAAAGTTCCAGACCTGCAGGCGGTGCGCGTCGGTGCGGTGAACGGTGCTGATGGGTTTTCGTCCGGGCGGGAGTTCGTCGATCACGGAGACGTCGAGGTCGCCGTAGATGGTCATTGCCAGCGTGCGCGGGATCGGCGTGGCGGTCATGACCAGGATGTGTGGGGGCGTGTCGCTCTTGGCCCAAAGGCGGGCGCGCTGCTCGACACCGAAGCGGTGCTGTTCGTCGATGACCACGAAGCCCAACGCCTTGAACTGCACCGGGTCTTCGATCAGGGCGTGCGTACCGATCAGGATCTTGATGCTGCCGTCCTGCAGGCCTTCGTGGATCTTCCTCCGCGCGGCCGTCTTGGTGGAGCCGGTCAGCAAGGCTACGGGCACATCGAGTTCGCCGAGCATCTTGCTGATCGTCTCTGCATGCTGGTTGGCCAGGATCTCCGTCGGCGCCATGAGGCAGGCCTGGAAGCCGTTGTCGATCGCCAGCAGCATCGACATGAGGGCGACCACCGTCTTGCCCGAGCCGACATCGCCTTGCAGCAGGCGGTTCATCTGCTTGCCGCTGCCGCAGTCGGTGCGGATCTCCTTGATGACGCGCTTTTGCGCGTTGGTCAGCGGGAACGGCAGGCATTCCTTGAAGAAGCGGTTGAAATAGTCGCCGACCGTGGAGAAGACGCGACCGCGGAATTTCTCGAGCCGGGCCTGCTTCATGCTGAGCAGGCGGAGCTGGATATAAAACAGCTCTTCGAACTTGAGCCGGAACTCGGCCTTCTTTTGCGCCTCCGGTGAATCGGGAAAGTGGATCGCGGCGAAGGCGTCGCGGCGGTTCATCAGCCGAAGCGACTGCACCGAATTATCCGGAAGCGTCTCGGAAAACCGGGGCGGCAGTTGGATCTGCAATTGCTTCTGCAGTCGCAGGATGCCGCGGCTGTCGAGTCCTCGGGTCTTGAGCTTTTCGGTTGTGGCGTAGATGGCCTGCAGGCTGCTGGCGAGGGCGGGGTTGACTTCAGCGGCAAGTTCCAGCTCGGGATGCACGACGCTGATCGCGCCGTTCCATTCACTCGGTTTTCCGAAGAGGATGTACTCCTGGTTCAATTGCAGTGTCGATTGGAGCCACTTCAATCCCTGAAACCAGCGGAGCTCAATGCTGCCGGTGCCATCGTCGAAGCGGCCGGCCATGACCTTTTTGCGCTTATCGCCTTTCACGACGAGCGAGACGATCCTGCCCCGTACCTGGATGTAAGGCAGGTCGGCTTTCAGCTCGCGGATCGAATAGAACCTCGTGCGGTCGACATACCGGAAGGGGAAATGGAAGAGCAGGTCGCCGAAGGTGAAAATCCCCAATTCCTTCTTGAGCAGGTCGCCGCGTTGCGGCCCCACGCCTTTGAGGTATTCGATGGGTTGTGAGAAGAAATCCTGCACCACGGACAAAGGTAATCCGCGGAAACGCTACGACACATCCAATGCATGCGGAGTTTTATCGGTACTTTTGAGGAAATGATGCCGGAGCAATTACCGAACGGTGACGGGATTTTTCCGATGCCGGGTCCTCCGCCTCCCCCCGTCCGGAGCGAGGTGAACTGGAAGCAGGCCGTTGCTCCTCCCCTGGTGTTTGTTGTCGTACTCTGGATCATCGAGCTGATCACCGACCTCCGGTGGATCAGCCGTCCGGTCGAATGGGGTATCCTTCCGCGCAGCGTTGAAGGGCTGGTCGGGATCCTGACCGCTCCGTTCATCCATGCCGATACCGATCACTTGCTCGCCAACACCCTGCCCTTGCTGGTGGTCGGCACGGGCTTGTTCTACTTTTACCGTGAACTGGCGTTCCGGGTGATCGCGCTGGTTTGGACGTTCTCCGGCGCTTGGGTGTGGATGATTGCCCGGGGCGAATACCACATCGGCGCGAGCGGACTCATTTACGGTTTTGTAACCTTCCTGTTCCTCAGCGGCGTGTTGCGGCGCGACACCCGGTTGATGGCGATCTCTCTGCTGGTCGTCTTCCTCTACGGCAGCATGGTGTGGGGCATCCTGCCGATCGACCAGCGCATTTCCTGGGAGTCGCACCTGCTTGGCTCGGTGGCCGGCATCATCGCCGCGCTGTACTTTCGGAAGGACGGTCCGCAAAAGCCCAAACCCCAATGGCAACTGGACGAAGAACAGGGCTTGACACCGGAAGCCGAGGCGGAACAAGTTGCAGCGGAACAGCAACCTGATCGCCCTACTTTCCGTTACGACTACCGCCCGTCCGATGAGACGGAGGAACGGGATTAAATCCCTCTGAAAATCCGGGGTTATCAACACACTTTTTGTCGAAAGATTGCACCTGTTTTAACCCGGCCTCCGAACGGTGCGGGGTACCTTTACCCGGTTAGCTCACAAGAATCAAATTTCAACCCTACAATAATCCAATCCATGAGACAAAACTTGACAAGGATTTCAGCCTTCCTGCTGTTGCTCCTGACGGTGTTCGCATCATCGCAGCGGGCATCCGCGCAAGGTGACGCGGGCGTGATCGACATCACAGCGCCCTCAGCCAGCCTTTGCGCGGGAGCGAATGATGTGAAAGCCGTCGTGACGAACTACGGCGCCGGACCGATCACCCTGATGACGATCGGCTGGAGTGTGAATGGCGTTGCGCAGACTCCGTTCAACTACACCAACACCCTGCTGCCGGGCGACAACGACACGGTCACCGTAGGCTCGTTCAACTTCCCCGGAGGCTCGACCTTCACGATCGAAGCCTTCACGGCCGATCCGAACGGCTTGCCGGACACCGACGCCTCGAACGACTCCTTGTCGAAGAGCGGCTTCACCTCCGCCCTCTCGGGAACCTACACCATCGGTGGTACGACTCCCGACTTCGCACGCTTCACCGACGCGGTGACGGCGCTGACGACTTACGGCGTTTGCGGCCCGGTGACGTTCAACATCCGTCCGGGTGTGGACACGATGCAGACCGTGATTCCGGAAATCGCCGGTGCTGACTCGACGAACAACATCCGCTTCCAGAGCGAATCGGGCGACAGCTCCTCCGTGGTACTGACCTACCCGACGCAGCCGTCCTTCACCCCGACCAACTACCTGATCCAACTGGATGGCGCTGACTACCTGACCTTCCACCAGCTCACCCTGGAGCGCACCGGCATCGAGCCGTATGGTCGCATCCTCGAATTCCGCAACACCGCTACGCACATCACGGTCTCGAACTGTCACCTGATCGGTTCGACCACCACGGCGGTAACGAATTCACTCGCGGCGCTTGTTTACTCCTCGGCAGGAACTTCCTCCAACGACTCCTCGAACGTCTTTACCAACAGCCGCTTCGAGCGAGGCACGCTGGGTATTTACATGAACGGTATCAATACCCTTCAGCTAGAGCAGGACATCCACATCACGAACAACACCTTCGTTGACCAGTATTCAAAGGGCATCCAGATGAGCAACATCGGTGTCGCCATCATCCGCAACAACGACATCACCACGAACTCGACCTACAGCGGTTATGCCGGTATGTACCTCGATCGTTGCCAGCGCAACCACGTGATCTCGCACAACACGATCATCGGTGTTCCCGGCACCGGTCTTTACATGATCGACTGTACCGGTCTGGCCGGCATCCGCGGCATCATCGCCAACAACTTCATCACCGTGACCGACTCGGCCGGTATCTCGATGATCAACGGCGACTATCAGGACATCGTGTACAACTCCGTACTCGTGACCGGCCCGATCAGCTCCTATTCGGCCATCTTCATGCGCGGCTCGGGCCTGGGCAAGACCGTTAAGAACAACATCTTCGCCAACATCGGCAGCGGTTATGCTTATGTCGTGACCGACTCTGCCGTCTTCGGCATCGAAGCTTCCGACTACAACGACCTTTACTCGAACGGCACCAACGTCGGTAACTACGACGGCACCATCGCCGCCGATCTGGCTGCCTGGGTTGCGGCTTCCTCGAAAGACTCCAACTCCGTGAGCGGCGATCCACGCTTCATCTCGAACTCCGATCTGCACGCAACGGCTGGTATCTGCGACAACGCCGGTCAGCCCCGCGCCAACGTCACCGACGACATCGACGGGGAGACCCGCAGCCTGACTACCCCGGATATCGGCGCCGACGAATTCGTGGCCGTGCGCCGTGACCTGGGCGCGGTAGCCTTAGTAGCTCCTGCCAATGGCGATTGCGGTTCTTCGAACGCGGTCATTACGGTATTGGTCACTAACTACGGCGACATCGCCGAAAGCAACTTTGACGTTACCACCGACCTCTCCGGCGGCGGCAGCGGTTCCCTGACCGAGACCTTCACCGGCACACTGAATGCCGGCGATACCGACACCCTCTTCTACACCGGTACCCTCAACACCTCCGCCGGTGGCGCGATGACCTTTACCATCTCGACCAACCTTTCGGGCGATGACGACACCAGTAACGATACAGTAGTGGTGAACATCACCCTGAACGCGGAACCGGCTGCACCTACGGCGACCGGCGACAGCATCTGCGCCGGCGAGACCGCCAGCCTGACCGCTACCGGAACCGGCACCCTGAACTGGTACGACGCAGTAACCGGCGGCACCCTGCTGGGAACCGGAAGCCCCTTCGCGGTCACGCCTTCCGCTACCACTACGTACTATGTGAGTGATAGCGACGGCACTTGCGAAAGCTCCCGCACCGCTGCTACGGTTACGGTACTCCCGGCACCGAGCGTAACCCTGGGCAATGACACTTCCATCATCGATGGCGACACCTTTACCTTCGATGCCGGCCCCGGCTTCTTCTCCTACCTGTGGAACACCGGAGCAACAACCCAGACCATCACGGTAGGCACCGAGGGCTGCTATACCGTCACCGTCACCAATACTTCCGGTTGTACCGCTTCGGATGAGGTTTGTCTGGACGTGGTATTCCCGACCGATGTGGCCATTACTTCCATCATCTCCCCGGCTGACGGCGATTGCGAAAACGCCAGCGCCAACGTGGAGATCGAAGTATCCAACCTCGGCACCAACGACGTTTCGAACGTTGACGTGACGGTCGATATCACCGGATTCGCATCGGGCACCTACACGGCCAACATCGCCGGACCGATCGTTGCCGGCACCTCGCAGACCATCGTGCTGGGTACCATCAACACCCTTGGCGGTGGCACGTTGGACATCACGGCCTACCACAGCTTCAATGCCGACCAGGACGCCAGCAATGATACCCTGCGCGCTTCGAACGATATCGTGGTGGTTCCTCCGCCCCCGACCGGTCTCGGCGGCTCGCGTTGCGGTCCTGGCCCGATCGTGATCACCGCGATCGCTTCCGATACGGTTTACTGGTACGATGCTCCGACCGGCGGCAATCTGTTGTTTGTCGGCAACACCTTCAGCATTCCGTTCCTCTCCGCTACCACGACCTACTATGCACAGACCGGCAATGTTTGTCCGAGCCAGTCGCGTACGCCGGTAATCGCTACGATCACCCCGCTTCCGCTGGTCGACCTCGGCCCGGATGTAATTGCCAACGACAGCACCATCCTCGACGCGGGTGCAGGCTTCGTCATCTACTCCTGGAGCACGAGCGAAACGACTCAGACCATCACGGTCTACAGCACGGGTCAGTATATCGTGACCGTACAGGACAATAACGGTTGCTTCAACTCCGACACGATCGAAGTCACGATCTTCACCGGTATCGAAGCCACCGCCTACCGTGGCGTACAGTTGTTCCCGAACCCTGCTGCCGACCGCATCACGCTCGACGGCATGACGGGCAACGACAACGATCTCACGGTGCGCTTCCTCGATATCCGCGGACAAGTGGTGCGTACCGATCGCTTCCGCAATGCTTCCAACCGCATCAGCCGCACCTACGACATTGAAACGCTCGCTCCGGGTGTTTACTTCGTCGAAATGTCGGGCGATTCCGGTCGTCGCGTATTCCGCCTGATCGTGGAATAATCCAATAGCGATAAAGTATGTTAAAGAAGGCCCGTCCATTGGACGGGCCTTTTACTTTTACGGAAAATCCTCTGCCATGAAACATCTTCTCCTCTGCCTGCTGCTCGTTGCAAGCGTTCTGCCCGCCCGATCACAATGGATCGGCGCGGTGGAAGACACCATCACCCATAACGCCCTGCGCGAAGAGACGCGTCGACAATCGCTCGCCATCGACGACAACAACACGATTCATCTGCTATACGTACGCGACACAGGCGGCGCCTGGGAACTGGTCTATCACAAACGTCCCAATAACAGTGCCTGGGGACCGGAAGAATCGGTCACCACCGCTACGGTTGCTAACGCAGCACTGTCGGTGGACCGCGCCAGTGGTCATGCCTATGCCGTATGGGAACAACCCGGAATTACGGGTACCGATATCCTGTTGGGAGAAGAAACGGGCGGTGTTTGGTCCAACCAACCGGTGACTTTTGGCCTGCATCAGAACATGGATCCAGCCATCTCCGTGGATGGACAGGGTAAGGTGCATGTTGCCTGGGTCCGGCTGGATTCAAACGGCGACTATTACATTGCTTATGCCACCAACCGAAACGGCTTCTGGGAAGAATCGATCCTTAGCGCCAGTACGCTCGGTCCGTTCGGCAGTGGTGCAACGCCCGCCATCGTTGCCGATCAGATTGGTCGGGTACACATCGCGTACCGCGGAGGAAACTTCGGCACCTACCGCATCCATGTGGCCTATAACACCGCCCCGGGCGACACCAACTGGCAGTACCGTATCCTCACCACACCGAACGCCGAGGACCTGAGTTGCAGCCTGGCGATCGACCGCGATACGACCATTCACCTGTTGTCAAGCGGCAACGACGGCTTCGGGTTTCCAACGCATGCACATTATATGACCAAGGCTGCCGGGGCGCCCAGTTTCAATCCGGCAACTCCGGTAGCGACCGGCTTCAGTGCCGGGGTTGGCGATTTGTTTGTGACCCCGACCGGTGACGCGCATGCGGTGCTGGACGAGATCTCCGGCAACATCTACACCGGTAATGTACTCTACGCCAATGCCGCAGGAGGCTGGAATGCCTCCTATCTTCTGCAGAACGCCGGCGACTATGGCTGCAACCTCGTGCTTGATGAACAAGGGTTCGGGTACTGTGCCGTCTACGCGGGCAATACCTTTAACGATCAGGAAATCGTGGTGTACGGACGAAACTTCGGTACCGGCATCAAGGATCCGGACGACCTCGGCACACGACTACAGGCCAGCCTGACTCACGGAGAGCTGAAAATCCGGTTGGAACAAGGCACCTTAAGCCGCGTCAGCCTCATCGGCCTGAATGGACAGCGAATTTTCACGGAGGACACAAGTCCAGACGCATCCTTTAGCAAATCACTCCCAGAGCTTGCAAGCGGGGTGTACATGATCGAAGTCCGGGTCGACAATCAGACTATCCGACGAAAACTGATCAACGAATAAAAAAAGAGCCGGTCAAATCGACCGGCTCTTTCGTTTCAACGCGTGGGTTTGATCAGATGGAGGCTTGTCCGAGCAGCACGACCGGATTCTCCATCAGGCCTTTGAACGTACGCAGGAAGTCGGAACCCGTAGCACCGTCGACTACACGGTGGTCACAACTGAGAGTGACCTTCATGACATTGCCCGGAACGACCGCTCCGTTCTTGACAACCGGTACCTGACTGATACCGCCCACCGCCAGGATGCAGGCATCCGGGGGGTTGATGATGGCGGTAAACTCCTCGATGCCGAACATCCCGAGGTTGGAGATGGTAAAGGTGCTTCCTTCCCAATCCGCAGGCTGCAGTTTCTTCTCTTTGGCGCGTTGCGCGTAGGCTTTCACTTCCGTGTTGATCTGGCGGAGCGTCTTGCTGTCGGCAAAACGAACAACCGGTACCAGTAGGCCCTCCTCGACGGCAACGGCAACACCGATATTCACATGATGATTGATCCGGATGGTATCGCCCAGCCAGGAAGAATTAACCTTCGGGTGCTGGCGCAAGGCCGCTGCGGCAGCCTTGATGACGAAATCGTTGAACGAAACCTTCGAGCCGGTCACCGCATTGATGCTCTCGCGTGCGGAGATCGCGGCATCCATGTCGATGGAAATCGTGAGATAGAAATGCGGGGCAGTGAACTTGCTTTCACCGAGACGACGTGCGATCGTCTTCCGCATTTGCGAAACAGCGATCTCTTCGAAACTTTCCTGTGTCAATGCTCCGACAGCGGCAGCGCCGCTGGCAACGAACGATCCCGGCTTGAACCAGTCGATGTCGCGCTTGACAATGCGGCCGTGTTCGCCGGATCCCTGCACCTGGGAAAGGTCGATTCCGCGCTCATTCGCCAGTCGCTTCGCAAGCGGAGAAACTTTCATGCGCTGGTCGCCATTCGAGCTTGCGGCAACAGGAGCAACCGGACGTGCCGGCTGCGGAGCAGGTGCGGGTGCCGGTGTGCTGACAGGAGCCGGTTTCGGCGCAGGAGCGGCGGCGGCAGGAGCAGCCGGTTGGGCTACCGGAGCCTTGATGACCGCTTTGGCCGCTTCGGCATCGAGCAGTGATTGGTATTCTTCGCCCGCTTTGCCCAGTACGGCAAGTACGCTATCGACCGGTGCGGCCTTCCCTTCGGAAACGCCCTGGTACAATAACACACCTTCCTGGTAAGACTCGAATTCCATCGTAGCCTTATCGGTCTCAATCTCGGCAACCACGTCGCCGGGTTTAATGGAATCCCCTACTTTTTTAAGCCACTTGGCGACCACACCTTCGGTCATCGTGTCGCTCATCTTGGGCATCCGTACGATCTCTGCCATCGTTTGCTTTAGCTTGCTGGTGGTCCTTCGTCAGTAACGAACGACACGTGAATCATTCTTTGATATAAGGATAATCAGCCTGAACGTAAACGTCCGTATACAATTCCGCCGGGTCCGGCCAGGGCGATTCCTCCGCAAATTTTACCGAATCCTCGACCGTATCGCGCACGCGGGTGTTGATCGTTTCGATCTCCGCTTCGGTCGCGTACTTCTTGGAACGGATCGTGATCAACACCTGTTCGATCGGATCTTTCGCCTTGTACTCTTCCACCTCTTCCTTCGTCCGGTACTTGGCGGGATCGCTCATCGAATGACCCTTGTAACGGTAGGTATTAATCTCAAGCAGGTAAGGACCCTTTCCTGAACGCGCGTGATTCACGGCGCGTTCCATGGCTTCGTGAACCGCTTCCACACTCATTCCGTCCACCGGCTCGGAGGGCATATCGTACGAAAGACCGAGTTTATACAGTTCCTGCACGTTGCTGGTCCGTTCGACGGATGTACCCATCGCATAGTTGTTGTTCTCGATAATATAGACGACCGGAAGCAACCAGGTCATGGCCATGTTGAAGGCCTCGTGCAAGGCACCCTGGCGTGTGGCGCCGTCGCCCATATAACAGACAGTGACGTTTTTCGTTCCCAGATATTTTTCAGCGAAAGCGATACCGGCACCCAGCGGGATCTGTCCGCCCACGATGCCGTGTCCGCCGAAGAAACGGTTCTTGGCGTCGAACATGTGCATGGAGCCGCCCTTCCCTTTGGAACATCCTGTGGCCTTGCCGTACAGTTCGGCCATGACCGCCCGTGCACTCGTGCCTTTGCCCAGTGCATGCGCATGGTCGCGGTAGGCGGTGATCATGTTATCGTCGGGTTGCAGCACACTCATCGCGCCCGCTACCACGGCTTCCTGCCCGATGTAGAGGTGACAGAATCCTTTGATCTTCTGCATGCCGTACAGTTGTCCTGCACGCTCCTCGAATCGTCTCATGAGCAACAGCTCTTCGTACCACTTCAGGTATTGCTCTTTGGTGAATTTGCTTTTCGCCATAATCGGGTCTGGACAGTCGGCAAAGATAATCGGAAATCACACTAAAAAGCGGCCTTTCTCCATTCGAAAAAGCGTGCAACTTGAATGTTAACTCTTGACATTCAACATAATACAGGGAGGGCCGAACATTCCGTATATTCGGCCTCCTTTTATATCGGCGAATGAAAAAAATTCAAATGGTCGACCTGATCGGCCAATACGAGAAGATCCAACAGGAGATCGATAAAGCGGTGCTGGATGTCATCCGTTCCTCGGCATACATCAACGGGCCGGAGGTAAAGGCGTTCCAGGCTGAGCTGGAACAATACCTCGGCGCAAAGCATGTGATCAATTGCGCCAACGGCACCGACGCCCTGCAGATCGCCATGATGGCGCTGGACCTCCAGCCCGGCGATGAAGTCATCACCGCCGATTTCACCTATGTGGCAACCGCCGAAGTCATCGCGTTGCTCAAGCTCAAACCAGTACTGGTCGATGTGAACCCCGATACATTCACCCTTGATCCGGCGGCGGTGGAACGTGCGATCACGCCGAAGACAAAGGCGATTGTGCCGGTTCACCTGTTCGGCCAGTGCGCGCCCATGGAGGCGATCATGGATATCGCCCGTAAATACAAGCTGTACTTCATTGAAGATACCGCGCAAGCCATCGGCGCAGATTATTATTTCAAAGATGGCTCAAAGAAAAAAGCGGGTACCATCGGAACCATCGGCTGCACTTCATTCTTCCCGTCTAAAAATCTGGGTTGTTACGGCGACGGCGGCGCGCTCTTCACCAACGATGACGAACTCGCGAAGAAGATCCGCATGATTGCCAACCACGGTCAGTCGGTACTCTATTACCACGATGTGGTCGGCGTCAATTCACGACTCGACTCCATCCAGGCGGCCATCCTGCGCATTAAGTTGCGTCATCTTGACGAATATGCTGCCGCACGTCGCGCGGTGGCCGATCGTTATGATCTGGCTTTTGCGAACAACCCGAAAGTTAAAACTCCGGTACGGGCTCAATGGTCCGACCACGTTTTCCATCAGTACACACTCGTTCTGAACGGTGTCGATCGCACGAAACTTCGTGAATACCTGGCGTCGAAGGATATCCCCGCCATGATCTATTACCCGGTTCCGCTGCACCTGCAGAAGGCGTATGTTGACCCGCGGTACAAGGCCGGCGATTTTCCGGTTACCGAACATTTGTGCGCGAATGTGATCTCGCTGCCGATACACACCGAGCTGAGCGCTGAAACACAGGACCTTATCATTCAGGAAGTCCGCTCTTTTTTAGCAACTTCCTGATCGGAATCTAGTAAAAAAGGCTTTTAAATAGCTTCCCATGAAAATTGCCGTCGTTGGTACCGGTTATGTCGGCTTAGTCACCGGCACGTGCTTCGCGGAAACCGGTAACCACGTGGTATGCGTCGATATCGACGCATCGAAAGTCGCGCGTATGCAGCGTGGCGAAATCCCGATTTACGAACCGCACCTGGATGTCTTGTTCGAACGTAACATCAAACAAGGCCGACTCAGTTTCACCACGGATCTGTCGGAAGGTATCCGCGATGCGCAGATCATCTTCCTGGCTCTTCCTACACCTCCCGGCGAGGACGGCTCGGCCGACTTGAAATACGTTCTCCAGGTCGCCGGGCAACTCGGCGGACTCATGCGCGATTATAAAATCATCGTAAACAAGAGCACCGTTCCGGTCGGGACCGCCGAAAAGGTCCGAACAGCTATCGCGGAAAAAGCTACTACGGAATTCGATGTCGTATCCAACCCTGAATTTCTCCGGGAAGGCTTCGCCGTCGATGATTTCATGAAACCGGATCGTGTCGTGATCGGGACCAGCTCGGAACGCGCACGCAAACTGATGGCGGAATTGTATGCCCCGTTCGTCCGCCAAGGCAATCCGATCTACTTCATGGACGAACGCTCGTCCGAACTGACGAAGTACGCTGCCAATGCTTTTCTCGCCATGAAGATCACCTTCATGAACGAGATCGCGAACCTTTGCGAAAAAGTCGGCGCCAACGTGGACGCTGTTCGCATCGGAATCGGCGCCGACGACCGGATCGGGAAACGCTTCCTCTTTGCCGGCATCGGGTATGGCGGCAGTTGTTTTCCGAAGGACGTTCAGGCCCTCGAGAAGATCGCCGAAGACGCGCGCTACGACTTCCGCATCCTCGATGCCGTGATGGCCGTGAACGAAGACCAGAAATTGTCCCTCATCCGTAAGGTGAAAGGACTCTTTCCGGGTGGTCTGCAGGGAAAGAAGGTGGCCATGTGGGGCCTCGCCTTCAAACCGGATACCGACGATATACGCGAAGCTCCTGCTCTTTACATGATCGACGCGCTACTCAAGGAAGGCGCAAGTGTTTCGGCATTTGATCCGGAAGCGATGGAGAATGTGCGCAAACAGATTGGAGACAAGATTCAATACGGCAAGGATGAATACGACGTACTTGACGGCGCGGATTTTCTCATCATCGCGACGGAATGGGCGGTCTTCCGTACACCCGACTTCGAACGCATGGCCCGGTCGATG
>WBZP01002538.1_pt1 | contig 20845 bp, 17 predicted proteins | sample 5204301 | NCBI WGS metagenome assembly WBZP01 (sample SAMN12412401, study PRJNA552823) | activated sludge metagenome | isolation source: activated sludge from nitrification reactor of wastewater treatment plant... | place: USA: Pennsylvania | collected 2017
CATCTTCCCGAGGCACTTCTGCTGGAACTCGGCGTCTCCTACCGCCAGCACCTCGTCGACGATGAGTATCTCGGGCTGAAGATGAGCCGCAACGGCGAACGCCAGCCGCATGTACATGCCGCTCGAGTAGTGCTTGACCGGCTCGTCGATGAACCGCTCCACGCCCGCGAACGCGACGATGCTGTCGAACTCCTTCTGGATCTCCGCCTTCCGCATGCCGAGGATGGCGCCGTTCAGGAAGACGTTCTCTCTTCCCGACAGCTCATGATGAAAGCCCGTGCCCACCTCCAGCAGGCTCGCGACGCGACCCGTCAGCTCCACGCGCCCCGCCGTCGGCTCGGTGATGCGCGACAGCACCTTCAGGAGGGTCGATTTCCCCGCGCCGTTCCGTCCCAGCACTGCGATCGCGTCCCCGCGCTGCACCTCGAAAGACACGTCCCGGAGCGCCCACACGTCCTCCGAGGTCGGCCCTCTCCGCCGCATCGGCCGCCGCAGCAGGTTCACCAGAGATTCGCGCAGCGTCGCGTACGGTGCGCCGCCGGTGCGGATGCGGTACGACTTCGAGAGTCCCTCGACGCGGATGATCGGTCTCGTCATGAGCTTGTGCCGCCGAGAGAATAGCGCGACGATGCAGCCCAGGTCATGAGCCTGCCGAATCTCCCAGCCAACGGCCACGGGGCCCATCGACCGAGTCGAATCGTCATCGAGCCGCGCCGATGGCCCGCCCTCGAGGCCGCCGAGCTGTGGAGCTATCGCGAGCTCCTCTACTTCCTCGTCTGGCGCGATGTCCAGGTTCGGTACAAGCAGACGCTCCTGGGAGTGCTCTGGGCCATCCTCCAGCCGCTGGCTTCGATGGCGATCTTCAGCCTCCTCTTCGCGCGGCTGGCCGGCTTCTCGGTACCTGGCGCCCCGTATCCCCTGTACGCGTACGGCGGCCTACTGCTCTGGACGTTCTTCGCGAATGCCGTCACCGCGGCCAGCAACAGCCTCGTGGGCAGTTCACAGCTCCTGACCAAGGTCTACTTCCCGCGACTGCTGATCCCCACGGCCGCGGTGATCGGAGCGGCTTTCGATCTCGTGCTCGGCCTCGTTCCCCTGGCGCTCCTCCTGGCTTGGTACCACGTCTCGCCGTCGTGGCGGTGGTTCCTTCTGCCCTTGCCGGTGATCGGCCTCGCCCTGCTCTCGCTCGGAGTGGGCGTGCTTCTCTCCGCCGCGAACGTGAAGTTCCGGGACGTTCGCCACGCGGTGCCCTTCGTGGTCCAGTTGTGGATGTTCGCGACACCGACCTTCTATCTGCCGTCAGTCCTTCCGCCCCGATGGCGATGGCTGGCAACCGCGAACCCGGTGTCAGGCTGGGTCGACTCCTTCCGCGGCCTACTGCTCGGCCTTCCGGTGGAAGCCCCGGAACTCGTCACCGCTGTGGCTGGCGCTACGGTCCTGACGGTCGCCGGCGTCGTCGTCTTTCGCTTGATGGAGCGCAGCTTCGCCGACCTCGTCTAGCCCCGCGGCGGCCTGCGGCGGCGATCCCAGGCTGCAACTCCCACGGCCCGACAGTCAACAATCGGCGCTCCCCGGCTTCCCCAACGGCTCGAGCCGAGACTCTCTCCCTACCGTCGGTCCCACCGCGCCAGAGCCCTTGATACTCCGTGCCGCAACACGCCAGGGCCGGCACCCGCATCTAGCGCTTCGAGGAACCGGGGGACGGTCGCGAGCCACTCACTGCGGCCGCGTACGGCAGATTCCCGTGCTGCTTGGCCGATCTCCAGCGCCTCTTCCCGGGAAAGAGCTAGCGGTGTCGGACGGTCCGCATCGAAAAGGACGCCATTCGAACCACTCAGGATGTACTCATTCATCGTGGGCGCGTCGGGCGCGATCACGCACGTTCCGGCGGCCATCGCCTCCAAGAAGGTGAGGCCCAAGCCTTCCCTCCGCCGCGGGGCAAAGACCACGTGGCACTCGGACAGCTCCTTGCGGTAGGCCTGCGCGTCGTCGGCCCACCGGCTGACCCTCACCGGGAAAGAGGCCGTCTCGCCGAGGGCTGGCAGCGCGGGGCGCTGCCCGGGGTCCGGGGCGTCACGCACTCTCAGTTCCGTCAGAGAGATGTTCCGTGCCACGATTCTGAGCGTGCGCCAGTCCAGGGCCTCCGTTCGAGGCCAGGCCAGTCCTACGAATCCACTGTGGGGGAGCCGTGGTGCCTCCGGCACCGGAGGGAAGTATCGGAACAAGCTGCTGCGAAGCCCAAGACGCTTCAGCTTCGCGTGCAGGGCGCGGCTGAAGTTCACGAACCGGACGGCGGCGTACCTCAGGAAGAACCGTGCGTCGAGCTCGCCCGACGCATCGAACATCGGGATCATGACGATCTTCTCGCAGCCCAAGCGGGCGAGAGAATCGAACCGGTAGCACACTTGGAAGAGCACGACCACGTCATACGCCTTGCCCGCCACCGCATCGAGGTCCACCGACGGGCGTCCGTCGAGAGCTTCGTCGAAGTACTCGTCTACGACGAATCGCTGCCGAACCGCAGACAGGATGTCGTCCGTAGCTCGGCTCCGAAGCCGGAACGGATGGTCAATCCACGCAACCCGCCTCATCACATCACCGAACGAAAAGTCGCCGTACCCTCTTCCGTGCGATGCCGGATGCACGAGCCATCATCCGCACCGCCGCATGTCGCCGTCTGGATGCACCGCCGAACACATGATCGAACGTGTAGGTGTCGGCCTCCCTCGAACGGACAACAAACGGAGAATGAACCACCGCCGGCATTTCCATCGCCGGCACCTGCGCGAAGTCGGGAGCACTCGTCGTATGGGTCGCCTCGGGCCCGAACCCTACGTTCGCGACCAGGTTTACCTGCGGGTGCACGGCAAGGCCCGAACGCGACCAGCAGGCGAACATCCACTGCAGGCCCCAATCGTTGTAGGCCAACGAATCAGTCGCCATGCGGTCGAACTCACCAGACCAGTAGCTCGCTTCATAGGCGTCGTCGCAGACCGACCGCATTAGGCCTTGCTGGCGGAACTCAGGCCAGGCCGACATTCCGAAATCGTAGTGCTTCCAGGCCCGCCGCCACGTGGCCCATCCCCAGATGTGCGTATAGCGTGAGAAGAAGTAGCTGTAGGGACCCCGGACATGCCCGCCCTGGAAGTTGTTTCCGGCCACGTGCATGACCCTCTGGTCATCGCGGTAGCGCTCGAGGATAGCCTCGCAAAACGGGAAGAACGAGGCCGACGGGAGTGTGTCATCCTCCAGAAAGATCGCGTCGTCGCACGACTCGAACACCCAGCTCACCGCCGACGCTATTCGCGTTGCGCAACCCAGGTTGACATCGGAGTAGTTTCGCCGAACCTCGCAGTCCCAGTCGACCCGACTCACGATAGCCCGCACCTCGTCGCAGCGCGCCCTCTCGCGTTCATCTCGCGCCCCGTCGGCCGCGAGGAAGAGGCGCTTGGGTCTTGCCGCCCTGATTCGGGCAAACACCTGCTGCGTCTGAGCCGGGCGATTGAATACAAACAGAGCCACCGGGGTTGAGAGGGGCACGCGCGAAGCTAGCACGCGGCGTCACGTGCGACAACCTAGTGGAGAGGACTGGCTAGTCCCGGCGGAGGCGCGGGGCCGAGGTCAAGGCTCCACCGAAACGTGCCATCATCGCGCGGACGCGACGATGGGGACTCGACCGCCGCGCCGCTGGACCGGCGAGTCGAGTCGCCCAGAGGAAATGCGGTGACACCTTCGATCAGCATCTGCATTCCAACCCATCAGGCAGCCGCCGTGCTGCCCCGCTGCCTCGAGTCCATACTTGACCAGGGCTCCGCGCTGGCCGATGCGGAGATCATCGTGTCCGACAGCGCTTCCACCGAGGACTCTCCGTCGCTAGCCGAGCGCCTCCTCCGCTCAACGCGCTCATCGCGGATCGTCCGGCAGCCCACGAACTTGGGGCGCATCGGGAATTGGAACGCCTGCTTTCGGTTGTGCCGCGGCAAGTGGATCAAGTTCCTGATGGTGAACGACGTTCTGTTGCCCGGCAGTCTCGCGCTCCTTCGTCGCGGCGCCGAACTCGCTCCTGACACCGTTCTCGTCACGTCTCAGCATCGCTCTTGGCATGGAGGACTGGAGTCGCTTGAACCGGTTGCCGAAAGCACGCACGCTCGCATCTTCACTCCCCGCGATGCAGTCGAAATCCTCCAGGTCGGCGGCGATCCCTTCTGGGCCCTCAACGGCGCTCTCATCCACAGACCCACCGCCGTCGACAACGGTCTCGAGTTCAACGACCCCTACCCCTACGTTGCAGACGAGACCTTCTGTCTTCTCCTCGCGCTGTCCGGTTCGACAGTGTTCCTCGAGACTCCCACGTACGGGTTCAGCCTCAGTGCCGCAAACCGCTTTCACTACAGCGGCATGGCCACGCCCACAGAGGCGCACCAGCTCTATGCGCTCGTCGACCGCTCCGGTCTGTATCGAGGACTGCATCGAGCGCGTGCTGGCCGCCGTACACTCGCTCTATCCTGCGCACTGAGCGATCAGAACGAAGCCGTCGCGGCTGCCGCGCGCCGTGCGCTCCCGCCCTATCCGTGCAAACGCTTGGCATTCGAACTCTGGCGCGGGACGCGTCTTCTGCGACGAACTCGGCCCGTTCAGCTAGCCAGCCGCCCAATGATGAGGAGGGTTAGCGTCCTCGGCCGCCGCCGCATCGACCGGATCGGCACTCCCATCGTCCTGTCGCAGCAGTGTCACAGCGGACCCTCACGGCCGCCCTCGCGACGCCGCCCCTTCTTGCCGGCCGCCGCCGCCAGCAGCTCCGCCCGCCGTGCGCTTGCGGCAAACAACCATGTACAACCCTGCCATGGGCCATCCACCCGCTTCGTGGATTCCGCGGCCCGCTGTCGATGAGGTACGAATGAGGCACACAATCCGCCGCCTATTCGGCCGCCTTCGTCTGAGTCGGACTTCTGGGGTAGCACCACACCCAAGTCCTGCCGCCAGCGAGAACCGCGCCTCAAGCCATGTCAGCGCGCTACGCATCGCTGCTGGCCGCATCGAAAGGCGCTTGGCCGCGCTGGAAGCTGCCGACGATCCCGAGAGGTGGGAGTTCAGCGCATTCTCTCAGGCTGGAGAGGACGGCTGGATCCAATACCTCCTCCATCACTCGTCCGTCGGGCCTCGGACCTTCGTCGAGTTCGGAGTGGAAGACTACCAGGAGAGCAATACCCGCTTCCTCGTGGAGGCGGATATGTGGCGCGGCCTTGTCATCGATGCCTCGGCAGAGCACATCGCGCGCATCCAGTCGCAGGACATCTGCTGGCGCCGCTCGATCGTCGCCGTGTCGAAGTTCTTAACTGTAGACAATGTCGATGACACCATTAGACACGCCGGGCTCTCGGGAGATATCGGTCTGCTGTCGATCGACGTCGATGGAAACGACTACTGGATCTGGGACGCGATCCAATCCGTCGAGCCGCGGATCGTTGTCTGCGAGTACAACGCGCTCTTCGGGCCAACGGCGACCGTTACGATTCCCTACGCGCGTGAATTCTGCCGATTTGATGCTCACTACTCCGGTCTGTTCTTCGGGGCATCGCTGGCTGCCTTGGAGTCGCTGGCGACGCAAAAAGGGTACGCACTGATCGGCTGCAATCGATTCGGCTCCAATGCGTTCTTCGTTCGCGAGAGCGCCCTCGGCCGGCTCCGACGTAGCACATCTCAGCGCGCATTCAGACCGCCCGTGTTTCGGCAGTCGCGCGACCAGCAGGGCCGCTTGACGTTCTTGGATATCCCACGCAGCGTGGAACTCATCGGTGAGATGGAAGTCCATGACGTTGTCAAGAAGCGTAACGTGGCAGTTGCCGAACTAGGGCTGTGGCCGTGAGCGGGGCCGGACCGCGGCGACAACGTTCGAAGATGCGCCGCGTCTGTTCGGGCCGATTGAAGACGAAGAGCGCGACCGGGGTCGTCAGCGACACGCGCGAACCTAGCAACGGCGCCACGGGCGCCTCAAACGACGGAGGGGCGCCGAGCATCGGGAGATCGTGCCATCATCGTCGCCGTAGAGCCCCCTCGCCACGGCGGGATCCCGGGTCTACCGGAGCTTCGACATGGACCTGCGAGTCAGCGTGTGCATTCCCGTCTTTCGCGGAGGAGGGGTCCTGGCTCGGTGCCTCGACTCGCTGCTGGCCCAGGAAGACGCCCTCGAGAACGCAGAAGTCATCGTCGCCGACAACCACTCCGACGACGACTCCCTGGCGGTGGCGGAGCGCGCACTCGCCGGGCTCCCGAACGTCCGGATCGTCCAGCACCCGTCCAACCTCGGCCGCGTCGAGAACTGGAACGCGTGCCTGAAGCTCGCCCGCGGTGAGTGGATCAAGTTCCTCATGGTGAACGACGTGCTCCTCCCCGGCTCTCTCCGCGCTCTCCTGGCCGGAACGAGCCGCGCGCCCGACGCCGTGATGGTGGCGTCGCGCCATCGGTGGTGGGATGGGAAGTCCTGGCCGCTCGATCGAACACGACACCCCGAAACGGCGGAAGCGTACTCGTCGGTCGATGTCCTGAGGGTGCTGAGAAGGGGTGGCGATCCGTTCTGGGCGCTCAACGGCTCGCTCCTGCGCCGCGCGCCAATCGAGGCCGCCGGCCTCCGGTTCGACGTCGCCACGCCCTATCTCGCGGACAAGCGCTTCTGCCTCCGTCTGTCGCAGTCGGGATCCGTGGTCTTTCTGGCGACCGACACGTACGCCTTCAACCAGTCCGCCGCGGGACGCTTCTACTTCGCGAACTTCGGCGACCACATCGAGGAGAGCCGACGCTTCTTCGAGGAGGTCGACGAGCTGGCGATGAGAGCGGGCGACTCCCGACGCTGCGCCGCCGATCGGACGCTTGGCGTCGCCCTCGCCGCGATCGCGCAGTCCACAGCCGGCGACGTCGTTCGTGGCTGCCGGCGTGCCCTTCGCGGGTACGGACTTGCGCGGGTCGTCTTCGAGGTCCGCCTCTTCGCCCTTCGAACCGGGGTCACCGTAATCGCCCGACGCCTGCGGTCGGCGGCCGGGGGACTTCTCCGTGCGGCGGGCGTGCGATGAACCGACCCGGCGCCTCCTTGCCGTCGCTCCGCCATCCCCCGCCGTCGATGTCCTACGAGCAGGCCGTCCAGCACCTGAGAGCGCAACCGCGATGGGCGACCCTTCTCCGAGACAGCTATCTAGACGACGATCCCGCGCTAGCCGCTCGGCGCTTTGCCGGCAGCGAGGAGTTTCGGGCCACCCTTGAGTTGGTCAGCGCCGCGGGAGCGCGCACCGGAAGGCTGATGGATCTGGGGGCAGGCAACGGAATCGCCTCGTATGCTTTCGCTCAGGCCGGGTTGCGCGTCGTCTCGGTCGAGCCAGGAAACGGACGGACGGTCGGCGCAGCGGCGATCGCCCGCGTGCGGGATCTCGGCGTGGCGATTGCGCCGTGTCGCGCGGCCGGAGAAGCACTCCCCTTTGCTGATGGGGCCTTTCAGATCGCCTACGCAAGGCAGGTCCTGCACCACGCCCGGGACCTCGGGCGGATGCTGCAGGAGGTGGCTCGAGTCACCAGCCGCGGAGGCTTCCTTCTCGCCGCGCGCGAGCACGTCGTCGACGATCAGGAGCAGCTAGACCAATTCCTCGCGGCCCACCCGCTTCAGCCTCTGCACGGCGGTGAGAGCGCTTTCCCCTTGACGACCTATCTCGCCGCGCTCCAGGCCGCAGGGTTCGCCGTCGTCAAGACGCTGGGTCCCTGGGACTCGCCTCTGAACTACGCGCCACTGGACGATGAAGCGCTCGGAGAGCTCGCACGCCGGTGGGCGACGCGCAGGCTTGGCGCGGTCTTAGCTCGTTCGGTGCCCGGCGTACTGTGGAAGAAGCTCTACCTTGCGCGCCAGCGCGCCACCGAGTGCTCGCCGGGCCGCCTGTACTCCTTCTTGGCGCGGCGGTCCTGATCCGGCGCAAGGGACTCGGGCGGCCCGGATGGCCCTCTTCGTCGGCGCCTCCCCCGTCAACCCCGAGGCCCCGTTCGGACGGTATCATCTTCGCGCGAATGGCCACTATCGACGAGCCGAGGACCCCTCTCCTGACCGCCCGCGGGTGGCCGCGCTGGCGCCTCCTCTCGGAGCAGGGAGCGAAACAAGTCGCCGGCCTGCTCGGCCTCGTGGCCTTCGCGTCCTTTCCGGCGGCGGCCATCGTCTCGGATCGATGGTCCGAGATCTTCGCCGGAATGATCGCCTTCCTCGTGTGCTGGGGCCTCCTCTGGCAGTTCGTTCTCGCGCACAGAATGTCCACGGAAGAACGGAGTTGGCTCCTCGCGCTCTGCGGCGCAGCGCTCGCCCTCCGCGTCATCGTCGCGGTCGCGATTCTGAATGGGCCGTGGGACTACTCGCGCTTCGGCGAGGACCAGCTCGGCTATGACCACATTCCCGCCGCGATCGCGAACGGCTGGAGGAGCGGTCTGCCCTCGTACTACTGGGACGTCAACACCACTGTCGGATCCCGACGGGGCTACTTCAACTTCGTAGCGCTTCAGTACTACGTCTTCGGCGACTACCTGATCATCCCGCGGGTGTTCAACGCTCTGGCCGGAGCGCTGGTGACCTTCTATTCCGTCGCCCTCACGCGGCGGCTGTTCGGCGTGGCCGAATCGCGTGTCGCCGGGGCGTGGGCGGCGATCTTCCCGGCGCTCGTTCTATGGTCCTCTCTGAACCTGCGCGACATCTGGCTCACCCTGAGCGTCCTGGTGATCACGTTCCACTCGTTCGTCCTGCGGGACCGGCTCTCCGCGCTCTCCCTGATCGCCATCGTCGGACACCTCGTGTGGATCCACTACAATCGCGGCTACCTCGTCTTCATCATGGTGGTCGCCAGTCTCGCGATCTTTCTCTTCGCTCGCTCGACGAACCGGGTTCGTGACGTCCTGGTGACGCTTCTTCTCGCCGCGATCCTCCTCGTGCTTCACCAGAGCCTCGGCCTCGGAAAAGAGGGCCTCGAATGGCTCGACCTCGACCGCCTCGCGGAGCAGCGGCAGAAGCTCGCACAGGAAAGCGTCGGGCGGTCGGGCTACCTGGGGGACCTCGACATCAAGAACCCCGTCGTCCTCGTCGCGGCCGCTCCCCTGCTCCTGGTGTACTTCCTCTTCTCCCCCTTTCCTTGGCAGATGACGGCTTTCCGCCGCCTGATTCTGGCGCCCGAGATGGTCTTCTGGTACTGGCTGACGCCCCTGGTCTTCATCGCAGTGAGGCACGTCCTGAGGGAAAGGTCGACCCGGCAGTTCGCCCTGTTGATGACCCTGGTGATCGTCACGATCGCGTTCGCGGTGCCCTCGGCGAACATGGGCCTGGCCTACCGCTATCGCGCTCAGATCATCCCCCTCTACCTGGCATTCGCCGCGTCCGGGTTCGTCAGGCGCCGGGCACCCCAGCTGGCGGGTCAGTCCTCAGAGCGCATGGCATCGAGGGACGCCGCGAGCACGGCCCGTCCGCATCTCTGAGATCACGCGAGGCCGGAGGCCCCCTTCGAACCGAAGACGATCACGGAACTCCGGCGCGCCGGTACTCCCGGAACGTCGGATGCGTCCAGAACCGCGATGGACCCGGAGGGCGAGGCTGTACCTCCGCCTGATCGCCCGCGAGGAGCGTTCGGAGGATCTGGACGAGCGCGGGGACACCCCGTCCGAGCTGAAGGACGGGATACGTGGTGAAGTTGTCGCACCTCGTCGGCTCGATTCTCGCCTGAGCCAGGATCGCTCCCGTGTCGATGCCTTCGTCCACGCGATGGACGGTCACGCCGCAGTGATCAGCGTCTTTCGCGACCAGCGCCCAGTACCCGCCGTGCACGCCGCGGTAGAGGGGCGTGATGCCAGCGTGGATGTTGATGAAGGCGGCCGGCACGCATTGGAGCACCTCCGGCGAAAGCACGCGTGTGCCGCTCACCACGACGACGCGGGGAGCGAGCGCGCGGAGAAGATCGGTGCACCGGGGGGAGTTCGCGGAGGGCACCCGCCAGGCACCGGAGGGCAAGGGCGCGTCGTCGAGGCCGTACGTCCGCAGGACCTCGCTTCTGCGCTCCGTCGCTGCCGCCGCCAGCCGGGGGACTTTGAGCACGCGGAAGAGGACCTGCCCGAGGACGCGCGGGACGCCATAACGCTTCGTTCGCCTCACGAGCAGACCAAGCTCGGACGGCGGGTCCTCGAGGATGACCGGGGCCTCGCCGATCGCGCTCCGCATTGCGTGGTAGATGACCCGTGTCGACGTACCGCTCCGACCGAGAAGCACGATGGCCGACGAGGCCTTCATGGCTCGCCGGCGCCTACGCGAGCGCCGCCATCTCGCTCACGGAGGCGAAGCGAAGGCGCCCGCGCCGGCGAAGCTCGACTGCATGCGCGAAGATCCGTTCCAGCCCGTCGAACATCCGATCGCAGTCCTCCGCGAGGTTGGTGGGATGCATCCAGAGATGAAAGAGGGCGGCCCGGCGCGCGGCCGCCTCGAGGCCTTTCACCGCCCGCAGCACGCGTCGGTCGACGGACACCAGTCGTCGCACGCCGTGCCGCGGCAGGAAGACCATCGAGCCCGGCACGTCGACGATTCCCACGCGCCCGCGTACCGGCCAGACGACGGGAGGCGTCGTGGCGCCGACGAACTGGGACAGGTGTGCCATCCGGACGATCGCGCGGGGCAGCCATCGTGCGTTCCGGTACCAGTGCGGCTCCGGTCCGCGATAGCAGACGAAACCGTGGCGTGCCAGAACGTCGAGGTGACCCACGCGGTTTCGCGGGAAGGCGAAGGCGGTCATCCGCAGGCCCAGGTCATGCGCGACGCGAACGCACTCCGCGATGTCCGACTCCGCGCACTCGGCCGAGCATCCCGAATCTCCGTAGATCACGTGGGAGAACGAATGGCACCCGATCTCCTGCGAGGTCTTGCAGGCGCGCACCCTCTCGATCAGACTCCGCGCGAAGAAGAGGGGAGACGAAGCCTCGTCTCCGCCCGGATCGCGGTCGAACCAGTCACCCTGACGCCACGCATGTCGTGGACGCACGACGCCCGGGTGCCTCGTCTCCGTCGTCGCGTCGCACCGGTCGAGCATCAGGTGACCGACGACGAACCACGTCGCCGGGATCTCGTAGGCCGCCAGCAGGTGGACGAGCCGGTCGATCACACGCTCCCGCTCGATGACACACGCGGCTTCGAATCCCGCCACGCCGCGAGTGTCCAGGGTTCCCCAGATCAGCTCGAAATCGAAGCTGACCGTGAAGTACCCGACGTCGGCCGTTCTGTCGACCGTCATGCGACCGCCGAGCGGAGCACCTCGGCCAGGCGGGGAACCTGCACCGCAGGAGAGTACCACTGCTCGACGGACGATCGACCCGCGGCGCCCAGTCTCCGGCGCAAGGGAGCGTCGCGACACAGGGCGAGCAGATGCTCCACCCATTCGCCCTCGCTCGCAGCCAGGAGGCCGTTGACTCCGTGTTGAACGACCTTGGCCGTGATCCCGACCGGAGACGCCACCACCGGGACGCCCGAGGCCATGTACAGGAGCGCCTTCATGGCGCCCTTGCCACGCGTCCAGTCGTCGTCCACGAGCGGCATCAGACCGATGTCGTAGGACTGCAACTCGTCCGCCTCGACGTCCGGCCGCCACAGGCGGTAGGTGACGTCGAGGCCGGTCAGAGCGAAGTTCGCGCCCATCAAGTGCACCCGCACGGGGACCTGTGCGGCGACGCGCCGCAGAGCGTTCGCGACCACGGCGAGGTACTCGACCGTCGTCGGACTGCCGCTCCAGCCCAGCACGACGGGACCCTGCGCCGAGTGCTCGTGCAACCGGTAGTGCGCGACGTCGACGGTGGGGGGGATGACGCTGACGCGGGAGTTGAAGCGGCGCGCGTATTCGGCCAGCAACTCCGTTCCCACGATCACGTGGCGAGCGAGGGAGCACAGCCGTGCCGTCTTGCTCGACCACTTGAGCCAGGCCAGGGCGCGGTTGGCCTCGGTCGTCTTCGTCACCCAGATCGCATCGTCGAAGTCATAGACCACCGGGATCCCCGTCCGCGCGAGCGCTGCCTCGAGGATGGGTGGACCCGCCGGGAGGAGCGTTCTGTGCACCACGGCGACGTCCCACCGTCCTCGCGCGCCCCGGATGAGGGGAGTGATGCGAGCCGCGCCGCGCAGCAGCGCCAGCGCTTTCAGCGCGAAGGAGCCCGGCCGGTGGATCCGGTTGAGCTCGGCTTCCGACAGGACTTCCACGACCGTCGTCTGGAAGCCGAGCGCCTCGAGACCCGGCGCCCACTGCTCGAAGCGGTACCGCTGGCCTGGGGCCCGTCCTTGCGGGTACGCGAGGAGAACGAGGACCCTCAAAGCCCTGCGCTCCTCCCGTCGGCGTCCGTGGCCACGGGTCCCTGAGGATGGCAGATCCGCCGATACAGCTCGAGCTGGGTCAACACGTGCGGGTCGAGAGCATAGTGCACGTCCGCCGCCGCGCGACAGCGTTCCGCGATGCCCGGCTCTCGGGCGAGCCGAAGGGCCTCCTCGGCGGCGCTCCGAATCGACTCCGGCGCCAGGCTCCGCATGACGACACCCACCGAGCGATCGCGGACGATCGAGTCGACGTCGCCGAGCCCTTCGGTACAGACGACGGGCAGTCCCGCTGCCCAGTACTCCCCGATCTTCGTGGGTGAACAGCTGTGGGATCCCGGCCCGGAGACGAGGAACATGAGGCCCACGTGGCTTTCCGCCACGAGCCGGGGCACCTCGGCGTTTGGTGCGAATCCAACATGCCAGGACCCGGGTGGCAGTCCGGCCGACTCGAGCAGCAGCCTGAGGGCACCGGTGTCGGAGTGCGAGTAGACCCGAAGGGACGCTCCGGAGTCCATCTCGAGCGCGGCCTGCAGGAACCTCACGAGCGGCTCCACGAGATAGCGTCCGCCCAGACTCCCCACGTAGACCAGGCGGACGGGGCCGCTCGGCTTGGCCCCCGGCCTGGGAAAGCGTCCGAGGTCGACACAACTCGGCACCACCACGACCGCAGGCCGGCGCTTCGCGACCCCGGGGATCCGTTCCACGGTCGGGACGGCGCGCTGCGCCAGAAGGATGATCCCCGACGCCTGTGAATGAAGCCACCGGTCGATCGCGCGGGTCGCCCGGAAGGCCCCGCTGCCCGGGGCCCAGACGCCGCCCTCGACCTGCTGCTCGGGCCAGAAGCCCTCTCCGTGATAGACCCAGGGCCGACGGGTGAGCTTCGCCGTCAGGCACCCGATCAACCCCCCGATGAAGGTGCGCCCATGGATGAGCATGGAGCGCTCCCGAAGGACGAGTCGGACGCAACTCGCCACGCCGGTCGCGACGTCGAGTGCCTTCGCGAGCATCCTCGGCCGCTTGTGGTATACGCGCGGATGCCATTGGACCCCCGCTCTCGCCATGCGAAGTCGCATCTCCTCCACCGAGACGCGGTCGGCGAGATCGTGGGCCTTCTCGAACGTCACGAGCACCACCTCGGCGCCTTTGTCGCCGAGGCCCTCGGCGGCCGGTGCGACGAGACTGCGGCCGAGCGGCTCGAGCAGTCCCCAGTACGCCACGTAGACGACCCGGATCCTCTGGCGCTGCACCATCACGGTCTCGGGAATCGGGCCATCCGCACGGCCGTGGGGGGCCAGCTCAGCAGGGCGCGCAGCGCGAAGCCCGCGGCCCGCGATCTCCGGCCCGCGCGGGCCTCGTCGCCTGAGAGCATGTAGTAGAGCCTTCCTCGACAGCGCGCACGAAACAACAACCCCTGTCGTCGCACGACCGGGTGTGAGAACGCGCCGGCGTAGAGTCGCTGCCAGGCCGGTGTCGTCAGGCTGACGTTCGAGTGTGTGTTCCCGCCGTGGAGCCGGTACAGCACCAGCGGCTCGGAAACGCTCTCGAGCTCGGACAGGGTTCCGGCTCGCCACGCGAAGTCGGTGTCCTCGCACGGGCTCAGCGCCTCTCCGAAGCCGCCGACCGCCTCGAAGACCGTCCGACGGACGAGCCAGGTGCTGCCCGCTCCGATCGACACCTGCCCGAGCAGGATCTCGCGGAAACAGCGGCCCCGGACGCCCGCAACCAGCGTCGTCCCGAGTACGCCCGCGTTCGTCAGCGTCTGCATCGAACACGTCACGGCTCCGATCGCGGTGGAGCGGTTGATCTCGGCGAACTGTCGGGCCAGCTTCTCCGGTCGCCAGACGTCGTCGGCGTCCAGGAATGCGAGGAACTCGCCGGCAGACCGCCTCACGCCCCGGTTGCGGGCGGCCGCCTGGCGGGCGTTCTCCTGCCGGACGTAGGAGACGCGCGCACCGAAGCTCGCGACCACGCCGGCGGTGCCGTCCGTGGATCCGTCGTCGACGACGATGATCTCGTCGGGCGCTCTCGTCTGGGTGAGCGCGCTCTCGATCGCTTCTCCGATGAAGGCCGCGGCGTTGAACGCCGGGATCACGACGCTCACCCCGCCCTTCATATGCCGGGGGCTCGCCTCAGCAGCGCGTCGTAGGCAGCCTCCCACCTTCTCGTCATCGCTTCCTGGGAGTACTCGGTCACGTACCGGCGCCGGCCCTCCGCGCCCATCTCCGCCAGGCCGCGCGCGTCCGCCAGCATCTCCGCGAGGGCGTCCGCCAGTGCACCCGCGTCCCCGGGTGGCACCAGTCGACCCGTGCGCCGGTCGAGAACGATCTCCGTCAGTCCGCCCACCGCCGACGCCAGGACGGGCCGGCCGCAGGCCATGGCCTCCACCGAAACGAGACCGAACGGCTCGGTGACGCTCGGCACGAGGGTGATCGAGCCCGCGAGGTAGAACGGCCACACGTCTTCGTGCTTGCCCACGAAGAAGACCCGCGACAACCCGAGCGCCGCCGCGCGCGCCCGCAGTTCTGCGTCGAGCGGTCCATAGCCCACGACCAGGAGAGCCGGCGCGCGGCCCGCGACGTTCAGGCGCGCGAGAGCGTCGAACAGCACGGCGTGGCCCTTGCGCCAGTTGAGGCGCGCCACGATCGTCACCGCAGCATCGTCCGGCCGGACGCCGAGCTCTCGCCGGAGCTCCTCGGCTCGCCGGAGCTTCGCCGCCCAGTCCGACGGCTCGTCGACGCCGTGCGGCACCACGATCGCCTTCTTCGCCCAGTTCGGCCGCTCGCGCAGGACGTTCGCGCGGTGTGCGCCCGTGAGCACGAACACCGCCTGCGCGGCCGCTCCGGCGGTCCGGTCGACCAGCGAGTAGTTGAACGAGGCGATGGGGCTTCCCTCCGACGATGAGACGTCGTGCTGCCGGTGGTAGATGCGAATTCCTCGACCGGCGGCAATCCCGGCGACTCCGGAAAGGAAAGAGGGCAGCTCTTCGTTCCCGTGCACCACGTCGATGCGTTCTTCCCGAATGAGCCGAGCGAGCCGGAGGACGGCCGCTGGATAGCCCCGCGACGACGAGCAGTTGAGCGAGAACGTCCGGTGGCCGTAGCGCGCCACGCTCTCCTGCACGCGGCCCGCGGGGCGGACGGTTCCGAAGCACAGCCGGAAACGGGTGCGATCGAGCGTTCGGGCGATGCCGCCATAGTACCGAGCGGTCGCCGGGTCATCGCCGAGAAGGCCGAGCATCAGGACGGCGGTCGTCACGCACCGCCTCCGTTCGAACCGCCCTCCGTCGGCAGAGCAGCCCCGGCTCGCCCACGGCAGATGCGGCGCGCCATTCTCGCGGCCGCCCCGATCGCCCCCGGGAAGCGTTCCCAGCGGTCCCATCGGCGGCGGAGCGGCTGCATCGAGAGCCGACGGCGAACTCGGCCTCTCACCACGTGGTGCGTCGCGTCGTGGATCGAATACGCCGCCTCCCCGCCGCCGGCCAGTCTCTCGTTGAGGTCGCCCTCGGGTCCCAGCCACAGGTGGCCTCGCGCCCGCGGGACATGGGCGTAGCCGTGCCGCTGGTGCAGAGCCAGAATGGCGGCGGTCGCATCGACGACCGGAATCCCGCGCCTGATCGCGTCGAAGACCATCCAGTTGTCCCACTTGGGGCGGCCCACCGCGAACGGCGGGATCGTCTCCCAGAGCCCTCGCGGAAACACGAAGTAGTCGATCCACCAGCCATCGCGCGGCTCTCCGCGGACGAGGGCGAGTCGCCGCAGATCCGCCTTTCCCGCACCGTCCAGGGAGAGCTCCTCGTCGGCGTCGATGTCGACGCGCCGCCCGACGAGAAGGAACCGATCGCTCCACTTGCGGACCCGGGCGATCGTCTCGGGAAAGTCGTCGAGAAAGACGACGTCCGCGTTGGAGTAGGCGAGGAGATCCGACTCGCCCGACAGGCGGTGGGCCTGGCGAAAGACGCTGCTCAGCAGCGGCGTGCCGAACTCGCTCTTCTCGACGTCTCGGCAGTTCCGCAGGCCGAGCTCCGCGCAGGCCTCTTCGATGCCCGGCTCGTCACCGAAGACGAGGATCCCGGGGCGCGGAACGAGTCCCAGCCAACTCCGCAGCGCGTTTCGCTGGTGAAGCCTGGCTTGCCCGAGGAAGGGCTTGGGTGCCGTGAACAGCGTCAACATCCGTTCCGGAGCCTGCCAGATGGTCGGAGTGTTTGTAAAGCGCCGCTGAACGGCACAATGCGCGTGCCCAAGTCCGGGCGCCTCGGCTATCCTAGCCGCCGTGTGCGGGGTGTGCGGCGTCGTTTCCTGGAAGCGGTCGCCCACGGCCTCGGAAGTCGAGGCGATGGCGGTCGCCCTGGCCCATCGGGGCCCCGACGACCACGCCAGTCACGCGGAAGGGCCGGTGGCCCTCGCGCACCGACGCCTGTCGATCATCGACTTGAGCGCGTCCGGGCGACAGCCCATGTCGAACGAGGACGGCACGGTGTGGCTCGTCTTCAACGGCGAGATCTACAACTTCCGCGACCTGCGGCGGCGGCTCGGCGACCACCACAAGTTCCGGGGCACCAGCGACAGCGAGGTCATCCTCCATCTTTACGAGGATCTTGGCACCGAGGCCATCGCGGCCCTCGATGGCATGTTCGCGCTGGCTCTCTGGGACGCGCGCCGCCGCGAGCTGGTCCTCGCACGGGATCGAAGCGGCAAGAAGCCTCTCTTCTATTTCGCCGGCGACGGCTTCCTGGCGTTCGCCTCGGAAGTCAAGGCTCTCCTGAGGCACCCGGGAGTGCCGCACACGCCCGATGCCGCGGCGCTTCCTCTCTACCTGACCCACGGCTATGTGCCGACTCCCGGCACGTTCTACACGGGCATCCGCTCACTGCCGCCGGCCCACCTCATGGTCGTTTCGGAGACCGCGAGGACTGAGCCGACGCAATACTGGCGCGTCCGTTTCCGCAACGAGCGTGCGCTGGACCCTCGCGAGGCGGAAGAACGATTCCGGGTCCTGCTCCGTGGCGCCGTCGAGCGGCGCCTCATCTCGGACGTACCCCTCGGTGCATTCCTGTCCGGGGGCCTCGACTCCTCGAGCATCGTCGCCATGATGGCGCCCGCCACGAGGGGACGCGTGAAGACCTTCACGATCGGCTTTCGCGGAAGCTTCGACTACGACGAGCGCGCTCACGCCCGTCTCATCGCCGAGCACTTCGGCACAGATCACACGGAGTTCGTCGTCGAGCCTCGGGCGATCGACCTGATCGACCGACTCGTCTGGCACCACGACGGGCCGTTCGGCGACGCTTCCGCCATACCGACGTATCTCCTGTGCGAACTCACCCGCCGCCACGTCACCGTGGCCCTGAACGGCGACGGGGGAGACGAGGTATTCGCCGGCTATCTCCGCTTCTACAGCGGGCTTCTGTCGGAGCGCATCCCGAGACCGCTCTTCGCTCTCGCGAGCCGCCTCTCCTCTCTTCTTCCCGAGCCGAGAGATCGCCGGCACGTCTTCCGTCTCGTCAAGCGGTTCGCCGAAGCCGGTGCTCTCGGCCTCCCCGAGAGGTACCTCCGCTGGAACAGCTACTTCACGACCGGGCTGCCATCTCTGCTGCGCCCGGAGCTGCATGGTCTCGCGCAGCCTGAAACCCTGCTCCGCGGCTATCGGTCCCTTCTGGCGGAAGAGGATCTAGCCGACCGCAACCAGAGCACGCTCACCCGCCTCTTGCAGCTGAACTTCGAGACCTACCTGCCGGGCGACCTCAACGTCAAGATGGACCGCATGTCCATGGCGCACGCACTCGAGGCCCGCTCGCCGTTCCTCGACACCGAGATCGTCGAGTTCGGCGCGGCCCTGCCCGATCAGCAGCGCATGAGCCTGGGGAGAGGAAAGATGCTCCTTCGGCGCGCGATGAGAGGACTCCTCCCCGATCGGATTCTCCGGCAAGGAAAACGCGGATTCGGTCCCCCGCTCGGCGCGTGGTTTCGGGGCGAGCTCGACAACTTTCTCAGCGACCGCCTTCTCCAGCGCTCCAGCCCAATCTACGACTACCTGATCCCGGAAACGGTAGCCCGGTTGATCGCCGCTCACCGCAGCGGAGCCGCGGACCTCAGCCCTCAGATCTGGAGCCTCCTGACCCTCGAGAGCTGGCTGCGCCAGGAGCGCGCCTGGTGAGCGGCGCCTGGCGGCTCGAGCCGGGCGACTGCCCGCTGTGCGAGGCACCCGTTCACCAGGCCCAGCGGCTCGGTCGGCGCGGAGGCGCCGCCCACGGAGCACGCTGCGGCGTCGAGACGACGATCCATCGCTGTCGAAGCTGCCACCTTGTCTATCAGCATCCCGTTCTTCGCCCGGAGGGCAACCCCTACGAGGACCACCCGCCGGACGACTACTTCAACGCTCACTCGGCGATAGCCAAAGTGGAGTCCGGGCAAGCCATCGCCCTTCAGGCGAGCGGTCTCCTCGGGCGGACCGGCCGTCTCCTCGAGGTCGGTTGCGGTCGAGGCGATCTCCTCCGGGGAGCCGCGAACCTCGGCTGGGAATGCGCTGGCATCGAGATGACGCCTTCGTACGCAGAGCACGCCCGTGCGCGGTACGGACTTCGGATCGAGACTGGGGACGTGGGCGCGTCGCGACTCCTCAGCGAGGAGTGGGATGTGATAGTCATGGCCGCCGTGCTGGAGCATCTCTACGATCCTCTCGGAACGCTGCGCAGAGTGGCGGCCGCCCTGCGGCCGGGCGGCGTCGTCTACATCGATGTTCCCAACGAATGCTCGCTCTACACGCGCGTCGGAAACTCCTACCAGCGCCTGCGGGGACGGGACTGGGCGGTGAACCTGAGTCCAACGTTTCCGCCGTTCCACGTCGTCGGTTTCTGTCCAACGAGCCTGAGGCAGGCGTGCGACGCGGTCGGCCTGGAAGTCAGGTCCTTGACTGGCTACGCGATGGAAGGCTGCATGGACCTGCGAACGGGCGGTGTTGTCGCCTGGGTGGAGCGCCTCGCGGCGAGATTCGTCCTCCGCGTGGGCCACGCCATGGGGCAGAGCGCCGGGCTGACGTGCTGGGCGCAGCGGCGATCCCGCTAGCAGGTCAATTCCCGGTCATCGCGAAGAAGCTAGCTCGGTGAGATACGAGGCGTCACTCGACGGGATCCGCGCTGTCGCGGTGACGCTTGTCCTCCTCTGCCACTTCGGGGCCTTGGACGCGGGCTGGATCGGAGTGCAGCTCTTCTTCGTCCTCTCCGGATTCCTCATCACCGGGATCCTTCTCGGGGAGCAGCGCTTCTCGACCGGCCTGTACCTCGGCCGGTTCTACGTGCGAAGGACGCTGAGGATCTTTCCCGTGTACTACGGGTACCTCGCGGGCCTGTTCGCTCTGGCCTGGCTGTTACCTGCGCGCTTCTTCGAGATCGAGCGACCCGAGGTGAAGGCGCAGGCCGTCGCGCTCGTCACGTACACGCTCAACTTCTCTCAGCTGTCTTCCGCCTACGCCGCGTCGCACTTCTACCATCACTTCTGGTCGCTGGCGGTCGAAGAGCAGTTCTATCTGGTCTGGCCCTGGATCGTTCGGATCTCCGGTCGCGAGAGGCTCGGCCGGGTCTGCTGGACGATCGTCGCAGCGTCGCCGGTGTTCCGGTGCCTGGCGCGGTGGTTCTTCCACGACGCCGGTGGCGGATTGGACCGGGGGCTCGCCGCAGCGTACGGTCTGCCCTTTTGCCAAGCCGATGCCTTCGCTCTCGGAGCGCTGCTGGCACTCCGGATGGGGGCCGACCGGTCCCGGCCCTTCGTCACCGGGCGAACGGCCGGCGCCGCGCTCGGCCTGCTGGCGCTGAACGCCGTCTCGCTTCGCGCCGCCGATCTGGGCCAGTGGTCTTCCCTGGGGGTCCCATCCTTGCTGCCGTGGAACGCTCAGCACGTCTGGGGCTACACCCTCGTCGACGTCCTCGCGCTCTGGCTGATCGAACGGTCGCGAAGCGCGGGCGCTCTCGACCGGGTCCTGTCTTCGCCCTGGATCGTCCATCTGGGACGGCGCTCGTACGCCTTCTACGTTCTGCATCTCCCCGCGCTCGACCTGCTCGGACGCTGGCTGCCCTGGAGAGCCTTCCCCGAGAAATGGATCGCCCTGCCTCTCATCTTCCTGGTGATCCTCGCCACCTCGCTGCCGCTCTACTTCCGGTTGGGCTCGGAGTTCATGCCGCCGCTCGCCGAAGGGTCGATCCTCTACATGCCGACGACGCTGCCCGGCATCGCCATCGGCGAGGCACAGCGGGTGCTCGAGCTCCAGGACGGGATCCTCGCCGGCTTCCCCGAGGTCGAGCGTGTCTACGGCAAGGCCGGCCGCGCCGAGACCGCGACCGACCCGGCGCCGCTGGAGATGTTCGAGACCACGGTGGTGCTCAAGCCGGAGTCCGCCTGGCGGGCGAAGGAGACCTGGTACTCCTCGTGGCTGCCGGAGTTCGCCCGTCCGCTGGTGCGGCCGTTCTGGCCCGACCGCATCTCGCACGAGGAGCTGGTCGCGGAG
>WBZP01002539.1_pt1 | contig 20841 bp, 15 predicted proteins | sample 5204301 | NCBI WGS metagenome assembly WBZP01 (sample SAMN12412401, study PRJNA552823) | activated sludge metagenome | isolation source: activated sludge from nitrification reactor of wastewater treatment plant... | place: USA: Pennsylvania | collected 2017
TGATCTTGTTGGCCTTCCTGGTCCATACCGCCCTGGACTGGATGGACACCCGTTACGCCAAGGTGCGCAGCCTCCTGCCCTCCCGCCGCACCTTCTTCGAACACCTGCGCGCCTTGCTCCAGTACCTGCCGTTCGATGACTGGGATCACCTCATGCGCTTCATGCAGCAGCGCCTCGCTCCCAAAGCCCCAGATACCGGCTGATTTACCCCTTCCAACAGTAGTGACCCTCGCCACACGCTGCCATGGAATTTGAAATGAGCACTGCTGCAAGGCGACCAAACGGCCTGCGAACGACCGGCGCACGGCTTATAATGGTCGTTCCACTGCTGCGATGAAGGCGGTGGTTTTCCTGACAACGGAGGATGTCCATGACAATTTTCGATAAGGCTAGGGAAGTGGCGGCGGCGGCCGTGGACAAGGCAAAGGAAGTAGCGAGTTCGGCGGTCGAGGTGGTCGAAGAAGCCGGCACCAAGGCTGTTGAGTTTGCGCAGGAAGCAGGTGCGAGCGTGGCAGAAAACGTTGGCAGTACGGCTGCCAGGGTGCGCGAGCTGGCAGGCGAGGCGGTGGACACGGCGCGCGAACTCGGTGTGAGTGTGGCCGAGGAAGCGAGTGAGCTCCTCGACAAGTCCAAGGCAGTGTTCGCAGGCACAAGCGCAGCGCAGGTGGACGAACACGCGAGCGCTGACACGAGCAGCGAGGCCACGAGCAGCGAGCCTGGTCGCGGCAACACCTCTGCCTGAGCCGGACATTGGCGCCGACGGGATAGGCGTTTCAGGCAATCCTGGACCGGCGAAGGGAGATGGCTTGGCGAAGAAGCCTTCAGTCCTTCGCCCAGAAGGCGGTTGCGCTGCTCGCGGCGCAGCGGCAGTCTGCGCGCCGACAAACGGCGACGCCCTTGGCGACCAGTCGATCCTGATGTTGCCGGGTGTTGATTTGTTGCTGACATCGAACTGCCGCCACATCGCTGATCCGGTGTTTCAGGAAAAGCTGAAAACCGCCGGAGTTCTGCTTATTGACCCAGCGCTCGATCCGGCAGCTTTGCCCAACTCAGCATTGCCGCAGAGTCGCTGCGCTCGCCACTGAATCTGGACGTCAGAACGCAACGGACACTTCCTATGAATATGGGCTACCGAGTCTTCGTAGTGGGTGACGACAACTCGATCATCCAAGTCTCGCAGCAGTCTTTCAACGATTTCTATTTCAAGAACAAGCCGTCGTTGCAGCGGTTCTCAGGATCCACCATCAACGTCGCGACAGTTATCTACACTTTGGAAAACAGAAAGCCAGAACAGATCATTCGAATCGACTACGTGCGCATGAAGGTCGATAGCGACGGCGCACGCGATCAAGCGCAGACTGACGTCACCTTTCGCCTTGTCGCCAATCGCGTCGGGAAACTTCTCGGGCAGGAACCGCCTGCCCGAGATTCGGGCAACGTCGTCAACGCGAGCGAGAAATTCGACGAACGGCGTTGGTCCCAGCTCCATCCGCAATTACCCGGCCCTGCGCACAAGCGGATACTCGAAAAGCTTTTTGGCGCCAAACATGCCGTCTGAAGGATACGAGATCCAACGCCTGCGGCAGACGTTGCAGCGCTGACCATGGCGGTGCGCCGACCGGAGACCGTTGTTCAAGTCAGGCGCGGGCAGCGGAAGGGCTGTCCTTGCGCTATCAGTGCAACAGGAGGATCGTTCAGCGGGGCCGTCTTTGCCGGTCTCGCAGTGGCTGCAACCGCCGTGCTTCTCAGCCGCCGCCTCGCCGCCAGGCATGCCAGCGTTCGACCCAGCGCAGCAGTGCCGCCGGCGCGTGCGCCTTTTTCCAGACGCCGGCGACGTACTTGTTCGCCTCGGCGAGCGTCGGGTAGATGTGGATCGTGCCGAGGATGCGGTTGAGCCCGATGCCCTGTTTCATCGCCAGAACGTATTCGGCGATGAGGTCGCCGGCGTGCTCGCCGACGATCGTCACGCCGAGGATGCGGTCCTTGCCCGGCACGGTCAGCACCTTGACGAAGCCATGTGCCTCACCGTCGGCAATCGCGCGGTCGAGGTCGTCGATGTCGTAGCGCGCGACCTCGCAGGCGACTCCGCGCTCGTTCGCCTCCTGTTCGTTGAGGCCGACGCGGGCGACCTCGGGCTCGACGAAGGTCGACCACGGGATCACCGAGTAGTCCGCGCGGAACTTGCGCAACGGTGCGAAGAGGGCGTTGACCGCGGCGTACCACGCCTGGTGCGCCGCGGTATGGGTGAACTGGAACGGCCCGGCGACATCGCCGGCGGCATAGATGTTCGGGTAGCGCGTCTGCAGAAATTCGTTGATCGCCACCGTGCGTTCGCCCGGGATGCCGAGTTCCTCGAGACCGTAGCCGCTGAGGTTGCCGATGCGGCCGAGCGCCACCAGCAAGCCATCGAAGGGGAGGCGGACCTCGCTGCCGGCATGTTCGGCGACCAGGATCTTCTCACCCTGCTCGATGACGAACTGCTTCGCCTGGTGTTCGAGCAGCAGCCGCACGCCCTCGGCGCGAAAGCGCTCGGCGACCATCGCCGACACTTCGGGATCCTCGCGCGGCATGATGCGCGAACCGCGCTCGACCAGCGTCACCTGTGCGCCGAGGCGGGCGAAGGCCTGCGTCAGCTCTGAGCCGATCGGCCCGCCGCCGAGAACGAGCAGGCGACGCGGCAACTGGCGCAGGTTCCAGACGGTGTCCGAGGTCAGGTAACCCACCTCCTCGATCCCCGGCAGCGGTGGTACGAAGGGCCGCGCACCGGTGGCAATGACGATGCTGCGCGTGCTGAGCGTCTGCGTCGTGCCGTCGTGGCGGCTGACTTCGACCCGCCACGGCGAGACGATGCGTGCCGATCCCTCGACCACGTCCACGCCGAGCTGGCTGTAGCGCTCGACCGAGTCGTGTGGCTCGACCGTGTGGATGATTCGCTGCACACGCTCCATCACCTCGGCGAAGTCGAAACGCGCATCGGCCGTGGCAATGCCGAATTCCCGCGCGCGGGCGATGTGCGAGAGCAGCTTGGCCGAGCGGATCAGTGCCTTCGATGGTACGCAGCCGGTATTGAGACAGTCGCCGCCCATGCGGTGCTTCTCGACCAGCGTTACCCTGGCTTTCACGGCTGCCGCGATGTAGGCCGTGACGAGGCCGGCGCTGCCGGCGCCGATGACCACCAGGTTGCGGTCGAAGCGCTGCGGCTTCTGCCAGCCGGCGTAAACTTTGCGTGCCTGTGCCGCGTCGACGATCTTGCGCGCCAGCAGGGGAAATACGCCGAGCAGGGCAAACGAGGCGAGCAGGCCGGGCGAGACGATGCCGGCCAGCGAGTCGATGCGCGCCAGTTGCGTGCCGGCATTGACGTAGACGATGGTGCCGGAGAGCATGCCGACCTGGCTGACCCAGTAAAAGGTGCGCGCCTTCATGGCCGTCAGTCCGAGCAGCAGATTGACCAGGAAGAACGGGAAGGCCGGGATCAGGCGCAGCGTGAACAGATAGAACGGACCGTCGCGCCGGATGCCTTCGTCCACCGCCTTGAGGCGTTCGCCGAAGCGCCCGCCGACCCAATCGCGCAGCAGGAAGCGCGCGGCGAGAAAAGCGAGCGTGGCGCCGATCGACGAGGCAAAGGAGACGATGACGGTGCCCCAGAGCAGGCCGAAGATGGCGCCACCGGCGAGGGTCATCAGCGCGGCGCCGGGCAGCGAGAGCGCGGTGACCGCGACGTAGGCGATGAAATAGAGGCCAGCGACCTGCCATGGGTGCAGCCGGTAGTAATCGCCGAGCGCCGCCTGCTGCGCCTTCAGCGCCTCCAGGTTCAGGTACTGGGCGAGTCCGAGCTGGAAGTAGGCGACGACAGCCAGGACGATGAGGGCGAGGATGGCGATCTTCTTGCTGTTCATGTGGATTCCTGGGCTGGGGTGTGGGCGGTGGGCGTTTACGGATGCGCCGGCTCGCCTGTGGGTTGCGCTTGCTGGTGGCAAGTATTCGTCGCCATCAGCGGTAAAAACTTACACGCATCCAGCCGGCCGGGGCCGCTCGATCGCCCGCCGCCTGCTTCACGGCCTGCCGCGCGGCAGATCGGCAAAGCGGCGCATGAAGCGGCGGTCGATCCAGTCCTTCCAGTGCCAGACCCAGCGTCCGGCGGCGACGAAAGAGCCACGCGAGGCGACGGCGTAGCGGTCGCCGGTGCTGATCAGCGCCAGCCAGCGGCGTTGCGGGCGATAGTCGATGAGGGGGCTGCCGGCGGCGGCGCGACACAGGTTGGCGGCCAGCGGCCGCCCCATACGGACGGCAAAGACGCCCGCCTTCTCGCGCGGGTGGTGGATCATCGACGCGCAGTCTCCGGCGGCGAAGATGTGCGTTTCGTTGTCCACCTGCAGCGTATCGCCGACGCGCAGGAACCCGTCGTCATCAACCGCCAGACCGCTGTCGCGCAGCCATGTGGCGCCGCTGGCGCGGGTCACCCAGACGACCTCGTCGGTGATCAGCCGCTCGGCGCCGTTCGTCCCCCGCCACTGCAGCCAGCCGGCACCGGCGGCCTCGACAGCAGCGTTGAGCTGCAGCCGCACGCCACGGCCAGCGAGCACGCGGCGGAAGTGTTGGCGCACCTGTGGCGAGTGCGTCGGCAGGATGTCCGCGTCGCGCGTCAGCAGGTGCCAGCGCAGCCTTTCGGGGTCGGCGCGCAGGCGCGCGAACTCGTGTCGCAGGCGGTACTGCATGGCGAGCACCAGCTCGACACCGGCGGCACCGCCGCCGACTACGGCGATCGTGAGCGAAGGTGCTTCCCCGCCGGTGACCGCTGCAAGTCGCCGCGCACGCTGCAGCAGCGCCAGCCAGCGCTGGTTGAAGCCGCTGATCGGCTTCACCGGAACGACGTGCGCGGCGCCGGCGTCGCCAATGTCGATGCGCGGCGTCGAGCCGACATTGATCGACAGCAAGTCCCACGACACGCTGCCGCCGCTGCGGCAGTGTGCCAGGCGGGCGCCGCGATCGATGCCGATCACCTCGTCGGCGACGAAACGGGCGCCGGCAAAGGCCGCCAGCCGCGGCAGGTCGATGTGCACCTGGTCGAAGTCGTAATGCCCGGCGATGTAGCCGGGCAGCATGCCGGAGTAGGGCGTGCAGGCAGCGCTCGAGACGAGCGTCAGGCGGGCGCCGGCAAGCGGCCGCAACCCGAGCTCGCGCAAGACGATGACATGGCTGTGGCCGCCGCCGACGAGCAGGATCTCGCTTGGCCGGCCGGATTCGCGGGCGGGCATGGTTGCTTGGACTGGCAGTCTTTCGTATTGAGGACTGTGAGTGTAGCGGAAGTGCGCCCGCCTGCGCGGCGCGCTGTAGTGGTACGGCCAGGCGCAACGGCAGACTCGGCGAAGGCCTTTGCCTTAACGCGAGCGGGTCAGCGTGGAAGACTTCCCGGCAAAGGGCAGGGCTCGGGCGAAGCAGTGGCCCCGGCGCGAGAGGTTTTGCCGGCAGCCGAGTGGTTATTGTCCGCCGGCCGCGTCGCCGCCGCGCTGTTCTTCTCCGCCGCTGCCCTCTCTGCTGCTGCCGCCATCGGCGCTTCCCCGGTGAGCGGGTCGAGCGGCGTGACGGTCACCGCTACGTCAAGTTCGTGCTCATCGCCGCCGAGGATGACGCCGCGCAGGGGCGAGACGTCGGCGAAGTCGCGGCCCCAGGCAAGCGTGATGTGCTGCGTGTCGGGCAGAAGATTGTTCGTCGGGTCGAAGTCGACCCAGCGTCCGCCCTCGACTTCCGGGCAGTAGAGAGAGATCCAGGCATGCGAGGCGTCGGCGCCAATCATGCGCGGCTGGCCGGGTGGTGGTGTGGTGAGCAGATAGCCGCTGACGTAGCGCGCGGCAAGGCCGAGCGAGCGCAGGCAGGACAGCATCAGGTGGGCAAAGTCCTGGCAGACGCCGCGCTTTTCGGCGAGGACGGAAAGCACCGGCGTGGCGATCGTCGTCGCTTCGGGGTCAAACTCGAATTCGTCGAAGATGCGCTGCATCAGGGCCTGCGTGGCCGTGAGCAGTGGGCGCTGCGGTGTGAAGGCGGCCGCGGCGTAGGCGGCGAACTCGTGTTTGACGCGCACGTGCGGTGATTCGAACTGGAATTCGGCCGCGTTCAGGATCACTGGCCGGGCGCTGTAGCTCAGGGCGGCGCGCACCTCTTCCCAAGGCGGCGAGTCGGGCAGGCAGACGCGTGGCCGCGCCGTGCGTCGACCGGCGGCCGGGGGCAGCAGGCGCGTCCCCGCCGGCAGGTGTGCCAGCACTTCGAGTGTGCTCTCGGCGCGTACTTCGAGGCTGCGGTGCGGGAACTCGAAAGCGAGATCGCGCACCGGATTTGCGTGGCAGTCGAGGCGCTCGCGCCCCCAGTTGGCGGCCGGATCGACGCTGATGCTGTGGCTGAGCGTGTGCTGCCATGGGCAGTCACGCGGCGTCAGATGGAGCAACTGGCGCGACAGCGAAACCGGGCTTTCGTAGCGGTAGACGGTCTCGTGCAGGACATGGTAGCGGCTGGCCGGCGGGTTCATGGGTAGGTCACCAGGCCAGTGTGTAGTGACTGACGTCGCCGACGTGGCTGAAGTAGCGCATCGCCAGGCGATCGGAGAGGGCTGCCGCGGCCAGTGCGAGGTCGCCGAGCTGTGTGGCCAGGTCCGGCAGCGCGTCGTCGTCGGCCGCGGCGCCGGCTTCGAAGCGGCCGAGGTCGAAAGCCTGTAAGCGTTCGCGCGCGACCGCCATTGTCTGGTCGGACGGACCGCCGAGCAGGCGGGCCAGGTTGTCCAGGTAGCGGGCCAGGATCTGGACCTGGAAGGCTACCGAGTGCGGGTTGGCTTCGTCGAAGACGATGAGGTCGAGCGCCGGCAGGATCTGCGGCTGCGTCATGTAGCGCGAGCGGTAGGTAATGATGCTGTCGGTCAGCTCAAGCAGCCACTCAAGATTTGCCGCGGCCGCAGCGCCCGGCAGGCGGAGGAACTGGCCGACGGTGCCGGCGAGGAAGGCGAGACGTTCAATCCGCCGACCGATGATCAGAAAACGCCAGCCATCGTCGCGCGTCATGTTGTCCATGGCAAAACCGGCAAGCGACGACGAAGCGAGCAGCACCTGATCGAGGAAAGCAAGGGCGTCGCTCAGCTCGACCTGCAGCGGATCGCCGGCCGCCTGCGCGTAGCGCTGCAACTGATGTTGCAGGCGGTTGATCGCGTGCCAGTTATCGAGCGAGAAGCGTTCGCGCACCTGCGTGGCGACCCAGAGCAGGCGCCGGATGTCGCCGGCCAGGCCGTCGCCCCATTCCTTGCCGCAAATCGCGTGGACGAGCTGCGCCTCACGCGAGATGTCGGCCGCCGCTTCCGACTGGCGTTTGCCGGGGATCTTGCTTTCGCCGTTGCCGTTGGGCAGGAGCTGCAACGCCTGACAGAGATCGAAGGCAGCGAGCAGCGCCGGGCGGGCGTCGGTGCCGGCATCGAGCAGGCGCGAAAGGCCGACGCGCAGCAGGCGGGCGGTCTTGTCGCAGCGCTCGCTGTAGCGGCCGAACCAGTAGAGGTTCTCGACGACGCGCGACGACAGGTTGTAGCCGCCGCGCACCAGATCGGCCTTGCCGACCGAGTGTTTGAGCAGGCTGAACGGGTTGACGGCGCCTTCGGCCAGAACCCAGGTGTCCTTGCTCGACCCGCCGCGCTGCATCGAGATGACGCGTGCGTTGGAGGCAGCGGCGACGCGCGTCAGTCCGCCGGGCATGACGACATGGCCGTTCGCTGTGGCGGCGACGAAGACGCGCAGGCCGACGCCGCGCGCCAGCAGGCGACGATCGTGTTGCCTGCTCCAGGCCGGCGCACGCGAGAAGTTGACCAGCTCCTGGGCGACGTAGGCCTGCGGACGGGCGCGCAGGCGGTCAATCATCTCGTCACGCCGACGGCCGCTCAGCTCGTTGCCGAAGATCGGGTCGAACTTCTGGCTCGGGTACGAGCCCTTGATGACCAGGCGGTCGAGATGGGCAATGGTGAACTCGAGCGCCGCCTGCTCGCCGCACCACCAGGTGGCCACCGAGGGCATCGCCAGTTTCTCGCCGAGCAGCTTCTCGCAGGCGCCGGGCAGGAAGCCCGGCAGCGCTGCCGATTCGAGCAGGCCGCTGCCGAGCGCGTTGGCGACCAGGACGTTGCCGGCACGCACCGCCTGCAGCAGTCCGGCGACGCCGAGCGCCGAATCGGCGCGCAATTCGACCGGATCGCAATAGTCGTCGTCAAGCCGGCGCAGTATCGCGTGTACGCGGCGCAGACCGTTGAGCGTCTTGAGGAAGACACAGTCGCCGCGCACCGTCAGATCCTGCCCTTCGACGAGCGGAAAACCGAGGTAGCGCGCCAGGTAGGCATGCTCGAAATAGGTTTCGTTGTACGGTCCGGGCGTCAGGAGAACGATCAGCGGCGGCTCGTTCGACTGCGGCGCCCACGCCGCGAGGCTCTCCTGCAGGTCGCGGAAGAACGAGGCCAGGTGCTGCACGTGCAGGTCGCGGAAGAGATCGGGGAAAACGCGCCCGACGATCGTCCGGTTCTCCAGCGCATAACCGGCGCCGGAAGGCGCCTGTGTGCGGTCCGCGATGACCCACCAGCGGCCGTCCGGCGAGCGCGCCAGGTCGGCTGCGTAGAGATGCAGGAAGATGTCGCCAGGGGGCCGCGTTCCCCGGCACGGCCAGAGGAAGTTGTTGTGGCCGTAGACCAGCGCCGGCGGCAGGCTGCCGTCGCGCAGCAACTCCTGCGGCCCGTAGAGATCGCGCAGCACGGCGTTGAGCAGGCGCGCGCGCTGGCTGACGGCGGCGGCTAGTTGCTGCCACTCGGCGGCCGGCAGAATGAGTGGCAGCAGGTCAAGTTCCCAGGGCCGGTCAGCGCCTTTCGGATCGGCGTAAACGTTGTAGGTGACACCGTTTTCGACAATGCGTCTTTGCAGGTCGGCGACGCGGTGGCGCATCTGTTCGCCGCCGGCGGCGTCGAGATGCGCGAAGAAGGTCTGCCAGGCTGGGCGAACGACGCCGTCTTCGTCGAGCATTTCGTCGAAGCGGTCGCCTTGTTTCGGATAGCTGGCAAGCAGGGAACGGGGCATGAAGAAAAGCGCGGGTGTGTCCACCCGCGCCACATAGACTCAGGACCGGCGCAAGTCTAACGTAAACGGGAAGCCTGCATTCGCCGGCGGCGGTTGCAGGTCGATCGCGCCGGGTGTATGCCCGAAGGGCAGGAAGCGGGCCAAACGGCGACCTTCGGCTTCGTTGGCATTGACCGGATAGCGGTCCGGGTTGCGTCCGCCGGGGTGCTCGACATGGTACTGGCAGCCGCCGAGCGAGCGTTTCATCCAGGTATCGACCAGGTCGAAGACGAGGGGGGCATGCACGCCGATCGTCGGATGCAGCGCCGAGGGCGGGTTCCACGCCCGATAGCGCACGCCGGCGACGAACTCGCCGGTACGGCCGGTCGCCCGCATCGGCAGGGCATGCCCGTTGCAGCTCACGATGTAACGCTCGCCGGCCATGCCCGTTGCCTTGATCTGCAGACGTTCAAGCGACGAATCGACGTAGCGTACGGCGCCGCCGGCCGCACCTTCTTCGCCCATGACGTGCCACGGTTCGAGTGCGTGCCGCAGCTCAATCTCGATGCCTTGTGCGTTGATGCTGCCGTGCAGCGGGAAGCGGAACTCGAAATGCGGCGCGAACCAGTCGTCGGCAAAGGGATAACCGGCGGCGCGCAGCTCGCTCAGAACGTCGGCGAAGTCCTGTTCGACGAAGTGCGGCAGAAGAAAGCGGTCGTGCAGCTCGGTCCCCCAGCGCACGAGTCTGGCCGGCGCGTACGGTGCGTCCCAGAAGCGGGCGATCAGCGCGCGCAGCAGCAACTGCTGGGCGAGCGACATGCGCGCGTGCGGCGGCATCTCAAAGGCGCGCATTTCGACGAGGCCAAGGCGGCCGGTCGGGCCGTCGGGCGAGTACAGCTTGTCGATGCAGAACTCGGCGCGGTGCGTGTTGCCCGTTGAATCGATGAGCAGGTTGCGCAGCAGGCGGTCGACGAGCCAGGGGGCGATCGGCCCGCCAGCGTCGGTTGACGCCGGCGGGAACTGCGCGAAAGCGATTTCGAGTTCGTAGACCGAATCATTGCGCGCCTCGTCGACGCGTGGCGACTGGCTCGTCGGACCGATGAACAGGCCGGAGAAAAGATAAGAGAGCGAGGGATGGTTGTGCCAGTAACTGATCAGGCTGCGCAGCAGATCGGGGCGGCGCAGGAACGGCGAGTCCAGCGCCGTCGGTCCGCCGAAGACGAAGTGGTTGCCGCCGCCGGTTCCTGTGTGGCGGCCGTCGAGCATGAATTTTTCGGTGCACAGGCGCGACAGGTAGGCCGCCTCGTAGAGATGCGTCGTGCGATCGACGAGTTCATCCCAGGTCGCCGACGGCTGGATGTTGACTTCGATGACGCCGGGGTCGGGCGTGACGCGGAATTTGCTCAGCCGCGGGTCGGAGGGCGGTTCGTAGCCCTCGACGATGATCGGCGTGGCAAGTGCCTCGGCGGTTGCCTCGACGGCGGCGACGAGCTCCAGATAGTCGTCCACGCGCTCGCATGGCGGCATGAAGACATACAGGATACCGTCACGCGCCTGGGTCGAGATCGACGTGCGGATGAGCGAGGCAGCCGAGTCGGCAGCCAGCAGTGCGCGGCCGCTCGCCCTGCCGGCGGCGCGGGTCAGCGTGCTCGTCAGCCGTTGCAACTCCTCGGCGGCGAAGCCGCTGCCGTCGATCGCAGCAGCGTCGGAGCGCTCGTTGCGGCTGACGGCAAACTGGTCGCGAATCTCGGCGTGCGGGCGCAGCGGGGGGAACGATTGCGTCGGATCGGGCGCGTGTACGTAGGGATAATCGTTCTTCGGCACCCAGGGTTGCGAATCGAGCGGCAAGCGATAGCCGATCGGCGAGTCGCCCGGAATCAGGTAGCAGCGACCGGCACGCAGCAGCCACGGTCCGCTCTGCCAGAAGCCGTGCTCACCGCGTCTGAGCGGCAGGACGTAGCCGGCGACCTTGTCCAGTCCCTGACGGAAAACCTTTGCCAGCCGTTCGCGTTCGAGCGGGTCATCAAGGTGGGCGTCGAAGGGGTCGACATTCACCGGCAGGCGGTGTTCGCGCCAGAGATAGTAGAACACATCCTCGAAAGCCGGAAAGACATGCTGCACAGCGACGCCCAGGCGCCCGGCGAGATGGTTCAGGAAGCGCTCGGCCAGCTTCTCGTCGGCGCTGCCGGGCTGGCTTTCGTCAGCGTACAGGGCGGGGTTGTGCCAGATCGGTTGCCCGTCGGCGCGCCAGAAGCAGTTGAGCGACCAGCGCGGAAGCTGCTCGCCGGGATACCACTTGCCCTGCCCGAAGTGTTGCAGCCCCTGCGGCGCGTAGCGCTCGCGCAGCCGGCGAAAGATTTCAGCCGCCCGGAGCCGCTTGCTCGGTCCGAGCGCGTCGATGTTCCATTCGGCGCCGTCGTGGTCGTCGATCGAGACGAAGGTCGGTTCGCCGCCCATCGTCAGGCGCACATCGCCGCGCAACAGATCGTCGTCGATCTGCCGGCCGAGCGATTCGATCGCCGCCCATTGCTCGTCCTTGTACGGCTTGGTCACGCGTGGCGCTTCCCAGATCCGCTCGATATTCATGGTGTGCGTAAACGCGCACTCGCATTGGTCGCTGAAGCCGGTGATCGGTGAAGCCGACGACGGTTGCGGCGAACACGCCAGGGGAATGTGTCCCTCGCCGGCGAACAGACCGGAAGTCGGGTCGAGACCGATCCAGCCGGCGCCGGGCAGGTAAACCTCGCACCACGCGTGCAGGTCGGTGAAGTCGTGATCGGTTCCCGAAGGCCCGTCGAGCGCCTTGACATCAGGCGTCAACTGGATCAGGTAGCCGGAGACGAAACGCGCGGCAAGACCCAGCCGGCGCAGTATCTGCACGAGCAGCCAGGCCGAATCGCGGCACGAGCCGCGCGCCAGCGAAAGGGTTTCTTCAGGTGTCTGCACGCCGGGTTCCAGGCGGATGACGTAGCTCACGGCACGCTGGACCTGGCGGTTGAGCTCGACCAGGAAGTCCACGCTTGAACACGGTCCGCTGGCGACCGTACGCATGAAGTCGGTCAGCAGGGGTGTCAGCGGCAGCGGTTCGAGATAGGGCGCCAGTTCTTCGCGCTGCCAGTCTTCGTAGGAGAATGGAAACGTCGTGGCGTACGGCTCGGGAAAGAAATCGAACGGATTGATGACCGACATGCGTGCGACGAGATCGACTTCGACGCAGAACTCGCGCGTCTTCTCCGGGAAAACGAGGCGCGCCAGATAGTTCGCCTGCGGGTCTTGCTGCCAGTTGATGAAATGGCGTTCAGGCGTGATCTTCAGCGAGTAGCTGATGATCGGCGTACGGGAGTGGGGCGCCGGCCGCAGGCGAACGACCTGCGGCGAGAGGCTGACCGGACGGTCGTAGCGGTAGTGGGTACGGTGGTTGAGGGCAACATGGATCGACACGGCGTGCTCCGGAACGAAAAGTCGTCGGAAGACAAGCAAGAATTGGGCCAAACTTTCATGCCGCCAATCGAAGGTGCTGCCGGCAGCGCGTAGATCCACGGCGCACCATTACGGTGCGTCAAGTTGGCGCCTTGGGGCCGGGACGGTGCACGGCAGCGTCCCGGCGCGCCGCCGGGCAAGCGCGGCTGCCGCTCGGTCTCAGTCCTTGGCCGGCGGGCGTGGTCGGTTGCCGTAGGGGGCACTTGCCGGATAACCGGCAAGATCGAGAAGCGCGTTCCACTCGCTGGCGGCGAAGCCACGCAAGCTCTTGCGGCCCACCAGGACGCTGGGTAGAGTCGACTTGCCGCCCAGTTTCTCGCCAATCTCGACCAACTCGGCTTGGCTCTTGACCACTTGTTCGGAGAAAGGAATCCCGCGCCTGGCGAGCAGCTCGCGTGCGCGCTGGCAGTCGTCGCAGTCCGCCGTGCTGTAGAGCACGACAGGAAACTTCTCGCTCGCCTGGCGCGTGGCGTACGAGAGCGCGGGCTGCTGGTCGCTTTCGCTGCTTGTCCCGCTGGCGCCGTAAATGATCACGTGCCGCGCGTCGGCCGGCGGCAGCTGGTCGGAGATGACGGTGTGGCCGGTTTTCGCATCGATCCAGCGGTAGGTCGTCTGCCCGTTGACGGTGCTGGCGGCAAGCAGGAGGGCGACGAAAGACGCAGCCTGCCGGAGGGTCCTGGCGAGCATGATGAAGGCTCCTCGGTGAGTCAGTCGGGGACCATCCCGCTCTGCCTGAGCAGCGCGTCGACCGTTGGCTCGCGCCCGCGGAAGGCGCGGAAGCTGTCGATCGCCGGCCGGCTGCCGCCGACAGCGAGAATCTCGTTCAGGAAGCGCAGGCCGGTCGTCCGATCGAAGGCGTCGCCAGCTTCCTGGAAAGCACCGTAGCAATCGGCTGAAAGGACTTCCGCCCATTTGTAGCTGTAATAGCCGGCCGCGTAGCCGCCGGCGAAGATGTGCGAGAAGCTGTTCGGGAAGCGATGCCAGGCCGGCGGGACGATGACCGCCACTTCCCGCCGCACTTCGTTCAGCAAGTCGAGGACACTGCGCTCGCCGGCGGGGTCGAAGGTGCTGTGCAGCAGCAGATCGAAGAGCGCAAACTCGACCTGGCGCAGCGTCTGCATGCCGCTCAGGAAATTGCGTGCGGCCAGCATCTTGTCGAACAGCGCGCGCGGCAGCGTGGCGCCGGTGTCGACATGGGCGGTCATCTTTGGCAGAACGCTCCATTCCCAGCAGTAGTTCTCCATGAACTGCGAAGGCAGCTCGACGGCGTCCCATTCGACGCCGTGGATACCGGCGACGGCCAGGTCGTCGACGCGCGTCAGCAAGTGGTGCAGGCCGTGCCCGCTCTCGTGGAAAAGCGTGATGACTTCGTCGTGGGTGAACGTGGCCGGCCGCCGCTTGCCGTCCGTTTCGCCGACTGGCCGTGAGAAGTTGCAGTTGAGGTAGGCAACCGGTGTCTGGATGCCGTCGCGGGTCGCCGCCGCAAACTCGGCGCGCGCGCGCCGGCAGACTGCCTCGTCCATCCAGGCGCCGCCCCGTTTGCTCTCGCGTGCATAGAGGTCGAGGTAGAAGCGGCCGATCAGCTCGCCGGCAGGCGTTTCGAGGCGGAAGAAGCGGACGTCCGCGTGCCACAGCGGTGCGCTGTCGGCCTTCAGGCGAACGCCGAAGAGCATTTCGACGACGTTGAAGAGGCCGGCCAACACCTGGTCTTCAGTGAAGTACTGCTTCACTTCCTGCTCCGAAAAGGCATAGCGCTGCTGGAGCAGCTTTTCGGAGACGTAGGCAAGGTCCCAGGCTTCCATCGATTCGAGGCCGAGCGCTTCGCGGGCAAAGGCGCGCAGGTCAGCGATATCCTGCTCGGCAAACGGCCGTGCCTTGGCGGCCAGGTCGCGCAGGAAGGCGAGCACTTGCGGCAGCGAGTCGGCCATCTTGGCCACCAGCGAAACCTCGGCGAAGTTGGCGTAGCCGAGCATCTGCGCCTCTTCCTGGCGCAATTCGAGAATGCGTCGGATGAGCGGGGTGTTGTCCAGTGCGGGCGGACCGAACTCGGCGGCGCGCGTGGCGAAGGCGCGGTAAAGCGCGGCGCGCAGCCGTCGGCTATCGGCGTACTGCATGACGGGCAAGTACGACGGCATGTGCAGGGTGAACTTCCAGCCACTCTGGCCGTCGCGTTCGGCCGCTTCGCGTGCCGCCTGCCGGCAGTCCGCCGGCAGCCCGGCCAGTTCGGCCTCGTCGGTCACGAGTTCACCGAATGCGTTGGTTGCGTCGAGCAGGTTTTCCGAGAACTTGGCCGCGAGCGCTGCCAATTCTTCGCTGATCGCCTGGAAGCGTGGCTTCAGCGCCTCCGGCAGCTCGGCACCTGCCAGGCGAAAATCGCGTAGTTCATGCGCGACGATGCGTTGGCGGGCAGCCGACAGGTCGGCGAATTCTCTGCTGGCAGCGATTGCCTTGTACTTGGCGAAGAGTTTGAGATTCTGCCCGAGCTCGGCATGAAAGCGCGAAACCTCGGGCAGCATCTGATTGTAGGCCTCGCGCCAAGCAGGGATGTCGTTCACTGCGTGCAGGTGGCCGACGATTCCCCAGGCACGCGAGAGCTTCTCCAGGCCGTCGGTCAAGGGTTCGGCGAAGGACGACCAGGTGGGGGCAAGTCCATCGCCGGTCAACCGTTCGACGAGCGCGCGGTTCTCGGCGAGCAGGTGGCTGATTGCCGGTTCGACGTCCGTCGGTTGAACGAGATCGAAGCGCGGCAGATCGGAGAAATCGAGCAGCGGATTGTCGGAAAGCGCGTGTGTAGTCATCCAAGTTTCCTTGTTGCCGGCTGTTTGGCGGCTTCGCCGGCGATCGGCGATGGCCGGCAGGTCATTCCACGAGGTCCCGATAGGCGTGCCATGAGGCGTGCCCGATGAGCGGCATGAGGACGATCAGCCCGAAAAAAAGTGTGGCGAAGCCGACCAGCGTCAGGACGACGATGATCACTCCCCAGAAGACCATCAGCAACAGGTTGGCGTCCACGCTGCGCACACTGGTGCGCAATGCGCTGCCGAGGCCAACTGGCCGATCGAGCAGCATGGGCACCGAGATGACGGTGGCCGAGAAAACGAGTACCGCCAGCGTGCCGCCGCCGAGCAGCCAGATGAGCAGCAGGTCGCGCTGTTCGCTGCTCTCGTGCACGACGGCGAGCAGGCCGAGCAGGTCCGGTGTCATCCCGGGCGCAAGCAAATTGAAGAGGCCAGTCGAAAGACGTTCCCAGAGCAGGCCGGCAGTGGCAAGCAGCAGGCCCAGAGTGAGCAGTTGGCGCGCATTCCGGCGTCCACCGGCGAGCGTGACGAAAAAGGTCGATGACTGGCCGGACTCGCGTCGGCGGCTGATTTCGTACAACCCACCGGCGAGCAGCGGCGCGACGAGGAAGAAGCCCGAGGTTGCGGCGATGAAGAGTTGGCCATTGCGCCAGGCGAAGAGGGTGATCAGGTCGCCAGCGATGGCAAAGAGCAGACCGTAGGCGAGACTGGCGATCGGGTTGGCGAGCAGATCCCGCCAGCCCGCGGCAAGCCACGCGAAGGGGCGCCCGAGCGCGGGCTGCCGGATGCGCGGCAGCGTCGCGGCAGGATCAGAGCAAGGAATCAGCTGACTCATGCGGTCTCCTGGCGGATGAGTGAACGTCGGCAAGGGCGCGTCCCCGGCGTGCTGCGGCTCAAGCCGCGAACGGCATGCCGGTCAGGCGCTCGCATGCTTCGATGTACTTGCCGCGTGTCCGTTCGATGACCTCGGCCGGCAAGCGTGGGCCGGGTGCGCGTTTGTCCCAGGCGAGGGTTTCAAGGTAATCACGCACAAACTGCTTGTCGTAAGAAGGCGGATTGCGCCCGGCGCAGTAGGCTTCAGCAGGCCAGAAGCGCGACGAGTCGGGTGTCAGCGCTTCGTCGATCAGGTGCAAGCTGCCGGTTGCATCGAGGCCGAACTCGAACTTGGTATCGGCAATGAGGATGCCGCGCGCCGCTGCGTGGTCGGCTGCTGCGCGGTAGAGGGCAAGGGCCGCCGCGCGCGCTTCTTCGCCGACGGTGGCACCGCTCTTGCCGGAGGCGGCGAGGATGTCGGCCAGCGCCGCCGAGCAGGCGGCCTGCGCGTCGGCAAAAGAGATGTTTTCGTCGTGCGCGCCGAGGGCTGCCTTGGTTGCCGGCGTGAAGATTGGTTCCGGCAGGCGGCTGGCCAAGGCCAGGCCGCCCGGCAGCGGAATGCCGCAGATGTTGCCGCTGGTCTGATAGTCCTTCCATCCCGAACCGATCAGATAGCCGCGCACGACGGCTTCGATGGGCAGCGGGCGCAGACGCTTGACGACCAGCGCGCGGCCGCGCAGCTGCTCGCCCTCGTCGCTCGCGACGACGGTCTCGGGGTCGATTCCGGTCAACTGGTTGGGCACGATGCCGGCGAGACGGTCGAACCAGAAGCCGGCCAGTCGGGTCAGCACTTTCCCCTTGTCGGGAATGGGATCGGGCAGGACGACGTCAAAGGCCGATATCCGGTCGCTGACGACAATCAGGAGCTTGTCGTCGCCGACCGCATAGATGTCGCGCACCTTGCCGCGGCCGAGCAATGGCAGGCTGCTGATCGTCGATTGAAAGAGGGCGGCAGGCACGGCATCAATCCGGTAAAGTCGGCAGGTAAAGGGGTAGAGGCGAGCGTTTGGATTATAGGGCAGATCGCCCGCAGCCGACGCACCTGGAGCACAAGTGCGTGCCGTGCGCTACTCCCCGGGCCCTTTGCCCGCGCGCAAGAAAACCGCGGCGCTCGTGACGAGCGCCGCGGCAGCGCACGTCAGTGGTTCAGAGAACGGTCTGCTTCAGCTCGCCGCTCTGGTAGCGCTCGGCCATCTTTTCGAGCGGGATGATCTTGATCTTGCTGGCTTGACCGACGGTGCCGAACGCCTCGAAGCGGGCGCGACAGATCGCATGAGCACGTCCACTGCCTCGTCATCGAGGGCGGCTTCTCGCTCGACGCCAGCGTGCGCATCGAAGCGCCCGACCGCCAGGGCCTGGAACGGCTGCTGCCGTATTGCGCTCGACCCGCCTTTGCGCTGGAGCGTTTGCGTGAAATCGACGCCGCACACCTGGTCTACCCACGGGCCAAGCGCAGTTTCCTGGTCGCCTACGAGACTACCGATAACGTCACGTCAGAATGGAAATTCCGGGTCGAAGAGGAATACCTGAAGCCCGAGGACTACCTGACGCAGTTCGCCACCTTCATTCAGTCAAAGCAGGCCGAGATCGAGGCCCTGCAAGTCCTGATGATCCGGCCCCAGGAGTGGAAGACCGGCGTGCTGGAAGGCTTGCGCGAGAAGCTGCGTGCCGCCAGCTTCGAGGAGCGCGACCTGCAAAAGGCGTCCGAGCTTGTCCATCATCGTCTGGCCGACATCATTTCCCTGGTCAAGCACGCGGCCAAGGCCGAAGCGCCGATCTACACCGCCGAAGAGCGGGTGGATCACGCCCTGAGCCAGTTGCTGGCGCAGAATCAATTCACCGATGAACAGCGCCAGTGGCTTCAGTTGATCCGGGAACATCTGGTGAAGAACCTCACCATCGAGCTTGACGACTTCGATGCACCGATCTTTTTCCAGCGGGGCGGGTCGGGCAAGGCTCGCAAGGTCTTTGCCGACGACCTGGCCCCGATGCTCAAGCGGATCAACGCGGCGCTGGCCTCGGTCTGACGGGCGGCTGGTGCAATTGATTGCACTGGCAGCCGTTGGGGAATCGCTGGTCGGGGTAGGTCAAAGTAGCGTTTATTGCCATTTTTGCCTACAATGACTGCCATATGGCAAACAAGGAGTGTTGGTCATGAGCACAGCCGCAGCCTCAGTTGCAACCGCTTCAAGCTCTACTCGTTCGGTCGAAGCCCTGCTGGGTGGCCGGGGCGTCCTGCACGCCAAACCCCGTACCGCCCTCGATTGGGTCTCGGTCATCCGCCACGGAATTTCGTCTTCGGCGGTGGAATTTATCGCCAAGACCATTCAGGTCACGCAGTCCGAGCTTGCCTCGGCCTTGGGTATCCCTGAACGCACCCTGGCCCGCCGCAAGCGGGAAGGTACGCTGAACAGCGAGGAGTCGGCCAAAGTCGTGCGGCTGGCCCGCGTGGTCGAGCGTGCCGAGGAGGTCTTCGAAGACCTGGAAACCGCGCTGACCTGGCTCAAGACCCCGAATGCTGCGTTGTTCCGGGTCACGCCGTTGTCGCTACTGGATACCGACATCGGTGCCGAAAGCGTCATGGACACGCTCGGCCGCATCGAGCACGGCGTGTTCGCCTGATGTTGGTCGTCTGGCGGCTGCTGACCGCCCGATTTGCTGATACCGCCTTTACCGGCGAGGGTGCTCGGCTTTACGGGGGGCGCTGGAACCGCAAGGGCGTACCCATGGTTTATACCGCTGGCAGCCAGTCCCTCGCCACGCTGGAAATGCTGATGCAGGACGAGCCGCTGCGAGCGCGGTACGTGATGATCCCGGTCGGCCTGCCCAAGAACCTGAAGATCGAGCGGGTGACGACCGAAGAGCTTCCCGACGACTGGCGCGACCTTGCTGCACGGGAACAGCTACAGGCCATCGGCACCGCCTGGGCCAAGCACAAATCGAGTGCCGTGCTGGCCGTGCCCAGCGTCGTCATCCCCGCTGAAACCAACTACCTGCTGAATCCGCTGCATCCCTCCTTCTCGAAGATCGAGATCGGTGAGCCGCAGGACTTCATCACCGACCTGAGACTGATAAACCGATGAGCGATATCGTCAATAAGGTCTGGGGCTTCTGCAACACCCTGCGCCACGATGGGGTCGATTACGGCGACTACATCGAACAACTCACCTACCTGCTGTTCCTCAAGATGGCCGATGAGCGCGGGGTGACCGTGCCCAAGGGCTGCGATTGGAGCACGCTCAAGGGCTACTCGGGCAATGCCCTGACCGACCACTACGGCGAGATCGTTCGCAAGCTGCGCGAGGCCGATGGGCTGCTGGGCGACATCTTTGCCCAGGCAATGCCGCGCTTCAACAACCCGGTGAATCTCAAGCGCCTGCTGACCATGATCGACGAGGAAGACTGGTCGTCAATGGACGTGGATGTGAAGGGCGCAGCCTTCGAGGGGTTGCTGGAAAAAGCGGCCAGCGAAGGCAAAAAAGGAGCGGGACAGTTTCTTACGCCACGCCCGCTGGTGCAGAGCATCGTCCGGGTGATGAAGCCCGACCCCCGCGTTGCAATTGATTGCCGGATCGCCGACCCGGCCTGCGGCGCCGGGGGCTTCCTCATGGCCGCCTACGAGTGGTTGTTGGAAGAAACCAAAGGGGCCCTGGATCGTAAGGACATCACGCGCATCCGCGAACAGACCTACTACGGCCAGGAGCTTGTCGCCCGTCCGCGCCGACTGGCGCTGATGAACCTGTTCCTTCACGGCCTGCAACCGAAGATTTACCTTGGCGACACGATCTACGAACCGGATCGCGGCGAACGCTATGACGTGATCCTCACCAATCCGCCCTTCGGCACCAAGGGTGCGAACCAGGCACCGGAGCGTGAGGATTTCACGGTCGAGACCACACTGGCGCAGGCGTTCGCCCAGACGCAGGATCAGCGGCTCCAGGGCGACGCCGATGCGGCCCACCCATTCGGCCAGCGTCGAGCGGGAAAGCGGCACGCCCGAGCGCTCGGTTTGCCGTTCGAGGCGGTAGAGAGGTGATCGACACACGTGCTGACCACGACCCAGGCAAGGAGCCAACTGTGCTGCGGTGCTTGAGAACGAAATTTTCCATCTTTTCTTATTACCCCAGTTCGATAAGCAAATGGGAAGGAAGTCGTTTCTCGCGGCGGCTGGCTGGACTAGAGTCAGCTCTCCGATGTCCCACCGTCAGCCAATAGGTATCTGCCATGTGTCTTCCGTCCCGCCGCGCTGTTCCCCGCACCAGATCCTCCCGCCAAGTCGCTTTCTGGAGTAGAACCAATGCCACTGACCGATCTCGTTCAACATCTCAACAATCAGCACAATAGTCTGCCGGCTGGCCGCTTCACCGCCAGGTTTCGCTCCTCAGGCGATGGACAGGTATTCGTCCATTTCGCCAATCTTGCCCTCGAATCGGTCTTCCTTCCCATCACCGCCACGGATTCCCACCGCATCTACGGGCACGCAGCAGCCTTGCGGGTCTACGGCCTGACAACAGGCCAGCCGGTCAGCGCCAACGCGGTCTTCGTCCTTCCGGCCAATGATCAGGAATTCGTCTACGTCGACCGTTTGGTGCGCACCCTGCACGCGCTCAGCTACCGCGCGCGCCGACTTC
>WBZP01002355.1_pt2 | contig 20836 bp, 22 predicted proteins | sample 5204301 | NCBI WGS metagenome assembly WBZP01 (sample SAMN12412401, study PRJNA552823) | activated sludge metagenome | isolation source: activated sludge from nitrification reactor of wastewater treatment plant... | place: USA: Pennsylvania | collected 2017
CATCATCGCCGGCCTCGAGCGGGCGGACGGCGGCCAGGTGCTCTTCGAGGGCGAGGATCAGGCGCGGCAGGACGTGCGCCGGCGCGGCGTCGGCTTCGTCTTCCAGCACTACGCGCTCTTCCGTCACATGAGCGTCTTCGAGAACGTCGCCTTCGGGCTGCGCGTGCGGCCGCGGGCGACGCGGCCGGCCGAGCCCGTGATCCGGGAGAAGGTGAAGAAGCTCCTCGAGCTCGTCCAGCTCGACTGGCTCGCCGACCGCCTGCCCTCCCAGCTCTCCGGGGGCCAGCGGCAGCGCGTGGCCCTCGCCCGCGCCCTCGCGGTCGAGCCCCGCGTCCTCCTCCTCGACGAGCCCTTCGGCTCCCTCGACGCCAAGGTGCGCCAGGAGCTGCGGCGCTGGCTGCGGCGACTCCACGACGAGATCCGGCTCACGAGCGTCTTCGTGACGCACGACCAGGAGGAGGCGCTCGAGGTCGCCGACCGCGTCGTGGTGATGAACCAGGGCCGGGTCGAGCAGGTGGGCAGCCCGGCCGAGATCTTCGAGCAGCCGGCGACGCCCTTCGTCATCCGCTTCATGGGCAACGTCAACGTCTTCCACGGCCGGGTCCAGAACGGCCGCGCGCAGCTCGGCCCCCTCGCCTTCGACTACCCCGACCACCCGCACGCGGAGGAGAGGAAGGCCGAGGGCTTCGCCCGACCCTACGACCTCGAGGTCGCCCGCACCGACGAGGGGGGCGGCGGCCTCTGGGCCACCCTGCGGCACGCGACCCCCGCCGGGGCGATCGTGCGCCTGGAGCTCGAGGGCGCCGACGCCGCGATTCTCCAGGTCGAGATTCCCAGAGAGCGCCACGAGGAGCTCCAGCCCCGGCTCGGCGAGCGGCTCTACCTGCGGCCGCGGCAGATGCGCGTGTTCGTCGCGGGGTGACGCCTTGAACCCAGGCCTCCGCCCCCCTGGATTGGGGAGAGAGGAGGCCCGGTTCCGGGCCGCTTCACCCGGAGGCGCCCATGTCGTCGCCCGTCGTGCACAACTTCATGCGCCAGCAGGGCTTCGCCGAGGAGCCGCCCGACGCGTGCGACATGCGCTTCGCGGGCCTCTACTACCAGCCGCGCCGCGGCTGACCCGCGAGGGCGCGTCCGGCGCTCCCGCCGCTCCGATGCGCGCGTGGAGCGTCTTCGGGGCGACCGCGCGGTAGCTCTCGTCGATCCAGCGCCGCAGGACCTCGACGGGGATCGGGTCGCGCGCGGCGAAGCGGGCGGTGACCCAGCAGGCCTTGCCCAGGCCGTAGCCGGTCGGCGTGCAGTACGGCAGGTCGAAGGCGAAGGGCGCCGAGGACGGCAGCTTCACGCTCAGCGACAGCCCGCCGTCCTCGCGCCCGAAGAAGACGAACACCTTGTCCCGCACCTTGGCGACCGGCTCGCCCCACGGGTGGTCCTCGCGCGTCTCGGGGTAGGACAGCGCGCACGCGCGCAGCGCCTCGAAGGCGCGGTCCGCGGCTCTCTCCACCGGCTAGCCTCCCTCCCTCACGGTTCGCCGACCATCCTCTCCGGCCGCACCCACTCGTCGAACTGCGCGGCGGTGACGAAGCCCAGCTCGAGCGCGGCCTCGCGCAGCGTCGTCCCGGTCGCGTGCGCGTGCCGGGCGATCTTCGCGGCCCGGTCGTAGCCGATGCGCGGCGCGAGGGCCGTCACGAGCATGAGCGACCGCTCCACGTTCTCCCGGATCCGCTCCTCCTCCGGCTCGATCCCCGCCGCGCAGTGCTCGCGGAAGCCCTCGCACCCGTCCGCGATCAGCCGCGCGCTCTGCAGCAGGGCGTGGGCGATCACCGGCATGTAGACGTTCAGCTCGAAGGCGCCGGACATGCCCGCGACGTTCACGGTGACGTCGTTCCCCATCACCTGCGCGGCCGCCATCGTCAGCGCCTCGGACTGCGTCGGGTTCACCTTGCCGGGCATGATCGAGCTGCCCGGCTCGTTCTCCGGGATGCGGATCTCGCCGAGGCCGGCCCGCGGTCCGGAGGCCAGCCACCGCACGTCGTTCGCGATCTTGTGCAGCGACGCCGCCACCGTCTTGAGCGCCCCGTGGGCGAAGACCGCGGCGTCGCGGGCGGCGAGGGCCTCGAACTTGTTCGGAGCCGTGACGAAGGGCTCGCCGCTCAGCGCCGCGAGCCGGTCGGCCGCGCGGCGCGCCAGCTCGGGGTGCGCGCTCAGGCCGGTGCCGACCGCCGTCCCGCCGAGCGCGAGCTCGCGCAGGTGGGGCAGAGCGGCCTCGACGCGCGCGACGCCGTGGTCGAGCTGCGCTGCCCAGCCCGAGATCTCCTGCCCGAGCGTCAGGGGCGTCGCGTCCATGAGGTGCGTGCGGCCGATCTTCACGATCCCCCGGAAGGCGGCGGCCTTCGCCGCGAGCGTGTCGCGCAGCGCCGCGAGCGCCGGCACGACGCGCCGCGTGAGGGCGAGCGTGGCGGCCACGTGGAGGGCCGTCGGGAAGGCATCGTTCGTCGACTGGCCGCGGTTCACGTCGTCGTTCGGGTGGACCAGGCGGTCCACGCCGCGCGCCCCGCCGAGGATCTCGCTCGCGCGGTTCGCGAGGACCTCGTTGACGTTCATGTTCGTCTGAGTGCCGCTGCCTGTCTGCCACACGACGAGCGGGAACTCGTCGTCCCATCGGCCGGAGAGCACCTCGTCGCACGCGCGGGCGATCGCGTCGCCCTTCGCCGCGTCGACCTCGCCGAGCTCGGCGTTCACGAGCGCCGCCGCCTTCTTGACGAGCGCGAGCGAGTGCACGAGCGCGAGGGGCATCCGCTCTCCCGAGGCGCGGAAGTTCCGGCGCGAGCGCTCCGTCTGCGCGCCCCAGAGCCGCTCCGCCGGCACGTCGATATCGCCGAGCGAGTCGCGCTCCCGACGCGTGGCTGCTCGAACCGCGTTCTCGCCCATGGCTCCTCCCGGCCCGTCGGGCCCGGCGGCGAGCGCCGGCGCCCTCCCGCACAGGATAGCCGGGCCCGCGGCGCTCTCTGCTAGCCTGCGGCGGTGGGAGGCCCGACCGGTCCCGTCCTCTACTACGACGGCGGCTGCGGCCTGTGTCACGCCTCCGTCCGGGCGCTTCTCCGCCTGGACCGGACGGGCCGCCTCCGCTTCGCGCCACTCGACGGATCGACCTTCGTCGAGCTCGTGCCGGCGGCCGTGCGGGAGTCGCGTCCGGACAGCCTCGTCTTCGTCACCGGCGAGGGCGCCTTCCTCGTGCGCTCGGCGGCTGTCCTCGCCGCCCTGCGGGAGACGGGCGGCCCCGGCCGGGCGCTCGCGGCGGCGACGCGCCTCGTCCCGCGTGCTCTGGCCGACCGGCTCTACGACGCGGTCGCGCGCGCCCGACGCCGGCTCTTCGCGCCCCCGGCCGAGGCCTGTCCCCTCGCGCCCGGCGCCGCCCGCGAGCGCTTCCTGCCCTAGGCCGTCCGCCCTGCGCTACGCGTCGCGTTTCACGACGACGATCGTCGCGTCGTCTTCCCACGGCCGCGGATCGCCCCAGGCCCTCGACGCCTCGAAGAGCCGGTCGAGGATGGCCTGGGCCGACTCGTCCTGCGCGGCGCGGACGAGCGACTGCAGCCGCTCCACGCCGAAGAACTCGGAGGCGGCGTCCCGCCGCTCGAGGATGCCGTCGGTGCACGCGACGAGCACCTCGCCCGGGCGCATGCGGGCGAACCCGCGGCGGAACTGCGCCTGCGGCAGCGGCCCGATCACCGTGCCGCCGACCGAGAGCTCCATGTCCGCCGGCCGGTCCGCCGGAGCCTCGCGGAAGAAGAGGATGGGCGGCTGGTGGCCGGCGTTCACGTAGACGAGGTTGCCCTCCGCCTCGAGCTCCGCGTAGAAGACGCTCACGAACCGGCTCGACAGGCGCGAGCGGTGGATGACGCGGTTCAGCTTCTCGAAGACGTGGGCGACCTTCAGCTCCTTCTCGATCCCCATGCGCAGGCCGGTCACCACGTCGCGGACGAGGAGCGCCGCGGGCAGGCCGTGGCCGCTCGCGTCGCCGATCGCGAAGCCCAGCATGCCGTCGCCGAGGTCGTGGAAGTCGTAGAAGTCGCCCCCGACCTCCTCCGCGGCCACCGAGCGGCAGGCGATGTCGTACCCCGCGAAGCGGGGCGGCTCGTCGACGAGGAGGCTCTGCTGGATCTCCGCCGCCTCGCGGAAGGAGCCCCGGACGCGAGCGTCGACGAGCCGCGCGTCGAGCGCGGCCCTCACCGTGTTGAGGGTGAAGTCGAGCTCCTCGCGCTGCCAGCCGTCGGCGAGGAGGAAGAAGAGGGCGAAGCGCAGGGGCCTCTGACCGACCACGAGCCCGGCGCACGCCGCGCGCGGGAAGAGAGAGAGCCGGTGCGGGCTGCCCTCGGCCTCGGGGTCGGGGAAGATGTACACGCGGTGCTTCGTGACGTCGGCGAGCGGCCCGCCGGCGGGGTCGATCAGCTCCGCGACCGGCCCGCCGGGATCGCCCACCACCCGGGCGAGCGTGAAGCCGTCCCGGCGCTCGGCGTAGAGCAGCCCCGCCCGCAGGCGAAGGTCCTCCCGCAGGGCCCCGAACGCGTCCTCGAGGAACGACTCGAGGACCTTCGGCTGGCTGCGGCGGGCCTTGAGCGTGCCGAAGAGCGCGTCCAGGCGGCGGTAGAGCAGCTTGGCGGTCGCCATAAGCAGGTCTAATTATGCCACGTCGATCCAGTTACAGTTGTGATGACGCTCGCAGCCCCGCCTCGCGGGCGACGACGTCGATCACCTCGTAAACCGCCCGGTTCGGAGGCAGCGCCGCCATGCGGGCGCGGATCGCCGCCCGCCCGGCCGGGTCCGCCCGCAGGGCGCGCACCGCGTCCGGGATCTCGCGCCAGTGGCGCACGACCGCGCCGAGGCCGCGGTCGCGCACGAAGTCGGTGTTGAAGCGCTCCTGCGGGATCGTGTGGACGTTGCGGGTCACGATCACGGGCACGCGGTGCTGGAACGCCTCGGACAGCGAGCCGGGCCCTGGCTTCGTCACCAGCACGTCCGTCGCCTCGAGCACGTCCGCGACGCGCTCGGTGAACCCGAGCGCGGCGAGCCGGCCCCCCGCCGCGTCGGCCAGCGTCCGCAGGCGCTCGTGCAGGCGGGAGTTGTCGCCGCTCACCGCAACGAGCCGCAGGGCCGGGTCCGAGGCGAGGAGGCGCTCGGCGAGCGGCGGCATCTCCGGCGAGCCCTTGCCGCCGAAGAGGAGGGTCACGACGAAGTCGTCCGGCGCGAAGCCGAGCTCGGCGCGGAAGCGCGGCCCCGCGTCCTGCCCGCCGCCGCGGTGGAAGCGCGGGTGGAGCACCATCCCCGACACGCGCGAGATCCGCTCGTCGGGAACCCCGATCTCGAGCGCCTGACGCCGCGCCTCGTCCGTCGCGACCACGACGCGACCCACCCCCGGCTCGATCCAGAAGCGCGGCGGAAAGTCCGCGAGGTCCGTCAGCACGACCACGAGCGGCACGCCGGGGTGGGCCGCCGCGAGCGCGTCCCGCAGGATGCCGTTGAAGTTCGGGAAGACGGACACGACCGCGGCCGGCCGCGGCTGCGCCCGCAGCCACCGCGCCAGCGTGCGCACGATCGCGCCGCGCCGCACGCGGATCCCCGCGTGCATGAGGCGCAGCAGCGGGACCATGAAGGCGTTCCAGTGCTGCCGCAGGATCAGGTTGTAGGCGTCCTCGAGCGACACGCCCGTGAGCCGCCGCAGCACGTCGAGGGGCAGCAGCGTCCGCTGGAAGCTCTCCACCCGGAAGCGGAAGGGCGCCTGCGTCTCCTCGGCCGCCGCCACGAGGGCCCGGGCCGCGGCGCGGTGCCCGCCGCCGGCGTCGATCGTGAAGAGCAGGACCTCGGGCGGATCCTCCGGGTGCGCGTTCAGCATCACCCTGTTTCTCCCGGACCCGCGACGAGGGCGTGACGTTCGTGCCGCGGCGTGTGACGGCGGCGTGAACGCCCGGTCATCTCCGCGTCACCCGATGTTTCCGTTGGCTTCACGTCCTCGCCACCTCCGACAGGTGCAATGAGCATCAGGCCGCGCGAGCGCGGCCGGGGGAGGAGCCGATGGACCGCCGAGGGGTGTCGGGCTGATGCGCTGCGACCTGCACGTCCATTCCTGGTACTCCGGCCGTGCGGAGCTCCCCGTCCTGGAGCACGTCGGCAGGGAATGCTACTCCGATCCGCAGGACGTCTACGATCGGGCGATCGCGCGGGGCATGGACCTCGTGACCCTCACCGATCACGACACGATCGACGGCGCCCTGCGTCTCGTCGACCGCCCCTGCTTCTTCGCGGGGGAGGAGGTCACCCTCGGCCTCGCCGCCGGCCGTCAGCTCCACGTCAACGTGTTCGACGTGGACGAGCGCCGGCACCACGCTCTCCAGGAGAGGCGCCGCGATCCGGAGGCCTTCTTCGCATTCGTGGCCGAGGAGCGCCTGCCGGCCGCGGTGAACCACCTCTTCTCCCGGCTGACGGGCCCCCGCGAGGTGGCCGACCTTCGCCTGCCGCTCGGCCGGCTGGGCCTCGTCGAAGCCCGCAACGGGGCGATGCCGGAAGCCCACAACGAGAACGCCGCCCTCGTCGGCGGTGCCGCCGGCATGGCCCCGATCGGAGGCAGCGACGCCCACTGCCTCGCGCACGTCGCCCGCGCCTTCACCCGCGTCCCGGGCGCGCGCACGAAGGAGGAGTTCCTCGACGGGCTGCGGCGCGGCCTCACCGTTCCGCGCGGGCGCTCGGGCAGCTACGCGCGGCTCACCTCCGAGGTCACGCGCATCGTCGCCGCGGGCTACCTCGAGACCCTGCGCGAGGCCATGGCGGGAACCCTGACTCCCCTGCGCGCGGCCGCGAGCGTCGGCCTCGCCCCCGTCCTGCCGCTCATTCCCCTCCTCACCCTCGCGGTCTATGCGCGCGAGCTGAGCTTCGGCGCCCGCCAGTTCCGCGCCCTGGCGCGCAGCTGGGGTTGGTCGGGCTCGGCCACTCCGTCGCCGGGCGCGGCGGGCGCGCTCGGGGAGGCCGCATGAGCGTTCTCGCCTACGTCCTCGCCTCCGACGACCGTCTCACCGGGCGGCTCCTCGGCTGGCGCCCACCGCGCTGGTTCCGCGTCTTCATGCTCTCGGCGACCCGCCTCGGCGACGGCTGGGTCTGGCTCATCGCCGCCGCCCTCCTCCTGGCGAGCGGCAACCGCGGGCTCCAGGTCCTCGGCGCCGGCGCGGTGGCCGCGGCCATCGCGAACATCCTGCTCGTCCTCGTCAAGCGGCGCATCCGTCGCCCCCGGCCGTGCGAGCGGGCGAAGCCCCTGGCCTTTTCCGTCGAGCCGCTCACCTGGTTCAAGGCCGACCGCTTCTCCTTCCCGTCGGGACACGCCCTCAACTCCTTCGCGATCGGCTCGGTCATCGCGCTCTCTTTTCCCCTCGTCGCCGGCCCGGTCCTCGCTCTCGCCGCGAGCGTCGCGGCCTCGCGCGTGGTTCTCGGGCTCCACTGGCTGTCCGACGTTCTCGCGGGGGCGCTCGCGGGCGTCCTCATCGGCGGCGCCGTCTGGCTCGCCCTGCTCCGGTGAGGCGTGTCGTGCCCCCCACGCACGCGGATGTGGAGGGGCCGTTGAACGAGCGATGTCCCAGGATCCTCTTCGTCTGCGGTTCTCTCAATCAGACCACGCAGATGCATCAGATCGCGCGCGAGCTGCCCGGCTGCGAGCACGCTTTCACGCCGTACTTCTGCGACGCGCCCCTCGACTGGTTCCGGCGCGCCGGGCTCATGGAGTTCACCGTGGCCGGACGGAAGCTGGCCACGCGCTGCCTCGACTACCTCCGCAAGGAAGGGCTCGCCGTCGACGAGCGCGGCCGCCGGGGGCCGTACGACCTCGTCCTGCACTGCTCGGACCTCGTGGTCCCGCGGGTCCTGCGGCGCTCGCGCGTGGTCCTCGTCCAGGAGGGCATCCTCGACCCCGAGGGCTGGGAGTACCGCCTGTGGCGCCGCCTGCCTCTCCTGCCCCGCTGGATCGCGGGCACGGCGACGACGGGCCTGAGCCGCGCCTACGACCGCTTCTGCGTGGCGAGCGAGGGCTACCGGGAGCACTTCCTCTCCCGCGGGGTACCCGCGGCGAAGCTCGTCGTCACCGGGATCCCGAACTTCGACGACTGCCGCGCGTACCTCGACAACGACTTCCCGCGCCGCGGCTACGCTCTCGTCTGCACGTCGGACGCTCGTGAAACGGCGAAGTCCGACGACCGTCGGGAGTTCCTGCACCGCGCCCTGCGCCTCGCCGGCGGACGCCCGCTCGTCTTCAAGCTGCACCCGAACGAAGACGTCGCGCGGGCGACCGCGGAGATCCACGCGCTCGTCCCCGGCGCGCCCGTGTTCGCCTCGGGCCGCGCCGAGCACATGATCGCGAACTGCGACGTCCTGATCACGCAGTACTCGTCGACCGTCTTCGTGGGCCTCGCCCTCGGGAAGGAGTGCCACTCCTACTGGGACGAGGAGCGGCTCCGACGCCTCCTGCCGGTGCAGAACGCGAGTGCCGCGCGCCTGATCGCCCGGGTCTGTCGCGAGGTCCTCGCGGAGGCGTCGTCCGCCGGCCGGCGCGCCCCCTGTCTCGACGGCCTCGCCGTGGCGGGAACGGAGGCGCGATGAAGACCCTCGTCGTCGTGCAGGCGCGAATGGGCTCGTCCCGGCTTCCCGGCAAGGTGCTTCTTAAGGCGGCGGGAGCGCCCCTCCTCCTCCGCCTCCTCGAGCGCATCCTCGCGGCCCACACCCCGTTCGAGCTCGTCGTGGCCACGACCGTCCGTCCCGAAGACGACCCCATCGACGAGCTCGTCCGCCGATTCGGCGCGCGAGTCTACCGGGGCCATCCGACGGACCTGCTGGACCGGCACTACCGCGCCGCCGTCGCCGCTCGGGCCGACGTCGTCGTGAAGATCCCCTCCGACTGCCCGCTCGTCGATCCCGAGGTCGTCGACGCCGTGCTCGGCGCCCTCCGCGCCGCCGCGGGGCGCCTCGACTTCGTGAGCAACCTCCACCCCGCCACCTGGCCGGACGGCAACGACGTCGAAGCCATGTCCGCCGAGGCGCTGGCCACCGCGTGGCGCGAGGCGAAGGCCCCGCACGAGCGCGAGCACACGACACCCTTTTTGTGGGACCGACCCGAGCGCTTCCGGATCGGAAACGTCTCCCGCACGGACGGCCGGGACCTCTCCATGACCCACCGCTTCACCCTGGACTACCCGGCCGACTACCGGCTGATCACCGCCGTCTACGAGGCGCTGTGGCGCGCGGACCGGCCGATCTTCTCTCTCGCCGAGATCCTCGGCCTCCTCGAGGCGCGGCCGGACCTCCGGCAGCTGAACGCCCGCTACGCAGGCGTGAACTGGTACCGCCACCACCTCGCCGACCTGCGCACCGTCTCCGCGGCCGAGACACGTTCGCCGGCCGGCGAGGCCACCCCGGGGGCGGTCGCGTGAGTCACGAGCTCCAGGCTCTGGCACTTCGCGTCCGCGAGCACTGCCTGCGCATGGCGGGCGGGGGCGGCTGCTTCATCGGAGCGTCGCTCTCGTGCGCGGATCTGCTCGTCCACCTCTATGCGCGCGTCCTCGACGTCTCTCCCGACGCCCTCGATCACCCGGATCGCGACTACTTCCTCCTCTCGAAGGGCCACGACGTACCCGCGCTCTACGCGACGCTCGCCGAGCGGGGCTTCTTCCCGACAGAGCGCCTCGCGAACCACCTCCGGCCCGGCGACTCGCTGTACTGGCACCCGAACCGCGGCATCCCCGGCGTCGAGTTCCACTCCGGCTCGCTCGGCCACCTCCTGGCGGTCGGTCTGGGGATCGCGCTCGACGTCCGCCTCCGCGGCGGCCGAAACCGCGTGTTCGTCCTCCTCGGCGACGGCGAGCTCGACGAGGGCTCCGTCTGGGAGTCCGTCCTCGTCGCCGCGGCCCTGAAGCTCGACAACCTCGTCGCCGTCGTCGACCGCAACGGCCGCCAGGCGAACCAGCGCACCGAGGACCTCGTGCCGCTCGAGCCCCTCGCCGACAAGTTCGCCGCCTTCGGGTGGTCCTGCCGCACCGTCGACGGGCACTCCTTCGAGCAGATGGACGAGGCGTTCGGCGCGCTGCCCGCGCGCGAGGGCCGGCCCACGGCGGTCGTGGCCCGCACCGTGCGCGGCAAGGGCGTCGCCAGCCTCGAGGACCGCGCCGACCGCTGGTTCGCGAGCTTCACGCCGGGCGAGGTCGAGGCCCTCGTCGAGGAGCTCCACGGGCGCTCGCGGGCGGCGCTCACCACGGAGGGAGCGGTCGTCCGATGAGCTACGCCGAGGCGCTCGTGTCGCTCGCGTCGCGCCGGGACGACGTCGTCGTCATGACCGCGGAGAACCGCGCGCACCTGCGCGGCGTGCCCGAGGCCCTCGGCCCCCGCTTCGTCGACGTCGGCATCTGCGAGCAGACGATGGTCGGCGCGGCGGCGGGCCTCGCCCTGCGCGGCAGGACGCCGGTCGTTCACGCTCTCGCGACCTTCCTGACCCTGCGCGCCTTCGAGTTCATCCGCACCGACGTCGGCCTTCCCGGCCTCCCGGTGAAGCTCGTCGGCTTCGTACCCGGTCTCCTCTCCGAGGCCAACGGCCCGACGCACCAGGGCATCGACGACCTGGCCGTCATGCGCGCCATCCCGGGCATGCAGGTCTTCTGCCCGTCCGACCTGTCGGAGCTCGAGGCCGCGCTCCCCGCCATCGTGGCGAGCCGCTCGCCCGCCTACGTCCGCTACACCGGGGGCACGCCGGTCGTCGCGCACGCCACGCCCTTCGCGATCGGCCGGGCCGAGACGCTCGTGGACGCCGAAGGAATCACGATCCTGACCTACGGCCCGATGCTCGCGGAGGCGGACCGCGCCCGGCGCATCCTGGAAGCGCGCGAGGTCCCGGTGCGACTCGTCGACCTGCGGACGCTCGAGCCCGTCGACGAGGCCGCGATCGTCGAGGCCGTCCGCGGGGCCGAGCTCGTGGTCACCGTCGAGGACCACCTCCACCGGGGCGGGCTCCACTCGATCCTCGCCGAGGTCTGCCTCGCCCGGCGCCTCGCCCCCCGCGTCCTGGCGATCGACCTCGGCCGCTCCTTCTTCCGGCCGGCCCTCCTCGCCGACGTCCTGCGCACCGAGCGGCTGACCGGCGCGGCGATCGCCGAGCGGATTCTCGCCGCCCTCGATCCCAAGGAGGCTCGCGCATGAGCCCGAATCGACACCGGTTCTCCGACGACCTGCCGAATACGCGTCGATCGGACGCCCTCTACGAGCGGGCCCTCGGACTCATCCCCGCGGCCACCCAGACCCTCGCCAAGGGCCCGGGCCAGTTCGTCCGCGGCGTCGCCCCGAAGTACCTCGTGCGGGGAAAGGGGGCGCGCGTCTGGGACGCCGACGAGAACGAGTTCCTCGACTTCTCGATGGCCGTCGGGCCGCTGTCGCTCGGCTACGGCCACCCCGCGGTCGACGAGGCGATCCTCGCGCAGCTGCGCGACGGCATCACCTTCTCGCTCATGCACCCGCTCGAGGTGGAGGTCGCCGAGCTCGTCCGCGAGGTGGTCCCGGGCGCGCACAGCGTCCGCTTCAGCAAGACCGGCGCCGACGTCACGAGCGCGGCCGTCCGGCTCGCGCGCGCCTTCACCGGCCGCGAGCGCGTCCTGTGCTGCGGCTACCACGGCTGGCACGACTGGTACGTCGCGGTCACGGACCGCGCGGCCGGAGTGCCGGAGGGCGTGCGCGACCTCTCCTTCACGATCCCGTACGGCGACGAGGCCGCGCTCGCCGCGATCGACCGCGACACCGCGTGCGTGATCCTCGAGCCCGTGACCTTCCAGGAGCCGCCGCCCGGCTGGCTCCCGGCGCTGCGCCGGGCCTGCGACGACGCGGGCGCCCTCCTCGTCTTCGACGAGATGTGGACGGGCTTCCGGGTGGCGCTCGGCGGCGCCCAGGAACGCTTCGGCGTGCGTGCGGACCTCGCCTGCTTCTCCAAGGCGATCGCGAACGGCATGCCGCTCTCCGTGCTCGCGGGCCGGCGCGACGTGATGGCCCTCCTGGAGACCGGTGTCTTCTTCTTCACCACCTTCGGCGGCGAGGCCCTCTCGCTCGCCGCGGCGAGGGCGACGATCGAGGTCCTCCGGCGGGAGGACGTCCCGTCGCACGTCGCCCGGCTCGGCCGCCGGCTGAAGGACGGCTACAACGCGCTGGCCGAGGCCCACGGGCTCCAGTCCGTCACCGCGTGCGTCGGGCTCGACTGCCGCACGATGGTGACCTTCGGCGCGCCGGACGAGGACCCTCTGGTTCTGAAGTCGCTCGTCCAGCAGGAGCTCCTGCGGCGCCGCATCCTCTGGCAGGGTTTCCACAACCTGTCGCTCGCTCACCGGGACGCCGACGTCGACCACGCCCTCGCCGCCTACGACGAGGTCCTCGGCATCCTCGCCGGCGCCCTCGCCCAGGGCGACGTGCGGCGGCGGCTCCTCGGCGCCCCGGTCGAGCCGGTCTTCCGGAGGACGGCGGGCTTCGACACCCGGCCGGCGCCTCGGCGGGCCCGCGCGTGAGCGGCTTCTCGCTCGACGGCCGGGTCGCGGTGGTCACGGGGGCGCTCGGCCTCCTCGGGCGTCGTCACTGCCACGCGCTCGCCCGCGCCGGCGCCACCGTCGTCGTGACCGACCTCGAGGCGGACGGCTGCGCCGAGCTCGCCCTCGTCCTCGAGCGGACGCACGGTGGCCGGGCGCTCGGCCACGCGGCCGACATCACGAGCCGCGCCTCCGTCCGCTCGCTGCGCGAGGCCGCGCTCGGCGCGGGCGGGCGCGTCGACGTCCTCGTCAACAACGCGGCGATCAACGAGAAGGTGGAGGCGCCGGTGGACGGCGCGCCGGTGGGCTTCGAGGAGTACCCCGTCGCCGCGTGGGAGGCGGCGCTCCGCGTCAACGTCACGGGGACCTTCCTCTGCTGCCAGGCCTTCGGCGCCGAGATGGCCCGCGCGGGCCGCGGCAGCATCGTGAACATCGCCTCGACTTACGGGATCGTGGCCCCGGACCAGTCGCTCTACCGCCGCGCGGACGGGACGCAGGCCTTCATCAAGTCGGCGGCCTATCCCGCCACGAAGGGCGCGGTGATCGCCCTGACCCGCTACCTCGCCGCGTACTGGGGCGCCGCCGGCGTCCGGGTGAACGCCCTCAGCCCCGGCGGTGTCGAGAACGGACAGGACCGCGAGTTCGTCGCGCGCTACGCCTCCCGCACGCCGCTCGCGCGGATGGCGTCCGCGTCCGACTACGAGGGCGCGATCGTCTTCCTCGCCTCGGACGCCTCCGCGTACGTCACGGGCACGAACCTCGTCGTCGACGGCGGGTGGACGGCATGGTGAGGCTGGCCCTGCCGTTGCCCGGGCCGACGGGGCTCGCGCCGGCGCCGGCGGAGCTCGTTCTCCGGGCGAAGCGCCTACGCCTCGTCCTCACCGACTGCGACGGAGTCCTCACCGACGGGTCCGTCTGGGTTTCCGCGCAGGGCGAGGCGATGAAGCGCTTCTCTCTGCGCGACGGCATGGGCGTCGAGAGGCTCCGCGACGCGGGCATCGCGACCGCGATCGTCACGAGGGAGCGCTCCCCGATCGTCGCCCGGCGGGCCGACAAGCTCGGCGTCGTCCTGCACGCGGGCGTGCGCGACAAGGGCGACTCGCTGCCGAGGCTGCTCGCGTCCTCGGGCGCGCGCATCGCCCAGACCGCCTACATCGGCGACGACGCGAACGATCTCGAGGCCATCGCCGACGTGGGGTGCGAGGGGCTGACCGCGGCGCCGGCGGACGCCTTCGAGCCGGTCGCGGCGGCGGTGCACTACCGCTGCCAGGCCCGCGGTGGGGAGGGGGCGTTCCGCGAGTTCGCGGAGTGGATCCTGCGCCTGCGCGCGCAGGCGGCATCGGAACGGGTGATGGGGGAGGAACCATGAGCAGAGCCGTGGTGCGGATCGGGGAGCGGACGGTCGGCGAAGGCGAGCCGGTGTTCGTGATCGCGGAGATCGGGATCAACCACAACGGCTCGCTCGACGTGGCCCGCCGCCTGGTCGACGGCGCCGTCCTCGCCGGCGCGGACGCGGTCAAGTTCCAGAAGCGGACTCCCGAGCTCTGCGTGCCCCGGGAGCAGTGGGGGGTCGAACGCGACACGCCGTGGGGCCGCATGACCTACATCGACTACCGCCGGAAGGTCGAGTTCGGGGAGCGCGAGTACGCGGCCATCGATCGCCACTGCCGCGAGCGCGGGATCCTCTGGTTCGCCTCGTGCTGGGACGAGGAGGCCGTCGACTTCATGGAGCGGTTCGATCCGCCCTGCTACAAGGCGGCCTCGGCGTCGCTGACCGACCACGCCCTTCTCGCGAGGAAGAAAGCCACGGGGCGCCCGCTGATCGTCTCGACCGGGATGTCGACCATCGAGGAGATCCATGCCGCGGTGCAGGCGATCGGCCGCGACCGGCTCCTGATCGCCCACGCGACCTCGACCTACCCCTGCCCGGTCGAGCAGCTCAACCTGAGGATGATCGGAACGCTGAAGCACCTCTACCCCGAGTGCCCGATCGGCTACTCCGGCCACGAGACGGGCCTCGCCCCGACCTGGGCGGCGGTCACGCTCGGCGCGACCTTCGTGGAGCGGCACGTGACCCTCGATCGGGCCATGTGGGGAAGCGACCAGGCCGCCTCGGTCGAGGTGGGCGGCCTGATGCGGCTCGTGTCGAACATCCGCGACGTGGAGCGATCCCTCGGCGACGGGATCAAGCGCGTGTACCCCGGCGAGCTGCCGCAGATCGAGAAGCTCCGCCGCGTCAGGACGGCGTTCCCCGCCACGGCGTGACGCTCGCCCTGCCGGTGGTGGCGCCCGCCCTGGTGGCCGGGTGGGCGCTCCTCCTCTGGTGGCTGGAGCGCGTCCGCCCGTACGAGCGCGGCCCGTTCCTGCGCGAGGGCTTCTTCACGGACCTCGTCCTCTACACCTTCGCGCAGAGCTACGCCTGTGCGCTCGCCATCGGCGCCTTCGTCCGCCTCCTCGACGCGTCGACCGGCTGGTCGCGCCTCGGCCTCGTCGCCGTCTGGCCCCTGTGGGCGCAGGTGGCGTTCTTCGTCGTGACCCACGACTTCTACATCTACTGGTTCCACCGCTGGCAGCACGCGAGCCCTCTCCTCTGGCGACTCCACGAGGCGCACCACTCGAGCCGGCGCGTGGACTGCGTCGCGGGCCTGCGGTCGCACGCGGTCGAGATCCTCGTGAACCAGACGGTCGAGTTCGCGCCGATGGTCCTCCTCGGCGCCTCGCCCGACGCGCTCATCCTCAAGAGCGTCGTGAGCGCGGTCTGGGGGCTGTGGATCCACGCCAACGTCGACGTGCGCACGGGGGCGTTGCAGTGGGTGCTGAACGGTCCGGAGGCGCACCGCTGGCACCACGCGGTCGACCCGGACGCGCACGGGACGAACTTCGCCACCAAGCTCGCCCTCTGGGACCGGCTCTTCGGCACCGCGTGGCTCCCGCCCGAGCGGCAGCCCGCGGGGTACGGGCTGGGCGACGCGGCGTTTCCGCGCGGCTATCTGCGCCAGCAGCTCTTCGCGTTCCGCCCCTGGGCCACGCCCGTCCGATGAGGACGGCCCGCGCCCGTCGCCGCGCCGTCTCGGCGCTGCACCCGCGCCGCCCGGTCGGTCCGCCACGCTGAAGGGAGACGGAGCCTCAGCGCCGCTCGCCTCGCGAGCACTGCCCCGGAGGTGCCATTGCCCTGGATCGTCCCCTCGCACCAGGCTCCCGTGCTGCCCCTCAAGCGCTGGCGGCCGTCGTGGTTCTCGGGCCTCGGCCTGACCCTCGGCACGGCGGCGCCCGACCTCGTCTTCATCTTCAGCCTCGACCCGGACGGTGCGCCGGTGGGCCACACCATCGTCGGCCAGTTCCTTCTCGTCGTGCCCCTCGTGCTCCTGCTCCACGCGCTGCTCACGCGGCTCGTCCTTCCGTTCCTGCTGCCCCACCTTCCCGGCGGCCGTCCGCTGCACCTGCACGCGCTCCGGCGCTCGCGTCCCTTCCGCAGCGCGGGCGACGCCGCGCGGGTGGCGGCTTCGGCTCTCGTCGGGAGCTTCACCCACCTGTTCCTCGACGGTTTCACGCACGGCGACGGCTGGGCGGTTCCGCTCGTGCCCGCCCTCGCCATGTCGGTCGCCGGAGTGCCGGTCTACGACGCGCTGCAGGCCGGGCTCACGCTCCTGCTCGGCGCCACGGCCCTTCGCGAGTGGGAACGGCACGTCGGCGTGCAGCCCGTGCCCGGCCCCGGGGCCGCGGCCGTCTGGGAGGTGAGCCCCGCGCCGCCGGCGGAGGTCCGGGCCGTTCGTGCCGCGATCCTCGTGGCGGCTCTGGCCGGCGCGGCTGCCGCGCCGGCGCTTCGCCACGCCGCGCCGGAAGTCGCACCGAAGCTGGCGGCCTACGGCGCCGTCACCGGGGCCTGTGCGGCCGGAGTCGCTCTCGCGGCCGCCGATCGCGCGCGCCGGAGCCGCGTACGGGGGGGCTAGGTCTCAGGCCGAGGGCCCCTCGAACGCCCGGGCCAGCGTCGGCCGCAGCTCCGGCCGCTCGCCGGCCGCGGCGTGGACGCGCTCGCGCATCGCGGTGTCCGCCCGGACGGACGCGAGCGCCGTGACCGCGTCGCGGGCGAGCGGCGCGGCCCCTTCGCGGACGGCCTCGAGCAGGCAGTCGATCGCCTCGTCGCGGCGCAGCGCGGCCAGGGCGAACGTCGCGGCCCGCCCGAGCCCTCGCGCCGCGGCCCGCGGGAGCCAGTCGCGGAGGCAGGGGAACGCCTCGGCCAGCCGCGAGTCTCCGAGCGCCGAGGCGGCGGCCTCCGGCGACGGGCCGTCGAGGAGCGACGCCACGAAGGGGAGCTGCGAGGCGGCGTCGAGGCGGACGAGGGCCAGCAGGCACTCGGCGACCACGAGCGGCTCGTCGTCGCCCGCCGTGGCCTTGAGGTGGAGGAGGGGCACGCCGCCGGGGTGGCCGGCCACCGCGACCGCGCGCGCGGCCGAGACGCGCACCCGCGCCTCGTGGTCGGCCAGCAGGTGCGCGAGATCGACGAGGACGTCGGCGCCCCCATGCTCGGCCAGCGCAAGCGCGGAGGCGCCCCGGAGGTCCGCCGCGGTGTCGACGCGGCCGCCGAAGACCGGCTCCATCTGGACGTGCCCGGCGCCGCGACGGTAGAGCGCGACCGCGGAGTGGTCCAGCCGCCGCAGGGCCTCGACGATGGCGGTCTTCGCCGAGCAGCCGGGATCGGCGCGCTCCGGCTTCTCGAAGAAGCGGGGGAAGGCCGCGACGAGGTCGGCCGCGAGTGCGTCGAGGCCGAACTCCGCGGCGAGCGCGGCCGCGCGGGCGACCGCGTGCGAGCCCTCGCCCGCGATCACGCGCCGCAGCTCCTCGAGCGACGCGGGCGCGCGCGGATCCTGCCGCACCGCCCGCAGCGCCTCGAGCGTCTCCTCGAGCTTTCTTCTCCGGACCATCGGCCCGAGCCTTTCCCGCGGAGGCGTCCGCCCGACCACTATAGATCCGATGGACCATTGGGGCCGGTCCGGGCGCGGCGAGAATGAACCGCCACCGGGGGAGGTGGGGCGACGATGTCCTCGCACTATCGTCACACGCAGGTCGGCTGGGTGCTCGTGGCGGTCCTCGGCGGGCTCGGCGTCTTCCTCTACGTCCAGCTCCGCCGCGACGGCCTGCCGCAGGTGTGGTTCCCCCTCGGTATCCTCGCCGCCGTCCTCCTGCTGATGGGCACGCTGACCGTGGACGTCGACCGCGAGCGCGTGCGGGTCGCGTTCGGGCCCGGCCTCGTGCGGAAGGCCATCCCCCTTTCCGAGATCGCCGCCTTCCAGGCCGTGCGCAACCCCTGGATCGCCGGGTGGGGAATCCGCCTCATCCGCGGCGGCCAGCTCTGGAACGTGTCCGGCCTCGACGCCGTCGAGCTGGCCCTCCGCGACGGCCGCTTCTTCCGCATCGGCACGGACGAGCCCGAGGCCCTCGTCCGCGCCCTCGAGACGGCGACGGCCCGCGCCGCCTCCGACACGCGGGCCGGCGTCGCGGCCGGCCTGCCGCCCGCGCCGAAGACGAGGCCCTGGGTGCGGTGGGCGATCGGTCTCGCGATCGTCGGGGTCGTGCCCCTCGCGATCCTGCCCGTCGTCGTCCAGATGAAGCCGCCGACGGTCGCCGTCACCCCGGCCGGCTTCGACGTGAAGAGCCCCTTCTACGGCCAGGGCTACGCGGCCGACGACGTCGTGTCGATCGAGCTCCTCGACCGCCTGCCCGCGATCGAGGCCCGCACGAACGGCTTCGCCGGCTCCGGCCTCCTGCGCGGCCGCTTCCGCGTGCGCGGCCTGGGCGAGGGGAAGCTCTTCCTCGACGTCGGCGAGGCGCCCTGGATCCTCGTCCGCCTCCGCGCGGGCTTCGTCATCCTCGGCCTCGACGCGTCCGCGAAGACGCGCGCCCTCTACGACGAGATGGCGGCCCGCTGGCCGGAGAAGGTCGTCCCTCCGCCGCAGTAGCTCGCGCGTGCCGGCGGGGGCGCGCTCCCGGCTAGAGCGCCTGCGCCTCGATCGTCACGGTCGTCGCGTGGATCTCGCCCGGCGCGAGCGTGACCGCGTCCTCGAGCGCGTTCGCCGTCTCGACGCAGACCATGCCCGGCCACTCGTCGTCGCCGAAGTCCGGCATCGCCTTCGCCTTCGCGACCCACGGGTTCCCCACGACCGTCGTGCGCGAGCCGGTCTTCGCGACCACGACCCGACGGCCGAAGCCGGGATCCTCGATCGTGACCGTCGCGGCCGTGCCGCCGTAGACGCGGTCGGTCTCGCCCGCGATCGCGAGCGGCGCGCCCTCGGCCGGCCGCCGCGCCCCGCCGGCCGTCTTGTCGACGTAGCCGGCGCTCTCGAGGCCGCGGACCCGGCAGGCGCGCACGTCGTCGACCGCGAAGTACGAGTGGAGCGCCTCCTCGTACGTGAACGCCGCGGCGCCTTCGTTGCGCACGGCGAGCGTGAGGCCGAGGGTCGCGCCCACGACGACCTCGAGCGTCGCCCGGAAGTCGTGCGCGAAGAGGCTCCGCGTGGACGCGTCCGAGACGAGCTCCAGCGTGGCGCGACGCGCGCCGCCGGGACCGTCCGCGACCGAGCGGAGCATCCACGGGCGGATCCGCGCGAAGCCGTGGAGCGGCGCCTCGGGTGCCCCCGCCTTCGGGCCGAACCACGGGAAGCACAGCGGCACCCCGCCGCGGATCGGCTTGCCCGTCTCGTAGCGGCTCTCGCGGCTCGTCCACAGGACCGGCCGGCCGCCGCGCGGCTCGTAGTGCGCGACGTGCGCGCCGTGGAGGAAGACGTGCGCCTCGCCCGCGTCCGTGCCGAGGACGAGCCGCTCGAGCCCGCCCGGCCCCGCCTCGACCCGCGCACCGTCCGGAAGTCGGTCCATGGCCGCGAGTCTAGTCCAGCGTGGGCTACGATGCCGCATGGACGAACGCCTGCGCCGATCGCTCCTCTACGTCCCCGCCTCGTCCGAGGCCATGCTCCGCAAGGCCGGCACGCGCGACGCCGACGTGGTGATCGTCGACCTCGAGGACGGCGTCCTCCCGGAGGCGAAGGACTCCGCCCGCGACGCGCTCACGGCGCTCTGGAAAACGCTCGACTTCGGCCCGAGCGAGCCCCTCCTGCGCGTGAACCCTCTAGGCGCCCCGTGGCACGCCCGCGACCTCGACGCCGCGGTCCGCCTGCGGCCGGCGGGCGTCGTCCTGCCGAAGTGCGAGGACCCGGCCGTCGTGGAGTTCGCCACCCGCGCCCTCGACGGCCTGCCGGTCTGCCTGATGGTGGAGACGGCGCGGGGCGTCCAGGCGGCGGGCGAGCTCGCGCGCGTCCCCGGGGTCGCCGCCCTCCTCTTCGGGGGGGCCGACTTCCGCGCGAGCGTTCGCGGGCGCCGCGTACCCGACGAGTCGGAGGTCCTCTTCGCCCGCTCGGCCCTCGTGATCGCGGCCCGCTCCGCGGGGATCGAGGTCTTCGACACGCCCTTCTTCGACTACCGCGACGGGGACGGGCTCGAGGCGAGCGCCGGCCGGGCCCGCGCTCTCGGCTTCGACGGCAAGACGGCGATCCACCCCGGGCAGGTGCCGGCGCTCAACCGCGTGTTCGCCCCCGCGGAGGACGAGGTTCTCCGCGCGCGGCGGATCGTCGCCGCCCTCGACGAGGCGGCCGCCGGCGGGCGCGGCGTCGCCACGGTGGACGGCGAGATGGTCGAGGCGCTCCACGCGCGGGAGGCGCGCCGAGCGCTCGCCCGCCACGACGCCGCCGAGGCCCGGCGCCGTTAGGCCGTTCGCCTCATGGGCGGGCTCGGCGGGCTCTCCTAGACTGCCCCGGGGGAGGAGAGCCATGGGGGAGCCTGAGCCGTTGCGCCCGCGCGTCCGCTTCCTCGAGGACGCCCTCGCCGATCGCATCCTCGACGAGGCGCGCGACGTCCTCGCCACGGTCGGCGTCGAGGTCCACAACGACACGGCCGTCGACCTCCTTCTCGCCGCGGGGGCCTCGAGGGACTCGCGCGGCCGGATCCTCGTTCCCGGTGGCCTCGTCGACGCCTCGCTGCGGACGGCGCCCCGCGCGGTGTGCCTCTACGACACCCTCGGCCGGCAGACCCACGAGCTCGCGGGGGACGCCGTCTACTTCACGCCCGGCTCGGCGGCGATCCACGTCCTCGACGGCGCGAGCGGGGAGATCCGCCCGCCCGTGACGGACGACTACGTGAGGCACGCGAAGGTCGTGGCCGGCCTCCCGCACCTCGCGGCCCAGGCGACGGCGCTCGTCAAGGATTACTGC
>WBZP01002541.1_pt1 | contig 20830 bp, 17 predicted proteins | sample 5204301 | NCBI WGS metagenome assembly WBZP01 (sample SAMN12412401, study PRJNA552823) | activated sludge metagenome | isolation source: activated sludge from nitrification reactor of wastewater treatment plant... | place: USA: Pennsylvania | collected 2017
GAACAGACCGGAGAAGTTGCGTCCCCACCGGGGCGATACCTGCAAGCGCGCTTTCTGTTTGCCGAGCAAGGCATCCTTCACGACTTCACGACGTACTATCAGCCCGTCAATCTGCGTCCACGCATCACGGAGGTCACCGTCGGAGAGGATCCACTCTCGCGACTGGCCAAGGGAACCAAGCCAAGCATCTACCGTCCCAAGTCGCCGCTCGTGAAGCTGCGCTGGAAAGTAGAAAATCCCGACGAAGATGAGCTGAACTATCGCGTGTTCATTCGCCGGGCACAGGCGGGACTCGGCGGAGATCCAAGCTGGCTGAGGCTCACCGGAGCGGATCCGATCACGCGAACGGAGCTGGACTTTAATACGGAGACGCTCAGCGACGGACTCTATGAACTAAAAGTCACGGTCAGCGATGAGCGAAGCAATCCGACCGAGCTTGCGCTCACCCACGAGCTTCAGTCTGCGCCGTTCTTGATCGATAACCGCCGACCCGATTGGCAAGACGTTCGCTTTGATCCCGTAGCCCAGGTTGTCAGCGCCAAGATCTCGGATGCAGCATCTGTGGTCAGTGACCTTGCGCTCTCCGTGGATGGCGGGGACTTTCAGCCCATGACATCCAAAGATGGCGTACTGGACAGTTCCAGCGAAGACGTGCAGCACAAGGTCACCAAACTGCTTGCTGGGCCCCACACCTTGTTGCTGCGTGCCAGCGATGCAGCAGACAACGTCGCAACTGCGCAGCTAGTTATCCAAGTCAAATGACCGCCAGGCTGTGATATAGTCGTGCTGCAAAAGTGACTAGACCCTGGGGAGAAGATTCCTGTGCCAAGTGTTAGCTATGCGCTCCGGTTCATCTCGGGCAAGTATCAAGGTGGCGAGTTTCCGCTACACAAGGGCCGCGAGATCGTTATCGGTCGGTCAAGCGAACTAGAAATGGTCCTCATCGAGGACATGGTTTCGCGCCGGCATGCAGCCATCACTGTCAACGGTGAAGAGCTGACGATCGCGGACGTTGGCTCGACGAACGGAACCTTCGTTAACGGGGAAAAGATCAAGCGTGCCCGTCTGAAAGAAGGCGACCGCATCCTGATTGGCACCTCGATCATGAAGGTCGTCACCGTCGATCCGAGCAACAACCTGACCGAAGCAGAAGCCAAGAGCCAGCTTGAAAAGCGCGGCCAGCAGCAGATGCAGAAGACCTCGGCATCGACGCGCGCAATGACCGGCAACATCGAAGAGATTCCGCTGCCTGACCTGCTGCAGCTCTTTTCGACGTCGAAGCGAACGGGTGTGCTGACCGTCAACGGACCGAATGGCACGACGGGTCAAATCTATCTGCGCAAAGGTCAGCTCTACTACGCGACCATCGACGATTCGTACGAGATGAAGCCGGACAAGGCGGCGTACCGAATCCTGACGTGGGAAAAAGGCACGTTCGAGCTGGACTCGACCGAAGAAAAGACGTTCCTCGAGGAAATCAAAGACTCGACCGAAGGTCTGCTGATGGAAGCGATGCGCATCGTCGATGAGATGCAGCGCCTCGATCCCGAGCTTCCGCAGCGGTCGGCTGTGCTGATGATTCCCAAGCCGCTGGTGCCACCGATTGCCGAGCTGTCCAAAGACCAGCTGGATGTCTTCCAGGTTGTGCTGAACGGCGCCACCACCCAAGGCGTGCTCGATAAGAGTCGGCTGGCTGACTGCGACGCTGCGCAAGCCCTGGTCGATCTCATCAAGAAAGAGTACGTGGCCGTTCGCGGCTAAGCGCTCGTCTCGCCAAGTCCGCCCATTCTGTCGCTCAACACACAATTTTTCCCTGCTTGGTAATGCTAAGATGCGTCTGTGAAGACCATCGTCGCCGCATTCCATCCCTCGTCCCCAAGCGAGCTGTATCAAGGGCTTCTGCATCGCCATGATCTGCGCCTGCTGACGGCCAGCAGCTTGCCAGAGCTGACCGATCGCTTGTCCAAGGGAGCCGACCTGTGTCTGCTGGGTCCACAGCTTGCCGATTGCGGAGCAGCCAGCGCGAGCCAAGCACTGCGCAGTCATCGTCGCGGCCAGCCCATTCCCATCATCTTGATTCACACCGGAGCCGCGCACGCCGTCTCGCTGCCTCCGAGCTTGTTCGATGAAGTGATTGAGTGGCCAGCGCAGCAAGCACTGCTGCCGCAGATCCTGGCTCGTTATCTGGGAGTCCCGGCTCGCGCAAGTGACCGTCTGCCGCTCAAGCTTCATGTCTATTCGGGATCCGTTGCGGCCAATCATCCCGAAGCGTTTGTCGGACTTTCGATCGATATCAGCCTCGATGGAATCCTGCTGCGAACCAATCGCCCGATCCACGTTGGAGATCGGCTCGCCATTCGCTTTACGCTGCCGAGCCGTCCGCAAGCGGTCAACCTGACAGGACGAGTCGTCCGAATCGACATCAAGACACACGCGCCCGATGCAGCAGTTGCCATGGTCTTCGAGTCGCCCAGCGATGAAGCCAAGCAAGCGCTGCAAGAGTTCTTCAAGTCGGCGAGTGGTCGCACCTGTCGCTGGAAGATCATCCGCGAAGGACAGCGTCAGATCGTCAAGCTGTCGGGCGTGCTCAGTGCCGATGTGGATCTGTCGCCGCTCAAGCACCTGCGGGGCGAGATCGACTTCCACCTCAAGGAGTTTCGTCGCATAAGCTCCGACAGCATTCAGGCGTGGCTGGATCTGGTTCGTGCGCTGCGTGGCGTCGCCAAGATTCGCCTGTTCGAGTGTCCGATTCAGTTTGTCCAGCAAGCCAGCGCCATCAGCAACCTGCTCGATGACACCGAGGTCGTCTCGTTCTACGCGCCCTACGTCTGCTCGCGCTGCGGCTTGGATGAAGAACAGCTCATCGATGTCCGCCGCGATCTCTACAGCCTCGCGGGCACGATTGAGCGTCGGCCTCCCTCGTTCGGCTGTGTGCGCTGTGGCGTCGCGATGACGTTTGATGACATCCCTGAGCGCTACTTTATGTTTCTGTGACGCTGATTCCTGTTCATTCATCCATCTTTGTGAAGGGAGTGCCCCATGCCAGAGCTCGCCACCCCGGTTGTTCTTCGAATCTCTGACGCAGAAGGTGGGCCGCCGGTCAGTATCCCCGGAACGCTCATTGCCGTCGGAAAAGAGGCGCAGCGGGTGTTCACATCGCACAAAGAGAGTCCAGGCATCCATCTGTGGCTGAGCGGCGATCGTGACTACTACATCGCCATCACGCAGCTTATGGATGAAGGCACGCAAGCTCGACTGCGGGCGCAGGTTGGCAAGAGCATCTCGGCGGCATTTGTCGGACGCCCGGAAGTCCGTCGCAGGCTTGCGCAGCTGTTCGAGACCAAGCTGAGCGATACACAGCGCGAAACAGATCAGCAACCAAGTCGCCAAGCGAACGGGACGAGCGATCCGAGTCAGCCACTGAACTTGCTTGAAGGCATCTACGGAGCGAGGCCGCTGTACCTGCTTCCCGATGGAAAGCTGAGCCAAAGTGCGACGGAAGCGGCTCCCACCAGCCTCGATCTGTGTGAGGTGTTTGTGGCAGCCGCGCGCTGGATTTCGTCGCGTCGGAAATCGACCTTTGAGTGTCTGTTTCCACCAAGCGCGTTCCATCCCGATGTGACGCCACGAACGGAGAGACTGAGCGAAGTACAAGCCGAGGGACTGCTGTCGCAGGTTCGGGATGGACTCCTCTCTGCGGCTGTCGGTGGTGAAGGAGCCGTCGATGATCCGCTGCGCGCGGTCCAGCTTCGCTCCGCTGCGCTGACGATCTTGTCGCACCTTCTCGCGACCGTGACCAAAGATGGCAGCTTCCGATCCGTCGCGGATCAAGCGGCAGAGCAGATCTTTGCGCTGATTGATGACGAACAAGACGATCCGAGCGCACGTCCCGCGCTGCGCAGCCATGCGATTCAGCTGTTGCAAATGCGAGCCCCCGCGCTCTGTCCCGCGCACAAACACAAAGCAGAAGAGCTTCTGCGTGGACTGATTCGGCAAGCACCTCCGTATGCCGAGCTGCCATCGATCTGGCGCTTTGCGATGTGCTCGGCTTGGGATTTTCACGAGGGAGAAGTCGATCTGCTCAAGTCTCGCTTCGGCTTCAAAGAAGTCACGCCGACCGAGCAGATTCCCAACCTGCCGTTTTCGCTGGATCGCTATCACATCCTGCAAGCGCCGTTTGTCGGTCCCAAAGGAGAGCGCATTCAGCTGTTTGCGCGCACCGCGTCTCCGAAAGATGAAAACGCAGAGATGGGAAGCGACGCGTTTGTAGGAATCCTGATCAACCGACACGCGCAGCTTGGTTCCTTTGACATGCAAGCGAGCGCTTCGACGGTGCGTCAGGTCGGCTACAAGCTGATGATGAACTCGCAGTGCGCCGGACTGACCACGCGCTTTGCCATCGCAAAGATGTTTCCCGATGCCGATATCTATTCGTCGTGGGATTCGACGTACTTTCGGACAGACAGCAAGTCGGGAAAGGTGATCGCATCCGAAGGACTCGACTGCTTCGTCGCTGTGCTCGAAGGAATGAGCAAAGCAGAGCCACACAGCGCGCTGAGTGATCGCATCCAAAAAGAGCAGTGGCATCACGAGCAAACCCAGCGTGAAGGATTCGTGCAGTTCGTCGGTCCCGCGCATCCGCTCGTTGTGTCGCGCTATTCCGATGTGAATCAGGATGGCAAAGCAGACTTCTACGATGGCTTCCTGGACTTCACGATTCAAAACATTCAGGTCGATCTGCAAGCATCGGCCACGCCGCGTGATCCACAGATGGCTGCGTCGCAAGTTGGCGGCGAAGCAGCGATGGGACTCAACTGGGCAGCAGGAAGTCTGAACCGTGTCACCCAGTATTCCGATCTGTGGCGCGGACTGCCCGGTGACAGCGAGCTGTTTTACATTTTCTCTTCCGGTGGCTTCTATTCCCATCAGGAACCGCCACAAGATGTTTCCGTCGGAAAAGATGCTCCCAAAGAAGAGCTGGGAAGACTTCCTGCGGTGTGTCGCTACATCGAAAAGTCGGAACCAAGCAGTGAAGGCCCTGGACTGTCTGTCGATGTGATGTTCCATAGCTTCCTTTCCCATGCAGCACCGGAGCTCAAGCGGCTACTCTGTGCGGCAGAAGCGCTGCGCCGCGCACTGGACTTAGGAATCCTTCCTCCCGTTGGTGGACTGGCATCGCAGCTCGCGCAAAGAGGTGCCGTTCTGCTTGCGCTGGCCGGGCTCCTAGAGTTCCCTGCCGATCAGAACTTCATCGATGGTCTGTGGAGCATGGCGCTCAAGCTCCTCAACCTACCGAGCATCTCGCGATCCCTGGTTCGGAGCTGCATCACAGAAGCGGATCATCATCTGTCAAACTACTACGGATCGCAGCGCGGACTGCGTCAGCTTCTCGGAGATGACAAGACAGAAGGAGCGCTCAAGAAGTCCGATCCAGTCGCGTTTGCGCGGCTTTCCAGCGACGATCCAAGCATCGGTCGTGCCCTGCCCTTACAGCTCCCAAGCGGTCCCTGATTCACACATCTGACCCACTGCGCGCGCAGCCTTTCACGAGCGCAGAAATCGATTCACACCCACCGATTCCCACGCAGCTCGGATCGCAGACAGAGACGCATCGCTCGCTCCATACAAGTCCTGCGCAGCAGCCATCATGGCATCGGCCAGGTCATCTGCATCGGAGTAGCGATGCAAATACGTTGTCAGTGCGCGATACACAATCGCTGCGGTCTTCTCGCTGCCAATCTTTGCCGCAAGGAGGAATCCTGCATGACCGACAAAGCCGGCGTTGTAGCGACGAAGTGACCGCTCGAGCAAAGACAGCGGAGATCGCGCCGCGCTACCTTCGGAAGGAATCATCTGTTCACTCCGTGATCGGGTCTGCTGCGTGCGCGCTGGATCTTCCAGATCAGCCAGCGCGGCCACTCCTTGAACTGGTCGATAGATTGACTCTCCCACGGTCCAGTTTGCGCGAAGCGGAGTGATCGACTGTTCCATCAAGCAAGCCCACAGATTGGACAGACCTTCATCGATTGCACCGCTTTCACCCTCGGCAGCCAGGCTTGCGGTCGCGCGAATCAGTGCGTGTCCGTATTCATGTGCAACCACATCCAGCGCAGCGCCAATCGGCAAAAACTCAGGTGGAGCGCTGGCACCAAGCAAGATCCGCTGACCATCAAACAGTGCAATCGGAAGCGGTGGATTTCTCTGTTCTCCGTGAATCACAGCGACGATTCCATGACCTTCTCCATCCCAACCAAAGCGCTGATGTGTCTTCGCAAAGTAGTCCCAGACCAGCGACAGATTGGCGAACACAGAGACTCCGTACGCTTGTTCCCACTCATCAGGTTTGCTGCTGACAATGGTTCGTCCCGGGATTCGTTCCTGCGGCTTGACCAGCGTGGTGCGCTGCGATCCGCGACGGAGATCTTCGAGTGAATAGGAGTCCCCACGCTGCGTAATCGATAGCTCGCGCAGCGCTCCCAGCACATCGACTCCGCGTCCCATCACAGCCATCGGAACATCGGTGGCAACAACCAGCTCTTCTCGGCAGCGCAGCGACAAATCCAGGGCGGACAGACACAGCGCTTGGCGAATCGGAAGCTCTCCGTCTTGTCCTGACAGCTCGATTCGATACACCAGCGACAGCCGACGACCCGCAGCGAGATAGTACAGCTTGGGCGTCGAGGTCGAAGCGCTCACCTGCGGAAGTTCCTGAACCAAGATGCGCAGCGCTTCTTGACGCGCTTGCTCAGCGGAATACTTGGGTGTCTTGGCATCTGTTGGCCAGCTCATGAGCGGAACGGTATGCGCCACAATCCGTCGCAGATTCCCTTCCGCATCGGCGTGTCCGGCCACCACGCTGCCCCACACGATGATGTCGTTTTGCACTTGGCGCAGCGCAATGTGTCGGGCTCCGTCTCTGTCCGTGACGACCTCGATCAGCTCAAGCTGTGTGCTGCTCTCGCTCCCAAACAGGGTCGGATAGCGCAGCAGGACTTTTTCGAGCGCCGCGCCTGGTGTCAGGTTGGACGGCAGCGCAACCGTTAAGGAATCGGCCACAGCGACGGTCCGTAGCTCAGAGTGATAGCGCAAACGACCGCCAAAGCTACGCCGCAAGTCCACTTCCGCCTCGGCCTGCGCACGCGCAAGCTGCGAGTCATCAAGCATCGGCGGTCGAAACATCGGCTCTGTCTGTCGACAGCCCAGCACAAACAGACTCAGCACGGCCACGAGCAGCGAAAACAAGCGACTCTGCATCGACATCGGTATCCCTTTCGGAGGTTTCCCGTTCCGCAGCGACCCAATGCACGGACGATGCCAGGGTATCTCCGACGGAACGAGTGACCGACTTGCGATCCCTGCGTCCGCAATACGGATCTCGTCCGACCGACCGGACAAGTCGCTTGAGACTCGCTGCACCTGTGGCTATTGTCCGCGCATGCTGCACACCTCGTCGCCTGAGAATCCGACTGGTCGAAGCGCTCGTCGTCACACGCTGTCGCTGCTGCTGTGTGGGGCCGCGTCGCTGTTGTCACTTGCCAGCTGTGATGAAGCGGACATTCAGACCGGACCGGGCTCGCTCGCGATCCATGTCTTGCCGGGTCGCAGCGACGTGGCGCAGTCGGACTACTTTGCGCTTCCGTTTCCAAACGATGTACGACTCAAGCAGCAGCCGAGCAGTACAAATCCCGTCGGAGAATCCGAGCTTCGTTCGGGATACGATCTGTCGGGACTGCCGCTGCCAGCGGGTCAGCCAGGAAAGTACGTTGCGTTTCTGAACGGAAAAATCCAAGGCGCAGGCCCAGGCGCAGCGATGTATTTCCGCTTTGATGCGCCGCTCGATGAAGCGTCGTTACCGACGGCAGATCGCAGTGCAGAGTCTTCTTCGCCAGCGTTTGTCGTCGATGTCACCAAAGGATCTCCGACGTATGGACAGCGCACGCCGGTCCTGGCGACGTTCCATCGCGAAGGGAATCGCTACATCGGGGACAACTGGCTGTCGCTGCGTCCGATTCCGGGTCTGCCGCTGCGGGAAAAGACAACCTATGCGGCGATCTTGACGACGGGAATCAAGGCCAAAGATGGCGGTCCCATTCGCGCGGACGCTGACTTGATTGCGCTGCTTGCAGCTTCGCAGCCGCCGAGTGAACCCCAGCGCAGTGCGTGGCTCCGTTATGCGCCGCTGCGCGCGTGGCTCGGCAGTGTCAGCCTACAGCAGGAACTTGCGGCAGCGACGGTGTTTACCACGCAAGATGTGACGTCGGTGATGCACAAGCTGCGGCAAGCGGTGTATGACACAGCGCCGTCTCCGCAGCCGCAAGATCTGGGTTATCTGCGCAGCCACGATGGAATGACCGATCTGTATACGGGCACGTTTCCATCGCCGAACTTTCAGACGGGGATGCCTCCGTACTGGTCCGAAGGGGGCGCGATTGAGCTAGACAGCAAAGGCATTCCCAAGGTCGTTCGGACGGAAAACCTGCGGTTTGCGCTCGCGGTGCCCAATACGCAGATGCCTCCCGACGGCTGGCCGGTGATTCTGTATGCGCACGGAACCGGCGGCGATTATCTGACGTTTGTGCGAGAGATGCTGGATCTGCGTGCGTCGCTGATTGAGCGCAAAGGAAAGCCGCCGGTGCAGATGGCGATGATCGGCATCGATCAAGTGCTGCATGGACCGCGCGATCCGTCGGGCTCGAATCCAGAGATCACGTTTTTTAACCTGCAAAACCTCGATGCAGCGCGCGACAACGTCAAGCAAGGTGCGACCGATGACTTTCAGCTGCTGCGGCTCGTCGAGGACATGAACGTTGCCAAGGCGCCGGTGACCAGTCGTCCGCTGCGCTTTGACAAAAAGCGAATCTACTTTATGGGGCACTCCCAAGGAGGCCTGACCGGACCGCTGTTTCTCGCCGCTGAGCCGAAGATTCCGGCAGCGATTTTGTCGGGCGCGGGCTCGGTGCTGATCTTGTCACTGCTCAACAAAACAGAGCCGAACAACATCGCGGAGCTTGTCGAGAGCCTGCTGCAAGAGACACCGCTCGTCGATCATCCGCTGCTCAACTTGCTGCAAGCGTTCTTCGAGTCCGCCGATCCGAACAACTACGGACGCCTGTATTTTCAGGAGCCACCGAAGGGGATGCCGCCCAAGAGCATCTTTCAGTCGCTCGGGCTGTGGGATCACTTCACGCCGGTGCCAAACATTGCGGCGTTTGCGCTGTCGATGGGCGTGCAGCCTGTCGAGCCTCGGCTCTATGAGCTGCCGTATCTGAACCAAACCGGACTGAAATGGACGCGCGGATCGGTGACGAAGAACGTCGGAAATGGAACCGCAACCGGAGTGCTGAAACAGTACGTGGCACCGCCGAAAGACGACGGACACTTTGTGATCTTCGATCTGTGGGCAGCGCGACATGACTGGACGCGCTTTTTGGCAAGCCACGCGCAGACGGGCATCGCGACGCTGGAGTAGATCCCTGTGCGAACCAATCAGCAGCTGATTCTCAAAACACGACCACCGGCGCGCGTCTCACTCGAGCACTTCGAGCTTCGTCAGCAGCCGCTAGAGCCACTACGCGACGGACAAGTGCTGATCGAAACGCACTATCTTTCCATCGATCCCACCAATCGCGTCTGGATGTCCGATCGTCCGCAGTACATGCCTCCGGTTGCGATCGGCGACGTGATGCGCGGCTTCGGAATCGGGCAAGTCATCGAGTCGCGTCATCCCGACTATGCGCCGGGAGACTGGGTGTCGGGGCTGCTCGGCTGGCAGCAGTACGCGCTGTGGGAGTCTGGGTCGCTGCGTCCGCTGCAAAAGCTACCGCGTCACCTCGACGTTCATCCGACGGCGTTTCTTGGCACACTCGGCGTCACGGGCGGACTGACGGCCTACTTTGGCATGCTGGCGATTGGACAGCCGAAGCCCGGTGACACCGTGCTCGTCTCCGCTGCCGCTGGGTCGGTGGGATCGCTCGCCGGACAGCTTGCCAAGCGCGCCGGTGCTCGCGTCATCGGCATCGCCGGGTCCGCCCACAAGTGTCAGTACGTCACCGAGGAGCTGGGCTTTGACGGCTGCATCAACTACAGCCAAGACGACGTGGGCGCCGCGCTCGATCGGCTCTGTCCAGACGGAATCTCGGTGCTGTTTGAAAACGTCGGTGGTGATCAGCTGGAAGCAGCGCTGTCGCGACTGAAGGTGCATGCGCGCGTCGTGCTGTGCGGGCTGATTTCGTCCTACAACGACTCGCAGCCGCGCGGACCGCGTAACTTCGACATGCTGCTGCACAAGCGAGCCACGCTCACAGGCTTCATCGTCAGTGACTTTGCCAGTCGCTTTCCCGAAGCGCTGGCAGAGCTGGCCCCGCTCGTACGCAGTGGATCGCTCAAGTACCGTCAGCACATTGTGCTGGGACTGACCCAAGCGCCCGCCGCCGTGAACATGCTATTCGACGGGACAAACCACGGAAAGCTGCTCCTACAAGTGGCAGATTCCGCCGATTCGTAAAGAAAGACAGACGAGATGAAACACGTAGTGGTCACAGGTGCCTCTTCGGGAATTGGTGCGGCGCTCGTCGCAGAGTTTGTCCGGGTCGGTGCGCGCGTCACACTCGTTGCCCGACGACAAGCCGAGATGCAGGCCATCGCCAACGAGGCAGGCGGACAGACCCAGATCTTCGTCTCGGATCTGAGCCAACTCGACACCTCGCTCGACTGGATCGCTCCCGCCGAAGCGCAGTTTGGTCCCATCGATGTCCTCATCCACAACGCCGGGGTTCAGCTCGTCGAGCCCGCCGAAGAGCACGATCCGCAAGCGCTCCAAGCGATGCTGCGACTGAACCTGCTCGTGCCGCTGCACATCACCCGCGCAATCCTACCCAGCATGCTCGCGCGCAAAGAAGGAACCATCGTCGACATCGCGTCGGTCGCTGGACTTGCGCCCACCCCAGGCATGTGGGGCTATAACGCCAGCAAAGCGGGCTTTGGTGCCGCCTCGGAAAGCCTACGCGGAGAGCTACGCGGAACCGGCGTTCACGTCATCACCGTCTATCCCGGACCCGTCGATACACCGATGGCTCGCGCTGGCTACGCCGCGTACCCGGAAAATCCCGCGCTTCAGATCCTTCCCGAAGGCATTCCCAGTGAGCTGGCTCGTCGCATTCGCGAGGCCGTTGACCTTCGCCGCGATCGCGTCATCTATCCGCGAATGTACGCCATCTTGCGCTACTTCCCGACGGTCGCGCGCTGGTTCCTCGATCGCATGACACCGCGCCCGCACTCACGGAAAGGCCGGTAGCATGCGCGTCGCTCGCGACCACATCTTCGACGAAGAGCGCCAGCGCTTTGCCCTTCGTCACTGCTGCGAAGACTGCGGCCTGTTTAACGTCGCGCGCAGCGCCTGCGCCCACGAGTGGCCCACCCAAGAGCATCGCCGCAGCGACTACGAACAGCCCACGCCCGACATCCTGTTCTGCAAAGAGTTCGAGCTGCGCTAGCCGAAGCCGAGCCGTCGCCCCCGCTACGGCGCTTGGTTCAAGTACGCAGTGAGAATATTTGGCAATGAGACAGAGATATCTGGACTGTCGTTGCCATCGATCAGACCCACATCCAGCGTCGACGCGGTATCTGGCAAATCCACCAGCACCGACGGCGCGGTAAAGGAGTGATCCGACTGCGTGGCCAGCCACTGAAGCTGGCTCTTTCGGCTCAGCACCACATCCGCCAGCCCATCGCGATCGAGATCCGCAACCGCCAGCGCCCGCACCGGCTCACTGCCCAGCTGCTGCGCCAAGCTCTGCGACGCCACCGCATCCAGCGCCAAGCCCGACCCCGCCCCAATCAGCACCGACGGCGTGCCATCTTTGCCAATCGTCAGCAGATCCGCCTCGGCGTTGTCGTCCAGCCCGCCCACTGCCAGCTGCGCCACCGGACCCGTCACATCGACCGCCAGCTTCTGCGCCGCCGCAGTCCCCCCATCGGGGAGACGAAAGACCCGCAGACCTTTGCCCGCTCCGCCCTCGCCCGCCATCGCCAGCAAGTTGCCCGCGCCGTGCTTTCCCACCGCCAGCCCCAGCAGCGACACATAGTCCACGCTCGGCTCAATGTCGGTGTAGCGAAGCTCTCCCACCGGAGACTGCTGAAGCTGCCAGCTCGATCCACTGGGCATCAGCCGCACAAACGCGCTGTCCGTCATCGCAAACAGTGCGGTCGCCGGAACGGTAAACGCCATTGACGCAGGCACAGAGCCCGTCCGATTCAGCAGCGGCGCTTGATACGTCCAGTCGCCAAAGGTTCGCTCCGTTGCGCCTTGCTCCAGCGTGATGACGTGACGATTCACCACCGACAGCCACAGCACCCGCGCCGATCGCGACACATCCGGCCCAAACTGCGGCGGCACAAACAGACGCAGCGTCGCATCCTGGCTTCCTTGCGGCGTCCGCAGCGTCAGCGGCAGCGGCCCCGGTCCAAGCTGAGGCCACAGCTCTTGCGGCTTCAGCTTCACGATCCACTCACCGTCCGCACCGCGCACAAGAGGCAGACGCTGCTCCGGCAGCCCTTTGGGCGACAGCACCGCTTCGACCGACGCCGGATCACCTTCTGCCTTCACCCGCAGCTCGCCCCCTTTGAGCGGCAGCCGCAGGCTCAGGAGCGTCACTCGCTCTGCACTTGGAACCAGCACACACTCGGCGCGCGTCGGTTCCTTGTCGCACAGGTTTTCCACCAGACAGCCGCTCTCCACGAGCAAAGCGGCACAAACAGCCATCGAAAGTTGGGTCCGCGCGTTCATCTGCGGCTCCTATCGACGCTCAGCCGAAGCCGGGGCCGCCGTCTCGGTCGGCCAAAACAAGGTCAGCGCCGCGCCAATCAGCAGTGCGCTGCCGAGTCCATAGCCCGTTCCGTACAGCCACTTCGTCGACCACACGCACGACTGCGGCGATCCGCTCGAACCACAGCTGAAGTCGGTGGCGCGACCGTCCAAGCCTTGGAAGGCGCCCGCCGTCGCAAACACCGCCAGCGACAGTGCGCCCAGCACACCCGACGACACTTTCCGCCGCAGCGACAGCTTGTCCAGATAGCTCGATGACTCGCCCGGCTGCGACAGGACCGAATAGCTCGGCGCTTTGCCCCACACAAGCGGCGGCGGCGCAGCGTTCGGCGACGAAGCCACCGTCAGCTCTGGCGTGCGAATTTCCAAAAACAGCTTATCGGCCAAGTCCGTCACCCGGCTGGTCAGCACATCGCCCTTGCAGCCCACGCAGTCGAGCGTCGCTTGCCGAGGCCAGTGCCGCACCGAGTCATAGAGCAGCCCCGTCAGGTACAGGTTTTCCGGTCCCGAGCGCTGCGCCGTCACACTCAGCACATACTTGGCCGTGCTCCGCTGCGCCACCCGATCCAGACACTCCTGCGACGTACACTGCTGCTCCGCCGGACTGAGCCGAGGCGTCTGAACGACCCGCTCACCGTTGCGCGCCAAGTGATCCGTCAGACGCTGCCACAGCACGGTGTCAGGTCGGCCATCCCGAAGGACGCTCAGCACCACCACGGGTTCGTCGCTGGCCGCAAAGCCAACCTGCGGTCCCAGCAAAGACACACCGAGTACCACCGAGATCCCTCGACGTGCCACCGATGAACCGCCGCTTGGACTGCGCGACATAGACGACCCTTCGCTTGTTAGCTCTTTTTGGAGGCGTGAAGAAACTTCAGACGAAGATCATACAGCGCAGTCTCCACAACACGATCTTCTTCTGCCGTCAGGTTGCCGCGCGTCTTTTCACGCAGCATGCCAATGATGTCGATCGTCTGCTTCGCCATCGGCAGATCGACCGGTCCCGGCTCGCCATCGTCATCCGATTCACCCATCTGAATCAGCGCCGAGGCCGCCAGCGACATCACAAAGGTGACAAAATCGATCTCGGGCTCTGGACCACTTGCAGACATCTCGCTTGGCTCCGTCTACTCGTCCTCGTCATCCAGATCGTCGTCGTCATCATCGTCTTCATCGTCGATGAGGTCGCCATCGTACTCGTCGCCATCATCCATTTCTCGACGGGAAACAGGAGCCGCCGTGATGCGAACCTGCGGACGACGGGGAGGCGGACGCTCAATCGGCTCCTCCAGCGGCACCGATGCGGTGGCTTTGTCTGCCACATCCGGCAGCGACTGAAGGTGTTCAATGAGCTGCTTCTCGGTCAGCTCGCCACGGCGAAGACGCCGCTCTTGCACGCGAACATCCCAGAAGATCGGTTCGTTACTGACGTGAGACATGATGCTCCCCATATAGAAGCGATTTCCCTGTGGTGTCAACTCAAACTCCCAACCCGTGCTGCGTGAACCAAGCTGCGTGCCCGCACCGCGCAGGATTTTCGGCCTGCCCCGCCCAGGTGTCCGACGTCCTTCCGTTTTTCGCGGACATCTACGATGATGCGCCCACGTTAAGGAGCCGCTACTCGTGCCCACACCTCGTCCCCTTCTCGCTTGTCGCGATCACATGCCGCTTGGTCCTGCCGCAGAAGAAGCAGCCCAGCGCGGTCTGTCGCCGCTCGCGTTACAGCTTGTCGGTTCGGAAATCCTGAAGATTGCAGCCTCGGTGCGAGCCCTTGCCGCCCAAGGCCATGCCGTCTGCAACCTGACCGTCGGAGACTTTCTGCCCCAGCAGTTTCCGATTCCGCGCGCCCTGCAAGATGCCGTCATCGCCGCCTACGAGCGTCGCGAGACCAACTATCCACCCTCCGATGGCGTTCCGGTCATGCGCGAAGCGGTGATCGATCTCTATCGCCGCACGCTCGGGCTCGACTATCCGGTCGAAAGCGTCGCCATCTTCGGTGGCGCCCGTCCCGCCATCTACGGAACCTACCGCGCCATCGTCGCCCCCGGTGAGCGCGTCATCTATTCCACCCCTTCGTGGAACAACAACCACTACGTCCGGCTGTCCGATGCCGTGGCCGTTGAGTGCGACACCTCCGCCGAAGAGGGCTTTATGCCCACGGCCCAGCAGCTTCGGCCCTTGCTCCCCGGTGCGCGCCTTCTGTGCCTCAACAGCCCGCTCAATCCAACCGGCACCGTCATCGATCAAGATGAGCTTCGCCGCATCTGCGAGCTGGTCATCGAAGAAAACCGTCGTCGTCAGCGCAGCGGCGAAAAGACCCTCTACGTCATGTATGACCAGGTCTATTACGCCCTGACGTTCGGCGACACCAAGCACTACACCCCGCCAGAGCTTTGCCCCGAGATGGCCGCCTACACCATCTTTGTCGACGCCATCAGCAAGTCGCTGTGTGCCACCGGCCTGCGCGTCGGCTGGGCGGTCGCTCCTCCTTATGTCATGAGCCGGATGCGCGACATCTTGGGTCACGTCGGCGCCTGGGCCCCAAGACCCGAGCAGATTGCCACCGCCGCCATCCTCAAAGATGCCGACTCGCTGTCGTCGTTCCAGGTCGCCATGAACCGCGAAGTCGAGCAGCGCCTGTCCCTTTTGTATGAAGGCATCAGGACGCTACAAGCCGCCGGGCTGCCGGTGCGCGCCATTCCGCCCCAAGGTGCGATCTATCTGTCGGCCCAGTTCGATCTGCGCGGACGCAAGCTGCCCGATGGAACCGTCGTGACCACCAATGAGCAGGTACGAAACTATCTGCTCCACGCCGCAGGCATGGCCGTCGTTCCCTTCCAAGCCTTCGGCATGCGGGCCGAGACCGGCTGGATGCGTCTATCCGTCGGCGCCGTCAGCCTGGCCGACATCACTGCGCTGCTTCCGCGCCTGCGCGAGGCACTCACCGCCGTCTCGTGACGTACCATGGGGAGCATGCGCGCTAGCTTGGCTTGGCAGAAGAAGCGACGGGTTCTGACGCTGGGTCTAGGAATCGGCCTTCTGTCCGCGTGTACCGAGAGCACCGAGACGCTGCCGCTTGCCCCGATTCCGCTCGTGTGGAAAGACAAGCTGCTCTATGCCGTCGGCGACATCCAGCCGACGCTCGACAGCCGCTGCACCGCAGAGCCCGAAGAAAATCCGCCGTTTGGCTCGGGCTCACAGTCGCTGCTGTTTGACACCGGAACCCCGCTCACCGCCTTGGTCCCCAGCCAGTCCGAGTCCGCTCGCCAGTTTCCCCACGGACAGATCAGCCTCAGCGCCGCCCGCAGTGACGGCAGCGCCGCAGGCACCCAGTTTTTGCGCTGTGACATCCCCGTCGTCCGCAGCGGTCAGACCGTTCAGGACTTTCGCTTGCGCTGGGCCGATCAGCCCCTGCTGCCGCTGGGAGGCGTGATCGGCGGCGATCAGCTGTCTCACTTTGCCCTGTCGCTCCACTTTTCGGGCAGCCCCGCCACTGGAGAAAGCGCCTCGCTGCTGCTGTCGCGTGGTGACATCGCAACCTGGTGCCGCATCGATCGCGCCGTCATTCCCTTCAAAGCCGTTGGCGGCGAGCTGGCCGTCGAGCTAGGCGACACCGTTACCACCTATCCAGCCTCGCGCGTCACCGTGGGAGCCTGCATCGAACCGCTCGCCAACCCACTGGCCGAAGGAACGATGACCGCCTGCGTGAACATGACCCGCGTGCGAGACGTGCTCACCCAGATCCAAAACCAGCTCATCCAGTTAAACCAAGCCACCCCGCGCGATGACGATCGCATCGGTCGCCTGCTCAGCTATCAGCAGCTTTTGCTTGGGATCGCCACCGACGGTCAGTGCGCCAGCGCGTCCGAGACCTTGATGGGCGACCTGGCCGACGAGTTTGGCCTGCGCGATTCCGCCTACACCGTGTCCGGCACCAACATGCGCTTTCTTGTGTCCACCGCCCTGCCCGAGCTGGTGCTGACCGAGACCGCCTGTCGCCGCTTGACCGGCAAGCCCTGCACCTGCGCCGAAAAAGATCAGGTGCAGCTGGCCCTGCCCGGACTCAACTCCACCCGCAATGAAGACGGCAGCTACACCGAAAAGCCCGACGCGGCCTGTCGCATTTCACTGGGAGACACCTTTCACGCCGCACTCGCCATCGTCGCCAAGCAGCGCCAGCTATCCCCCTGTGACGAGCTGGCCCGCAGCCGTCGTCAGCGCTATGCCTTGCGACCCGCCACCTCTGCCGATGTGCCCCAAGAGCAGTGCCTGCGCAACCTCTGCATCCGCAACCTCGGACGCGATCCGGCCCTGCTCAACCGCCGCTGCGGCTACACCGGGCTCGACTCCGATCTCGCCTGCAATGATCGCCTGTCCCCCGTCGCATCCTGGATCGAGCTAGGCGGCCCGTCCCCAAGCGGCACCACCGACACGCTGAGCGCGCTCGTTGTCTCGGACGCTGCCGCCATGATCCAGTCCGCCAACGCCGACATCCGCAACCTGTCCGCTCAGATCGACGGCATCATCGGCGTGTCCGTCCTGCGTCGCATGTCCAGCACCATCGACTATCCGCAGGCCCGCCTAGAGCTTTCCTGCCGCTGCGGCGACATGAGCACCGCCTGCCACGCCTACCGCGCCGTCACCTATTACACCGCCGATTCCTGCGTCGATCGCGACGAGCTAGTCATCCCCGACAACCTTGGCAGCACCGCCTGCCAGCGCTGACCTCCCACAATTTTCGCCGAGCCTGTGGTATGGCAGACCCGCCTGCCATGACTGACCACGCACCTTTTCAGCCTCGGGTTTCTTCGCTTCTGTGTCGCCTCGTCGGCTTTGCTGCCCTGGGATCGCTGGTTGCCACGGCGACCGCATCGGCCCAGCCCGCCGACTTGGTCATCCAAAACGCCCACGTCCTCACGATGGACCCGGCCCGCCCGCAAGCCAGCGCCATCGCCGTCCGCGATCACCGCATCGTCTATGTCGGCGATCAAGCGGGCAGTGCCGCCCACATCGGACCGCGCACCCGCGTCATCGCCGCCAGCAGCGACACCACCGTGCTGCCCGGACTGCACGACGGACACGCACACCTTGTCGGCCTCGGCCTGTCCCTGCGAGCGCTCGATCTGCGCGGGATCGACTCCGCAGCGGCCATCGCCCAAGCCGTCGGTCACGCCGCCCAAGCCCAGCCCGAAGCCGGCGCATGGCTGCTCGGTCGCGGCTGGGATCAGAACCGCTTTTCCCCGCCCGAGTTTCCCGACGCCGCCGCCCTGCGCACACTCGATGCCGCTTCCGCCGGTCATCCCGTCTGGCTGCGCCGCATTGACGGACACGCAGGCTGGGCCAACCACGCCGCCATGCAGCTTGCCGGCCTGTCCAAAAAGACCCCCGAGGTCGACGGCGGACGAATCCTGCGCGACCCCAGCGGAGAGCCCACCGGCGTCCTCATCGACAACGCCATGGATCTGATCGAGCGCGTCCTGCCCAAGCCCACCGGCCCCGAGCTAGAAGCCGCCATCATCAGCGCCAGTGGCTACGTCGCCGCCCGTGGACTCACCGCCGTGCATGACATGGGCCTGTCCGTCGAAGCCGTCGGGGCCTACAGAAGGCTCGCCGAGCAAGGCCGACTCCCCATCCGCATCTACGGCTATGCCGACGATCCCATCCCCGCCAAGCTCCAGCAGTTTCCCCAGTCCCCCGCCTATCGCGCCGAGCTAGAGCGCCTGTCCCAGCGCATCGGTCCCCCCGAGCACAGCAGCCACTTTACCCTGCGCGGCATCAAGCTCTACCTCGACGGAGCACTCGGATCGCGCGGCGCCGCCCTGGAACAGCCCTACACCGACGATCCCCAAAACAGCGGCCTGCTGCTCACCACCCCCGATCACGTCGAGATGATGTCCCGCTGGGCGCTCATCCACGGCTACCAGATCGCCACCCACGCCATCGGCGATCGCGCCGTCCACCTCGCGCTCGACGCCTACCAGCGCGCCGGGGTTCGCGCCGAAAGAAACGCCCGCTTCCGCATCGAGCACGCCCAGGTCATCAGCGAAGACGTCCTCACCCACCGCCGCTTTCAAGAGCTGGGCGTCATTGCCTCCATGCAGCCCCAGCACGCGGTCAGCGACGCACCGTGGGCCGACAAGCGACTCGGGGCCCGCAGCCGCTACGCCTACGCCTGGCGATCCCTGCTCGACTCCGGGGCCCGGCTCTGTGGCGGGTCCGACTTCCCGGTCGAAGACGCCGATCCCCGCCTGGCCCTGCACAGCGCCTTGTGGAAGACCACTCCCGTCACCGCCCCCAAAGCCCCCGCCGATGCGCTGTCTGTCGGCGAAGCCGTCCGACTGTTTACCGCCGATGCCGCCTACGCGACCTTTGCCGAAGACAAGCTCGGACGAATCGCCGTCGGCCTGCTCGCGGATCTGACCGTGCTCGAAGGCAAGCTGTCCCTCGATGACCACCTGCCCCCGCCCGCCGATCTGCCCCGCCGCAAGGTCCTGCTCACCGTAGTAGATGGTGCGGTGGTCTACGATGGCCTCGGCCAAAGCCAAGCCAGTCGCCCCCGCCGTCGCGGACGCCACATCCCGCGCCACTAGCCCGCGACCCGATTCGCAGCGCAGCCCCCCCGCGATATGATGGGTGCTATGCCTGCGAGTCTTGTGATCGCCACCGAGGAGGGGCTCACCCTCGAGCTGCGTCTTGGCAGCCAGCCGGTGAGCGTAGGTCGAGCCAAAGACAACACCCTGCGCAGTGATGACCGACGCATGTCGCGCCATCACGTCGTGTTTCGCCAGCGCGAAGACAGCGCCTACGAAGTCGCCGACGTCGGATCGTCCTACGGCACGCTGCTCAACGGACGACGCATCAAGAAGGAAACCCTCAAGCCCCAAGACTGGGTCCGCTGCGGCGGCCTTCAGATCCAGCTCGTTGAGCGCGAGTCCCCAGCCGATGCCCCCGACGTGTCGCTGCTCACCGAAGCCACCCAGGGACTCAAAGAAGCCCGCGCCCAGATCAAGCGAATCATCGAAGAGCAGGCCATGCTCCGTCGCGAGGTCGGCATCGCCCAGGAAGCCGAAGATCGCGCCAAGCGCCTCCGCGACGAAGCCCAAGACGAGATCGAGCGACTCCACGACGTCATCGCCGCCCAGAGCCGCGACAAAGAGTCGCTCACCACCAAGCTCGACGAGCTGGGCAAAGAGCTGCGCGATCGCCTGTCGAACAAGTCCGATCCGCGCACCGACGAGCTACAGCACAAGCTCACCGAAGCCAGCAAGCAGCTCGACAAGCACAAGGCCCGCATCGCCGAGCTGGAACAAAAAGACGCCACCCGCCTGTCCACCGAAGGCCCGCTCCGCAAGGAAGTCGAGCGCCTCACCGACATCCTCAAAAAGCGCGATCAGCGCGAGCTGGAGCTGCAAGCCGCCCTCAAGCCCGCCCTCGTCCGCATCGCCGAGCTGACCCGCGAGCTAGAAGCCACCCGCCTAGAGCTAGCCCACGCCCACGCCGACCTAGAAGACCTAAAACGCCCCCCCCGCCGCTAGCCCCCACTCACGCCCGCCCCGCCACCGCCCGCTCCGCGTACCACCTATCCCGCGCCGCAATCCAATCGAGGATGAGCTTCCGCGCCTCCGCAATCGTGATCGTGATCTGCGGCGGGTTGTCCTGTTCATCGTCTGCGAGCCGAGTCCAGAGCGTTTCAATCACCACTCGCCCATCGGGATGCATTCGGGCTGCGACGTAGTGGTTGCACCAGTTCAGCTCCGGCGTTCCCGCTTCCGCCCGGTCGAGCGCCGCAAGATATAGGTCTTCGTTTCCTTCGCAGTCCGCGAGAAACCCGCTGAGCAGGTCCAGCCGCAGCTCATCGGGTTCATCGGCCACCACCGAATACGCACTGTCCGAGCCTGGGATCGCACTCGCCTTCACGATCATTTCTTCGGTCCTTCGTACTTCGGGCCTTTATACACGGGATAAATGGTTCCATTTGGACCCGGTTCGATTTCGATCTCGACCCCC
>WBZP01002543.1_pt1 | contig 20824 bp, 14 predicted proteins | sample 5204301 | NCBI WGS metagenome assembly WBZP01 (sample SAMN12412401, study PRJNA552823) | activated sludge metagenome | isolation source: activated sludge from nitrification reactor of wastewater treatment plant... | place: USA: Pennsylvania | collected 2017
GCCCGGACCCATCCCGAACCCGGAAGCTAAGCCTGCCAGCGCCGATGATACTACCCAACCCGGGTGGAAAAGTAGGACACCGCCGAACACACACAGAAAATGCCCCCCGCAAGGGGGGCATTTTCTGTGTTCACGGTCATTCGAATAGCGTCAGGGTTGCGGCGTTTTTCTCTAATTCGAGCAGTGCAGACTTGCGTTCGATTCCGCCGCCAAACCCGGTAAGGGTTCCGTCTGCTCCGATGACCCGATGGCACGGCACGATCACCGCAATTGGATTGTGTCCATTGGCGAGGCCGACCGCCCGGAATGCATTCGGTGACCCGATTTGTCCGGCTATTTCTCCGTACGATCGAGTCTCGCCATACGGAATTGTGCGCAGCGCATTCCACACTCTGCGCTGAAACGCTGTGCCCGACAGTTCGAGTTCGAGGTCGAATTCTCGAAGTTCGCCGGCGAAGTAGGCAGCGAGTTGTTCGACGGCTTGGGGAAATGCGGTGTTGTCGAACATCCAATCGGCACGATCGGGTTCGTAGGTCTGGTCGACCATCCGCAGATTGGTCAGGACATCGCCCCTCCCGGCCAGCGTCAGCGGGCCGATGGGGCTGTCGATCGTTCGGTAGCAGGTCATGCCGCCTCCTTCGGGGGCCACTGATTGATGGAATGGTCCAGAGCGGTCCACAGATACTGGGTGGCGTAGGACCGCCACGGGCGCCACCGGGCGCTCACCTCGATCAGCGACCGCGGGTCGTCGGGCAATCCGACTTTGCGCGCGGCCACTCGAAGGCCGAGGTCGGAGGCGGGGAAGGCGTCCGGGTCGCCGAGGCCGCGCATGGCGATCACCTCGGCGGTCCACGGCCCGATTCCCGGCAGCGCGAGCAACTGCAATCGTGCTTCGGTCCAGTCGGCGCCGGCGTCCAGAACGACCGAGCGATTGGCCAGCGCGGAGATCAGGGCCAGCACGCTTCGTCGTCGTGCGCCCGGCACCGCCAGGCACGCGGGGTCCAGTTGCGCAAGTTCGGGCACCGACGGGAAGCCGTGGGTGAGTCCGCCGCCGGGGTCGTCGACGGCGGGTCCGTAGGTGGTCACGAGCCGTCCGGTCAGTGTGCGGGCCGCCGTCGTCGAAACCTGCTGGCCGAGAATCGCTCGTAGTGCGAACTCGCTTTCGTCGACCGTGCGTGGAATCCGTTGTCCCGGAGCTTTTCTCACCAACGGGGCCAGCGCGTCGTGACCGGCGAGCATGTCGTCGACCGATTCGGGGTCGGCGTCGAGGTCCAGCAGGCGCCGGCACCGTGCGACCGCGACCGTCAGATCACGGAAATCCTCGAGGGCCAGGAGGCAATGCACGTGATCGGGCGAAGGGGTGAGGCTGACGATCCCGGTGCCGTGCGGCAGTCGCAGGACACGTCGATAGGTGGCGTTGCGAACCTCCTCGCAGCCCGGGACCGCGGTAGCGGCGAGGTGGCCGAACAGACCGGCGAAGGCGAAGGGCCGGCGGACCGGAAGGCGCAGGGTCAGTGTTCCGGTCGGCTGAGCCTGATCCACCCGCATCCTGGCGGCACGCCGGCGCAGTTCGGTGGGGCTCACCTCGAAAATCGCCCTGACCGTGTCGTTGAACTGGCGAATACTCGAGAATCCCGCCGCAAAGGCGACATCGCCGAACGGCAGTGCGGTCGTCTCGATCAGGATGCGTGCGGTCTGCGCCCGCTGTGCGCGTGCCAGCGCCAGAGGTGTCGCACCGACCTCGGCCTGCAGGAGCCGCTCGAGCTGGCGGGTGGTGTAGCCGAGCTTGGCGGCAAGTCCGGTGACCCGGTGGCGGTCCACCGCGCCGTCGGCGATCAGCCGCATCGCCCTGGCCACCACATCCCTTCGGGCGTTCCACTCCGGCGAGCCGGGAGACACGTCGGGACGGCAGCGTTTACAGGCACGGAAACCGGCCCGCTGTGCGGCCGCTGCGGTCGGGTAGAACCGCACGTTGCGCGCCAGCGGCGGATGCACGGGACAACTGGGCCGGCAGTAGATGCCGGTGGTCAGCACCGCCGTGACGAACCATCCGTCGAACCGCGCGTCCTTGGCCTGGACGGCGCGGTAGCAGCGGTCGAAATCGTCGTGCATGTCTTTCACCATGGCATGCCCCGGGGCAATGTGACTAGCGGAAAACCGACATCAAGGCCGTGGGGTGGGTGCGGGGTGATTTCGCGCTACGATCGCCGGCGTGTCCGAGTTGGTACGGCACTACCTCGACCAGATCCTGAGCGATCACGCCGGCGATACCTCGGGCGCGCTGGCCGACTATATCCCCGAACTCGCCACAGCCGACCCGACGGGCTTCGCCATCACCCTGTCCTCGTAGGACGGCTACGTTTACGAATCCGGCCATACCGCAACACAGTTCACGATCCAGTCGATATCCAAACCCTTCACCTATGCGTTGTCGCTGGACCAGTTGGGCGAAGCCGCAGTCGACGCCCACATCGGTGTCGAGCCCTCCGGCGAGGCGTTCAACGAGATCAGTGTCGACCCGACGACGGGGATACCGAAAAACCCGATGATCAACGCCGGGGCGATCGCCGCGGTATCGCTGATCCCCGGCACGGGAGACCAACGCTTCGACCTGATCCGCGGGTTCTACTCGGCATGCGCGGGCCGGGAGCTCGATGTCGACGAGGACGTGTACCGCTCGGAGAAGGCGACTGGGGCGCGCAACCGGGCGATCGCCTACATGCTCGAGAGTTTCGGGGTCCTGGAAGCGGATCCCGGCCATGTTCTCGACGTGTACTTCCGGCAGTGCTCTCTGCTGGTGACCAGCACGGATCTGGCCCGGATGGCGGCCACCCTCGCGCGGGGCGGGGTGAACCCGCTGACCGGCCGGCAGGTCACGGGTCACCGGGTGGTGCGGCGGACGTTGTCGGTGATGACGACGTGCGGCTTTGTCGACGACGCCGTGGACGCGGCGCGGACCTGGATTCGCGGCGGGCCTCAGGGCTAGCTGTCGGGCATCGCGAGCCGCACGGACTCGGGGATGCCGCGCAGTGTGACGCGGTCACCGCAAACCCATTGGGCGCGCGCGGTTTCGGATGCCATCTCCACGGTGTCGGAGGTGGCCAGGACTCGGCCGGGGACCAGCTTGGCCAGCTCGCACAGCCGGGCGGCCGCGTTGACTGGTTCGCCGATCACGGTGTACTCGAACCGCTCGTGCGCCCCGACGTTGCCCGCGACGACTTCGCCGGCCGCCACCCCGATGGCGGGTTCACACTCGGGCACCTCGGCGCGCATGCGCGTCGGAATGGCCCGCGCGGTCGACAGCGCGGCGTCCTCGGGGTGCTCGATGTCCTTGGGGGCGCCGAAGATTGCCAGGCAGCCGTCGCCCTCGAACTTGTTCAACAGGCCGCCGCGGCTCTCGACCTCGTCGACGACGACGCTGAAGAAGCGGTTGAGCAGGGTCACCACCTCCCATGCCGGTCGCGTCGTCACCAGTTGGGTCGACCCGATGATGTCGACGAAAATGACGGCGACACGGCGCTCTTCGCCACCGAGGGTGGCGGGATCGGCTTCGGCGGCCGCGGCCACGTCGCGCCCGACGTGGCGGCCGAACAGATCACGGACCTTCTCCCGTTCGCGAAGGCCGGCCACCATGGAGTTGAATCCCCGCTGCAGTTCACCGAGTTCGGTGCCGTCGAACGCGATGAGGTTGGTGTCGAGGTTGCCGTCCTCGACGCGCTTGAGCGCCGCCCGAACGACGCGCACCGGGGTGACGGTGATCCAGGCGGCGACCCACATCAGGATGAAACCGAAGATCACCGCGGCCGCCGAGGAGATCAGCACCGCCACGGCGAACTCGCGGCGGTTCAGGTTGCCCAGCAACAGAACGAAGAAGGCGATCAGTCCGATACCGATGATCGGTAGACCGGAACCCATCATCCAGACCGTCATCAGCCGCCCCATGATCCCCGGCGCGAAGCGGCGCGGGGCGGGGCCGGCCTCGAGGGCCTGGGCCGCGATCGGGCGCAGCGTGAACTCGGTGGCCAGGTAACAGAAGGTGGCCACCGTGGCACCGACGATTCCAAGCACGCCAAGGAACCTCGGAATGAACGCGGTGTCCACTCGGCCGTAGAGGACGGTCGCCAGCGCGGTGCCGCCGCCCCACAGCAGTAGGTGCACCAGGGCGACCCGCCAGGGAATCAGAAACGTGTTGCGCTGGTCGGCCACGGTCGGGCGACGCCCGTCCGTCGCCCACCGCAGGGCGTTGACGGTGCTCTGGGTCAGCAGCCAGGTGCCGACGAGAAGGGCGGTGAGCGTGTAGGCGGGCAGCACCACATAGCCGAATTCCGCCGGGGCGTCGTCGAACACGTCGGGTTCCGGGACGGCGACCACCACCAGCAGAATGCTGACCGCGATACCGATCAGGTTCATCAGCAACATGAACACGGTCAGGATGATCTGAATCCGGACCCGTCGCCGTCGCGGGGTCTCGACCCGGCGGCCGAGCAGCCAGGACCCGTACGCCGGGGTCTTCTTGGGAAGTCGGCCGCTCTGCCGGGTGACGCGCTCAAGGACGCGACCCAGTTTCTGTGCAAGCGTCTTGTCGGCCTTCATCGTCGCGTCAGCCTAGCCGGGTGCGATCGGCGTGGTGCCCGGTTGCCTCTAAGGTTGATCGGGTGCGTCTCGTCATCGCCCAATGCACCGTCGACTACGTGGGCCGCCTGACGGCACATCTGCCTTCGGCGCGGCGGTTGTTGCTGATCAAGGCCGACGGTTCGGTCAGCGTGCACGCCGACGACCGCGCCTACAAGCCCCTGAACTGGATGAGCCCGCCGTGCTCGCTGTCCGAGAACGTCGACGGCCCGCTGCCGGTGTGGGTGGTCGAGAACAGGGCCGGCGAGCAATTGCGGATCACCATCGAAGACCTCGAGCACGACTCGGTTCACGAGCTAGGCCTCGACCCCGGCCTGGTGAAGGACGGGGTCGAGACCCACCTGCAGGTGCTGCTGGCCGAGCACGTCGAACTGCTCGGGGTGGGATACACCCTGGTGCGGCGCGAATACATGACCGCGATCGGGCCGGTCGACCTGCTGTGCCGCGACGAAGAAGGCCGCTCGGTGGCCGTCGAGATCAAACGACGGGGGGAGATCGACGGTGTCGAACAGCTGACGCGCTACCTCGACCTGCTCAACCGGGATTCGCTGCTGGCCCCCGTGCGCGGTGTGTTCGCCGCGCAGCAGATCAAGCCACAGGCCCGGACTCTCGCCACTGATCGTGGAATCCGTTGTGTGACATTGGATTACGATCAGATGCGGGGCATGGACAGCGACGAGTACCGGTTGTTCTGATGGGCCGTCGGCGACGAATACCGGCCCGGCGGGGTCCGGCCGTGGCCCCGCTGCCCGACCCGGGACGCGTCGAGACCGGGCCCGACGGCCATGACTACGAGGTGCGGCCGATTTCGGCGACCCGCGCCGTCAAGACCTATCGGTGCCCGGGGTGCGATCACGAAATCCGTTCCGGCACAGCACATGTGGTGGTATGGCCAGCAGATTACGGCGACGGGGAGGATCGCCGGCACTGGCATACGCCGTGCTGGGCGAACCGGGCCAACCGCGGTCCGACCAGGAAGTGGTCCTGACCGAGAGCGGTCAGTGGTCGCCGTCGACGGGCTCGGTGAGCTCGATCAGAACCCCGCCGGCATCCTTGGGATGGATGAAGTTGATCCGGGCATTGGCGGTGCCGCGTCGCGGGGCGTCGTAGAGCAGGCGGACACCCTGGGCGCGCAGGCGCTCGGACAGCGCGTCGATGTCGCTGGTGCGGTAGCACAGCTGCTGCAGCCCGGGGCCGCGCTTGTCGAGGAATTTCGCGATCGTGGAGGAGTCGTCGATCGGGGCCATCAGCTGAAGCTGGGCGCTGCCGACGGGCGCACCGCGCACGCTGAGCATCGCCTCGACGATGCCCTGATCGTCGTTGATCTCCTCGTGCAGCACGATCATCCCGAGGTGGTCGTGGTACCACTTCTTGGCGACCTCGAGATCGGGAACCGCGATTCCGACGTGGTCGATGGCGGTCACCAGCGCGTTGGCGAGGACCGGACGGGCATCAACCTGATCGGTGGTCATAACGTAACGGTAACCTGATTGCCAGGGTTTGCACATCTCCCGGCGACTGTAACGGTCGTCTCACTCTCGGCCTGGAGGAAGACATGACCACATCGGTGATCGTTGCTGGGGCGCGCACCCCCATCGGGAGGTTCAACGGTTCACTCAAGGATTTCTCCGGCTCTGACCTGGGCGCGATCGCGATCAAGGGTGCGTTGGACAAGGCGAACGTCCCGGCCTCGCTGGTCGAATACGTGATCATGGGCCAGGTGCTCACCGCCGGTGCCGGCCAGATGCCGGCTCGCCAGTCTGCGGTCGGGGCGGGTATCGGCTGGGATGTTCCCGCGCTGTCGATCAACAAGATGTGCCTTTCGGGCATCGACGCGATCGCTTTGGCCGATCAGCTGATCAGGGCAGGTGAATTCGACGTCATCGTCGCCGGTGGTCAGGAGTCGATGACGCTGGCGCCCCATCTGCTGACGAAGAGCCGATCCGGGCTGAAATACGGCGACGTCCCGCTGATCGACCACCTGGCCTACGACGGGTTGCACGACGTGTTCACCGATCAGCCCATGGGCGCGTTGACCGAGCAGCGCAACGACACCGACAAGTTCAGCCGGCTCGAGCAGGACGAGTTCGCCGCGGCTTCGCACCAGAAGGCGGCAGCGGCCTGGAAGGACGGCGTGTTCGCCGACGAGGTCGTGCCCGTGCGGATCCCCCAGCGCAAGGGCGACCCGATCGAGTTCGCCGAGGACGAGGGCATCCGCGCGAACACCACCGCCGAATCGCTGGGCGGGCTCAAACCGGCGTTCCGCAAGGACGGCACCATCACCGCGGGTTCGGCCTCGCAGATCTCCGACGGGGCCTGCGCGGTGGTCGTGATGAACAAGGCCAAGGCCGAAGAGCTCGGCCTGGACTGGCTGTGCGAGATCGGCGCGCACGGCGTCGTCGCCGGGCCGGACTCGACGCTGCAGAGCCAGCCGGCCAATGCGATCAAGAAGGCCGTGGCCCGCGAGGGAATCAGCCTCGATGACCTTGATGTCATCGAGATCAACGAGGCCTTCGCCGCGGTGTCGCTGGCGTCGACGAGGGAACTCGGCGCCGACCCGGCCAAGGTCAACGTCAACGGCGGCGCGATCGCCGTCGGCCATCCGATCGGGATGTCGGGGGCACGGATCACCCTGCACGCGGCGCTGGAGCTCAAGCGCAACGGCGGCCATTACGCCGTGGCGGCGCTGTGCGGCGCGGGCGGGCAGGGCGACGCACTGATCCTGCGCCGGCCGTAGGCCACCGAGGCCCACCACGGCCCCGGACGCCCCGGACAGCCGCCCCCCGAGGTGTTTGCTGGCGGTGCCGGCGCGCAACGTGCCCCCGGAACGGCTGTGATGTTCGTCATATGGTCCGACTGGACCGGAAAACCCGCTCCGCGCGCGACGGGACGGGCACTTGACAACCGGCCGCCTCCGACGGGGCGAAGCCGTGACAGACTTGTCCCTGTGACACGTTCCGGCCCTTCGGGGCGCCCCCGGCCCGCCGCATCCATGACCGGCGCCGTCGACCTGTCCGGTCTCAAACAGCGCGCCCAGGAGCCCGCCGGTGCATCCGGTGGCGCCACGCCGTCCGGGGCGCTGGAGGTCACCGAGACGAATCTCGAGGCCGAGGTTCTCGCCCGGTCCAACCAGCTGCCGGTCGTGGTGGTGTTGTGGTCGCCCCGCAGCGATGCCAGCGTGCAGCTCGGGGAGACGCTGGCCGCACTGGCGGCCCAGGACAACGGATCGTGGGCGCTGGCCGCCGTCAACGTCGACACCACACCCCGGGTCGCACAACTGTTCGGCGTGCAGGCCGTGCCCACCGTCGTGGCCGTCGCCGGCGGACAACCGCTGGGCAGCTTCCAGGGACCGCAGCCCCCGGAGCAACTACGGGCCTGGATCGACTCGCTGCTCAAGGCCACCGCCGGCAAGCTCGGCGGTGCGGCCGACGACGGTGAACCCGAACAGGTCGACCCTGCGCTGGCCGCCGCGCGCGACGCGCTCGACGCCGGCGATTTCGACACCGCGAAGGCCGCCTACGACGCACTCCTGCGCACCGACCCCAACCATGTCGAGGCAAAGGCCGCCGTGCGTCAGATCGACTTCCTCGCCCGGGCCACCGCGCAGAATCCGGATGCCGTCGCACGGGCCGACGCCGCGCCCACCGACATCGACGCCGCGTTCGCCGCCGCCGACATCCAGCTGCTCCATCAGGATGTGCCCGGTGCGTTCAATCGCCTTGTCGCCCTGGTGAAGTCGACGTCGGATGACGACCGCACCCGGGTACGGACCCGGCTCATCGAACTCTTCGAACTGTTCGACCCGGCCGACCCCGATGTCATCGCCGGCCGGCGCAATCTGGCGAACGCGCTGTACTGAAGTCCTTCCGCGTCACTCCGGGACGAGCCACAGCGCCGACGTCGGCGGCAGGGTGACCACAGCCGACGCGGGACGGCCGTGCCAGGGTTCGTCCACGGCATCCACCCCGCCCATGTTGCCCGCCCCGGCCCCGTTGTAGGCCGTCGCATCGGTGTTGAGCACCTCGCGCCACCGGCCGGCGTGCGGCAGGCCGAGCTGGTAGCGGCCGTGCTCGTTGCCGGCGAAGTTGAACACGCAGGCCATCACCGAACCGTCACTGCCCCAGCGCAGGAAGCTGAGCACGTTGCTGGCAGAGTCGTTGGCGTCGATCCAGGAGTAACCCTCGGGCTTGGTGTCCTGGCTCCACAGCGACGGGTGACTGCGGTAGAGGCCGTTGATGTCCCGCAGCATTCGCTGGATGCCGGTGGAGTAACTGTTCTCGTCGAGCTGGAACCAGTCCAGGCCGCGCTCGTCGGACCACTCGGCGCGCTGGCCGAACTCCTGGCCCATGAACAGCAGTTGCTTGCCGGGATGGGCCCACTGGTAGGCCAGCAGGCTGCGCAGTCCGGCGGCCTTCACATGGTCGTTACCAGGCATCCGGCCCCATAGTGTGCCCTTGCCGTGCACGACTTCGTCGTGGCTGATGGGCAGGACGTAGTTCTCGCTGAACGCGTACAGCATGGAGAACGTCATCTCGTGGTGGTGATAGCTGCGGTAGATGGGATCGCGGCTGATGTAGCCGAGCGTGTCGTTCATCCAGCCCATGTTCCACTTCATCGAAAAGCCGAGTCCGCCAAGGTTTGTCGGTCGGGTGACGCCGGGCCACGAGGTGGACTCTTCGGCGATGGTCACGATGCCCGGGTTGAGCTTGTGCACCGTTGCGTTCATCTCCTGCAGGAACTGCACCGCTTCGAGGTTCTCCCGGCCGCCGTAAATGTTCGGTGTCCAGCAGCCTGCCGGTCGCGAGTAGTCCAGGTAGAGCATCGACGCGACGGCGTCCACGCGCAGCCCGTCGACGTGGAACTCCTGTAGCCAGTACAGGGCATTGGCCACCAGGAAGTTACGCACCTCGCGCCGACCGAAGTCGAAAACGTAGGTGCCCCAGTCGAGCTGCTCGCCACGGCGCGGGTCCGCATGCTCGTACAGCGGGGTGCCGTCGAAGCGGCCCAGCGCCCAGGCGTCCTTGGGGAAGTGAGCGGGCACCCAGTCCACGATGACGCCGACGCCGGCCCGATGCAGCCGGTCCACCAGGTGCCGGAAATCGTCGGGGGAGCCGAAGCGTGAGGTGGGTGCGTAGTACGAGGTCACCTGGTATCCCCACGACCCGCCGAAGGGGTGCTCGGCGACCGGCAGCAGCTCCACATGTGTGAAGCCCTGGGCCACAACGTATTCGGTCAGCTCTTCGGCCAGATCCCGGTAGGACAGCCCGGGCCGCCAGGATCCCAGATGCACCTCGTAGGTGCTCATCGGTTCGAACACCGGGTTCTTGGCGCCGCGGGCTGACATCCAGGCGCCGTCGTGCCAGGTGTAGTCACTGGCGAACACGCGCGATGCGGTGTGCGGCGGCACCTCGGTGGCGAACGCCATCGGGTCCGCCCGGTCGGTGGTGTTGCCGTCGGCGCCGTGCACGCGGAACTTGTAGAGACCGTCGGCGGGAAATCCGGGCCAGAACAACTCCCACACCCCGGTGGCGCCCATCACCCGCATTGGGGCGCCGTTGCCGTTCCAGCCGTTGAACTCGCCGATGAGGCTGACGCCCCTGGCGTTCGGAGCCCAGACCGCGAAGGACACGCCGTCGACGACCCCGTCCGCGGTGGTGAACGAGCGTGGATGGGCGCCGAGCACCTCCCAGAGTCGTTCGTGGCGGCCCTCCGAGAACAGGTGCAGGTCGATCTCGCCCAGCGTCGGCAGGAACCGGTAGGCGTCGGCGACCGTGGGACCGAACGACCCGCCGTCGGGAGTGGGATAGCCGATCTCGAGCCGGTAGTCGAGCAGGTCGGCGAACGGCAGAGCCACGGCGAACAGACCGGAATCGATGTGTTGCAACGGGTATCGCTCGCCGCCGACGAGCGCGGTGACCGCGTTCGCGTGGGGACGGAAGGCGCGGATGACGGTATGTTCACCGTACTCGTGGGCACCCAGGACGGCGTGCGGGTTGTGATGGGTGCCGGAGATCAGCCGGTGCAGATCGGATGGATCGGGCGCCAGGTACCTGCTGATGGTGCCGGTACTGGTCATCGTTGCGCTCCTTTCATTCGCGGCGCAGCAGCGGGGCGCGGGACCCCTCAGGGATGTTCGGCATGTTCAGGATGTGGGCGACGGCTCTGGCCGGGTCGAGCCGGATGAAGTTGGACTGACCCCACTGATATTCCTCGCCGGTGATCTCGTCGCGTACCCAGAACCGGTCGTACCACTCCATTCCGAGGGCGCCCATGTCCAGCCACAGCGTGGCCTCTTCGGGGCCGAAGGCGTTGAGCGTCGACACCACCAGCACGCAGTCGCCGCTGATCGGATCGAACTTGCTGTAGGCCAGCACCGCATCGTTGTCGACGGAGTGGAACTTGATGGTCCGCATCTCGCGCAACGCCGGATGCAGCCGCCGGATCTCGTTCAGCTGCGTGATGAACGGTTCCAGCGAACGACCCTGGGCGAGTGCGGCTTCGAAGTCGCGTGGCCGCAACTCGTACTTCTCCGAATCGAGGTACTCCTCGCTGCCGGGCCGTACCGGTTGGTGCTCGAAGAGTTCGTAGCCCGAGTACACCCCCCACAGCGGGCTGAACGTGGCTGCCAGCACCGCGCGGATCGCGAACATCCCCGGCCCGCCGTGCTGCAGGCTCTCGTGCAGGATGTCGGGGGTGTTGACGAACAGGTTCAGCCGGGCTTCGTCGGCGTGTGCGGCGATCTCGCGGCCGAACTCGGTGAGCTCATCTTTGGAGGTGCGCCAGGTGAAGTAGCTGTAGGACTGCGTGAAACCGAGCCTGGCCAGCCCGTAGAGCCGGGCCGGTCTGGTGAACGCCTCGGCCAGGAACAGCACGTCGGGGTCGGCGTTCTTGACCCGGCCGATCAGCCAGGCCCAGAAGTCCGGTGGCTTGGTATGTGGGTTGTCGACGCGAAAGATCTTGACGCCGTGGGAAACCCAGTGCAGCACGACCCGCAGCACCTCGGCGTACAGGCCCGCCGGGTCGTTGTCGAAATTCAGCGGGTAGATGTCCTGGTACTTCTTCGGCGGGTTCTCGGCATAGGCGATGGTTCCGTCGGGCAGTTCGGTGAACCACTGCCGGTGGTCCAACGCCCAGGGATGGTCCGGCGCGCACTGCAGCGCGAGATCGAGCGCCACCTCGAGCCCGAGATCGGTTGCGGCGGTGACGAAGTCGTCGAAGTCCTCGATGGTGCCCAGGTCGGGGTGCACGGCGTCGTGGCCACCCTGCCGACTGCCGATCGCCCACGGGGAGCCGACGTCGCCGGGGGTGGCGGTGACCGTGTTGTTGCGGCCCTTGCGGTGGACGTCGCCGATGGGATGGATCGGCGGCAGGTAGACGACGTCGAAGCCCATCCTCGCGATCCGCGGCAGCGCTCTTGCGGCGGTGGCGAACGTGCCGTGCAGCGGGACACCTTCGGAATTCCGGCCGCCGGTGGACCTGGGGAACATCTCGTACCAGGACGCGAACCGCGCCCGCGGCCGGTCCACCCACACGCCGTAGTGGTCACCGCGGGTGAGTAATTCGCGCAACGGATATTCGTCGAGCAGTCCGGTGATCTCGTCGGACAGTGCCGCGCCGGCCCGGTCTGTGGGCTCGCCCGGGGCGCGCAGCGCGGCCGCCGCATCCAGCAGCGGCGTCCGGCGATCCCGCGGCAACCCGGCCGCGGCGCGTTCCAGCAGCCGGGCGCCCACCAACAGGTCGTTGGACAATTCGGCCTCGCTCTGACCGGCTTCGAGTTTGGCGGTCACGGCATGACGCCAGGAGCTGATCGGATCTCCCCAGCCGTCCACCCGGAAGGTCCAGAGCCCGACCGCATCGGGGACGAACTGGCCGTGGAAGACATCGGGAGTACGGCCGGTCGTCATCGACTGCTGTCGAGGTTTGACGCGGGGCGCCGCGGCCACCGCCGTTTCGATCGGCACCGGGTCCGGCTGCACCGGACCGGAGGTCAGCTGGGGGTAGCCGCTGCCGTGGTAGCGCACCACCAGCGTCGCGGCGACGGCCTCATGGCCCTCGCGCCACACCGTCGCGCATACCGGTACGACCTCGCCGACCACGGCCTTGGCGGGAAACCTGCCACCGGAGACGACGGGTGACACGTCGTCGATCTCGATGCGACCGGGCACCCGAGCTCTCCTTACGTCTGCTGCGGAACAGTGCGGTGGATCTTCGGTCTACTCGTCTGCTGGTGTTGGTGTTAACCACATCGTGCCTGCTTCACACCGTAGTGGGCGGAGCCGGGACGCGGGCGGCAAGTCCTTTGCAGTCTTTGCCACCCCCTCAGGGCGGCCCGGCATCAGTAGACTCTGCATGCGTGAAGGCGCTTCGTAGGTTCACCGTCCGCGCCCATCTGCCGCCGCGGCTGTCCGCCCTGGGCCGATTGGCGATCAACCTGCGATCGTCCTGGGACACCGAGACGGAGGCGCTGTTCGCGAGCATCGACGGGGAGCTGTGGGTCCGGCACAGCGGAGACCCGGTGGCGCTGCTGGGCGCCGTCAGTCCCGAGCGCTTCGAGCAGCTGGCCGGGGACGCCGACTTCCTGCAGCGACTCGATGCGCGGGCGGCCGATCTCGACGACTATCTGACCCGGCCGCAGTGGTACCAGGACCAGCCGGACACCGACCCGCCCGCCAAGCCCACCGGTGTGGCGTATTTCTCGTTGGAGTTCGGGGTGTCCGAGGCGCTCCCGAACTACTCCGGCGGCCTGGGGATCCTCGCCGGGGATCACCTGAAATCGGCGTCGGACCTCGGCGTGCCGCTGATCGCGGTGGGCCTGTTGTACCGATTGGGCTACTTCCGGCAGTCGCTGACCGCCGACGGCTGGCAACACGAGACGTATCCGGCCTACGACCCCCAGGGTCTGCCACTGCGTCTGCTGACCACCGCGACCGGGGAGCCCGCGCTGGTCGATCTGACCATGCCCGAGGGCGCCCAGTTGCGGGCGCGGATCTGGGTGGCCCAGGTCGGCCGGGTGCCGTTGCTGTTGCTGGACTCCGATGTGCCCGAGAACGAGCACGAGATGCGCGGTGTCACCGACCGGCTCTACGGTGGCGATCAGGAGCACCGGATCAAGCAGGAGATCTTGGCCGGCATCGGCGGCGTGCGCGCGATCCGCGCCTTCACGCAGATCGAGGGACTGCCGGCGCCCGAGGTGTTCCACATGAACGAGGGCCATGCCGGGTTCCTCGGCCTCGAACGGATCCGCGAGTACATGGCCGGCTCCGGCCTGGACTTCGACACCGCGCTCACGGTGGTGCGTGCCGGCACGGTCTTCACCACCCACACACCTGTGCCGGCGGGCATCGACCGGTTCCCGATGGAGATGGTGGAGCGCTATTTCGCGGACGACCGGCCCAACCCACTGCTGCCCGGCGTGCCGTTGGACCGGGTGCTGGCCTTCGGCGCCGAGGAGGACCCGTCGAAGTTCAACATGGCGCACATGGGTCTGCGGCTGGCCCAACGCGCGAACGGGGTTTCGCTGCTGCACGGCAAAGTCAGCCGCTCGATGTTCAACGACCTGTGGCCCGACTTCGACGCCGACGAGGTGCCGATCGGATCCATCACCAACGGTGTGCATGCGCCGACCTGGGCGGCACCGCAGTGGACGGCCCTGGCGCGTGAGCTGGTCGGTGATCCGCTGATGCAGTTGTCCGAGCCGGCCACCTGGCAACGGCTGCAGCAGGTTCCGCCGGACCGGATCTGGTCCATCCGGTGCCGGCTGCGTGCGCTGCTGATCGACGACGTCCGTCGCCGGTTGCGGCTTTCCTGGCTGGAGCGGGGTGCCACGGATGCCGAACTCGGTTGGATCGCAAACGCTTTCGACCCCGAAGTGTTGACCATCGGATTCGCCCGGCGGGTCCCGACATACAAGCGGCTGACGTTGATGCTGCGCGATCCGGACCGGCTCGAGTCGCTATTGCTCGACGAGCGGCGTCCGCTGCAGCTGATCGTCGCGGGTAAGTCGCACCCGGCCGACGACGGCGGCCAGGCGCTCATCCAGCAGGTGGTGAAGTTCGCCGACCGGCCCGAGGTGCGGCAGCGCATCGCCTTTCTGCCGGACTACGACATGTCGATGGCGCGGCTGCTGTACTGGGGTTGCGACGTCTGGCTGAACAACCCGCTGCGGCCGCTGGAGGCCTGCGGCACCTCGGGGATGAAGAGCGCGCTCAACGGTGGACTGAACCTGTCCATCCGCGACGGCTGGTGGGACGAGTGGTACGACGGTGAGAACGGGTGGGAGATCCCCACCGCGAACGGGCTGTTCGACGAGGCCCGCCGCGACGACCTGGAGGCCGCGGCACTCTACGGACTGCTGGCCGATGCGGTGGCGCCGAAGTTCTACGACCGCGACGGGGACGGGATCCCGGTCCGATGGGTCGAGATGGTGCGCCACACCCTGCAGGTGCTCGGCCCCAAGGTGCTCGCCTCGCGGATGGTCCGGGACTACACCGAGCAGTACTACATTCCCGCGACACGTTCGTTGCACCGGACGGTGGGCACGAATTTCGGGCCCGCCGCGGAGTTGACCGCCTATCGGCTGCGGGTGCAGGCCGCCTGGCCCGACGTCGAGATCACGGATGTGGACAGCACCGGGCTGCCCGACACCCCGCTGCTCGGCTCGGAGCTGACACTGACCGCCGCCGTGGCGCTGGCGGGGCTGCGACCCGACGAGGTCGTCGTGGAGGCGCTGCTGGGCCGCGTGGACGGCGGCGACGTCCTGATCGACCCACAGACCGTTCCCATGGTGCATGTGGGCAGCTTGGACGGTGCATTGCAACTGTTCTCGGCCACCACCCCGCTGTCGATCGCGGGTTCGGTCGGCTACACGGTGCGGGTGCTGCCACATAACGATCTGCTCGCGGGAGATAACGAGTTGGGGTTGGTCCGGCTGGCATAGCCCAAACCGGTAGTACGGTCCCTGCGTGAAACTGGCTCGTCGGCGGTCGGCCTCCAGCGGCGTGCTGGTCGTCGTCGGAGTGATGGCGGCAACGTCCGTCGCGCCCGCAACCGCCGACCCCGCGGCCGACCCGGTCCCGGCCAACCCGGTCTCGGCCGCACCGCAGTCGGCGCCGATCGACCACGCCGCCGATGTGATCGCGCCGGGGAATCAGGCCACCATCGAGTCCGCGCCGCCGGCGACGACGACCGCGCCGGACGGCTGGGTCCTGACGGTCGGCGCCAAGGACGAGACACTGCGTAACATCGCGCCGCTGACGACCGCGATTTCGTCACGCGACTACGACGTCAGCGGGGTGTTCGTCGGGTCGCTGCGCGGCCCGGACGGCGCCGCGCCGCCGCACGGCGTTCTCGAGGTCGGTTACCAGATCGGCTGCGGCATCGACATGAGCACCTCCCAGGGCGTGACGCTTACCGACAGTGCCGGGCTCACCCCCTCGATCGGCCTGGGCGGCATCGACGTCAATTCGCCGCTGCCGGAGATCCTCAACCCGATCGTGCTGGCGCCGTTCACCAGCGGCGTGGCCATCGGACTCAAGCCGGGCATCGTCAACGTCGTGCCGGTCAGCAAGAAAGAGTTCACCGGTGCAGACCCGTGGGTGTCGGTCAGCGGCTTCCACGTGAAGATCGACGGCTGCGTGGGGGAGTCGTTCATCCGGTCCTATGCGGTGCTGACGCATTCCACCGATCAGTCGGAGTCGATCCGGGCCTACTACGGCGCCACCAGGAAGGTCTGACCCTTCCTCGCCGTTGGGGGTCGTCGGTGCTCGAGGGTCAGGGGAAGCGCTTGAGGCAGCGGTCCGCGTTGCCGAGCACGCCGATACGGAACGCGTCGATGCGGGAGAAACCGGCGGGCACCGTGTCGCCGTTGACGTCGCTGGCGGCCAGGCCGTTGGTAAGCAGACCCGCGACCGCCTCGTCGAGATCGCCGGCCGTCAGTGCCACGGTGTTGCCGTCCGGCGTCTGGACACCCTCGGCCAGTTTCGTCGTCGCCACGCCCGTCATACAGGCGGTGCGCAGCCCGGCTTCGGCGTTGTCGAGGACCAGACCGCCGTGCTGGTGTTGCAGCGACAGCGTGTAACGCGACATCAGCACCGAGTAGGCGCTGTTGTCGCCGGAGAGCACCGCCAGCATGTCGTCGGGGTCGCCCTGCGGAGTGCCCAGTTTCTCCAGTGCGGGCAGGTCGACGGTGATGGTGTTGGTGGCGGGGCAGAACGACACCGGCGAACTGCGCCGTGCGTCTGCGCAGTCGGCGGCGGTGAACGTCAGCTTCGGCGGCCGGGCCGGCTTGAACAGGATGTCCATCGCATCGATGATGGCCTTCACCGACTCTTCGGTCACCGGCCACTCGCCGGACTCGTCGCGCTGCAGGGCCACCGGCAGGTCGCCCCGGCGCTGCGCGATCTCCTCGGCGTCGATCGTCGCGCACGCCGACGGCCCGTCGATGAACCCGAACTGGAACGCCGAGATCCGCTCGAACGCCGAACCGTGTTCGTCGCCGGTGCCTCCGCTTTCCACGTCGTCCGCGGACAGCAGTGGGTCGCGGAAGGAGATCATGCTGGCGAGCAGGTTGTTCAGGCCGTCGCCGGTGGACAGGGTGAACCGCGGCGAATTGCCCTCGGCGACCCACCTCAGATAGCCGCCGGCCAGGCAGTCCGCCTGCTGTTCGACGACCAGGACCGAGGTGTTCTTGCGGTTCAGCTTGGCCTGCTTCTGCACCGAGTGACCGTACTCATGCGCGAGCACCATGGTTATTGCCATGTCTCCGTTGGCTTTTCGCAGCGCGGGCAGGAGCACCCCGCGATCCCAGCCGATCATGTTGTACGGCGGGCAGAACGCCGCGTTGACCAGACCGTAGGTGTCCTCCTCACAGAATGTCCCTTCGTACTCGTCCGAGTCCCACGAATAGAGCGCCTTGACCGGATGAAACGCGCCCGGGAAGGACCCGCCGAAGGCTTCGTCCCAGTACTGCTCGATGTCGCTGACGGACGCCGCGGCGATCTGGTCGACCCTGCCACCGTCGGAGTCGGATACCTCACGCGACTTGTCCGTACCGCCCGGCCGCAGTCCGGTCGGCCCGTCGACCGCGCGCATGCCGGCCACCTTGAACGGATCGGCGAACACCGACACGGGCTGGCCGGCCACCACGGTCGAACACGCCGTCACCGCCGCGGCGACGGCCGTCGCGTATGCGGCGAGGGGGAGGCGGCGCCATCCTCGGCGTGGTCGAGGCATACGGCGGCACCTCTCGGTCGGGTGATGAACGCTCTCGAGGATAGTGGGGCGACGGCCGGGGCGGCCTCAACCTCCGGTGGGCGTTGCGGCGCGCAGGCGCGCAAGGGCCTGGCGCACGCGGACCGGGTCGGTGGTGGTCCAGTACGGCGGCAGCGACGCGCGCAGGTAGCCCCCGTAGCGGGCCGTCGCCATCCGGGAGTCCAGCACCGCCACCACGCCGCGGTCGTCGGTGCGCCGCAGCAGTCGGCCGGCCCCCTGGGCCAGCAGCAGGGCCGCGTGCGCGGCCGAGACGGTCATGAAACCGTTGCCGCCCCCGGCGGCCACGGCCCGTTGCCGCGCGGTCAGCAGCGGATCATCGGGCCGGGGGAACGGGATCCGGTCGATCAGCACCAGCGACAGCGACGGCCCGGGCACGTCGACGCCCTGCCACAACGAGAGCGTGCCGAACAACGAGGTCTCCGGGTCCGCTGCGAACTGTTCGATCAGCAGCGCGGTGGCATCGTCGCCCTGACACAGCACGGGGGTGTCGAGTCGGTCGCGCATCGCCTCGGCGGCCGCGCGGGCCGCCCGGTTCGACGAGAACAGGCCCAGGGTCCGGCCGCCGGCGGCGGTGATCAGCTCGGCGATCTCGGTCAGCTGTTCGGGGGTGCCGGTGCCGTCCCGCCCGGGCGGGGGCAGATGCGCTGCGACATAGAGGATTCCGGATGTCGCATGCGTGAAAGGGGAGCCGACGTCCAGCGCGTTCCAGGCGGCGTCGGACTCCAAACCCGTCAGTCCCCAGTTGCCCGCCATCGCATCGAACGATCCGCCGATCGTCAGCGTCGCCGAGGTCAGCACCGTCGTCGACCGGCCGAACAGGCGGGCCCGCAACAGTCCCGCCACCGACAGCGGCGCCACCCGCAGCGCGGAGCGTCGCGTTCCGCGGGTGTTGTTCGGGTCCTCGTGCTCGATCCAGACCACGTCGGTGCGCTCGGCGACCGGCGGCTCGAACGAGGACAGGATTCGTGCGGCGGCGTCGGCGACCTCGGCGAGCGCGGAGATCGCCTCGTTGCGGGCCGCGGCGGCCGCCGGGTCGCCCGGCGCGGGGTTGATGGCCGATCGCGCGGACTCCGCGGCGTCGCGCAGCGCCGTCAGATAGGTCGCCAACTCGTCGTCGAGGACGTCGAGCCGTCCGGCGCCGGCGTCGTGGATCGCCGACGTGAGGGTGGCGCTCGCCGCCTCGAGCCGCTGTGACAGTTCGGGGCCGACGAGTCTGGTGGCCCGGCGCAGCGCCACGGCGAGCGCTGTCGCGGTCAGTTCGGCGGTGGCCACGCCGGTGACCCGGTCGACCAGCTCGTGCGCCTCGTCGACGATGAGACAGTCGTGTTCGGGCAGCACTGCGGCCTCGGCGATGGCGTCGATCGCCAGCAGCGCGTGGTTGGTCACCACGACATCGGCGGCGCCGGCCAGGGCCCTGGCCTTCTCGGAGAAGCATTCGGCGGAGAACGGGCAGCGCGCCACGCCGATGCATTCCCGCGCCGACACGCTGACCTGCGCCCAGGCGCGGTCGGACACACCGGGCCGCAGCTCGTCGCGGTCACCGGACTTGGTCTCGTCGGCCCACGCGGTCAGTCGCTGCACCTCGCGGCCGAGCGCGCCGACCGCCACCGGTTCGAAGAGCTCGTCCTGCCCCAGCGGCTCGTCGGTGCTCGACCCGTTGTGAATCTTGTTCAGGCACAGGTAGTTTCCGCGGCCCTTCAGCAGCGCGAAGGTCGGTCTGCGGGGCAGTTCGGCGGCCAGCGCCTCAGTCAGCCGGGGCAGGTCGCGGTCCACCAGTTGGCGTTGCAATGCGATTGTGGCCGTCGACACCACCACCGGTCCGGCGTCGCCGCTCGAGGATCGGGCCAGCGCCGGCACCAGATAGGCCAGCGACTTGCCGGTCCCGGTACCCGCCTGCACGGCCAGATGCTCACCGGACGAGAACGCGCGGGCGACCGCCTCGGCCATCTCGACCTGACCGCGGCGCCGGGTGCCGCCGAGCGCGGCCACCGCTCGCTCGAGCAATTCGGCGACCGGGACGGCTATGGCGTCACGACCCGGGTCGGAATCGCCGGCTCCCCGTGCGACAACCTCAGCCCCTCCCATGGCAGGCTCGTCAACCCGGCCGCCACGCGCTCGCGTGCGTCGGCAAGGCCGGCGGCGCCGACCGGTTCGCCACCGCGGACCACGGCGACGGTCAGGGGCCGGCCCGCCCCGGCCGGGGGCGAGCCCACGGGGTACACGACCTCTTCGACGACCGTCCCCGACGGCTTGGCGAGCCGCAGCGCCGCCTTGCGGCCGCCGTGGGATTCCTTGTGACTACTGCGCTTCTGCACGGGGATGCCGTCGACCTCGACCAGTTTGTAGACCATGCTCGCCGTCGGCGCGCCGGAGCCGGTCACCAACGACGTTCCCACCCCGTAGGAGTCGACGGGGTCGGCGCGCAGCGCGGCGATCGAGTACTCGTCGAGGTCGCCGGACACCACGATCTTCGTGCCGGTCGCTCCCAGCCCGTCGAGTTGTGCGCGCGCCTGCCGGGCCAGTACGCCCAGATCGCCGGAATCGATCCGCACCGCGCCGAGCCGCGGCCCCGCCACGGCCACGGCGTTGGCGATGCCGGCGGTCACGTCGTAGGTGTCGACCAGCAGGGTCGTGCCCACCCCGAGCGCGTCGACCTGCGCCCGGAACGCGGCGGGTTCGTCGGGACCGTCGGCGCCGGTGTGCACCATCGTGAAAGCGTGGGCGCTGGTGCCCAGCGCCGGCACCCCGTAACGGCGGTGCGCCAGCAGATTCGACGTTCCGTCGAAGCCGGCGAGATAGGCGGCGCGCGCCGCGGCCACCGCCGCCCGCTCATGGGTGCGCCGCGAGCCCATCTCGATCAGCGTGCGACCGCCGGCCGCACTGACCATGCGCGCCGCCGCCGACGCGATTGCGGTGTCGTGGT
>WBZP01002544.1_pt1 | contig 20822 bp, 19 predicted proteins | sample 5204301 | NCBI WGS metagenome assembly WBZP01 (sample SAMN12412401, study PRJNA552823) | activated sludge metagenome | isolation source: activated sludge from nitrification reactor of wastewater treatment plant... | place: USA: Pennsylvania | collected 2017
AGGCGGTCGCGGATCATGCGGGAGGTCACCTTGTCGCCTTCGGTGCCGGCGAGCGGCGAGTTGTTGACGATGAAGGACATCGACACGGTCGGCGGATCGATCGGCTGCGCCGGCAGCGGCGCTTCCACGGAAGGATCGCAGAAGGTGTCGGCCACGGTGCCCTTGGTGAGGCCGGCAATGGCGACGATGTCGCCGGCTTCGGCTTCCTCCAGCGGCGTGCGCTCGATGCCGCGGAAGGCGAGGATCTTGGTCAGGCGTCCCTGCTCGATCAGCTTGCCCTCGGCGTTCAGCACCTTGACCTGCTGGTTCGGCTTGATCGAGCCCGAGGTGATGCGGCCGGTGATGATGCGGCCGAGATAGGGATTGGCTTCGAGGATGGTGCCGATCATGCGGAACGGCCCTTCCTCGACCTGAGGCGCGGCGACGTGGCGCAGGATGAGGTCGAACAGCGGCTGCATGCCCTGGTCCTTAGGGCCTTCGGGGCTCTCTGCCATCCAGCCCTGCTTGGCCGATCCGTAGAGAATCGGAAAGTCTAGCTGCTCCTCGCTGGCGTCGAGTGCGGCGAACAGGTCGAACACCTCGTTGATGACTTCGGTCGGCCGCGCGTCGGGGCGGTCCACCTTGTTGATGACGACGATCGGCTTCAGCCCGACCTTGAGCGCCTTCGAGACCACGAATTTGGTCTGCGGCAGCGGGCCTTCGGCGGCGTCGACCAGCACCAGCGCGCCGTCGACCATGTTGAGGATTCGCTCCACTTCGCCGCCGAAATCGGCGTGGCCGGGCGTGTCGACGATGTTGATGCGGGTGTCCTTCCACTGCACCGAGGCGGCCTTCGCCAGGATGGTGATGCCGCGCTCGCGCTCCAGGTCGTTGGAATCCATGGCGCGTTCGGCCACCTTCTGGTTCTCGCGGAAGGTGCCGGACTGCTGCAGCAGGCGGTCGACCAGGGTGGTCTTGCCGTGGTCGACGTGGGCGATGATGGCGACGTTGCGGATGTTCATGGGCTCGCTTCTTTGTCAGCTCGTGCAAGGTAAAGGCGCGATCGCGCCGGAAAGTCCGGGACGCCGGTGACGGATGACGCTCAAAACCTGTGAAATTCGAAGGGCTTAAGCCCAAATAAGGAAGCCCGGCCAAGCGGACCGGGCAAACCTCGTGCGTTGCGGCGCAATATATTCAGAAATCGGCAAAAAACAACGGTCTTCCGGGCATTTGGTTAGCTCATTTCGGAGCCGGTCCCGCTCAATTGTCCTTTTCGGGGTCGGGATAGACCCCACGCAGCACCTCCTCGAAATGCGCCTTGACCGCTTCGTTGCAGAGGCAGGAGCGCTGCTTGAGGGCATCAGGACCGCGAACCACGATGGCGCCGCGGCGGGTTTCCAGCACGCCCTGCGCCTTGAAGGTCTGGATCACCCGGCTGGCGTAGGAACGGCCGACCCCGAGCAGGGTGGCAAGCTGCTCGTGGGTGAGCGGCACGGTGTCGTTGCCATCGGTTCGCTCCATCGCCGAGATGATCCACTTCGCCGTGCGCTGTTCGATGGAATGGATGGCGTTGCAGGCGGTGGATTGGAAAATCTGCGCCAGCATGCAGTCGGCGTAACGCGTGAAGATGCTGCGCAGGCTTGCCGAGTTCGACTTGGCGGCATCGAGCTTGCCCACCGGAAGCCGGACGACGGACCCGGAGAACTTGACGACGATGCGGGTGTAGGCGGGCAGAAAGCCGTGGCTGACGATGCCGCCGACGGCGCCCTCGCGACCGATCAGGATCGTCTCGACGTCGCGGCCATCCTCGTTCGGGACCATGTAGGACACGAGTGCGGGTCCGCAGGGGAAGTACACCGTCTGCACGTTGTCGCCGGGGTTGTAGAGCAGGTCGCCCGGCTTTGCTTCGCCCAGGCTCAGATCCGGCGCCAGCATCGCATAGTCGGCAGCATTCAGCCGCCGCAGCAGATTATTGAATGGACGATCGTCCGCAGCGGAGTTGGGTTCCAGTCGCGCCGGCATGTTGATGTCAGCCCCTTGAGTAGTGCGGGCCAAGTTTAGGTGATCCGGTTCCAGAGATATGTCCACTAGTGCACAGACAACGCGAAGCCGATGTGATGGTTTCATGCCGGGAACCGGCGACGCGCTTCTTGGAGGAGGCGTCACCATGAGGCCCCCTCCGGGCATTTGCCGGGGCGCGTTCGACAACTCGGCCCGGATATCATGGAACCCGACGCATCCCAGGGATTGCCTTACGATGTCTTGATCGTCGAGGACGATGCGATCATCGCGCTCGACTTCGAGGACACGATCCTGAACTTCGGTGTGAAGCAGGTGCGCACCGCCGGCAGCGTGGCTCGCGCCTTGGCGCTGATTGCCGATCGCGCGCCAGACTTTGCCGTGCTCGATGTGGCGCTTGCCGCCGGCAACAGTTTTGCGGTGGCCGAGAAACTGCAGGCCATGCAGATCCCGTTCGTCTTCATCACCGGCTATGGCCGGGATATGAAACTTCCGCCGCAACTCGTAGGCACGCCGATGCTGCCGAAACCCTGCACCAGCGAAGCGCTGGAGGAGGCGCTGCGTCAGCGGTCGCAGCGCGGAGCGCAGGTCAGTTGTCTCAGAGGCGATCCCGACCCGGCTTCGGATCGAGCGTAATCGACCACAGCGCGACGTCGGCGCGGTCGCGCAGCGTCAAGATCATCTGCCCGGTGGCGCCGTCGATCCGGACATGGCCGAAGAATTGCAGACCTGCGGAGGGCGGCAGGTTCACCTGGCCCGCAGGCGGCGCCTTGATGAATTTCACTTCGGGACCGAAGGTATTGTCGAGTTGGTTCGGCCCGAACGTGCCGGCATGCAGCGGGCCGGAGACGAATTCCCAGAACGGCTCGAAGTCCTGGAATTGGGCCTTGTCGGGATTGTAGTAATGCGCGGCCGTGTAATGCACGTCGGCGGTAAGCCACACCGTGTTGACGATTCCAGCCGCCTTCATGAAACGCAGCAGGTCGGCGATTTCGAGTTCGCGGCCGCGCGGCGGGCCGTCGCCCTGGGCCACCGCTTCCGAGCCTTTCCTGTCGGGCGCGTCGTCGTTGACGATGAGCGACAACGGCATGTCGGAGGCGATCACCTTCCACGTCGCGCGCGAATTGATCAGCGCGCGTTTCAGCCAGTGGAGCTGATCGGGACCGAGGAACCAGGCGGCCGGCCCATATTCCGGCTGCTGGTTCGGTCCGTTCGGGCCGCGATAGCTGCGCTCGTCCAGCATGAAGACGTCGAGGTGCGGGCCGTAATTCACGGTGCGATAAATCCGGCCCGGTTCGGCCAGACTTTCGCGCATCGGATACATTTCGCGTAACGCGCGCGCGGCCCGCGCCGCCAGCAGGTCGATGTCGCGCACCTTGTAGGTGGCGGGAAGCTCTTTCGACGCCGACCAGTTGTTGACGACTTCATGGTCGTCCCATTGCACGAATACCGGCACCTCCGCGTTGAAGGCGCGCAGATTGTCGTCGAGGAAATTGTATTTGTGGGCGGCGCGGAATTCGTCGAGCGTCTCGGCGACCTTTGCCTTGTCAGGCGTGGTGACGTTCCTCCAGACGCTTCCGTCGGCGAGCGTGACCTCCGGCCGGATCGGGCCGTCGGCATAGACCGTATCGCCGGAATGCAGGAAGAAGTCGGGCCGGTGCCGGCGCATGGTGGCGAAGGTGCGCATGCCGCCGTCCTCGCGGTTGATGCCCCAGCCCTGGCCCGCGACGTCGCCGCTCCAGACGAAGCTGACGTCGCGCCGGCCGGCGGGCGCGGTGCGGAAGCGGCCGACGGTGGGTTCGCTGAGAATCGTCGGATGCGAGAGGTCGCGAAACCGCACGCGATAGAAGATGTCCTGGCCGGCGGGAAGGTTTTCGAGCAGCATCTTCGCCGTGAAATCGCTCTCGGGGAGGGCCGCGACCGGCGGCAGCGCACGAAGATCGGCAAAGGACTCCGTGGTGGAAACTTCCACCAGCATCTGCGAGGGACGGTCGGCCCGCGCCCACACCATACCGCTGTCCGTGCTGACGTCGCCGGACTGCACGCCCTGGGAAATCTGCGGCCGGTCGGCCGCACGGCCTAGATAGGGCACCGCGAGGCTGCCGAGCGCCGCGGCGCCGGCCTGCGCGACGAAGCGGCGACGGGAAATCTTCACGCGCATGGGCTGCCTCGCAATGACCGCGATGAATCAAGTCGAGGCTATAGGATCAATCCATGACGGCGCAATAACACGGCGCCGGGTTACAGCGTGCCGGTCGCCCGCAGTTGCGCGGTGCGCTGCAGGTGTTGCGGCAGGCTGATCAGTAGCATGCGCCGGTCGGCCACCGCGTTGTGGAATTGCTCGAGCGCGATGTTGAACGCGATCAGCGCGCCTTCCTCGATTGCGCCGTGCTCGAAACATTGCAGCGTATCGCGCAGGATCGTATCCGCCTCGACCTGCAACTGGTCGAGTTCGTCGGTGGAATCGCTGCGGCGGGCGGTCGCGATCATCTCCAGCAGCCGGTCGCGCAGCGAGGAGTTGCTGTTGCGCTCGTCCTTCTTCAGGTAGCTCGCAAACCAGGCGCCGGCCGAGCCCATCGCCGAGAGCGCCATCAGTCCCCACCAGATGAAGTCGCTGTAGCGGTCGAGGAAGGTTTTCTCCTCGCCGTCGACGAAGGCTGCAGCGCCCGGATGCGCGGGAATCGTGGCGTCCTTGTCGGTGTCGGGAGTCTCGATCTTGGCGGCGAGCGGGAATTCGTTCTTCAGCGCCTGGCGGACCGAGAACAGTTGGCGGGTGAAGGCGCCGACCGTCGATTCCGACAATCCCCTGCGCGCGACGATGTAATGCGAGAAGCTGATGGTCTTGACTTCCTCCTCGGGTACCGAGCCGAAGGAGCCTGCGGGAATCTCGGAGGCCTCGTAGGCCGGATGATTCTGCGCGATGGCTTCGGCCAGATCGATGGCCAGGATCGTCGGCGTGCCACCATCGCGGCTGGAAGCCAGGATCGCGTCGGTGGTGATCTTGCTGTTGGCGGGACCGGCCGCGAGATAGGCGTCGGCCCTCTGGTTGCGGATCGCCTCGGCGGCCTCGTTGGCAGGGAACTGGACGATCTCGACCTTGTTCGGATCGACGCCATACTGCTTCAGGATCACCTTCAGCAGATTGACGTTGGCCTCGGTGCGGCCGATCACGCCGATGCGGCGGCCGGCGAGCTGCGCAACCTTGGTGATTTTCGGCGCGGCTTTCTTGCCCTTCGCCTTGGGGGGTGGAGGCGCCCAGAGCACGGCGACATTCTTGCGCAGTGTGGCGACGGCCTGGGCGTTCTTCGGGACATCGAGATCGCCGCGGATGATGGCGAGGTCGGCCTTGCCGTCGGCGAGCGCCTGCGCGCTGGCGGCCGCGCCGTCCGTCGGAATCGGCCGCAGCCGTATCGTGCTGTTGCGCTGGTTGTTGAAAGCCTGAGCGAGGGTCTGCACCACCCTGAGGTCGTCGCTGTTGGCGGGTCCGACGGCCACCTTGAGCGTCACCGGGCGCATGGCGAAATAGTAGGCCGCCGCGGCAATGCCGAGCATGGCCATCAATCCCGCCAATGAAACGAAGGCAACCCTCCGCTTCGCCGGTCGCGGCGCGCGCGGCGAGGGAGAGGGGATCACGGAGTCGACGAGGTCGGGTCCGCCGGTCATGGATCTCGCAAACAATCGTTTCAGAGGCAGTTTCATCGGCACCTTCGCGGCTACGCGAATCCTAGCAAAATCCGGTTACCCGCGCGCCGCCGGACCATGTCATGGTTAGCGGTGCGTCCACAACGCGCGATTCTGCCATGGATCGCGGGCAGGCCGGGCGGCGTTAGGGTAAAGTTCCCGTGAAACAGGAGGAGTCGGATGGCGGAGCGGCTGTCGGTTGAAGCGAGGACCGCGGCGTTGGGCGAACTTGCGGGCTGGACGGAAGTCTCCGGCCGTGAGGCGATCGCACGGACATTCATCTTCAGGGACTTCAGCGAGGCGTTCGGCTTCATGACGCGCGTGGCGCTGGTGGCGGAGAAGCACGATCACCATCCGGATTGGCGAAACGTCTACAAGACCGTGGAAGTGGTGCTGACGACCCACGATGCCGGCGGTCTCACCCGGTTAGACATCGAGCTTGCCAAGTCCATGAACGGCATCGCCCGGCAGTTCGGCGTGTTCTGAGCGGCTTGCGACCGGGAAACTCGATCCCCACCTGAATGGCAGGCCGCGACGATCCGCGGCGAATGGCCCGTGAGGAAGAGCGATGGCGACGTCCGAACACGGCGTGGGGTTCGAGCCGGCCGACAGGCTGGCGCAGGACCGTGAAGGCGTGCGCCGGCGGTTCTGGATCAAGTTCAAGCAGGTGGTGGCGAAGCTGCCCTTCGCCGAGGACCTGCTGGCGGCCTATTACTGCGCGTTCGATCGCCAGACGCCGCGGCATGTCCAGGTGGCGCTGCTCGGTGCACTGGCCTATTTCATCCTGCCGTTCGACTTCATGCCGGACATGCTGCCGATCCTCGGCTTCACCGACGACGCGGCGGTGCTGGCCACCGCCATCCGCATGGTCGCCAGCAACATCACCAGCGAACACAGAGAGGCCGCCCACGCCGCGCTGAAGCGCGGTGTCGAGGCGGCCGATCTTTCCGAATAGCGATTGCGGTATCAGGCGTGACCGCGATGGTCGCGATCACGCCTCACCTTGTTCACCTCTGCGAGGCGGTCGCCGGCGTCGGGCGGACCTGCGCCCGTGCATTGCGCTCGGCATCCCACTGTTGGAACTGCTTGAACAGGGTCTCGCGATCGGTATCGCTCCGGATTGTCGCGGCCGCCGACGGCGTCTGCTTCAGGAATTCGTCGAAGCGGGAGCGGGTGAAGGTCTCCACGTTGTGGGTCTTCAGCCACTGTTCGGCATAAGGCAGGCGCTGCCAGTCGGCCAGCGGCGCCGACAGCGAGACTTCCTTCCATTTCGGATGGAAGGGTGGATTCTGGAACGCAGGGAATTTCGTGAAGAACGCATCCACGAACTGACTCAGCTTGCGGTAGCGCTCCGTGTTGGGCGCCCAATTGTAGGCCGCAAGCACCGCCGACACGGCGATGGTATCCACCGTCTCGCCGTCGGCGATCAGGTTCGGATAATCCTTCGAAGTGAAGGTTGCAGGCAGATAATCCTTCTGCAACGGCTTGTCATAATCGACCTTGGCTAGGTGGAATCGGCCGTCGTTCTTGAAATTGCTGACCGATTTGTAGGGCTTGCCGCCACAGACGATCACGGCATCGATCTCGCCCTTGAGGAGTCTCTCCATCGCGATGCGCTGCTCGATGTAGAAGAATTGAGGCTTGACGCCGATGCGCTCGAACACGGTGTGCGCCGTCACGAAGGTGCCGCCGTTGGGCAGGTCGACGCTGACCCGTTTGCCGTTGAGGTCTTTCAGGCTTCTGATCGTCTTGGGCGCCAGGACGGTCATTTCCTCATTGTACAGCTTGGTCACGTAAGTGAACTGCTTTTTGATATCTTTGGCAAAGCCCCGTCGCTCAAGGTAGTCGAGCGTGTCGGAGCGGACGATGCCGAGATCGACGCCTTGTAGGAACAGGATATCGGCGACGCTCTGGACCGAGCCGCGCCCGACGATCGGAAGTACGCGCAACTTGTTTCCGTCGTCGAGCACGGAGGCCAGATCGGCGCCGAACTGGACATAGGTGCCGCCGATCGTTCCCGAGATCAGGGTCACCGTGTTCGCGTTCAGGGCCTGCTTGGTGGCGACCGAACCGAACTGGAAGATTGCCTTGAGACTGTCGCTGACCTTCGCCGATTCCGCGTCGGCTTCATCCGCAGCGCGCGCCATCGGGCTGCCCGCCATCGTTGCGGCAACGAGTGCCATCGCAAACAAACGTCGCATCTCAAAATCCCCTGTTGGTTTCCTGGTGTGTCGCGTCGGTGTGTGTGTCGCGTCGGTTGCCGCGGGAGCGAGACGTTGCGTTATTCTCGCGCCGGAATGGGTGCAGGCGGAGTTTTTCCGCCCGCGTTTGCGCCTCGGTTCTCAGTTCCGGAGCTGTGAAAGGCGTTGTCTGGCGTCGGACGAGCCGAGCGTGGCGGCCTTCTGGTACCACTGGCGCGCCATAGCCGGATCGGGCGCGATGCTGCGCATGTCCCGATTGCCGATCACGAGCGGGTCGTAGGTGGTGCCCAGCATGAACGCGGCTTCCGCCTCCTGTGCGTCGGCGGCGCGTTCAAGCAGGAGGCGCGCGGAGGTGATGTCGCCGACTGCGAGCAGGCCCTTGGCGCGCTTCAGCAGGCCCGCGACCTCGTCGGCGTCCATGCGCCGCGTGGACGGAACGGCAGGCTGCGGCGCGGCCGGAAGCACTGGCGCCACCGCGGCGACCTGCCCCTTCATGGCCGATTGATAGGCTGCCGAGATTTCGTCGCGCGACGGAGCGGATCCGACCGTTTCCGCCCTGCCGCTCGCGGCCGCAGGTTCTGCGGGCTTGCCGCGATAGACGGCCTGGGCTTCCGGCGCGGCGATCCGCGGCTCGGGTGCCGCCGTCTGCGCGACGCGCGGCGGTGGGGCCGCATCGCTTGGCGTGCTGACGAGCGAGACGGGCGCGACGCTGGCAAGCGAGGCCTTGGCGTCGACGAGCACCGAGCGGCTGGATTCGAAGGCGAAATATCCGACCGCCGCAGCCACGGCGGTCGCGGCGAACACTCCCGTCACGATGCGCGAAGTGCGGGGCTTCTGCCGCTTGCTGCCGAACGTGTATTCGGGCGCCTCTTCCTCGAAGCGCTCCTGATCGTAGGGCTGGTCGTAGTCCGAGAGGAAGAGCGGAACCCGGTCTTGCGGCAACGGCTCCAGTTGCCGCGACTCGGGACGTTCATATTGATAGGTCGGATAGAGACCCGGATCGCTGATGGCTTCGTCAAAGCGGTCAAACGGATCGCTGGTTCGAACCTGTCGGCTACTCTCCACCATGTTGATGCTTCCCCGCTACTGATACGCAACGACGGGAACGCTTGGACATTCGTGTTGTTATGGTCTTGCCGTCCCAGCGCCCCGCTACTGGGTCGATGAATCTCCGCGCGAATAGGTTGAAAAAACGACCGCTGTCGGCGCGAATCAGGAAACATTTTGTTTTGATTGAGGCGTATCCGCCCAATTCACTCACATAAAAATGCGCGCGATGCCGTGCGGCTCGCCGGAACATCCGGCAATCAAGTGCTGGCGGTTCCGAGGTTTAGTCGATCGCGCGGCGCAGCCGGGTTAACCATCTTGCGCGTTCGCAAATCTGGCGAAATTCGCGCCACGCCTTTCAAATGACGGATACTGCGGGACCCGCGCGACGATCCGGGCAAGCCGATCAGGCCAGCCCGGACATCGCGTCGTCGAGGCCTTAGGGGTGCAGGATCACCTTGCCCATGGCCTGGCGGCCGGCCAGCACCTTGAGCGCATCGGCGGTCTTGGCCAGCGGGAAGGTGCGGTCGACGTGGGAAGAGATCTTTCCTTCCGCCGTCCACTTCACGAGCTTCTCCAGATTGGCGCGATTCTTCTGCTGGTTCACGCGCGTCCAGGCACCCCAGAACACGCCGCGAATGTCGCAACCCTTCAGCAGCGCCAGATTGAGCGGCATCTTCGGAATGTCGCCCGCCGCAAAGCCGATCACCAGGAAGCGGCCTTCCCAGGCGATCGCGCGCAGCGCGGCTTCTGCGTAGGCGCCGCCGACCGGATCGAAGATGATGTCGACGCCCTTGCCGCCGGTCAGCTTGCGCAGGCCCTCCTTCAGGTCTTCCTTGGCGTAGTTCAGCGTCAGCTCGGCGCCATGCTGTTTCGCAAACGCCAGCTTCTCTTCGGAGGAGGCGCAGGCGATCACCTTCAGTCCCATCAGCTTGCCGAGTTCGCAGGCGGCAAGCCCGGTGCCGCCGGCCGCGCCGAGCACCGCGAGCGTCTCGCCCGGCTTCGGGCTCGCGCGGTCTTCCAGCGCGTGCAACGCCGTGCCGTAGATGATGATGATGCCCGCCGCGCGGTCGTAGTCGAGATTGTCAGGAATTTTGACGATCGAGGCTGCCGGCAGCGCGATCTTCTCCCGCGCGCCGTTGTGGCCGCACGAGGCGACCACGCGGTCGCCGACCTTGAGATCGGTCACCCCGGCGCCGACACTCTCGATGACGCCTGCGACTTCGGCGGCGGGCGAGAACGGGAAGGGCGGCTTGATCTGGTACTTGCCCTGGATCATCAGGATGTCGAAGAAGTTCAGCGCCGCCGCCTTGATCGCGATCACAGCCTCGCCGGGGCCCGCGACGGGATCGGGCACGTCCGCCAGCACGAGATCGTCGGGTTGGCAGTATTGCGAGCAGAGAATGGCTTTCATGGGTACCCCTGGGCTTCCTGTTATTGACGGCTTTGCCTGTTTCATGCCGGATTTGCCGCCGGGCTACAATGGCCGGCGTCGTCATTGCGAGGAGCGATAGCGACGAAGCAATCCATTTTTCCATGTGCGGCGCCATGGATTGCTTCGCTTCGCCCGCAATGACGGGAAAACAAGGGGGTTAAACAATGTTTGAAAAGGACCTGCTGGCGGGAAAACGCATCCTGGTCACCGGTGGCGGCTCCGGGCTCGGCGCGGCGATGAGCCGCCGCTTTGCCGAGCTCGGCGCGAGGCTCGTGATCTGCGGCCGCCGGCAGGAGCTGCTGGAACAGACGGCCGCCGCCATGCGCGACGATTTCGGTGCCGACGTCGCCGTCGTCAGGTGCGACATCCGCGATGGCGGCGCCGTCGATGCCATGATGGATGACGTTTTCCGCGATGCACCGCTCGACGTGCTGGTCAACAACGCCGCCGCCACCTTCATCGCGCAGACCGAGCACATGTCGTTTCGTGCGGCCGACGCCATCCTCGCGCCCACCCTGCACGGCGCGATGTACTGCACGCTCGCGGTGGGCAAGCGCTGGATCGAGCGCAAGCACAGGGGCGTGGTGCTGAGCATCCTGTCCACGTCGACCATCACCGGCCGCGCCTTTACCGTGCCCTCGGCGATGGCGAAGTCGGCGGTGCTGGCGATGACCAAGAGCCTTGCGGTGGAATGGGGCCCGAAGGGCATCCGCACCGTGGCGATCGCGCCCGGTGCATTTCCGACGCCGGGCGCCACCGGCCAACTCCGCCCGGAGGGACGCGAGGAGAGCTGGTCGCAGCGCAATCCGCTCGGCCGCCATGGCGACCATGCCGAACTCGCCAATCTCGCCAGCTATCTGGTTTCCGACCAGGCGGGCTTCATCAATGGCGAGATGGTGGTGCAGGACGGCGGATCGCATCTGCGCAGCTCCGGCGCCGAAGACCTGCTGCAATGGAGCGAGGCGCAATGGGAGAAGCAGCGCGCCGCGCGGACAAGAAGTTGAGGCAGGCATCTGGCGCGGCGATGTCGGCGAAACCGCACGCGGTTTGCTAACTGCCTTCCCAAACATCGCTTTCCCGGTTATCCATCTCGCCTCCGTCGAGGCTGGGCGGGCCATCTTCAGGTCACAATGATGAGGGAACCACACCGGATCATGGCGCGGCAAAATCTCACATCGCTGGTGGTAGTCGGCTTCGTAGGCGCGGCGTCGAGTCTCGCGCTGGCGCCAAGTCTGGTGCTCGCTCAGGGAGCGGCGCCATCGGCCGCGCCCAAGGCTCCGGCCAAGAAGGATGCGCCCAAGCCACCGGCTGCGGCCGCGGCACCGGCTCCCGCCGGTGCGGAGCCGACCTTGCTCGGGCAATACGGCACCTGGGGCGCCTACAGCGCCACGCCGAACGGCAAGCGGGTCTGCTTTGCGCTCGCCAAGCCATCCTCCTCGAAGACCAATCCGCCGAACCGTCCCCGCGATCCCGCCTATGCCTTCGTGTCGACGCGGCCGGCCGAGCGGGTGATCAACGAAGTCTCGGTCATGATCGGCTACCAGTTGAAGCCGGGCTCGGAATCCAGCCTCGATGTCGGCGGCGCCAGCTACGCCATGTATACCCAGGGCGACGGCCTCTGGATCAAGAACGCGGCCGAGGAAGAACGCATGGTGGACGCCATGCGCAAAGGCGCCGACGTCACGGTCAAGGGTGTCTCGGCCAAGGGCACCGAGACCACCGACACCTTCTCCCTCAAGGGCCTGGCGCAGGCGCTCGACCGCATTGCGCAGGACTGCCGGCGGTAACTTTCCGTCAAGACACGTGCATTTCCTGCCTTTCCCGGGACCGGGGGAAAGCCTATGTGATAGCCATTGCCCCTCATGGTGAGGAGGCGCGAAGCGCCGTCTCGAACCATGAGGTCCGGGCCTCATCCTTCGAGACGCGGCTGCGCCGCTCCTCAGGATGAGGGGAGAAACATGTCGCAAGAACGAAAATGACCACGACCGAGACCCTTGCCGCCGCGCCGCTCGAGAAGCAGCCGCTCGAAACCTACGTGCCGCCGGCCAGGCCGTCGCTGATCGGGCTGTCGCGCGCCGCGATCGCCGACCGTCTCGGCGAGATCGGCGTGGCGCCGGCGCAGCGCAAGATGCGCACGCAGCAGCTCTGGCACTGGATGTATTTCCGCGGCGCCAAATCCTTCGCCGAGATGACCAGCGTCTCGAAAGAGATGCGGTCGGAGCTGGAGAAGCATTTCACCGTCGACCGCCCCGAAGTGGTCGCCGAGCAGATTTCCAACGACGGCACCCGCAAATGGCTGCTGCGGCTGCCGAGCGGCGATAACGCCGAGCGGCCGCATGAGGTCGAGTGCGTCTACATTCCCGAGACCGATCGCGGCACGCTCTGCGTCTCCTCGCAGGTCGGCTGCACGCTCAATTGTTCGTTCTGCCACACCGGCACGCAGCGCCTGGTGCGCAACCTCACCGCGGGCGAGATCGCCGGTCAGGTGATGGTGGCGCGCGACCGCCTCAACGACTGGGCCGATCGCGAAAACGGCAGCCGCCTCGTCACCAACATCGTGATGATGGGCATGGGCGAGCCGCTCTACAATTTCGACGCCGTGCGCGATGCGTTGCTGATCGTGTCCGATAACGAAGGCATCGGCATCTCTCGCCGCCGTATCACGCTGTCCACCTCGGGCGTGGTGCCGAACATCGTGCGCGCCGGCGAGGAAATCGGCGTCATGCTGGCGATCTCGCTGCATGCGGTGCGCGACGAGCTGCGCAACGAACTCGTGCCGCTCAACCGCAAATATCCGATTGCGGAGGTCCTGCAGGCCTGCCGCGACTATCCCGGCGCCTCCAACGCGCGCCGCATCACGTTCGAATATGTCATGCTCAAGGGCGTCAACGATTCCCTCGATGACGCCAAGCTGCTGGTGAAGCTGCTCAAGGGCATCCCCGCCAAGATCAACCTGATCCCGTTCAACCCGTGGCCGGGCACGGCCTACGAATGTTCGGACTGGGACCAGATCGAGAAATTCTCCGAATACATCTTCAACGCCGGCTACTCCTCGCCGGTGCGCACTCCGCGTGGCCGCGACATTCTCGCCGCCTGCGGCCAGCTCAAGTCGGAGACGGAAAAGCTGTCGGTGCGCGAGCGTCAGGCGTTGCGCGCCATGGCGATGACGGATTGAGTAGTCATGAAGCAAAGCTCTATCCCAGTCGTCATTGCGAGCGAAGCGAAGCAATCCATCTCATTGCCTGGGGATGTATGGATTGCGTCGTCGCTTCGCTCCTCGCAATGACGGAAAGAGGTCGGACATCGCATGGCCCTGATCGGCCGCCTCTTCGTCATCCTGTTCGCCTTCCTCGCCGCATGTCTTGCGGCGGGAATGATCGTCGTCGGCGCAGTGCTGTTTCCCGAATTCACTGATCTCGGCATCGGCAATATCGATCCTGCCATCAACGTCGTGATCGGGGTCGGCTTCATCTTCATCTCCGGCTTCGCGCTGTTACCGGCCATGATCGTGGCCGCGATCACCGAAGCCTTCCATATCCGCAGCGTTCTCGCCTATGCCATCGGCGGGGCGCTGGTCGGGGCGGCCTGCTATCTCGGCCTGATCCCGTTCGATACCGAAACCATGCGCTTCGACGGCATCATCCGTCGCCATCTCGAGATCATGACCGGTGCCGGCATCGTCGCGGGCCTGGTCTACTGGATGATCGCCGGCCGCAATGCCGGCGCCTGGCGGCTGGCGCGACGCCAGCCGCCGCCGGTGCCGTCGCGTCCGCCGCCGCTGTAGGTTTTTTGAAGCAAGATGGGCGAAAAATCTAGCTGACGGGTCCCGTGCCGGCGATGCTGATGCTGAGAGCTAGGTGTTCTTTGGGAGTTCTTCCCTCTAAGGGCACTGCTCCTGCAATTTGCTGATCCCAACGCGAGAACTGAGGCAACAGGTGCAGATCATAGATTAATCCAGTTTGATGATGACCAGGCGAGAAACTAAATTCGTAGTCAACGCAACCGACAATCGTCAGCAACGATATGGGGAATGGAGTATTATTGGCGAGTGGTTTGAATCGCCTCATATCGAGGGAGTTCATCCACGCTCTTGTCCGGAATTCGATCTGGTCTCCGGGCCATGAAGTAATTTCCGGTCGAAATTCGCTCGGCATCGGATCAGTTCGGAAGTTCGCGGCGAACGCGGCTTGCTCTTCAAGCAAACTGATCTGATTGCGGGCAACAATCTTTGCGTCGACCCGTACCCGAAGTCCCGGGGAGTTTCCCTTGTTGCTGACTGTAACAAGGAGATCAATCCAACCTTCGCCATTCTCAAAAATTAGGTCGCTGGCAAGCCTAATGCTGTCGACCTTTACCCAAGGTCTTTGCGTGGCAACATGCTGACGTTCGCTAGCCTCCCATAGTTTGTCGGTTGACTCCCTGAGTCCAGTAGTTGCGTAGACAAGCCAAGCCGTGACCACGACAAGGAAGAAAGTAAAGCCGCCAACGGAAAATCCCTCGTTGTGGTTCATGAACTGCCTTACGGTCGCAGGAAGTCCGGCAATCCCACACGCAATCGATTCGCTAGTGCTCTTGCTTTTATTTTCGTGTCCTCCGGCGCTTGGGTTGCGCAAGGGATCGTGCGCGATGTCTCTTGGGGCTTGCTGGTAATCGGAGCAGTTCGATGCCTGGTATGATAGAATTGTTTGAAAGATACCAATGAACGCCACCCCAAACAGGAAAGCCAATACGATGGGTGCAGGTGGCGATTTCATGTTGTCTCGACTGCTATCAAATGTTCTCGTTCAGGTAGACACTGTATCGGAATAGTATCTAGACGGCATGCACTTTTCTGACTTTTTCGAGCAGTCTTGACGCAATCAGATCCATGGATCGTCATGGAGAATGTCACCCATCGAGCCCTTTCCTCACCTGTCCACCTCGGCTAAACCCCGCGCCATGAACCGGACCGGACTTTTCATCGCGCTGGGACTCTTCCTCGTCGTCGGCCTTTTGTTCGGGCTCTATCCGGAGCTCGACCTCAAGCTGTCCGCGGCGTTCTACGATGCCACGCACCGGACCTTCCCGCTCAGGCTCAACGGCGCCGCCGCCTTTGCGCGCGATGCGGCGATGTGGATTGCCTGGGCCTTCGTGCTGCCGTCCTTCGCGGCGCTGATCTGGAAGGCGATCCGGCCCGACCGGCCGCTGCTGGTGAAGGGGCGGACCATCGTCTTCCTGCTGGTGACGCTGACGCTGTCGGCCGGCGTGCTGACCAACCTCACCTTCAAGACCTATTGGGGCCGGCCGCGCCCGGTCGTGGTGACGGAGTTCGCCGGTCCCGAAAAGTTCGTGCCGTGGTGGGATCCGCGCGGCACCTGCGGCCGCAACTGTTCCTTCTTCTCCGGCGAAGGCGCCACTGCGTTCTGGACCTACGCGCCGGCCGCGCTGGCACCGCCGCAATGGCGGCCGCTGGCGTATGTGGCGGCCACCGTGTTCGGCATCGTCACCTCGGGCCTGCGCATGGCCTTTGGCGGCCACTTCTTCACCGACGTCGCGATCGCCGGCCTCGTCGCCTTCCTCGTGGTGTGGTTCGCCTTCGCCCTGATCTTCCGCTGGCCGCGCACGCGCCTGTCCGACGAGCGGATCGACGCCGCGCTGACACGCCTGTTCTGGCCGGGCTATCGTGCCGCGCAGCGCTGGCGCGGTCGCGAGGCCGGTCCGGCGCCATCGGCGTAAGCGATTAATCGCGTGCCGAGACCTGCGAAATTTGATATCGGCCCACCCCAAGCATCCCGGAAATTCAGCACTTTCGACCGATTGGACGTTTCATGACCACGATCCTGAAGAGCCTGCCCAAGGGCGAAAAAGTCGGCATCGCCTTCTCTGGCGGCCTCGATACCAGCGCGGCGCTGCTGTGGATGAAGCAGAAGGGCGCGCGCGTCTTCGCCTACACCGCCAATCTCGGCCAGCCCGACGAGGCCGACTATGACGAGATCCCACGCAAGGCGCTCGAGTTCGGCGCGGCCGGCGCCCGGCTGGTCGATTGCCGCCTGCAGCTCGTCCACGAAGGCATCGCCGCCATCCAGTCCGGCGCCTTCCACGTCTCGACCGGCGGGCTCACCTATTTCAACACCACGCCGCTCGGCCGCGCGGTGACCGGCACCATGCTGGTCGCGGCGATGAAGGAGGACGGTGTCAACATCTGGGGCGACGGCTCGACCTACAAGGGCAACGACATCGAGCGCTTCTATCGCTACGGCCTGCTGACCAATCCTGCGCTGCGCATCTACAAGCCCTGGCTCGACCAGCAGTTCATCGACGAACTCGGCGGCCGCGCCGAGATGTCGGCCTTCATGACCGCCAATGGCTTCGCCTACAAGATGAGCGCGGAGAAGGCCTATTCCACCGACAGCAATCTGCTCGGCGCCACCCATGAGGCCAAGGACCTCGAACATCTCGACAGCGGCATCAAGATCGTCAACCCGATCATGGGCGTGCCGTTCTGGCGCGACGATTGCGCCGTCAAGCCCGAGAAGGTCGTGGTGCGTTTCGAGGAGGGCCAGCCCACCGCGCTGGACGGCAAGACCTTTGCCGATCCCGTCGCATTGTTCCTCGAGGCGAATGCCATCGGCGGCCGCCACGGCCTCGGCATGAGCGACCAGATCGAGAACCGCATCATCGAGGCCAAGAGCCGCGGCATCTACGAGGCGCCGGGCATGGCGCTGCTGCACATCGCCTATGAGCGTCTCGTCACGGGCATCCACAACGAGGACACCATCGAGCAATACCGCATCAGCGGCATGAAGCTCGGCCGGCTGCTCTATCAGGGTCGCTGGTTCGACTCGCAGGCCTTGATGCTGCGCGAAACAGCGCAGCGATGGGTGGCGCGCGCCGTCACTGGCGAGGTGACGCTGGAGCTGCGCCGCGGCAACGACTACTCGCTGCTCAACACCGAGAGCCCGAACCTGACCTATGCGCCGGAGCGGCTCAGCATGGAGAAGGTGGAGGACGCCGCCTTCACGCCCGCCGATCGCATCGGCCAGCTCACCATGCGCAATCTCGACATTTCAGACACCCGCGCCAAGCTGAAGCTCTACACGGAGACCGGCCTGCTGTCGGCCGGCGAGGGCGCCTACATCCCGCGGCTCGGCAACGACAAGAGCTGAACGGAGGCGCGATCGGGTGGGTTCGCCGTTGCGACGGCGGATCCTGCTTGCGGCCCGAATTGCCGGTTCGCGCAGGGAACATCGACGGCATCGAACGGTTCATCCTGAGCGCGCACTCAAACGCGAGGTTGCCATGCCGAAATTCGTGACGATCGGATACGGCGATCAGGACGGCTACGACCGCACCGCATCGGATGTTCGCGACGCCGCGCACGAAAGCGACGCGAAGTTGCAGGCGGCGGGCGCGTTGATAGGTGTCGCCGGCTCTCCGGTGCAGGTGCGCAATCCCGACGCCGGCGGAATCGAGACGACCGATGGCTCCTTCATGAAATCGGCGCTGCCGCTAGCGGGATTTGCCATCATCGAAGCCGCGGATTTGGCGGAAGCGATCCGGCTGGTGGCGAAATCGCCATGCGCCGTAGCGTACGGGGTCGTCGAGGTCTGGCCGCTGGAGCGCGTGGGGCAAGCTGCAAGTTAGCGATCGTTCTCGGCGCGAGACACGTCATAGCCGATCGCTAGGACGCATCCGTGCGCAATATTTTGTCCATCGCCTTGCCACGGGCGAGTTCGTCGATCAGCTTGTCCAGGTAGCGGATCTCCTGCATGAGGGGTTCCTTGATCTCCTCGACGCGGACACCGCAGATCACGCCCGTGATCAGCGCGCGGGCAGGATTGAGCCGAGGCGCTTTTGCAAAAAACGTTTCGAAATCCGCTTGTTTTTTCAGCGTGGTCTGCAGCTCCTTCGGACCGTAGCCGGTAAGCCAGCGGATGATCTGATCGACCTCGGCCTTGCTGCGCCCCTTTTTCTCGGCCTTCGCGACGTAAAGCGGATAGACGCTTGCGAAACTCGTCGAATAGATCCGGTGTCCTGCCATGGCGCGAATTCCTTATGAGGTCTGCCGGTGCAGGCGGTCATTCTGATCCATCTGAATCACCGTGATACGCTAACACTCCATGAAAAATGGCCGGGATCGCTCCCGGCCATTCTTATTTCTGCCGTTCGGCCTATCGCCCTCCGGGTCCGACGCCGGGCGGGGGCGGCGGCAACGCGGCCTGTCCGCCGTTGAGCAGCGGCGTAATGCGGCGGACGGTCACGCGCCGGTTGATCAGGCTCGGCCCGTCGACCTGCTCCTTCGGGTACTGCTCGCCATAGCCCTGCGAGGTCAGGTTTTCCGCAGGCACGCCGAACTGCTGCGTCAGCAATGTGGCGGCAGCCTCGGCGCGACGGTCGGACAGGGAGAGATTGTCGACGTCGGAGCCCACCTTGTCGGTGTGGCCTTCGATCAGGAACACCTCGCGCGGGTTGGCCTGGATGGCGCGATTGAGGCCATCGGCGATGGTCTGCAGCTTCGCCGCTTGGTCCGGTGGAATCTCCCACGAACCGGTGGCGAAGACGATGGTGTTGACGTCGATGCTCGGCATCCGCATGCGGACGTTCGGGCTGAAACGGATCTCGTCGAGCGAGTAGCGACGGTCGATCCGCTCCACCGGCGGCGCCACCATGGTCTCGTAGATCACTTCCGGCGGCGCTTCCTCCGCACTGACGATGTAGCGATCGTAGGGGATGCGGACGACCGGCGGCGGAATGTCGACATAGAAGCCGCCGATCGCGCGCGGGTCGCGATAGCTGTTGTCGATGATGATGATCTCGCGGCCGAAAGTGTCACGCCGGATCCGGCGCAGCAGCCGTCCGTCCGGACCGATCACCGTGACGATCTGGGTGCCGTCGGGACGGAACACGACGGTGCGGGTCTCGCCGCCGATCGTCTCGGTGCGGATGTCACGCGCGCCGTAACGGAAGCGGTAGAGATCGTTGCCGCGGACATATTGCTGTCCGCTCGGGTCGGTGACGATGATGCGGTCCGGCTCGTAATAGACGGTGCGACCACCTTCGACGACTTGCCGTCGCTCGTTGTGGATGTTGGCGATGGTCGCGCCGATCGCGACACCGGCAACCACGCCGGCGCCGATCGCCAGCGGCGTCAGGTTTTCCTGTCGCGGCCGGGGCGGCGGTGGCAATGGCGCAGTGACCGCCGGCGCGGCGCGGAAGGCCGGCGCGATGGTCGGTGGCGCATTTTGCAGACGATCGGGCGGCGGCGTGGCGGCCGCCGAGCCGGGCACGACACTCGGCGCGGCCACGCCAGCCGGCGGAGTGCCACCGGGCGGCAGTGCGGGACGGCCGATCGGGCCGGGCGCAGGGGTCGTACCCGCAGCCGGCGGCGTTCCACCGGGGGGCGGCGGAGGCGTCGTCGTACCGGCGGCCGGAGGAGGTACCGAGCCGGGTGCTCCGGGCGGCGGACCGCTTCGCGGCGCGACCCCCGGAGGAGGAGTGCCGGCCGGCTGTGTGCCTCCCGGCGGCGTACCGGCGGGCGGGGGCGGGGTCGTCCCACCGCTGACGGGCGGAGGTCCAACACGTGGCGCCAGGGTGCCGGCAGGCGGAGTGCCCGCGGGCGGCGTGGTCGTCGTTGCGCCGGCAGGTGGCGGCGGAGTCGGCGTCGTCGTCGGAACCGGCGTCGTGACGGGCGGCGGCCCCTTCATGCCAGCAGGCGGCGGGCCTCCGGGCGGGCCTTTCTGCAGGACAGGCGGCGGGGTGTGCGCCGGTGGCGCAGCCGTCGGAGGTGGGGGCGTATGGGGCGTTGCAGCCGGCGGCGGCGCCGTCACCTTCGGAGGTGCCGGCGGAGGCGGGGGTGGCGGCGGCGGAGCAGCCTTCGGCGGCGCCGGGGGCGGCGGCGGCGGGGTTGCCGGCTTGGGCGGCGCGGGCGGCGGCGGAGCCTCGCGACGTATCTGCGGCGGCGGAGGTGGTGGAGGCGGCGGTGCCTGACGGACCTGTGGCGGCGGTGGCGGCGGCGGAGCAGCCGGCCGCGGCGGGGCAGCGGCAGGTGGCGGTGGCGGCGGAGCCGGGCGCGGCGGCGGAGCGGCAGCCGGTGGCGGAGGTGGCGGTGCGGGACGGGCCGGCGGCGCGGCCGCAGGCGGCGGTCCCTTCGCGGGCGGCGCCTTGCTGCGGTCGTCCTGCGGCGCAGCCTGGGCCAGAATGATCGAAGCGCTTTGTGCCTGCGATGGCACGCTTGCGAATTGCATCGCCGTAAGGGCGGTCGTGGCAAGCAGCACGAGGCGGAAATGTGTCATGACGGTCTGGTTCCCCGGAAGGTTCTTGGGTGCCGAGAGTTCGGCATCTTCGATCAACAGTCAGCGGTTAGGCCGGATTGTGGCGGCTGCGAATCGCCGGAAGCTATTTATTTTAGCAGCGCAACGACTTAGGGGCTCCCCCGTTCATGGGCGGTTCAGGCGGTAGATTAGAACCGCCGGCCCCTTCCG
>WBZP01002545.1_pt1 | contig 20819 bp, 18 predicted proteins | sample 5204301 | NCBI WGS metagenome assembly WBZP01 (sample SAMN12412401, study PRJNA552823) | activated sludge metagenome | isolation source: activated sludge from nitrification reactor of wastewater treatment plant... | place: USA: Pennsylvania | collected 2017
ACACGGACAGCTTTACATACTCGCCGGGAGACAAGTCCATCACGTGATACCGTGGGGCTTGGTCAAGGTGCATCAACTGTAACTCGAGCGTCAGCCTACCTCCATTCGGCATGGCATCCCTCGCGTTCACGACAAGATTCATCACGATCTGCTCAACTAACGCGGGATCCATCTTGATACGAAGATCATCCTGACTCAAATTCACGGTTAATTGGATATCCTCACCGATCACTCGACGAAGCATGGATTCAAAATCATCAAGGAGGGTATTGAGGCTAATGACTCTTGCCTCTGAGGGTCGTTTCCGACTGAACATGAGCAATTGGCGAATGAGGACCCTCGCCCGCTCACCGGCGTTGTGCATCTCTTGTATTTGAGCTCTCAATGGATGAGCTACATCGATTTCGTTGAGCACCACCTGGCTATGCCCAAGAATCACAGTCAGTAAGTTGTTAAAATCGTGGGCCAGTCCTCCAGCGAGTCGACCGACGGCTTCCAACTTTTGGATGTGGCGCAATTGCAATTGATGCTCACGCAGGGATTCCTCCGCTTCTCTTCGTGCTTCTCGCTCTTGTTGCTCTTTCACGATCCGCCGCACGGCAGGAATCAAACGGCCCAATGCATCCTTGGAGATGATATCGGTGACCCCACGATTCAATAGTTCAGTGATCAGGGATTCGTTGATGGATGTCGACACAAAGATGAACGGGACGTGAGAAGCCACTTTTTGTGCCACGGTAAAGGCCGTGTCTCCACCACATCCAGGTGTGTGGAATTCCGCCAGAATAAGATCCGTCCGATCATCAGTAATACCTGTCGTAAATGACTGTTGAGTCTCCACACGGTGGATCACACAGGCAATCCCACCATTCGCCAATATGGTGCCGATACGTTCACCGTCCTCGCCGCTTGGTTCAAGATGGACTATTCGTAGCGGAGTCTTCATGGAAGGATTACTGATGGGACCAGGCTCGCTCCGGAGGTGGTTCGTTGATCACCCCCCAAAATACCCCTAACTCCTTGACCGCCGATAAGAACTGCTGAAACTCCACAGGTTTCACGACATACGCGTTGGCGCCAAGGGTATAACTCTCGGCCAAGTCCCTCTCCTCGCGAGATGACGTCAACATGACGACGGGAATGGCTCGCAAATTGGTATCTGCCTTGATGGTGCGCAAGACCTCCAGCCCATTGACCTTCGGCATCTTCAGGTCAAGAAACACCACTGCGGGATTCCCTTTCAACCGCGCCTTGAAGTGTCCCCGACAGTACAAATAGTCCAAGACTTCGGCGCCGTCATGACACACAACAACTTTATCGGAGATATGCTCTTCCTCCATGGCAGCCAGCGCAAGTTCCGCATCACGAGGATTATCTTCAGCGAGCACAATCGGCTTGGTGAGTGTCATCCTTGGATCCCCCTTTGGGCAGCGCAACATAGAAGGTGGCTCCCTTATCCGGGACACCGTCGGCCCATGTCCGACCTCCATGACGATGAACGATCCGACGAACATTGGCAAGTCCGATCCCTGTTCCTTCGAACTCGTCAGCCCGGTGTAGTCTCTGAAACACCCCGAACAACTTCGGAGCGTACTGCATATCGAATCCCACACCGTTGTCACGCACATACATCACGATCTCGTCGGAGCTGGAAGGTTCGACTCCAATCTCAATGGAGGCTACGGGCTTTGTGCTCGTAAACTTCAGGGCATTGGTGAGTAAATTCGTGAAGACCTGTCGAAGCATGGACGGATCGCCTTTCACCTCAGGTAGTGACGCGATTGTCCATGATATCTTACGCCCGTGCAAGTCAAGGCGCAGATCGGACTGAATACCCTTGATCAACTGATCCATGTTCACCGTCGTCTGCAGCATGTCTTGACGGCCCATACGAGAGAACACCAGCAGATCATCGATCAGCTGTCCCATCTGCTTCGCAGCTTCTGAAATCGTCTGTAAATACCGGGCAGCTTTTTCATTCAGTGCCTGGTCCACGGACTTGCGCAAGAGGGCGGCGTAGCCGTCAATGTGTCGCAACGGCGCGCGAAGATCATGAGACACCGAATAACTAAATGCCTCCAACTCCTTATTGGCAGCCTCAAGAAGTTCTCCTCGGCGTTGTAGCTCATCAGCCACACGACGGCGTTCGATGATATCGTGGCGAATCAGGTAGTACACCGATGCGAGCAGCACCAGCTGTAAACCAGCACCGATAGCCAACAGCATGATCGTATCGCGTGTACTTGCAGCGGATGCAATGACCCGTCGATTCACTGCTTGTCGTTCATACACATCCATCTCGCTAATAATCTGACGGATCCCGTCGAGTTCGCGTCTCCCTGCGCCCTCCAATGCCATTTTCCTGACGGATTGGACGCCGCGTTCCTGGACTTGAGTGATCACCTTTGACTCGACACTCACCTGACGCTCCATCAACCGAGTAAGCTCGCCGGCACGCCGCTGTTGTTCAGGCGAATCCTTGGTCAATTCATTGAGATAGGTCGAGAATGTGGGTTTCTGAGCAATCACACGCTTATAGGCCTCCAGATAGGCTTGCTCACCCGTCACCAGATACCGCCGATGCGTACCTTCAGCTTCACTCATCGCAGCGTCTATGCTGTCGAGCAGTTGGATCAACTCATGACTCCGACCATCGAGCCCACTGCTCCTCAGCAGACCGTTAGTATTGTGATACGAGATCGCACTAATGATGAGAATTCCGACAAATACAAGGCTGAACCCTGTCAGAACTCGTTGCTCGATCGTCAGCGCCTGAAACCACCGGATGATACGCTGAAAAGACGCAGTGATCCCTGAAGTCGAACCCTTGGGAAGTTTGCGCACGTCATCATGCAGAGGGGGAGCTTGGGCCTGATGGTTGGTGGCTGATTCCATAGACCTGGACGACCGGCCCCAGGCACACCGATCACGCTAGGATCACCCGAGGGAGAGACGAGAAGATTCGTTTCTCAAACTGAATTGTAGCAGAACTGTGTAGATGGGAAAGCAGAAACCTAACCGCCGATCAACAGACTCGGAGGCATGACTGTCGCAGCGGGAGTCACAAAATTCGAAAACATCAGTGTCGCCGCAACGACCCAATCCGTAAACGGCTGGGGATAGATTCCGATCGCCAGAGTCCCAGCGAGACCAACATAAATCACCGTCTTCATGGGACCTGAAATCGAAATGGGAGACGGATCAATTGGCTCATTGATGTACATTTGCTTCACCACAATGAGGTAATAGTACATCGAAATCACGATATTGATCAGCCCGACGGTGATTAACGTGTATAGGCCTTCTTTGATCGCCGCAATAAAGATATAGAGTTTCCCAATAAACCCGGCAAGCGGGGGGACTCCGGCAAGGGAGAGGAGGAACAGTAACATCGAAAAAGCGAGAAAAGGTGAACGGCGCCCTAGGCCACGATAATCTTCGATCTCATCCCTTCCAATGGCCTGACTCACGGCAATGACCACGGCAAACGCCCCGATGTTTGCGAAGAGATACGCCAGAAGGTAGAAGAGAATCGCGTCATTTCCCATCTTGGTTCCGGCCGCAAGACCGATAAGGACATTTCCGATCTGTGCGATACCAGAATAAGCCAGCAGCCGTTTGATATTTCGTTGTGCAATGGCCACGATATTGCCGTAGGTCATAGACACAATGGACACGGCAACGAGCAAGTAGATCCAAGTCGGCTTGAACGTCCCTAATGCTACGATGAAAATCCGGAGCAAAATGGCCAAAGCCGCACCCTTCGGAGCGATGGACAAGAAAGCCGTGACCGGCGTCGGAGCGCCATGGTACGTATCCGGAATCCAGGAATGGAAAGGGACCGCGCCGATCTTAAAGCCCAATGCCGCAAAGATAAGTAGAAACCCGATGATCAAGCCAGGTGTGGCCGGAGCGGAAGCCATGTCAGAGAACACGAGTTTCCCGGTTTCCCCGTACACCAAACTGATGCCATAGGCAAAGAGACCGGCAGCAAACACGCCAAGAATAAAAAACTTCAGGCCGGCCTCATTCGAGGCCAAGTCATCCCGTAGGTAGGACACCAAGATATAAAATCCGAGTGTTGAGAACTCCAAACTGACGAACACCGACAGCAGATCGTTGGCTGAAGCCATGAACATCATGCCAAGCGCGGACATGACGACCAGCGCATAATATTCACCACGGAACAGCGTAAACCGGTCGACGTACTCGATTGACGCCAGAATGACGAGGATCGTAGACCCTAAGATGAATATCTTGAAAAAGATCGCCATCCGGTCGAGCACAAACATGTTCCCGAACAGCGTCCCGGATACTTGATTCATGTCAAACCACGCCAAACAACCAAGCGTCGCGAGCAGCCCACCGACGCTCAGATAAGCCAGTCGTTCTTTGGGCAGTCGGGGTGAGACAAAGTCGACCGTGATGACCACACAGAGCCAGCACGTCAGGAAGATCTCCGGCAATAAGAGGAGCAAATCAGAGAAGGACAGATTCAGCGAAAAGCTCATTCTTGCCCTCCTCGAGGAGCCTCGGATACGTGGGTGATGGGCGTGGTTGAGACCATTGGAATAGCAGGAGGGTTCGTGATTGCGGCCGCATCCTTCACTCTTCTTAACACTCCATCGCTTTCAGCAACAGGAACCACGTGCGTAATCCGTGCAATCAACGGGTCCACACCGGACCGGACAACTTCGTACAGATGCATCGGGAAAATACCAAATCCGATACTGATGGTGATCATCATCAGAAGCGGCAATCGATCAATCGTGCCGACAGCGTCATGCGCATGGCTGTACTTTTGATTCATCGGCCCATAGAACAACCCTCGCATCATTTTAAAGAGGTACGCGAGCGTCAACACGATACCAAGCATGGCCACGATCACTTGAAGGGGGTACTTGTTCCAGCTCCCAACGACGATCATGATTTCCGCCACGAAATTGACGGTGCCAGGCATGCCAATCGACGCCATACATCCCACGATAAAACAGCCGGAAATGAACGGCATCTTATTGGAGAGCCCTCCTAGCGACGGAATGTCACGAGTATGCGTTTGGTCATAGACCCATCCGGCCATTGCGAACAGCATGCCGGTGGCCATCGCGTGCGCAAACATATAGATGATGGCTCCGCTCAGGCTGATGTAATTCAAGGCGGCCATCCCGAGGAACACATACCCCATGTGGCTTGAGCTCGAATACCCAATGACATACTTCGTATCTTTCGCATAAAACGCCACGAAGCCGCCGTAGATAATGCTGAACATGCACAACACCGCTGCGATCGGCATCAGCTCCCTGGTCGTCTCAGGCAAGATTTCAAAGGCTACCCGAATAATCGAAAAGTGTCCGAGTTTCATCAGCACACCGGCATGCAGCATGCTCGTTGCGGCAGGGGCCGCCGCATGGCCAACCGGTGACCAGGAATGCAACGGCCAGATGGGAGCAATCGATGCAAACCCAAAAAACACCAGCACCCAGATAATCTTGTCGAGCGTCGTCCCGAGCACCGGGATATTCATGAGGTTGGCTTGCTCTCGGAGTACCAAGATGTCGAAGGTGTTCAGTCCGGAAAACTTATAGATGAGCAGGATCCCCATGAGTGCAGCCACGGCAAAGGCGGAAAGGAACAGGACCAGCTTCATCGCGGCGTACTCTTTGCTGTTCGACCCGAAATTAAAAATAAATCCGACCGAATCTCTCTGTTTCAATCCTTCGGGGTCCGTCATCTCCAAATATTTCTTGGTATGGCTACCCCACATACCCAAGAGCAAATACATCGGGATGACGGACATTTCGTAGAAGAAGTACAGGAAAAATAGGTCGAGGGACATGAACACGCCGATGGTGGCGGCTGCCAAGATCAGCAACCAGATATAGAACTCCTTCGCCCGATCCTTGATGTGCCAGGATACGAATATCCCAGCGAACAAAAGAATAGAAGAAGCCAGCACCAGCGGGGTCCCAATCCCATCAACCCCCAGATACAACGCAATACCCAGTTCCTTCGACCAAGCAAACTTTTGGACAAACTGAAATCCCCCTCGGACCGGATCGTACCCATAGAATATATAGAGGGAAGCAACCAGTGAGACAAACGCGGCGCTCGCGGCAATCCCACGCACAAGCGAGGGTTGTCGATTGGACACAAATATCAACGCGAGCGCTCCTGCAAATGGAGCAAAGAGAATATAGAGGAGTGCGTACTCTCCCATTGGGAACCTGTTACCTTCTTTCTGTCATATCATTATCGAGTGCAACGGTCTTCTCGTGATGCAGGCGATCAACCAGAGCTTGAACTGATCCGTTCATGATCCTCAAGAATGGGGATGGATAGAGTCCAATCCACAGAATCATGATAGACAGAGACACCGCAATCACCATCTCACGCAGTTGCAAATCACCCATCGTGCTCCTGACGGAGCTGCCGAGTGGGCCCAGCATCGATCGTTCGTAATACCAGAGAAAGTAGGCCGCACCAAAAATCACCCCAAGTACGGCAATAGATCCAACCCACCATTTGGCCTCGAACGCACCTAACAGAATGAGAAACTCGCCAACAAACCCGTTGGTACCAGGCAGTCCAATCGAAGCCAGTCCAATAATCAAAAAGAAGGTCGCCAGCAGCGGCACCTGTTTTGCCATTCCTCCGAACGCCGCCAACTGGGTCGTCTGTTGACGGGAATACAGAAACCCCGCAATGAAGAAGAGGCCAGCAGTGCTGAACCCCAAATTGATCATCGTCAGCAGACTGCCTTGCAAACCCTGATAGTTCAACGCAAATAACCCCACCACGACAAAGCCGAGGTGGCTGACGCTGCTGTAGGCAAGTAGGCGTCGAAAATCAGCCTGCACCAACGCCATCCATGCGCCATAGAGAATCGCACAGAGCCCCAGCACCACCACGATCATCACAACCGTGTCACTCTTCGATGCATCCGGCAGCAGCGGAATGCTGAAACGGATGAAACCGAAGGTCCCGAGCTTGAGGCCAGCCAGGACAACCGCCATCCCGATGGGGCCCTCTAAGAGCGCATCAGGCAGCCAGGTGTGGAATGGAAATACCGGAGCCTTGAACGCAAATCCGAGGAACATCAACCAGAAGATAAGGATCTGTTGACTGATGGGAATCGGAACCGTGAGTAACTCAAGCAGATCAAACGAGTACACATGATCACTGTGATGGAGGGACGCCCATTGGTGGTAATTGATGTCCAGCAGCGCGATTCCTACAAGCATGAACACACTGCCCAAGAGCGTATAAATGACAAACTTCAGCGCAGCATAATGGCGTTCGGCTCCCCCACCCCACAGCTTGATCATAAAGTAGCTGGGAATCAGCATCAGCTCCCAGAATACGAAGAACAGGATCAAGTCCAACGACACAAAGACCCCCATGGTCGTCGTTTCGAGCGCCAGGAGGCACATCATGTAGAGTTTGACTTGATGTCGGATCGTGTCCCACGAATAGACCACGACGAGAACGGTCAGAAATGCCGTCAGGCCGACGAACAAGACACTGATCCCATCAACAGCCAGGTGATAACTGATCCCCAATGCGGGAATCCATTGCACCCGCTCGGCAAACTGCATGGCGGCCGACTCGGGGATAAATCGGAGGAGGACAAAAACCGACAGAGCAAGCTCCACCAACGCAATCGTGAGGGCTGAGCTTCGGACCGTGTCTTCATCGTCCATAAACCAGAGAACGATGGCTCCGACAACGGGCAGAAAGAGGATACAAGAGAGAATTGGAAAACCAGCAGTAAGCTCTTCGAGCATGATGATCGTCGGTTTCGGCTATGTCCTACATCTGAACGACAAGTTGAACAACCAGGGCCAGAAGAAAGAGCCCTGCTACAATAATCGCAGCGTAATGATGCACCATGCCGCTCTGCATTTTTCGCCCCTCTCGGGCAGCAAGGTGGTTCCCATATCCGATGACATTCAGTCCCGCATAGACGATGTACTTTTCGACCCATGTCGATCCAGACGCGCCCCAATCTGCGAGCTGACCCACCCCTCGCACCACACCATCAATGATCGTCCGATCAAACCAGTCAAGAATCATTCCCAGACGTTTGAGAGGCTCAACGAAGAGAAGATCGTAGAGTTCATCGATATAGTATTTATTCAACAGCAATCGATATAAACCGGAAAACTTCTCAGCCCATCCCTCCGCCGTCACGGGGCTCACGGCGTAGAGGAAGTGCGCAAGGCCCCACCCCATCAAGGCAATGGCAATCGCCACACCCATCAGGAGAATGGTCATTCCCCCACTGCCCTCATGCTCAGTCCCGGTTCCAACAACCGGAGACAAAAACCCGTGCAACCATCCCTGTTCGGGAGGGAATCCCAATACCAATCCACCGACTCCTGAAAGAAACGCAAGAATCATCAAGGGTGCAATCATCACCATCGGAGATTCATGCACGTGCTCCTCGGTATGATGATCCATCCTGGAGGATCCGTAGAAGGTCAAATACGTCAGCCGAAACATATAGAACGACGTCATCAGTGCACCGGCTGCCGCCAGGCTATAGAGCAGATAGTGATGCGTGTTGAATGCGTGGGCCATAATTTCGTCTTTGCTCCAGAACCCTGCCAGTGGAGGAAGGCCTGCAATGGCAATGGTACCGATCAGAAAGAGACGATGGGTCCACGGTATGCGTTTACTCAATCCACCCATTTTTTGAATATCCTGCTCCCCTGATAGGGCATGGATGACCGAGCCAGCGGACAAAAACAACAGCGCTTTGAAGAAGGCGTGGGTCATGACATGAAACACGGATGCTGTGTAGGCACCGATCCCGCAGCCGAGAAACATGTACCCAAGCTGGCTCACCGTTGAATAGGCCAAGACGCGCTTGATGTCGGTCTGCACCAGGCCGATCGTTGCCGCGAACAGAGCGGTCCCTCCACCCACGAATGCCACGACCGCCATGGCAAAGGGAGAAAGATCAAAAATGACATGATTCCGAACGATCATATAGACGCCGGCGGTGACCATCGTCGCGGCATGAATGAGCGCGCTGACTGGTGTCGGCCCCTCCATGGCATCAGGTAGCCAGGTATGGAGCGGCAGTTGAGCAGATTTGCCAACCGCACCGACCAGCAGGCACAACGCAATCGCCGTAGCCATCTCCGGAGACAGCTGTCCAACCTGAGCAAAGACTTTTGTATAGTCGAGCGTCTTGAAGTTCACAAACACGAGAAAGATAGCGAGGAGAAAGCCAGCATCCCCGATTCGATTCACCACGAAGGCTTTGGAGGCAGCCTTAGCGGCAGAGACCTTATCGTAATAGTACCCAATGAGGAGGTACGAACAGAGCCCTACCCCTTCCCAACCGATAAACAGGACGAGATAGTTGTTCCCCATGACGAGTAGCAGCATGGAGACCATGAAAAGATTCATGTAGGTGAAGAAGCGGGTAAACCCTTCTTCACCATGCATATACCCCACAGAATAGATGTGAATCAGAAAACCCACACCCGTCACGACCAGCAACCAGGCGCAGGTCAGTGAATCAACCAGGTACGCAAAGTTGATCGTCAAATCTCCGCCGAAAATCCATCGATACACGACGACTTCATGTACTGCGCCGGTCCGCAAGACATCTGCAAACACCACGAGCGTACACAAAAAAGACAGCCCGACAGACCCCCAGGCCAAACGATGCGCCAGCTCATGTGAATACCGATGGCCCAAGAGGCCGTTGGCAATGACGGCCATCAGCGGAAACAGGGGAATCAATTTGATCAGCAGATCGATTGTGTCAGACACACAGTCCTACGTTTTTCTCAGGATGCTCAGCTAAGCGAGAAGGCCGGTGAAACCAGCTCCTACTGCATCCGCTGGGGGTAATTTTGAGGGCATGGGGTACCGAAAACAGAACACGATGCCGCTCTTAACATCCTGCTACCACTTCAAAAGGTTCATCTCGTCCACATTCGTAGAAATCTTGCTTCGAAAAACCACGATGATGATGGCCAGTCCAATAGCCGCTTCCCCGGCGGCAATTGCGATGATAAACAATGCCACAAGCTGCCCAGCCATCGATTCTAGATAGTGCGAGAACGCGACCAAATTGATGTTCGCCGCATTCAACATCACCTCAACGGACATGAGCACGATGATAAAGTTCCGACGAATCAGGACACCCAGTAATCCCGTCATAAATAGAACGGCACTCACAGCAACATAAGCAGACAGCGGTATCATCGATGGTCTCGTTCAGCCTCCAAGGCCTTCGGCGTCTTTGCCAACACGATGGCGCCTATAATCGCCCCAAGCAGAAAGATCCCCACGATTTCAAACTGTAAGAGATAGTCACTGAACATCTTGATGCCGACCGCGTAGGTATCTCCCTCATGCAACACCGCTCCGGCAGGCTCATGTCCTTTGGCCCCGTCAAACGGCGACCGGAGGAGGAGAAAGAGTACATACAGAGCCCCTAACGATGACAACCCCGCAAAATACGGCGCCGACGTGTGAAAATATCGCTCGTCGGTTTTGAGATTCATCAACATCAGCACAAAGAGGTAGAGCACCAAGATAGCCCCAACATAGACAATGACTTGGACCGCCCATAGAAACTCAGCATTCAACAGGATGAACAGACCGGAGACGTGCATGAGTAAGGCAAGCAGGGATAATGCACAGTGAACTGGGTTGCGTAGGGTAACCGTGAGTACGCCAGCGGCAATGCTCACCAATGCAAAGTACGAGAAAAATGCCAAGATCATATTGTCCGCTCAACTCAGATGCTTTGGAGGTGTCTGCGTTGCCTTCGCAACTGATTGTGGGAAGTAGTATCGATACTCGCGGCTCTCCTCAAGATTCTTTTCTTGATTGTGCGCATACAAATACTTCTTCCCATCCTCGAGATGCCGCTCGCCGATATCGTACAGGCGCTTTTTATCGAACAGGAGACTCCGTTTATCATGAGTTGAGTATTCATACATCTTGGTCATGGCCAACGCATTAACCGGACAGGCCTCGACACAGTAGCCGCAGAAGACACATTTGGTAATATCAATATAGAATTCGCTGGCATACCGTTGAAGCGGCCGCGTGGTATCTTCGGCACTGATCACTTTGATGCAATGCGACGGGCAGGCGACTTCACACAAATCGCATCCGACACACCGTTCTCGTCCGTCATCGTACCGCAACAACCCAAGGGCCCCTCGATGCGCGTCAGGAATCGTGCGGTGCTCCCGTGGATATTGAAAGGTCATCGGTCGATGGAGCATGTGCCGAAACGTTACTTTCATCGCGTCCCAGATTTCATAGAACAGGGCCGCATGAAGAATCTTTTTCGTTAAGGCAGTGATGCTCATCGTAGGATCCTGGTCATGGTCACGAGCAAGCGGACATCTTCATCGCATCATACCGATTCAACGTTGACCCACATCTGCTTGAATGACGGGACACCGGTCGTGGGGTCAACGGTCACCGTCATCAAATCCTTTACTGGAGGCTCATTAAAATGCTCAGGGAAAAAGCAGGTGCCAGGTGCAACCGACTGATCCATCTGCACGGCGATCTGGAGAGAACCACGATCCGACGTCAGGCGCACCTTCGCCCCTTCTTGGAGACCGAGACTTTCCAGATCTTGCGCATTCATTCTTAGTCTTGCGGTATTCGGAGCAATGGTGATCAGGCCGGGCGCCTGAACCGATAGCTTGCCGGAATGCATCAGGAGCTGTCCCATCAATAGGGCAAACGGACGAGTTGGTGCATTGACTTCCTGGGTTGCCTGATACCGCTCCCCAACCGTAGTCGCATACCCCTTGGACAAGTATGTGTCGAGCGTTGGCGTTGCTTTGCGGGGTTGACCAAGATTGTAGTACCCGGGGAGCATTTTCATGATCTCGCTTTGGATATCATTTGCAGACTGATAGTCCCATTGGCATCCCATGGCGTTGGCCAGGGCGGTCATGATGTGCCAATCAGGCAAACTCTCTCCACGCGGATCCATGGCTTGGCGAACACGAAGGACCCGCCCTTCAAAATTTGTAAAGGTGCCGTCCTTTTCCGCATAGGTGCAGGCCGGCAGCACAAAATGCGCCAGCTTCGCCGTGTCAGTCAAGAACGGATCTTGGACAACCAATAGTTCAAGCCGCTCAAGCCCAGCCCGGACTTCCATGGAGGCAGGAAGGGTGGCCAAGGGATTTTCCCCGAGAATGTACAAGGCCTTGATCTGTCCAGTCCGACACCGCTTCAAGATTTCAACGAGATGCGCGCCAGAGCTCGCAGGAGGGAGCACCGTGTTCCAAGCTTTCTCAAAACGATCTCGCACCTCTGGATCCCCATACCGCCCCTGTCCTGGGAGGAACTCAGAAGCCGTACCCATATCGACAGCCCCTTGCTCATTGGGCTCTTCCGTCACCGTACTCACTCCACACCCCGGTTGTCCGATCTTTCCGGTAATCCAAGCAAGATCCATCAACTTGAGCACATTGTGATAGCCGTTCGCCCGTCGGACAATTCCTTCCGCGCACAGAATGATCGCCCGCGGTGATTCGGCAAACAGTCTGGCAATTTCCTTGAAGACTTCATTGGATAGTCCTGTCTGAGCCGTCAACTGTTCCATCGACAGACTTGCCACCGCCTTCTTGAGCGCCTCAAAGGCTTGCGGATGCTTTCCTACAGCCGCTTCATCTACCACATCCAGCTCGATCGTCGCTTTCAGCAGCCCATCGATCACTGCTCCTTCCGTCCCAGGCTTGATCAAGAATGGATGGGAGGCGAGCTTACTCATATTCGTAATGGCACTGTCGAACGTCACCACTTGGGCTCGATACACGCGTACCGCTTCTTTAATGCGCACCGCCGTGAGCGGATTCGTCTCAGTAATGTTGGAGCCGATCACGATAATCGCCTTCGCCTTCGTGAGATCCTCCCAATCGTTAGCGGTTCCCCCCAGGCCTATGGCCTGTTTGGAAGCTAATACAAAATTCATATGGCCGTAGCGCGCACTACTATCAAGCTGGTTGGTTCCAAATGCCGTGCGCATGAGCTTTTGAAAGAGATACAGCTCTTCATTGGTACACCGAGCCGTCACAAGGCCAGCGATGGCATCGGGACCGTACTTACTTTTGATTTCAGCCAATCGATCGACAAGCCCGTGCATGGCGTCCAGCCATGGCTTTTCAACCAAGCGCCCGCTTTCACGAACCAATGGGTGCAGGAGCCGACTCTGACTATCCAATGACTCAAAGCCAAACCGTCCCCGTACACACAGTCCACCGTGCCCTTTGGCCGTATCGGACCGATCACCCCACTTATTCTTCCAGGACAGCGGCGATGTAACCCGGACGACTTCTTCGTCTTTGGTTTCCAAGTACATCTGGCAACCATCACCGCAGTAATTGCAGGTGGTGGTCGTCTTTTTCATCTGCCATGGCTTATACAGATACTTGGAAAACTTGTTTGTGATCGCACCGACAGGGCAGACCGCCAAGCAATCCCCGCAGAACTCGCAATTGAGGGGAAGATCCCCTTTGGGGACGACCTGGTTGAATCCTCCCTTCTTCATGAATTGCAAGGCATCGATCATTAAGACATCCTTGCAGACATTGATGCATTCCGCACAAGCGATGCACCGATTCATATTGAAGTCGAGGACCGGGCTCCGCGTATCTTCGGGAATAAACTTTTGTTTGGCATTGGCGAGGTTGGTTACACCATGCTGGAAAGCCATATCTTGTAATTCGCAATGGCCGTCCGCATCGCACACCGGACAATCAAGGGGATGCACGGACAGGTGTTTCTCAACGGCCTTCTTACGAGCGAGGAAGAGATCTTCTCCTTCGGTACGAATCACCATTCCCGCAGCGGCCTTCGCCGTACAAGATCGAACAGGAGCTTTTTTCCCTTCCTGCATCACGAGGCACATCCCACAGGAGCCAAACGGGTCGAATGTGTAGTGGTAACACATCGCCGGGATGATCTTCCCCGTCATGGAGATGACATCGTAGAGCGACACCCCATCCTTTGCCGTGACGGTTTTTCCGTCAATGCTCAGTTCAATGCTTGTGGCTTCAACGTCGGGATTAGTCGCTGGCTTTAGTCCCATTATTCTTCTCCGTGAAAGGAAAACGTGAACCGTAAAATGACACCCTGATTTTACCGTTCACATCTCACGCTTCACAGTCAGCGGTCGCATTCACCCATCACGATATCGTAGGTCCCGAAAATCGTGCAGGCATCGGAAATCATATAACCCTTGGCCATATGATCGAACGCACCCATATGGATGAACGATGGAGCACGAATCTTCAATCGATACGGCTTACCCCCACCCGTACTGACGATATGGAAACCCAGTTCCCCTTTGTGGGCTTCTGTGCCGCAGTAGATTTCTCCAGGCGGAGCATCAAACCCTTGCGAAAACAACTTGAATTGCTGAATCATGGCTTCCAAGTTCGTGAACACCCGTTCCTTCGGGGGCAGCGTGACGCTCGGGGCATCCGCCATGATGGGACCTTCCTGCATCTGCTCCAGGCATTGCCGGATGATCTTGACGCTCTCATACAGTTCCATCACCCGAATCCAATACCGATCATAGGTATCGCCGTTTTTTCCCACCGGGACGCTAAACTCACACTTCGGATATGCGCTATAGGGTTCATACTTGCGCAGGTCATAGTCCACCCCGGATCCACGCAAAACAGGCCCGCTCAGCCCAAAACTAACGGCGTCTTCCGCAGAAATGACGGCGACCCCTTTGGTGCGTCCCAACCAGATACGATTTTTCTCAAGAAACACCTGGTATTCATCGATCTTCGGGGGAAAATAGTCCAGAAACTGTTTCAGTTTGTCGATTAACGCAGGAGTCAAGTCCCGCTCCACCCCGCCGATCCGATACCAACTGGTCGTAAGACGAGCTCCACACAGTTCATCAAACCAGTCCAGCAAGATTTCACGATCCCGGAAGCAATAGAAGAAGACGGTCATGGCCCCAATATCGAGGGCCTGGGCACTCAGCCAAAACTGGTGACCGATGATGCGCTGAACTTCAGCAACAATCGTCCGCAAATATTCCGCCCGCTCCGGCACTTGTAAATTCAGGAGCTTTTCAACGGCGCGGCAATAGGCAAAATTGTTGTACATCGCACAGACATAGTCCAGTCGATCGGTATGGGGAATAAACTGATGGTAGGTCCCATCTTCCGCAAGCTTTTCAACGCCACGATGGAGATACCCCATGACCGGAGTAGACTTCACCAGCCGCTCTCCCTCCAACTCCAAGATCACCTTAAGAACTCCGTGCGTACTGGGATGTTGAGGCCCCATGTTGAGCAAAAGCTCTTCGGTCCGTAGGGTCGGAAGCGACTCACTCTCCGGGTGTTCCGGGTTGACTTTATAAACGGTGGTTCTTTGATCTTCGAATGCCATACTAGTCAAGCATCCTATCGAGGGACTTCATCCAAAAAGTCGAATGTGTCTCGCCAGCCTTTGCCACGCAACGGAAAGTCTTTTCGCAAGGGATATCCCTCGGTATAGTCATCCGGCATAAGAATACGGCGAAGATCGGGATGGTTCCGGAACCGGATCCCCATCATATCGTAGACTTCACGCTCCATGAAGTCCGCCCCCTTCCAGAGATCCGTCAAAGAATCCACTACACAATCCGACTCAGGCACTCGAGTCTTGAGTCGAATCCGCTGACGTTTTCGAATCGAGTAGAACTCCCAAACCACCTCAAATCGCTCTTCGTCATCAGGCCAATCCACAGAGCTCACGTGGACGATATAGTCGAAATCCATCCCTGGATCATCGTGCAGGAATTGGGCAACCTCGCGAAGTTTGTCACGGGTCACTGTCACAGACACATCGCCACGCCACTCACTAGCGTTGGTCACACCAACCGAGAACGTATGCTGAACCCGCAGTAAGAGAGGATGCATGACCGTCCGTCAGACCTTCAAATTTGCCTTCACCTGATCAGGTTGGGCTACAAACACCCGTTTTTGCATGATACGCTCTTGCAACTTGAGGATACCGTCCAAGAGAGCTTCTGGGGTTGGCGGACAACCGGGCACATAAATATCAACCGGAATAAAGCGGTCAACACCCTGTACGACAGAATAGCTATCGTAAATATTCCCAGATGTCGCACAAGAACCCATCGCAATCACATACTTAGGCTCTGGCATTTGATCGTAGATTTTTCGGATGACCGGCGCCATCCGACGACAGACAGTTCCTGCCACGATCATCAGATCCGATTGCCGTGGCGACCCTCGGAATACTCCAGCCCCAAAGCGATCCATATCGTACCGTGAAGAAACCGCAGCCATCATTTCTATGGCACAGCAGGCGAGCCCGAAGGTCATCGGCCATAGTGAGCCTTTTCTGGCCCAGTTTACGGCCTTTTCAAGAGATCCCGTAATGACGTCCGGAACCCCATCCTTCTCATGGCGTCCCAGTTGGATCAATCCCATAGAATCCTCAATCCCACTCCAGAGCGCCTTTGCGCCAGGCATACACGTAGGCGACGACAAACAACCCAATAAAGATCAACATCTCGACCAATCCGACGATCCCGATTTTGGTGAATACGACGGCCCATGGATAGAGAAAGATGACCTCGATGTCGAAAATGACGAACAACATCGCAAAAATGTAATACCTGACGGGGAACGGCATACGGGCATCCGAAAAAGGTTCGGCTCCACATTCATAGGTCGATAGTTTTTCAGGCTCGGGATATCTCGGTTGCACAAAGTAGCTGACCAGTAACGTCAGTATTCCCAATGTTAAACCCGTAAAAATAAAGAGAAAAATTGGGAAGTACTTCGTCAGATATACAAGAAGAGCCTCTGATCCGCTCATACGATTTTCTCTTACAAGGCATTGACCTGAAAGACCATTCCAGGCGCAAAGGGTGGAATATTAGTGCGCTATTATTTGGGATAGCAAGAGAACAAAGGACCTAAGTCACGGTCACCCGAAAGCCCTACAGCTCTTAGTGAGGAAGAGAATGCAGAAAACTGAAGGACTATTGAGAGGTTATAGACTTACGAGCACGACATCCTTGGACAAATTTGGTCATTTACTGCTGCTCTTGGTTTATGCGCTGCTCAGGATGAGTAGGACTTGCTTGGTCCCATTCTGGCGTCAGCGGAGAAAACGCCTTGGCTGCTCGTCGCCGATGAATCTGGGTTTCGATTCTGACCTTCCTAGGAAACTCCTCAGAGACAAGAAGATGCCTGGCGGCCGCCTTCTCAGATTCCATATCACTTCTCAGTAAACGCCTCGAGGAGTCGTACGGACCAGTCATGCCAATCACGTTACCATCTGGAGAAATGTCGGTCAAACCCCTCACAAATTCAGTTCAAATTCTTGACAAGACAGGGTTGTTTGCTATGGTCCTTTAAGCGACCTTTGCCCTAATTAAGGACTCCATACTATGAAAATCATGATCTCCCTCCTCTTGCTTCTGTGTTCGGAAATGAGCCTCTCCCGTGATCAAGCCCTCGCCCAAGTCTCGAATCTCGACTCCGTTCGAATACTAGACGGAGGACTCGCCTTTGCCAGTGGAATGATCGAGAAATCTTCGGCAATGGACGGAACCGTGAACTTAATCACCGGTGACAATCAATCGTCGGGGAATCGAATGCTCTTAGGAAAAGGAGACTCCCTCTATCTCAAACTGGATAACCCTGCTGATGTGGCAACCGGAGATCTCTTTACCGTGTACCGACGGGTGCGAAAAGTATTTCATCCGGTCACTCAAGAATACCTTGGGTTTGTGGTGAATCGTTCAGCCGTGGTGAGGGTGACCGCTGCCGATCATGCCCTCACAACAGTGGAAATTGTGGTGAATTATGGACCTGTTGCCCCAGGGGATCCTGTCGCCCGATTTAAGGAACCCGCACAGGAGCCTACTACGAGGTCCGAAACGAACATATCCGACCTTGAAGGAATGATTATTGAGCTTCAAGCCGACCGGACGATGACTTTAGTTTCACAATCCAATGTGGTGTACATCGATCGCGGAAGGGAGGATGGACTGCAAAAGGGAGATCTGCTTGAGATGCACCGATATAGCCCTGTGCTGCCGCCCAGAAGAATCGGACAGCTGAAAGTACTCTCGACGGAAGCACACACAGCCGTCGCCAAAATCCTGAGGGCAAATACCCGTGTCATCAAGGGAGATCGGTTCAAGTTCATCGGATCTCCTGAGCCCTCTGCCCATCCTGTCGTCGCACTCACGCATGCATCTGCGGAGCAGAGTAATCCATCGCCTGTTAGACCAACTATCGATCTGGTCACCAGCAAGCTGACAGTACATGATGCCTCCGGACAAAGTCGTCTCAATCTGGGCGAACTAGCCAAGTTCTTGCGCTATGAATCAGGAGATGCCGCGATCAAGCCTGAGAATTATGCCGTGCTCGATCAGTTCATTGAATATTTGCGAACCAGCGGCGATACCCGATTGATTCGAATTGAAGGTCATACCGATAACGTCGAAATCGGTCCCTCCCTCAAGGCTCGTTATCCGAGCAATTGGGAACTGTCCAAGGTCCGTGCAAACGGTGTTCTTCGCTATCTTGTCGAGAAAGGCGGTATTGACTCAGCCAGGGTCACAGCCGTGGCACTTGGGGACAGCAAGCCAACCGCGTCGAATGAGATGGAAGAGGACCGCAAAAAGAATCGTCGTGTGGAGGTCGTGCTATATCTCGCCGAAGCCGACGCTTCGGAGGAGCCGACTCACACGCACACGTTGAGCACCAATGCTCCCAATTTGAATGCGCGTGGAAATCTCGATCAACAGAACCCCTCTACGCCTGCTTCGGATGCTGGGAACCCTGTTACCCCAGGAACTGTATCTGTGGACGATTCGTCGCGGACTTCCCAGACTGGATCTGGCAGTCTTGCCGGTACTCCCGATACCGGCAGTCCCTCCACGCCGATGGAGCCGAATAGACCAGACACGTCTCAGCAACAACCAGCAGCAGGTGGGACTCCGACAGAATAGTCTCCCCTCGCGAAGGGTGGATTCCTCTCACTTTCTTACCACGGTATCTCTCCGAATATTCCGTCCTAACTCTAGACGGACGACAGACTCGGTGTCCTTCATGATTCCATACTGTTAGAGCAGTTCTCGTTTAGTTAGAATCGGCAGGGATTCCTGAAGACCAAGGAATGAGCGAGAATCGGCGTGGAGGTGGACCATGCCGAGAGCGTATTCTGAAGATTTGCGCCGCCGAGTGGTGGCGGATCCGGACCAGGGGCTGAGCATGCGAGCCGTGGCCGAACAGTATTCCGTCAGCCCCTCGTTCGTGTCGAAGGTGACGCGTGTGTGGAGACGTGAGGGATCCGTGGCGAGTCGCCAGGTCGGTGGCTACAAACGCCATGCACTAGCGGAGCATGCCGATGCGATCAGGCGCCAGCTGGCCGAGCAGAACGGCATGACGCTGTTAGAGTTGCGCGATTGGGCGCAGACGGCTCTGGACGTGCGCGTTCACATCTCATCGGTTGACCGCTTTGTGCGGTCGCTTGGATACCGCTATAAAACAAACGCGGCGGGCCTCCGAACAAGACCGCGCTGACGTGGCCATGGCACGAGCGGCCTGGCAGGACTGGCAACCGACCTGCGACTCCGCGCGTCTGGTCTTTCTGGATGAAACGAGCGCAGCGACGGATATGACCAGGCTTCATGGTCGCTCTCCGGTCGGAGCACGATGCCATGCCCATGTTCCTGGCGGCCATTGGAAGACGACGACATTCGTGGGCGCCCTGCGCCAAAACGGTCTGACCGCGCCCTTCGTGCTGGACGGTCCCATGGACGGCGACGCCTTTTTGGTGTACGTGCGAGAGATACTGACGCCAACATTGGCGGACGGCGACATCGTCGTGATGGACAATCTCCCAAGTCACAAGATCGATGGCGTCAGAGAACTGGTTGAAGCGACCGGTGCAACGCTGCACTATCTTCCACCCTATTCGCCCGACCTCAATCCCATCGAGCAGGCCTTCTCGAAACTCAAGGCACTCCTTCGAAAGACCGCAGCACGCTCCATCGAGGCCCTGTGGAACGCCATCGGCCGCATCGTTAACACCTTCCCTGCCGAGGAATGCAAAAACTACTTCGCTCACTCAGGATATGTCGTCAACTAAACGCGAAATGCTCTAGAATGCAGTATGCCTCTCCAGAGCACTTCGGCCTCACAGCCGCAAACAGCGGCTCGGTTTGCGGATGTCCTCGTTCCACGGCACATCACGAAGGCGTTCACCTATCTTATTCCACTCTCTATCACTCAACGTATTCAAATCGGCAGTCTCGTCAAGGTGCCATTCGGCCGATCCGTCCTAGAGGGAGTCGTGATTTCCATCAGTTCCCATCTCGCATCCGAGATGACGTCTGCCTCCCTAAAAACGATTCTTTCGCTGGTTGAAGATCGGCACAATACGACGATCTCTCCCACCCTGTTCGAACTCTCTCACAAAGTTGCACAATACTATGTGGCCCCCTGGGGCCAATGCCTTCGATTACTCAGCCCTCCATCACTCATCTCACCCACACGCTATATCGCCACTCAGCTAGGCCGCACAGCACTGGAAACAGGTACCTGCCCAGAATCCCTTCGACCAACGCTACAACGAATCGCTCACCGAGCCTCTGGGATCTTGTCATCCACACTCCAACCAACCCAACATGGCCATGCCTTGCGAGCGGTCGATTCCCTCATTGAGCGCTCGTGGATCAATCGTGTACTGTCGAACACAGAGCATATCCAGACTCGCAAGCGACAGCGGATCCCCCTCACTGAGCCAGAGCAACAACAAACCCTGCCTCA
>WBZP01002546.1_pt1 | contig 20816 bp, 16 predicted proteins | sample 5204301 | NCBI WGS metagenome assembly WBZP01 (sample SAMN12412401, study PRJNA552823) | activated sludge metagenome | isolation source: activated sludge from nitrification reactor of wastewater treatment plant... | place: USA: Pennsylvania | collected 2017
AAGGGCATGCCGCCGCTGCCAGAGATCATGCGGCTGGCGCGGCAGATTGCCTCGGCACTGTGTGCGGCCCACGAAAAGAACGTCTATCACCGCGACTTGAAGCCCGACAACATCATGCTGGTACCTGATCATGACTCGGAGATTCCGGGTCGTGAGCGGGTCAAGCTGCTCGACTTCGGCATCGCCAAGGTCGCACAGGCCGACGAAGGCCCAGGACAAGCACAGCCGAAGACGTCGACGGATGTGGTCATGGGCACGCCGCGCTATATGGCCCCCGAGCAGTGCAAAGGCGGGGTTCAGATCGACGAAAAGGCCGACGTCTATTCACTCGGCGTGATGCTGTACGAGATGATCGCGGGACGGCCACCGTTCGTTGGTGGATCGGGTGAAGTGCTGGCAATGCACATCTACGAGCCGCCGCAGCCGCTCAAAGAGCTAGCGCCGCACGTTCCCGAGGAGATCGCCAGCCTGGTTCACCTGCTTCTAGCGAAGAAACGCGAAGAGCGGCCGAACATGAAACAGGTGATGACGCGGCTGGAAGAGCTCGGCCAGCGTCACCCGACGTCAATGCTCCCGGCGATTTCGATGGCAGCGCTGATGCCTCCGTCGATGACGCCACCGGGTACCAACCCGAACCAGACGCCAACGGCCGGAACCTCGGCATCTTCGACGCTGGGACTGTCGGCGGGACAATCGACTCCAAACGGACGATCGCCCAAGATGCTCCTGCTCGGACTGCTCGGGGGGGGCACAGCGCTCCTCGGCGTGCTCGCGTTTTTGCTGGTTCGTCCGCAGCCGCAACAGCCCGTGGTAGTCCAGCCGGTAAAGCCGAGCATCGTCGACATGGCACCGCCGCCGCCGCCGCCACCGACCAAACCCAAGCAGATTCACTGGTCGCTGACCTCGACGCCGGCTGGAGCGCAGGTGATTCGTGTCTCCGACGGGCAAATCCTCGGTGGCACGCCGATGGAACTGGATCAAGCCGCCAGCGACGGAAACTGTGAGGTCAAGCTCAAGTTGCCGGGCTTTACGGAAAAGGTGCTCAAGCTCAGTCTATCCGAGAGCGAAACCCGCAAAGAGACGCTGGACAAAGCCCCCTCCGTTCGATTCGGCACCAAAAACCGACTCGGCGTGGGCACTGGGACGGGTGTAGGCAAAACCAATTCGACGCCAACCAAGGGCAATGATGAACAACCTCGCATCGTGGACTAGACGTCTTGCACTCGGTGCTTTGTTAGTTACCGGTGCCCCGCTCGCTGCACAGGCGCAAAGCGATGCTTCGGCTTTGTCGCAGAGCCCGGCCCCGAAGAAAAAAGATGACGGCTGCTTGCGCGACAACGTCTGCCGCACCGCCTATCAAAAGGCCTTGGCTCTGTACGACGAGGGTCGCTACGAGGAAGCGCTGACTGGTTTCCAAGGTGCCTACGCTCGCCGACAAATGCCGTGGCTGCTGCTCAATATCGGTCGTACGGTGCAGCGTCTCGGTCGTCCCAAAGAAGCGATCGGTTACTACGAACGCTACAAAAAGGCCGACCCAAACATCGACCCCGAGACGGAGCGCCGCGTCAACAAGTACATCGAGCAAGCCCAAGCGCTGCTTGAGCAGACGCCGACGCAGCCCGACTTGGTGCAGAATCCGACGACGGCCCCACCGCAGAATCCGACGGGAACGCCCAACGGAACCCTGCCCAATAACCCACCACAGCCGCTGAATCTAACGCCACCGCAGCCGCCCGCCGAGACGCAGCCCTTGGCGACGCCGATTTATAAGAAGTGGTGGTTTTGGACAGTCATCGGAGTGGTGGTGGTCGGTGGTGTCGTGGGGACCGCTGTTGGGGTCACCGCAGCCAAGAAAGAACCATTACCTGCGCCGCCGGAACCCTTTCAGGCCGGTGACACGGTCCTTAATCCGCAGTTTTGAGAGAGGCCCATGACAAAGCAGTCCGCCTTCCGACCTGTTTCTTCGCGTGGTTCCCGCAACTGGTTGAGGCTGACGCTGTCCGCGCTGCCGCTGTGCGTGGTGACCTGTGATGCCGGACAGCTCGAGCCGGACGCCAATGCCGTCGCGGTGAACGTGCTCGGGCTAACCGCTGATGCCACCAAGCTGGTCGTCACGACCACGCTCGACGGCAAAGCCTCGACCAACCAGACGCCCTACGAGATCACCAGCAAGCTGACCCGCTTCGGCCTCCGGCTCGCCAAAGAGCTGTCGGGCACGCTGGCCCTGAACATTGATTCGTACGACGTCGATCTGTGCAAGGTCGGCAGCGGCACCGTCACCACCCAGATCGGCAGCCCGTACCGCTTCGAGGTGACCGCGTCGATGAAGACCGTGACCCCGAAGCAGTGTCCGCCGCCGCCGCCGCCCAAAACCTGCGCGCCAAACCTGTTCTGCTGGTCGAATCCACTGCCGCAGGGCAACACGTTCCAGGGCCTGTGGTCGCTCTCGGCCAGTGATGTGTGGGCGGTTGGCGATGCAGGGACGATCCATCACTACGATGGCACCAAATGGACCGCCTCGACGAGCGGGACCACCGAGTCGTTGCTCGCCGTCTGGGCAGCATCGCCAACCGAGGTGGTTGCTGTCGGTACCAACGGCAAAGTCATCCGCTACGACGGAACCAAGTGGAACCCCGAGACCAGCGGCACCACCAAGCGACTGTCGGCGATTTGGGGCACCGGTACCGATTCCTGGGCCGTTGGTGAAGGCGGCACGATCCTCCGTCGCACCGCCGGCACCTGGAGCCCACAGGGATCTGGCGTCGCCAACAACCTAAATGGCGTCTGGGGCCGCTCCGCCAGTGAGGTTTACGCCGTGGGTGACGCGGGTGTCATCCGCAAATTCGACGGCACGAGCTGGTCGATGATGACCAGCTCAACGGCGATGAACCTAGCCAGCATCTGGGGCGATGCCACAACGGCAACTGCCGTCGGCGCAAACGGCACCATCTTGGGGCTCGCCGGTACGACTTGGTCGGCCCAGACCAGCGGCACCACCGAACAGCTCAGTGGCGTGTTTTCGCCTGCTGCAAGCCAGTACATCGCGGTCGGTACCAATGGAACCATCCTCCGTGGCACCGCCGGTGCTTGGTCGACGCAGCCCGCTGGCACGAACGTAGCGCTTTCCGTCGCACGCGGTACCAGTACATCCGATGTTTGGGTTGGCGGCGCGTCGGGGCAGCTCCTGCGCTATGACGGCAACAAATGGAGCTCGTCCCGCCAAGGCTTCGAGCCAGTCATTCGCGCCATCGCAGCACTCAAGGCGAGTGACATCTGGGCGGTCGGTGATGGCGGCCTGCTCGCCCACTACGACGGCACCAAGTGGACCACCGCCAACAGCGGCACCACCGCCAACCTCAACACGATCTGGGCCGTGTCACCCACCGAGGTCTACGCTGGTGGCGACAACCGCACCCTGCTGCGCTTCCTCGGCACGACCTGGGCTACTTACCCCGTCGCTCTCCCTTCGAACTTGATCCAGGATGTCCGAGGTCTGTGGGCCAGTGGTTCAGCCAACATCTGGGGCGTCGGCATCGCAGCCGTCGGAGCTTCGGCCCCACTTAACTTCTGGATGTACGACGGCTTTGGCTGGAAGGTCTTCGACATCAAGGATCCCGTCGTCGGCATGACCCGAGCCACGACGGTCAACAGCATCTGGGGCACGACCCAAGGTGCCACCACCATCACGTACTTCGTCGGCAAGGGCTACGCCGCCTTTGTGAACCTGACAGCCGGCATGATCCAGTACAACTTCCCCCTCGCCGGCACCGAGCTGCGAGCGGTCTACGGCACCTCGTCCACCGATGTCTGGGCCGTCGGAGATAACGGTCTGGTGCTCCACTACGACGGCGCAGCCTGGGGCGGCGTCGCGACGGGTCTCGGTACCGCGCAGCTCCTCGGAGCGTGGCGACAGGACTTGACCAGTCCGCTGTGGGTCGTCGGTGATCAGGGAACGCTGTGGCAGTACGATGGCACCAGTTGGGCCGCCAAAGAAACCGCGACCCGCAACCGACTCACCTCGGTCAGAGGACTCAGCCAGATGGATGTCTGGGTCGGCGGCGCGGGAGGCACCATGCTCCACACCCTGCCGCAGTAGCGCTCCATCCGTCCCTTCGCTGGGCGCTCCTTCTCGCTCTCGTTCTCTCTCCTTTTTGCTGACTCCGCAGTTCTCTCAAATCGCTGCTGCGCTTCCCTTCAAGGTAGCTGCCCTTGTGACGCTTCGGCTCCGCGACAGGGTCCACTTGGCTTGCATCTGGTAGGGATCTCTTGCCGCCATTGACCGGCGTTCGTTATATTGGACGGCGTACCAATGAAACGACCGCTCTATCCTTTGTTCCTCGATTTGCAGGATCGCCCAGTGCTGGTGGTTGGGGCTGGCACCGTCGGTACACATAAGATCCAAGCGCTACTTACTGCGGGCGCAGCGGTCACGGTGGTAGCCCCCAAGGTCACTGACCAGATCGCTGTTGCCGCAGAGCGTGGAGCGCTGCGCTGGCACAAACGACCCTTTGTCACGGCCGACCTAGATGGCGTCTACTTTGTGATCGCCGCGACCAACGACCACCGCGTCAATGCCGAGGTAGCAAAGGCCGCAGCCGCAGCCCGACTGTTCGTCAATGCCGTCGACGATCCCAGCAGCGCTTCCGCTTATGCCTCGGCCTGCATCGTGCGCGGCGGGGTCACGGTCGCCATTTCATCGGGAGGAAGAGCCCCAGCGGTATCACGACTCCTGCGAGAGTTACTGGAACAGGTTCTTCCCAGCGATGAAACGCTGGCCGACTGGATCGAGCGAGCGGCGTCCCTTCGTACGCAATGGCAGAACGAAAACATCCCCCTGCCCGAGCGCTATCGTGACCTGCTGCGTCGCCTGCTCCATCGCGAGCCTTTGGCCCAAACCGCCATTCCCTCTGGCGATACACAGGAGCCCGCCGCATGAATGGTCGTGTCTCTCTGATCGGGGCCGGCCCCGGTGATCCCGAGCTGCTCACGCTTCGCGCTGCCCGTCGGCTCGCTGAAGCAGATGTCGTGCTCTACGACGCGCTCGTTGACCAGCGGGTGCTGGAACTTGCATCCCGGGCTCGCTGCGTCGATGTCGGCAAGCGCTGCGGGAAAAGACAAGTGGCCCAAGCCGCCACCGAGCGATTGCTTGTGCGTCTGGCCCGGCGCGGCTGGAACGTAGTCAGACTAAAAGGCGGCGATCCATTTGTGTTCGGTCGCGGTGGTGAAGAAGCGCTGACTCTGTCGCGAGCGGGAATTGCGTGGGAGATCATCCCCGGACTCTCGAGTGCACTCGCAGCACCGGCGCTGTGCGGCATTCCCGTGACCCATCGCGGGCTGAGCGCAGCGCTGCTGGTGATGAGCGGACACGATCTGACAGTGGCCGAATCGATTCTGTCGCCTCTACCTCCGCTTGGCATGACCGTGGTGATCCTGATGGCTCGTCAGCACCGTCGAGAACTGGCCCAGATTCTGCTTCAACGAAAGTGGCCTCCGCAGACCCCGACCGCCGTGATTCAGTCCGTGAGTCTGCCCGATCAAAAGCAGTGGTACGGAACGCTGTCCGAGCTCACGCAGCCGAGTGATTCGCTCGATCTGGCAACCAGCGCCGCGTCCCTGCTGGTGATCGGTTCCACCGTCGCTCTCGCCGCAGAACTAGCCCCTCTGCTCACTGCGATTCCTATGCCTGCGATTCCTACTCCCGCACTGCGTGCTTCGCTGGGTTAGCCAGGCCCTACATCTTCGCAACTCCCGGTTCAGGAACCGGCTTCCGGTCCTTGGGATAGAGCATCACCAGAATGCAGCGCATCGGCTCGCGACCGGGGTTGTGATAGCGGTGCGGCCGATCCGCACAGAAGAACAGGACATCACCGCTCTGGAGGACTGCCTGATTGCCCGCAGCCTCGACGACAAGCTGACCATCGGTGACATAGAGCTGCTCGCGGGTTCCGGGAATGTGGGCCGATGCGCGCTCTTCGCAACCCGGCTCTAACGACAGCTCATACATCTCGGCGACCCGGGGATCTCCCGTGGGAAATAGCGCCCGCGAACACAGGGCCCTGCCATCGGAATACAGCACCTGCATCTGATCGCGACGATGCACCACAAAGTCACCTGGCATCGGCTCACCGAGCAGCGCCCCAAACGGAACCCCGAGTCCATTGGCAATCTTCCAGCCAAGCGCGATGGTCGGAGAGCTCTTCCCCATCTCGATCTGGTTTAGCATCGCCTTGCTCACCTCACTGCGCTCGGCCAGCTCCGCCAGCGACATGCCGCGCTCCATCCGCAAAATCCGCAGGTTGTCACCGACGCGAGGCTCGTGTGCCGGCAGCTCCGGAGCCGAAGGCTCGGCGGGTGACGGTTCGCTCTTACCGCTGGCACTGCGCGGTCGCTGCGGCGGTTTGGACTTCGAAATCACGGACTTCCGCTTGGTCTTGCCGGTCATGGCCGCAGTGTGCCAGAAACCAACGCGCCTCGCTCGATCGGAGCGAAGCTCCTTCCATTTGACGTCGTCTGCTATAACGGATATCGTCCGTTCATGTCATCTGCCGCGACTGCCGCCTCTGCTGGTGCGTACTTTCCGGGCCGACTGGGCTTTGCCACGACTGCTGATGTCGAGGAGTTTGTCGCCACGCTCGATCGCTACGAAAAAGGGGAACTTTCGGCAGAGGAGTGGCGCGCCTTTCGCCTGGTTCGCGGCGTCTATCACCAAAGGCAGACCGACGTGCAGATGCTGCGGGTCAAAGTCCCGCAAGGAGTCCTTTCGGCCTCCCAACTGCGGGCGCTGGCGCTAGTTTCTGAGAGAGATGGCGACGGTCGCTGCGATGTCACGACCCGCCAGAACTTCCAGTTTCACAACATCCGCTTGGCTCACATCGAACGGGCGATGTACACGCTGGCCGAGGCCGGACTGACCACCCGTGAAGCCTGCGGCAACAGCGTCCGCACTGTCACTGCCTGTCCCCTGGCCGGGGTCGATCCGAGCGAGACCTTCGACGTCACTCCCTACGCCGATGCCTTCACTCGCTATCTACTGCGTGGGCCGCTGTCCTCCACGCTGCCACGCAAGTTCAAGGTCGCGTTCGAGGGTTGTCAGCGCGGCTGTGTGCGGGCACCGATCAACGATCTGGCGTTTATCGCCCGCCGCTCTGCGCAAGGAGAACCGGGCTTCCAAGTGCTCTGTGGCGGTGGAACCTCCACGCTGCCGCGCAGTGCCAGCGAGCTTGTGGCGTTCCTTCCGGCCCACGAACTGCTGTCGCTGAGCGAAGCGGTGGTGCGGGTGTTTCATCGCGAAGGGAATCGGAAAAATAGGCATCGTGCGCGTCTCAAATGGGCCATCGAAAAGCTGGGCTTTGCCAACTTCCGCGAGCTCATCTTGGCGGAATGGCAAAAGGTGCAAGCCGAAGGAATCGCGCAGCTTCCTTTTGATCCGCAGAGTCCTCCTATCGAACCAATCCCGACGAAGAACAGCAACCAAACAGACTCCCAAATAGACTCCAAAACAGACTCCAAAATAGACTCCCAAACAGACCCCCAAGTAGACTCCCAGGTGTATTCCCAAACGGGACAGAGTCTCGATTTTTTTCTGTGGCACAAGAGCAACGTCCAGGCGCAAAAACAGGCCGGTTATGTCTCTGCCCAGGTCACTGTGCCGATGGGAGGTCTGCGTGCCGAACAGATCCGCGTGCTGGCGAGTCTGTGCGAGGAATTCGGCGATGGCTTTGTTCGCACGATGGTCGAGCAGAACATCGCGCTGCGCTACATCCGCAACGATCGGATCGTTGCGCTGTTTGGAAAGCTGAAGGAAAGTGGCTTAGGGGTCGCCGGTGCAGGCACCTTTTCCGACGTGGTGAGCTGTCCAGGGGCCGAGACCTGTGCGATTGCGGTGACAACCTCGCGCCAGATGGGAACCGTGCTGCGAGAGCATCTGACGACGCTGCCAACCGATGAACCGGGACTTGCGGGCGCGAGCATTCACCTGAGCGGATGCCCGAACGGCTGCGGACAACATCACATCGCAACGATTGGCCTGCAAGGCGGGCTGCGCAAGCTGGGGAGTAAAGCGCTTCCGGTCTATCACCTGGGAATTGGTGGCGGCATCCTTGGGGATCGTGCTCACTTCACGCGGCTCGTCGGCAAGCTCCCGGCCAAGCGCGGTCCGCAAGCGATCGAACGGCTGCTCTCATTGTGGAGGAGCGAGCGGCAGAGTCCCAAGGAGACGCTGGAGACATTCTGTCGCTTGGTGCCACTCGACAAGGTACGCAGCGCGCTGGCGGACCTGCTGGAGATTGATGAACAGACAGCGTCCGCTGCTGACTCTATCGACCATGGGCAACAGACACCGTACAGCAGTGAAGCCAGTGAAGGGGAAGCTGCGGGCTAGTAACAGACGGCGTCTGCTAAAACAGATGACCGTCCGCTAAGCCCGGTTAGCGCGGCGAGATGATCTTGGTTTCAGGCGGCGGGGTAAACGCAAAGCGCGAGTCGTCGACCCCAGCCTTAGGATTGGGCTCGATCGCGGTAAACAGCAGATCGTTTTGGCCGCCCTGCTGATCAAACAGGATGGTCTCTTTGACCAGGAAGGACTTCGGCTGGACGACAAACAGCAGGTGGCGATACTGGGCGCTGGCCACCTTGGGAATCAGCTTGAGCACGAGATCGCCTGGCTCACCGAGCGGTTGATCGTCGTAGTAGCTGACCTCGAACTCCTCTTGCAGCTTGCCTCGCCCGAACAAAAAGCTGACCTGCGCGGGAAGCTGCGATGAGCTGAGCGCTTGCTTGTACGCCTGTTCGTCCTCGGGTTCATAGACCCACAGCGTGGTGCCATCGGCGACAAACAGCTTCTTTTCGGGCTTTTCATAGTCCCAGCGCATCTTGCCGGGCTTCTTGAGTGCGACGGTGCCAGAAGCCGTTCGCTTGCCCATCGGACCCGACAGCGTCTGCGCGAACTTGGCGCGGAGAGCGGCAATGCTCTCGTAGCTTTTCTGAAGCTGGGTGACGACTTCCGCGACGGGAGGTCGGGACGGTGCCTCAGCCGCCGGGGTTGCCTTGCGTGGTGGCACTGCCGGTGCCGCAGGGTTGGCCGTCGGAGATGGTTTGCCAGCAGCAGGGGCAGAGACGGGGACGGGCTGAGTAGGGGACGCCGCCGCCATCAACGACAATAGCGGCAACACAAATAGCTTTGGCAGAAAGCGCCTCATCGAGTTCTCCACAAAACGGATGTTCGCACAAACAAGGATGCGACACGGCGGCTGTCTATTCATCTGCCACCGAAGATGGCGGGTTCGGGCTAACTAGGAACGGAGGGAAGCGGTGAGCGGCTAGTGGGCGGCTTTGGCGAGGGCGTCCGCGACAAAGGCCTCGATCTTGGGCAGCGGGGCAGCCCCGACGAGCTGGCCCAGCACCTTGCCTTTGTGGAAGATGAGCAGCGTCGGGATCGAGCGCACGTCATACGTGGTCGGAGTCTTGTTGCTGGAATCGATGTCGAGCTTGCCGACGTTGAGCTTGCCTGTGTACTTCTCGGCGAGCTTTTCAACATGTGGCGCGATGGCCCGACAAGGAGCGCACCAAGTCGCCCAGAAATCAACCAGGGTTGGCTTGTCGGATTGCAGCACCTCCGCCGCAAAGTTGGCGTCGGTGAGGATTTTGATGAGTGAGGAAGCCATGGGTTCTCCTTCGAAGTGCTAGCCACAATCTAATCTGGCGCGCCGGTTGCGGTAGAGGGAACTTCACATTTCACCTCACAGCGACGGAAAATTCCTGACGATCATCGAATTCACGAGCGCCAACATTCCCGCTTTCGACGACAGGATGGCTGGACTATTGTGGCGGCGCGATGACGTCCGAGATGCTCCCATCCAAGCAGCCACTCCTTCCGCTTCCACCCCCTATGGTGGCACCGCTCGGCGAGGGCCAAGTCGAAGTCGAGGGCATCGTCGGCAGCCAGGTGTTTGTGTCGCCAGAAGCAGACTTCGCGGTGCTGCGGCTCGACGTGCCCGGTCAGCTTCGTCCGGTAGTGACGATCGGGGCGCTGGCCGGTCTGCGCGTCGGTGAAACCGTGCGAATCATCGGTCGCTATGAGCAGCACGAGCGCTACGGGCAGAGGCTGCGAGCCGATCAAGCACTGCCACAACAACCGGAGTCACGGCTCGGTATCGAACGATATATGGCGACGCTGGCGGGACTTGGGCCAGAGCTTGCGCGTCGGATCGTGGTCGAGCTTGGAGTGCAATCACTGACCGCGCTGGAAGAAGAAACGTTTCGCGTCGCGCAAATCAAAGGGGTAGGAAAAAAGCGGGCCCAGCGGGCTCTCGCCGATGCCCGGGCCAGGCGCGAAGAGCGCGCAGTGATGGTGTTTTTGCAGGGGCTGGGGATCTCAGCGGCGTACGCGTCGCGAATTCGCAAGCAGTGGGGCCAAGCGGCCATCACCAAGGTCCGCGAAAATCCGTATGCCCTGGCGCGAGAAGTGTCAGGGATCGGCTTTCACATCGCCGATCGAATCGCCGCCGCGATGGGGGTTGAGCCGCTGTCTCCGCTGCGGCTGGTGGCGGGTGTGCGACATGTCCTACTCACCGCGTGCGACTCGGGACACTGTTACCTGCCCGAACGAGAGCTGCTCTCGCGGGCCGTTACGCTGCTTCAGCCGCCGCCCCCAGAAGACGCGCCGCCGAACAGTCCACCACCGCTGGTCGATGAAAAGCTCGGCGAGTCACTGACGCAGGCAATTGCGACGCTGCGCTCACACGGCGAGACCCTGCACGAAGGCGAAGCGGTGTATTTGGCGTCGCTGCATCAGCTTGAGGTCGAGCTGACCAAGCAGGTGCAGCGATTGATGGGAGCGATCAGGCCACGCATTCCCACCATCAGCGAGCACGACATTCAGTTGCGGTTGGCCGAGGGACAGCGGGCAGCGCTCCAGCGAGTGGAGACGTCACCGCTCAGCATCATCACCGGCGGTCCGGGGACGGGCAAGACCACGATCATTGCGGCGCTGGTGCGGGCGTATCTGCGGGCGGGGCTGCGAGTGTGTCTGGTGGCACCGACGGGACGAGCCGCCAAGCGACTGAGTGACGCGACGACGCAGACCGCCAAGACGATCCATCGACTGCTCAACTTGATTCCCGGCGAGCGCGGTCGTAGCACCAAGGATTTGGAAGTCGATCTGCTGGTCTGCGACGAGGCCTCGATGCTGGACCTACCGCTGGCGGTCACGCTGCTGAAGGCGGTCCCGAGTGCAGCGACGGTGGTGCTGGTCGGGGATGTCGATCAGTTGCCATCGGTGGGGCCGGGTCGGGTGCTGGCCGATCTGATTGACTCGGATCGGCTGGCGGTGACCCGGCTGCGCGAGATTTTCCGTCAGAAAGAGGGCTCGGGCATCATCGACAACGCGCAGTCAATCTTGCGCGGCGAGCTGCCCCAGTCCGCACCGATCGGCGACAAGCAAGCCGATTTCTACTGGATCGAAGTCGATGACGCAGTCAAAGCGCGCGAGACGGTGGTACGGCTGGTGGCGGAGCGCATTCCGCAGCGGTTTGGCTTTGATCCACTCACCGACGTGCAAGTTCTCACGCCGATGCATCGCGGTGAGGTCGGGACCGAGGAGCTCAACCGAGCCCTGCAAGCCGCGCTCAACCCCATCGCGCAGGCTGCACTCGCTGAAAAAGCGGCCCCCACCGGAAAGCCGAATTTTTTCGTCGGCGACAAGGTGATGCAGGTCAAAAACAACTACGAGCTCGATGTCTGGAACGGCGACATTGGCGTCATCCTGTCCCGAGACGAAGAAGAGGATTTGCTGCTGGTTCGGTTCGAGGACGAACGCCAAGTGGCCTACGATACGACGGCGCGGGAGGACTTGGAGCTAGCCTACGCGGTGAGCGTCCACAAGAGCCAAGGCAGCGAATACAAAGCGGTGGTGGTGCCACTCCATATCCAGCACTACCCACTGTTGCGACGGAACTTGGTCTATACGGCGGTGACCCGAGGCAAGAAGCTGGTGGTCGTGGTCGGCGGACGGCGGGCGGTGAAACGAGCGGTCACCCAGACTGGCGACCTATTACGCTACACCGGCCTACGCGAGCGGCTTCGCAGTATACTGCCAGGCTAATGATGCAGCGCGGACCGAACACCCCGTCGCGAAAATGGACCTTCGTGGGCCTTCTCGGCCTGTCGGTGGTTGCGTCTGCGATGTGGGCCTGCTTGTCGGCTCCGCTGGAGCTTTGGCAGACGGCTCGTAGCGATGGCTCTCTCGACAGCGCGCCCTTTTCTGATGATGGCCAAGCGCAGGGCGTGCTGGGTCTATTCACGATCGCGGGTTGCCAAAAGCTGACCTTCCCTTCGGATGAGCCTCGCTGCACAGGCGGTGCGCCGCTGACCGTGCAATTGGTGCTGCTTCCCATCGGGGTATCGATGTATCGCTGGCAAGTAACGCCAGCCTCGGGATCGGGCGGGGCGGATGGTGGCACGAGTGACGGCGGGCTCGGCTCACTCCTCGACGAAACGCAAAGCAAAAGCAAGAGCCCGACGCTGACCCTGGCCAAACCGGGTACCTACTTGGTGTCGGTGGCGGTCGCCGGACCGGGCGGCACGAGCACCGCAAGCGGGCAGATTATCGTGGGTAGCGGCTCCGTCGGAGCAAGCTGTGATAACGATGAGCAGTGTGACAGCGGCCTGCGTTGCTTGTGCGGCAGTGATACCCCGGGACGCGACGGCCGTTGCCCTGGCTCCGTCGGCAATGGTCTTTGTACCAAGAGTTGCGACGGGGTGGCCTGTCCGATGGGCAGCACCTGCCTCAACCTGTCGCGCAGCAGTGGCACGATTGCAGACGGTGGAACCGGCGATGGCTACCGCCAGCCGATCTGCGTCAAGCCGTGTAGCATCGATGGGGACTGCCGCGCCGACCTGCTCTGCCGCGAGCTGCCGGTGAGCAAACCTGGGGGCTCTGCATCCGATCCGCTTTCTTTTGGGAAGGTCTGTTTTGCCGCCATCCCTGGCGCAATCGGCGCAAGCTGCATCGGCGTGGACGAGCAACCGGACCGCACCGCCTGCGCCGCCGGACTGTGTGAGCCACTCGGTGCCAGACATCTATGTACAGTCGCCTGCGGTCCGAGCGGCGTCAGTTGCCCCACCAATGCGGCCTGCGCTACATGGAACGTCAGCGTGGCACCTGCGCCCACCGGCCCTCGCTGTCTGTCCCGCTGCGATATGAGCCGCCCGTGCGGAGATCCCCTGCTCGACTGTCTGCCCAGCGGCGGCAGCGGTGGCCTGGGATTTACCTTGATGAGTGAACCGATGTCGACTCAGGTCTGCGCGCCCCGTCGGTGCAGTAAGGCCGCCGACTGTCCCGGTGGTCGCTGCGTCACGGTCGGCGCGGCGTCGTTCTGCCTCCGCAACTGACTTGCCAGAAGGTGGGCATAGGTCCGTGATATGCTGTCGCGATGAGCCTCCTTGGTAGGTCGGCGCAGACACTGGCCGTGGTTGCAGCCCTGTGGGTGTCCGCTTGCACCCAGCCGCTGGTCATTCGCTCCGAACGAGGAGCCACGGTCCAGCAGGTGCTGCCTTCGAAAACGGTGGTGTTCGTGCACGGCATGTTCATGACGCCGTTGTGCTGGGAAAAGTGGGAGCCGTACTTTCAAGCGAAGGGCTATAAGACGCTGGCTCCGGCCTGGCCAGAACACGACGCTGCGATCGAGGAACAGCGCAAGTCTCATCCCAACGCAAAGCTGGCGGCCCTCACGCTGGATGCCGTGCTGGCGCACTATCGGACGGTCCTAAAGGGGTTGGAAGAAAAGCCGATTCTCGTGGGACATTCGATGGGAGGGCTGATCGTACAACTACTCCTTGCAGAGGGGTTGGGAGTCGCCGGAATCGCGATCGACTCTGCTCCTCCCGAGGGCGTCATCTCGCTCAAATACTCGTTCTTAAAGAGCAACTGGCCCGCGATCAGTCCGAGCGCCAAGATCAATGTGCCGATCAACCTGTCGCGCAAGGACTTCGATTACTCGTTTGCGAACTGCACCCCGGACGCCGAACAAGCAGCCACGTTTGCGCGCTATGCGGTTCCAGAATCCCGCCGGGTTGGCAAAGGACCGACGACGCCGGTGGCCAAGATCAACTACTCAGTGGCCCGCCCCCCTCTGCTCATGATCGCGGGCAGCCTCGACCACATCATTCCGGCGAGCCTCAACCGTAGCAACTATGCCAAGTACGAACAGAGTCCGTCGATCACCGATTTTCGCGAGTTCGAGGGTCGCTGCCACGCCATCATTTTGCAGCCTGGCTGGGAAGAGGTAGCGGACTATGTTCACGATTGGATTGTAAAAAACCAATCGCAGCCGTAATCACGCACTTTCTATCGGTGTTGGCATCCAACGTAGTGGAACCATCTTCTCCTGAAGGAATCCTCATGAGCGCTGCGGATTCTACTTCGACTGCTCAAAGCAAAGAGCAGTTCTTGGTCGAGCATCCCTGGCCCAAAGAACACGCGGACAAGCGCCGACTGGAGTGGTTTTGGCATTTTGACCTACCGCTCTCGGCAGCGGAACTATGGCCGATCGTCGCGGACTCCTCTCGCTTCAATCGTGCACTCCAGGTCAGCGAGATGAAGTTTGAAGATCGCAACGGAGAGCGCTGGGGCTCGTCTCGTCCCGCTGGAATTCCTCACGAGTGGGTCGAGGTTCCGTGGAACTGGGTCGCCGAGCGCTGGATGGAGTCGGTTCGCCTCTACACACGCGGCTTTTCCAAAGTGGTGTTCGCAGTGTTTCAGCTACAGCCGCTCGCCAGCGATCGAACGCGACTGTACGTCTACTTTGGTGCCATCCCCAGCGGATGGCTGGCTGGACTCCTACTACGGATGGGGTTCGCGGGTCTGTACAGAGACTTTTCTCGACTCCTGCCAGAGCTCGCACAGGAGGTTCAGAATCGTCGCCCACTGTCGCTGTATCAAGCAGGTGGTGCGCTTTCCGACGGTGCCGATGCTCGACTACTGCGTATCGCTGAGGAGCTTCGGAACAAGTCTCTCGATCTCCGCTGCATTGAACAGATGATCCAGTGGATTCGCCACGGAGATGATCAGGAGCTGTATCGGATCCAGGTTCGAGAACGAGCGCAGGCCTTTGGTGTCGATGAAAATGCTCTGCTACGGGTCTGTCTGCATGCAACACGACTCGGAATGCTGGAGCTGTCATGGGACGTCATGTGTCCGCACTGTCGAGGGGTGAGCAAACAGAACGGCAAACTAGGAGAGCTGAAGAGCGAAGCACGCTGTGAGGTCTGCCTGATCGATTTTGGTACCGATGCCAAAGAGTCGGTCGAGATTACCTTCCATGTTCATCCCTCGATCCGTGAAGTCCCGCTGCGGACGTTCTGTAGTGCGGAGCCTTCGACGAAAGAACACATCCGCTTGCAGCGCACGGTAGCGCCCGACTCCCAGGTCGAGGTGAATGTTCCGCTGCGAACCGGACGCTATCGGCTACGAATTCAAGGAGAGAAGCGCTATGGATACTTGGATGTTCAAACGTCCGCCGATGCCTCGGTGCTTTGCTGGAAAAGCAGCGAGACACCATCGGCAATTGTTATGCATCCAGATGTGCAGCTACTCCTCCACAACGACTGCGATACGTCGCGGATGTTCATCATCGAATCGGCCACGTGGAGCGATCTAGCGCTGCGTCCGGGCCAGCTCCTCAGCCTGCAGGAGTTTCGCGACTTATTTAGCGAAGAGTACCTGGGCCAAGACGTTCAGCTCGCGATCGGAGAGCAGACCATCTTGTTTACCGACATGGTCGGCTCCACCGCGCTGTATGCGCAGCAAGGGGATGCGGTCGCATTCCGAGAGGTGCGTCGTCACTTTGGCGATGTCTTTGCGATCATCGCCAACCGGCGTGGAGCGGTGGTAAAAACGATTGGGGATGCCGTGATGGGAGCCTTCACAAGCCCACTCGATGCCGTTATCGCAGCCAAGGAGATTCACGACTGCTTCCCTCCCGGTCGTACGGACTCTGCCACGCGACTGCGAATCTCACTCAATACCGGACCGTGTATCGCGGTGAAGCTAAACACCGATATTGACTACTTTGGACACACCGTCAACGTCGCAGCCAAGCTCCAGAGTCTCGCCGATGCGTGGCAAATTGCGATGAGCGACAAAGTCTACCTAGCACCCGGTGTCAAGGAGTGGCTGTCGACGGAAAACGTCGTGCTTACAGAGCTTCAGTACGAGTCGAGTTCGCTCCGCTCACCGGTCTTGGTGAAGCGCTGGACCGTGCATCGGGCAGAGTAGCGGACACAGAGGCCTCCGAATCCGCGCTACTCTTTTTTGCCTTCTCCGACGCTAACGGCAATCTTGCGAGGCTGCGAGGCAATCCGTTTAGGAATCGAGATGCTCAAGACTCCCGAGGTTAGCTCGGCCTTGATGCGATCGATGTCGGCGCTCTCGGGAAGCGTGAAGGTACGCTGGAATCCGCCGAAGCTGCGCTCGACCATGTAATAGTTTTCGCCTTCCTTGCGCTCCTCTGCTTCACGCCTGCCGCTCACCGTCAGACGGTTGCCGGTGTGAGAGATGTCTAGTTCGGACTCCTTTACTCCGGGCAAATCCGCTTTGAACAGAAACGCGTCTTTGGTTTCCTTCACATCGAAATTCGGAGAAAACTCAGCGGTCCGTAGCGAGGCTTCCGCAGTGGGGTTATAGCGGAACAGTCCCTCCATCGCTCGGAATGGATCGAAGTCGGCAAACAGCGACGGGAATTGGGAAGTTTGAGCGGGGCGTCGAATGATGGTGCTCATGGGATTCCTCCACAACAAGTTGGATCGCTATGTACTCACTCGCACTACTCTCTGTAGTGCGTTCAGTGACGGTTCTATCCTGACCAAAGGGAGCCTCTTATCCAGCCCTGGAACGGCTTCCCTTCGCTCAACTAGGTAGATAAAAACGCTCCCAATCCAAGTCAAGTGGGGGACGCAAAAAAGTTAGCGCGGGGTGCGGGACCGCAGCTTGGCCAATAATCCAGTCCTCGTCGCACGAGTCAGCTCTTGCACCAGCGAGTCAGGCCCGCCCCATGACGTGATCACCCGGTCCCCCAAAACCAGGAAAGACCCCGGACGGAGGCCCAGCCGCTGTAGTTGATCGAGATCGGCAGACACGCGAATCCGTCCCCGTGCGGAGGCTGCTTCGACTTTGCCAAGCTCTCCCCGCCGCCGCAGGAGGCCTGCCACCTCATCGTAGCGAAGGAAGTAGCGCCGCGACATCACGTCGATGATCTCCTCCATCACACGGAAGAAGAGGCGGGTGTCAACCTCGGCCATCTGCGCGATCAGCTCGCTGGTACGTCGTGCCGATGGTGTAATCGGCGCATGCAGCACGCACAGCCGCACCCGATCGCGTAGCCGTGACCAGGCATCAAAGACCGCCCGCGCCTGCGCTCCTGCGGTAAACGTCTCGTGGTGAAATACATAGACCAGGGTTGCGGCGGCGATCTCTGGACCTTGGCAGGGTAGACCGCTCACATCGACGCGAACGGTCTCAGGAGGCCGAGGCGGTTCGCGAAATCGCCCGAGCACCAATGGTGCCCAGCGAGTATCCCGTCGCTTTTCATCCTCCCGCTCGCGGAGCGGATCGGAGAGCTGTTCGAAGATCGTGCTGACCTTAGCGCCCTCGCGCAGCGCTTCACTCGCACGCTGCCGCTGCAAATCAATCTCGTCGAATACTCGAGACTCAAGCTGGGCCCCGACGATCCGTTTGCCATTGACCAGCACGTCGGGCAGCAGGCGACTCCCAAGCGGACCCGACCACAGCGAGCGCAGCCGCCGCCGATAACGATGAACCCGCAGCGAGTTCTGGAGGTCTGCGACATCCAGACCCAGCCGAGTCGCCGCAGCCCACAGCTCCGGACTGATGTCGCTCGGATTGGCACTGCCGAGGGAAGCGCTCCCACCGAGCGAAGCAAGCCATTCCGGATGCGCACACAGCTCACCTAGAAACGCGAAGCACTGCTCCGGCTTCTGGTCGCACGCGGTCCACAACAGCTCCTCGCCGCGCTCGCCGGAGCTACGCAGCGGATAGAAGCGCAAACGGACATCATACAGCGGCGTCAAGCGACGCGTCAGATTGCGCAACAAGGCATCGGGACAACTGCCTCCGAGCACGCCGGATACCTCGACCGTCACCGGCGCATAGCGAGGCCCGAGCTGCGGTAGCACCGGTGAAGGCGATAGCGTCAGCTCTTGTGCAGCGTCAGTGGACAGAGGGCCAGCCGAACCCGCAGTCGGCCACCCGCAGAACCCGCTCACAAAAGCCATGATCGTCAGCACTTGCAGAACCCACAGGGCCAGCATTCCTCGTCGCTGTATCATTTGCCGGGTTTGCTCCGCCCCAGTCTGTACCGCTGGCTCCGTGAACACCACTTACTCCATTCGTAGCCTAGATGCGGGCTTTGTGATACACCGCAAGCCTATGCAAAGACGAGTTGTGGTCACCGGCATCGGACTCTGCACACCCCTTGGACTCGATCGCGAGTCAACCTGGAAGGCGTGTGTGGCAGGACAGAGCGGCATCGGACCCATCACCCACTTCGACTCTACCGAGTACAGTACGCACTTTGGCGGCGAAGTGAAGGGGCTCGATCCAACGACGTTCATCGACAAACGCGAGGCCAAACACCTCGACCTGTTCGTCATCTTCGCGCTGAAAGCAGCGGATGAAGCAATGGCGCACGCGGGACTGAAGCTCAGCCCGGAGCCAGCCGACAAGCCGGGTCTGTTCAATCCAAATCTGTCGCTGGAAACCGGCGTCCGGTCCGACGGTAGTTATCCGTGCGATCGGGTGGGCGTCTACATCGGTGCCGGACTCGGTGGTGTCAGTCACATCGAGTCGACCCACACCACGCTGACGGGTCGCGGACCGGGTCGTATCTCTCCCTACTTTGTGCCACAGATCATCATCAATATGGCACCGGGCCTTTTGTCGATTCACAAAGGCGTCAAGGGCCCGAACATGAGCCAGGTTTCGGCTTGTGCGACGGGGGCTCACGCGATCGGAGAGGCGGCGCGAACCATTATGGAAGGGGCCGCCGACGTCATGATCGCGGGTGGCACCGAAGCCACGGTATCTCCGCTCGGTGTGGGTGGATTTAACGCGATGAGGGCGCTGTCGACTCGCAACGATGCGCCGGAAAAGGCCTCTCGACCGTTCGATGTGGATCGCGATGGCTTCGTGATTGCCGAAGGTGCGGGAGTGCTCATCCTCGAAGAACGGGAATCGGCGCTACGTCGCGGCGTCCCGATCCTGGCCGAGCTGGTCGGCTATGGGCGATCTGCGGATGGCTATCACATGACCTCACCCAGCCTGGATGGCGAAGGTGCGCAGCGCTGCATGCGGATGGCGCTTCGGCAGGCGCACACCTATGGCATCTCCGCCACCGACATTGGCTACATCAACGCCCACGGCACCTCCACGCGCCAAGGTGATATTGCCGAAACGGTGGCCATCAAGACCGTGTTTGGGGATCACGCCCGCAAGCTCGCGGTGTCATCCACCAAGTCGATGACCGGACACATGCTCGGCGCGGCCGGTGGCGTCGAGGCGGGCTTCTCGATTCTGGCTCTCCTCGATGGAGTGCTGCCGCCCACGATCAACCTCGACAAGCAAGATCCAGAGTGCGATCTCGACTACGTTCCACACCAAGCCCGCCCGACTCAGACCCGCGTGGCGTTATCCAATAGCTTCGGCTTCGGTGGAACCAACGCCTCGCTCATTTTCGCCAAGCACTCATGAGATACTACCGATGTGGATCTCCGCATCGGTGCCCACGAGGTATCGCGTCTGGGTGATGTCCTCGTCCTGCGGGTACGCGGCGAGTTCACACTCAGCGATGCCCAGGCCTATGTTCAGCTCCGCAATGCGCAGCAAGCAGAGCTGAGCTATGTACTGCTTCTGATCAACACCAGCGATGCCACCACGATGCCTCCGGAGGCGCGCCGCTTCATCGTAAATTCCAAGGTGAATGGCGATCCTCACCTGCATGCGATCGCATTTTTGGGAGTACGACCGCTCATGCGGGGACTGCTCCAGCTCCTGTTTTCAGCGGTTACCCTGATCGGTCGCCGTCCGGTCTACACCGGATTTTTCGACGAGGACGCCGCCGCCCACCGCTACCTAGAGGAACACCGCCAGCGAATCCACCAGCGACTAGGTTCTACGTCCAGTTCCTAGTCGGATTTCTGCAACACGGCGTGTGGTAAAGTCCCGGCCTTCATGGCTCGCAACCTTACTCTTCACGACTCTGCCTTATCCCCTAACACCCCGATAGCACACCGGTCGCCCGCCTGGAACCTAACGCTTGGGATGACCGCTGTTCTCGTGGTGGTCCTGTTCTATTCGTTTGCGGTCATCCGCAACTTCAGCGGTCCGATTGGTGACTACAACGAGTCCTTCCTGCATGAATACCTCGCCTGGTACGCATCGAAGCACTTGTCCTTTTGGCCGATTCCCCATCTGAACCTACACACGGACGAAGTGCTGTATCCGTTTGGTGCAAACGTCGCGCTCCAGAGCTGGTGTGTCGAGAGAGACATTCTGTTTGCGCTGCTCAAGCCGCTGTTCCCACACGCTCCGCTGCTCCAAATCTACTATCTGCTTGGGGTCGCGCTGAGCACGCTCGGCACCTATCTACTGCTCTTGCCGCGACACGGTGCGGTCCGGGCGGCGCTGACCAGCATGATCGCGCATGCCTTCAACTTCTACTCGATGCAGAAGTACGCCTATCACTACAACATCGCCTGCTATCACTGGACGACGCTCGGCATTGTCTGTGATTTTGTCCTCGTAG
>WBZP01002547.1_pt1 | contig 20812 bp, 21 predicted proteins | sample 5204301 | NCBI WGS metagenome assembly WBZP01 (sample SAMN12412401, study PRJNA552823) | activated sludge metagenome | isolation source: activated sludge from nitrification reactor of wastewater treatment plant... | place: USA: Pennsylvania | collected 2017
GACGAGCTTCGGGTCGCCGCGGAGCACGTCCACGTAGGCGGACGGATCGTCCACCATCTGCGCGAAGATCACCGCCCGCGCCGCCGCCAGCGGCCGCCGCGCCCACCACAGGTGCAGCGTGCTCGGGTGGCCGTGCCGGATCGATTTCTCGCGCGCGCTGGCGATGTTGATCGCCTCGAGCGGCAGCGCGACTTCGATCAGTTTTTTCTTCTGGATCACGTGATGTCTTTCTGATCGGCCACTTGCGCGAAATGCCGGAGCACGCGGTGAACCGAGGTGTACGGGTTGTGCCTGGTGTGCTCTGCCCGATTCGCGACCCAGGCGGCGTTTTCGAGGGCGTCTTCCAGCCTCGACATGAGTTGCCTGGCGATTGCGGCATTCGCTTTTTCATAGCCGGGCATGCGCTCGCGAAGCCGTTCGATCACGTCCGCGCAATGGTTGAACGGAGCGTCCGTTCTTTCGTGGTGCAGAAGTACCCAGAATTCGAAACAGGGGATCGAAATCGCTTCCTGAACGGGGAGCGGCTTGTTCTTGCGCCCGGCCAGCGTTGCGATCCGTGTCCGTGCCCGGTCAAAGCTTTCGTGTCCGTTACGGTCGAAGACGCAATAAATCCGATCATAGCCGCCGCGGTCCGCACACTTCTCCTCGGCGCAGGCGACGACGCTGATGGGCGCCGCGCCTTTCGTGTTCTCGGCAAGAACGATTTCCGCGGTCGTCAGCCCGTACTTGAGACGCGCGGCCTCGAAATACTCCTGTTCGGTCTCGCCCTCGCACACGATGAGGGTGATTGATTGGGGCGGCTTCTGTCCTGCCGTACGATGGAATGATCCACGATCCCGCAGCTTCGAAATCGGCACGCGGCGCGCCATGCGTCAACCGCCGATGCTGCCGATGAAGGGAATCGCGCCGTAGCGGCCCTTGAGATAGCCACGCTCCAGGGCTTCGTCCTTCCTTGGCGAGTATTCCAGCAGTGAATAGAGGTGCGAACAACCCTGTTTGTCTTTCTCCACGAACCAAATCTGGTCGCGCCGTAGAAGTTCAGTGTCCAGCAGGGTCGTGTCATGCGTCGTGAACACCAGTTGCGCGTTCTTTTCGTTCTTCCGGCTATGGAACAGACCGACGAGGAAGCGCGTCATGTGGGGATGCAGGCTGCGGTCCAGCTCGTCGACGAGTAGCGTTGCTCCCCATTCAAGTGCCCGAAGCCAGCCGCCCGAGAACTCAAACAGCTTCTGCGTACCGTCGGACTCGTCGCCCATGTCGAGCGCCACTTCTTCGTTGGAATCCGCCCGCTTGTGCCATGCCAGGACGCGCAAGTGCTTCGGTGCTTGCGGAGGAGAGCCCAACGGCAGACCAACCTCCAGGTGAACCCGTACGGCGCCCGGAGGGAGCTTGCCCGCAGGGGGCGAGGGATGGTCTTCTTCCAGCAGTTCCAAACGATCGATGCCGACATCCGCCGCGCGCATGAAGCGCATGATCTGTTCGTGCTCACCCGCGTCGCGCAGGAGGTTCAGGCTCAGGAATGGGTTCATGTCGACCCCCGGCACCAACACGATGAGCTTCTGGGTAATCCAGTTGAACACCGGCCGGAGTTGAGCGTTGTTCAGTTGAATGGCCGTCGACAGAAACAAGGCGTTGTCCCGGGTGAACTCCTGCCAGACCTTGCGCTCCGCCCGCTCGGCGCTGAAGTTTGGTCCGAACCACCAGCGTTGCGCTCTGCTTTCCGCGCTGTACTCCCGTTCAAACCACCTTTGCGCGCGACCACGCGGGTAGGCCACGAGCCATTCCTTGAACACGCGCTCGGAACTTGCCGCGCAACAGTAGTGATAGCGGACACCATCGTCGGCAGTGAAGATGATCTCGAATTCCGAAGGCTCTTCACATGGCGCCTGTGCAAAGAGAAACGGCGTCACGGGGAGGGCATGGCCCTCCTGGAAACTCGTGGCGGAGTTCTGCACCAGTTGCCGCAAGGTTTCCACGGCGCGCAAAACGTTGCTCTTGCCCGCCGCGTTCGGACCATAGATGACCGCTGACCGCAACAGGCGCAACTCTTTAGTCTGGCCCGTGACGTTGCGTTGAAGATGAGCAGCGTCTGAGCTCGCTACCATGCTCAGCTTTTGCCGCGCCCGAATCGAGCGGAAATTAGCGACGCTAAACTCAATCAACATGTGGGTCGACTCACCAAACGTGAAATCACGGTCTGATTCTTGCTGGATTTCCGCGAATTGGCAATCAAAATTTCACCTTCCAGCCGCTTTACTCAACTGGTGTCGGGGATCCACGGTCCGCGCCAGCAGATCGGCGAAGTCGGAGTTGACGCCGGTGACGCCAAGATCCGGCTGGCGCTGAAATGGCTGGCGTAGGTAACAGCGTTGAGACTTCTGCTGCGCGTGGCGTTTCATGATTTCACATCAAGCAGCCTGGCCAAACCTGCACGAACAACCTCGGCGTCGGTGGTCGAGAGGTTTCCCAGTTCGCCGCGCACCAGGCGATGGTCGAGGGTAAAGAGCTTGAAACGCACCTTGGACGGCGCTGGCAAGCCGGCGGCGGCGAGATCGGCGAGTGGGCAGTCGAGCGGCCAGGGGGCATTGGCCTGCGAGGTGATCATCGCCATTACTGAGTGACCGGCCGGCGTATTGAAAGCCGCGTCGTTCGAGAGCACCAGCGCCGGGCGGTTCTTCGTCGCGTTGCGGTCGGTGAAGGGAAACGGCACGCGGACGACCGCGAAGCGTTCAAAGCTCACGATAGGCTTCCTCGTCGGCGCTGCCCGACCATTCGGAGAGCGTGCCTTCGACAGCGCGCAGGTACTCGATGTCCAGCGGTTGCACGCGGCGGACGGTCGCCGTGCCGTTGGCGCCGACTTCCCAGGCGATCAGGTCGCCGGGGGCGACATGCAATGCGGCGCGCACATCCTGCGGAATCGTGGTCTGGCCCTTGGCGGTGATTTTGGCAACAGCGAGCATTTCGTTCTCCAGTAAGGACTGCATTACATTCTTACTTTACAGTGGGCAGTCGCCTGGATCAAGGAGGCCCGGCGGCGGGCGCTGGCGAGGCGAAAAGCCGGATCACGAAAGCACGACGCCCGAACGATCGGCAATCCGTCGAGCAAGCGCCAGAAAGTCGGTGTAGGCATTGCGGACCGCTTCTCCATGCGCGCCGATGGCGCCATCTGCCGGTTTGAGGGAGAACACCGGTTTGCGTGCTTCCATGGCCATCGGCATCAGACTGCGGTAATGCTTGAGCATGGCGAGGCAATACGGGTCTGCGCTGGCGCTTATCGTGCCACTTGGTTCCTCGTTCAGCACCGATTCACGGTATTCGTTTGGAAAACGGTTGATCCAGCGCTGATACGCCTTGGGCGGTCGGTTCTCACGCATGCCATGTTGCATCACCACGTAACCCAATGGCTCAATCTGTCCCGAAGGCAACTCCATCGACGGATCGGGGTTCTTGGCGGACAGTTCTTGCCAACTTGCGCGCCAGGCGCGAAGCGACGGCCCGAGATTGCGCAGACCTTGCAGCGAGAAAAGGTCCGGGCCAAGCGGAATCACGACGTGTTGGCTGGCGATGAGCGCGGCACGGTTGATTGCGCCCAGATTGGGTCCAACATCGATCATGACCCACTGCGCGCCAGATTGTGTCGCTGCCTGGCGCACGCTCCGGTAGAAGGCCGTCATGGTGCGAAACGCCGATTCATCCCGATTGTGGCAACGCGGCCAGGCGTCGGAAAGCTTGTCCTCGAACGTTGAGAGTGCAAGGTCCCCGACCACAAGTCCAAGCCGCGCATTGATCTGCTCCAGGTGCGGTGCCTGGACATCACCGAGTCCGCGGATGATCGGGCGCAGCGCGCCGAATATCGTCTTGGGATGTTCGCCAGTCGGCCAGAGAAGCTCAAGCTGGTCTTCGGTCAGGAACATGCTGGTGAGGTTGGCTTGCGGATCGAGGTCCACCGCCAGCACAGTCTCGCCCCGCTCGGCGATCATGCACGCCAGGTGATAGACCAGCGTGGTCTTCCCCACACCGCCCTTGTTGTTGAAGAATGCGATGGTCTTCATGGCCGCCTGCGAAGGGTTGCGAGCACGTAGCCGGCATCGAACTGAAATTCTGCCGGGGGGCTGCCGTTCTTCTGCAGGGCATCCTGTGCGCGCAGCACGCCTCGCCCGTAGCGATTGACATAGCCCAGAGCCTTCAGCGCTTCGGCGACGACCGGGTTCCGGTAGCTGGTTTGCCGCGGAAAATTCGCTGGCGACGCTTCGCCATACAGCCCGCCGGGACTCTGGATCTCGAGCCGATCCTCGAGCCAGGTGATCCTCAGCGGGGCCGTAGACGCATAGTCTCGATGCATGATTGCGTTCATCAGCAGTTCGCGGACGGCAACGCGTGGGTAGGACTCGACATTGCGCTCGCGCAGGGCGCCATCGGCGGCGGGAAAATGGATCAATTGCGCGTCGACGAGGGCGTCGAGTTCGCGCAGCACCGTCAGCAGGTCGCCAGTCAGTTCACGTTCATTGAGTACCGGGGCGGCCAGGGAGTTGCCGCCCACTCGGAGGAACTGAATGTAGGCCCCCGGCAGCCAGTTGCGAACGTCGAAGCCGAACAGGATGATTCCGGCATGCGTCGGACACGTCCTGCCAAGGTCGAAAAACCGCAGCGAGGCCAATTGTTGCTCGACCGACCGCCTGTTTTCTGCGATGACGTCCGCGGCCACCGCCTGTTGACGATAATCGATGACGAAAAGAGAGGTCGCCAGATCTTCCACTGTACTGTCAAGACACGGTTGCGCGTCGAATGTCCGGGCTTGCGATACCCGCCGCTCGATAAGGATGCGCTCCTCGTGCTCGGTTGCATATCCCCGCCGCGGACCGTTGCGTATGCAGATGCGCCCCCTGTAACGCACCGGTGGAAGCATGGCGGGCTGCACCGTTACGATGGCGACCTCGCCCAGTGGCGTGGAAACCTTCTCCACGGAAATCGCAGGCAGCGGTTGTATGGCACCGTCGTCGCGCAAACCACCCAGGTTGCGCAACAACTCGTCGGAAACCGAGATTCCAGCAAACTGGCCCGCTTTGTCCACACCGATGACCAAGTGACCGGGACAGGCGTGATTTGGCAGATCGTTGGCGAAAGCGCAAACCGCCTCCGAAAACTTGTCCGTGTCCTTGGTCGAAATTGTAAACTCAACGCGATCGGCTTCATGGTGCGTGATCAGTTCGCGCAATTCCTGTTCAGTCATGAGAGGGCTACCTTGGTTCCCTGGAGCGCTGCAGTAACTCGGCCAGGCTGTAGTTTATGCTCGTCACCCCGAAATCCGGTTCACGGCTGAACGGCTGGCGCAGGTAATGCACCGTGTGATTGGCTTCATCGATGAACTCTACGATGGCAAGAATGAAGTCTTCGGGCTTGTTGAGCGAAAAGAGAATCTCGTTGCGCGTGACGGTAAGCGTCGGCGCGTCGGCAACGCGGCCCTTCACTTCGATGAAACGCAGCTTGCCGGTGCCAGGAAGGCGGCTTTCGATGTCGTAGCCGAGCTTCTCGAATTCCCGGTCGGTGGGGTCAAAGCGAACTGTCGCTCGATGTCCATGACGATCGCCCGCGCGCGGGCGGCGCTCACTTGCGTATCGACGGCTGCCGAGGGTGTCGTCGATACCTCGCCGGTCATGGCCTTGATCAGGCCGATCGGCACCACCAGCATGCCGCCCAGGACCACCGGTGGCAGCGGCGAGATTTGCGCTTCCCGCTTCAGGTCGTCCAGACGCTTTTCGAGCCGCCCTTGAAGAAGGTCTGCGCGCTTGCGCGCCTCGCCGGAGTTGAGTCTGGCATTGGGTCGCCCTGCCTGCTCCTGCAGTTTGAGCGCTTCGGCGCGGTGATCCCAGCAGGTGATTTCCTTGGTGAGGCGATCCTTGACCGCGGCTTCGGTCTTGCCGATCAGTTCGAGTTTGCGGCGGCGGACCTCGGCCAGGTATTCCGGCACGACCCGGGTGATGGCGTAACTCAACACCTGCTTCTCGATCCATGTCTTCGCGGATGCGCTGCACCCGGCTCGCGCCCATCGCGTCGTGCGCCAGTGCCCGTTCCTCGAGCAGGCTCTGCAGGTGCTCACGATCCATTGCCACATCGAGGACCGTGCTGAGGAAGGCCGAGGCGATAGCGCCTGGTGTACTTGGTCTTGCCACCGAACACCGTGGCCGACATCTTGTGTGCTCCGTCGCAGAGCACGAGGTCCGAGCGGCAATCCGGGACCTGCAGCTTCTGCTGCACGTCCTCATTGCGCGAGCGCTTGTCGAGGCGGGCAATGCACAGCTTGGTTTCGAGAAACCAGTTGCCGGTGCGTGCGGCTTCGAGCTTGTCGTTGGTGAGAATCTCGAACGGCAGGTGGAAGCGACGGTAAAGTTGTCGTGCCACTGTTTGGCGAGGCTGCCAGGACAGACGATCAGGCAGCGTTGCACGTCGTCACGCGCGGCCAGTTCCTTGATCAGCAGGCCGGCCATGATCGTCTTGCCGGCGCCAGGGTCGTCGGCCAGCAGGAAGCGCAGCGGCTGGCGCGGCAGCATGCTTTCGTAGACGGCGGTGATCTTGTGCGGCAGCGGGTCGACGACTAAGCTATGCACGGCCGGCACCGGGTCGAACAGATGCGCGAGCCGGATGCGCTGGGCCTCGGAAACCAGCCGGAAGAGTGCGCCGTCGCCGTCGAAGCTCCACGGCCGGCCCTGCTCGACGACGTCCAGTCGAGCCTCGTCGTGGCGGTAAAGGAGCGCGTTGGCGACGCGGCCGGCGGCCGTCTTGTCGGTCGGCTCCAAGGCTTCGGAGCCGAACCACCGGACGCTGACCACGCTCACCAGTGCGTCGGGAACGAGGCCGCGGATCGCCGCACTGGTCTGCAGTTGTTCGAGTTTCATCGCCGAGCGGAATGGGTCATTGTCGTTCGCTTAGACTGACGGGAAGTTCATCATTGCCGATGCCAGGGCGAGGGGCCGCAAACGCGCGCCTCCCCCTCTTTTCCAAAGGAACTTCGTGACGCGACGATTGAGAATTCTCGCCTACACCATCGCTGGCGGCATCGGGCTGGTGCTCGCCGCCTGCATGGCGTTCTGGCTGATGCTCGCCTGGCACACCTGGCCAAAGTCCTGGCATGCCGGTGAGGGCGACTTTCTTTCCGTCGCCATGCCGCCGTTGGCAGTGTGTGGCCCGATCTCCTCTGCGCTGCGCGTTACCGACTACTATCGGAAGAACAATTTCAATGACGGAGACGAGCTTTGGCGTCTTGAGGTACGGGACGCCAACGCTGTGGCCGATCTCCTGGGCAAGCTGAGAATGGCCGCCGCCCATCCGAAAGAGCATCTCCCTCGCTTCCTGAGCGTCATGGCGGATAAACCGGACTGGGTCGTCAGACCGCAGGCAGAGACGAAATGGCTCTTTGTCGCGCTTGACCCGCACAGCTCCGATGGCGCAAGAGGGTGTATGCACGGACGCCTCTACCTGTGGAGTGTCGATGGCAAGGTCTTCTTTCTCTACCACCTCATCAGCTGAAGGCCTTTATGGGCGGAGCGCCTTTCACTGCTGCGGAGAATCCGAGAACAGACGGTCCACCTTTGCTGCGCAGATGAAATCGTTTTCGGAAAGTCCGCCGATCGCGTGCGTCGTATAGGCCACGCGGCAATCGGCATAAGCGAAGCTGATGTCCGGATGGTGATCCTCGCGGTGCGAAATCCAGGCGATCGCATTGACGAAGGCCATCAGCCGGTAGTGGTCGACGAAGCGGAAGACCTTGGCGATCTGTCCGCCTTCGCGCGTCCAGCCGTCAAGCCCGGCAAGCAGCCGGCCGGCGGTTTCGTCGTCGAGCGCCGGCACGCCGCCTTCACAGGGTACGCAGCGGCGGGCCGCCAGGTCGCATTGCTCGGTCATCGCAGTCCTCCAGGAAGTTCATGAACAAACAGGCACGCTACGTTTCGCCCGCCGTGCCTGGCCGTGCGTGATGATTGCTGGAAGGTACTCAGGCGAGCGCGCTCAGCGCTGCGTCGTAATCGGGCTCGTCCTTGATCTCGGCCACCAGTTGGCTGTGCAGCACCTTGTCCGCCGCGTCGAGGACAACGACGGCGCGCGCGGCGACACCGGCCAGCGGGCCGCCGGCCAGCTCGACGCCGTAGTTGCGCAGGAACTCGCGACCGCGCATCGTCGACAGCGTATGCACGTTGCCCAGCCCTTCGGCGGCGCAGAAGCGGCTTTGGGCGAAAGGCAGGTCAGCCGAAATGCAGAGGACGACGGTGTTGGCCAGGCTGCCGGCAGCCTGGTTGAACTTGCGCACCGATGTGGCGCAGGTCGGCGTGTCGATGCTCGGGAAGATGTTGAGGATCTTGCGCTGGCCGGCGAAGTCGGCGAGTGTCGTGTCGGCCAGTGTCCGTCCGACGAGCGAGAAGGCCGCTGCCTGCTGGCCGGGCTGCGGGAAGTCGCCGGCGACTGGAAAGGCGTTGCCGCCGAGAGTGACAGTGCGGGTCATGGTGTATTCCTTCGTTTCGGTGGGTTGGGAGGCGACGCACTTGCTGCGGAAAGCGCAGTGCAGGCTTTGGTCAATCGGCGGCCGGGAAAGTTCTCCGCGGCCGTCGCGCTGGCCGGGCGCGCTGGTCAGGAAACGGCGAGCATCCTGTCGAGCGCCAGTTTGGCGGCATTGCGTTCGTGCGCGGCGACGCTGATCTGGTTGACGACATTGCCGTCAGCCAGATTCTCGAGCGTCCAGGCCAGATGCTGCGGGTCGATGCGCTGCATCGTCGAACACATGCACACCGTCGGCGCCATGAACTGGACGATCTTGCCCTCGGGCCGGACTTCCTCGGCAAGTCGGTTGACGAGGTTGAGCTCGGTGCCGACCAGCCAGCGGGTGTTCGGCGCTGCCTGCTTGATCGTTCTCACGATGTGCTCGGTCGAACCGACGAAATCCGACTGCCGGCACACCTCGAAGCTGCACTCCGGGTGAGAAATGACCAGACCGTCCGGATGCTGGTTGCGGAAGCGCAGGATGTGTGCCGGCTGGAACATCTGATGCACCGAGCAGTGTCCCTTCCAGAGCAGCAGCCGGGCGCCGCGAATCTGCTCGGCCGAGAGGCCGCCCAGCTCGAGATCGGGGTCCCAGACGACCATTTCGGCGAGCGGGATTCCCATCTGGTGGCCGGTCCACCGCCCGAGGTGCTGATCGGGGAAGAAAAGAATCTTCTCCCGCCGTTCGAAAGCCCAGGCGGCGATGGTTCCCGCATTCGACGACGTGCAGACGATGCCGCCGCGCTCGCCGCAGAACGCTTTCAGGTCGGCCGCCGAATTGATGTAGGTGACCGGCGTCACCTGCTGGTCGACGGCGAGCACTTCGCCGAGTTCGCGCCAGCAACGCTCGACCTTGGCCAGGTTGGCCATGTCGGCCATCGAACAACCGGCGGCCAGATCAGGCAGAATCGCCATCTGCTCGGGCTTCGACATGATGTCGGCCACTTCGGCCATGAAATGGACGCCGCAAAAGACGATGTAGCGCGCGTCGGTCTGCGAGGCGAGGCGTGAGAGCTTGAGCGAGTCGCCGGTCAGGTCGGCGTACTGGTAGACGTCGGCGCGCTGATAATGGTGGCAAAGCAGCACGGCCTGGTCGGCCAGGCGCGCGCGCGCCGCGCGAATGCGCGCATGGCAGGCGTCGTCCTGCAACTGGTTGAATGTGTCGAAGCTGATGGTTGCGGTTTGCATTGGGCTAGACTCGAAACGATGACGAAAAAATCGGCTGCAGGACGGGTAAATCTCCGCCGGAACGTCTGTTCGGCAGCCGCTGACGGTGCGCAGACGTTCAGCGGATGCTTCAGCTCTGCCAGGGCAGCCCGGCGTGCCGCCAACCGCCGGTTCTGCCGCGCTGGCCGCGTGCATCCTTGTTGCCTTCGAAGCCTTCGAGAACGTTATAGCACTCACGCTGCCTCGTCTCGTTGACCAGTGCGGCAGCGTTGTGCGAGCGCACGCCGCTGCGGCAGATGAAGAGCAGCAAGGCTTCACGATCCACCTGCTGTTCGAGCTGGGCCAGGAAGTGGACGTTCAGCCGATTGTCGGGGTAGCTCATCCACTCGATTTCGACGGTGCCCGGGATGCGCCCGACCCAATCCCATTCGGCGCGCGTGCGCACATCGATCAAGCGGGCGCCGGGCGCCAGTCGCCAGACGTCGAACGCTTCCTGCGGCGTGAGTGCACCCGCATACGGAAGGCAAAGTTCCTGCCCGCGATCGCGCGCGAGCTGCAGCAAGTCAGTCAGTTTTCCCATGGTGCCCGCCGAGTGCCCCGTCGAGTGAAAGGCGAAGAAGACGCCAGTATAAGGCAGTTGCCGGCACGCTTTGTCGGCGGCACGAAACAGGGGCGCGTCACGCACCGGAAGTGTGCGCCGGGCCACTTGTGAGCACTGGCATGGTGCGCAAAAAACGCCCCGAATGGGCGATTCCCTTGTGGCACAATAATCAGCCAGCAGGGTACGGATTGGCACGTTTTCTGCTACTCCCCCCGCGCAAGCAATTTTTCTACTCTCGCCGCTTACCCCGGCACCTGCTCTGGAGACTCTGCAATGGCAAGCCCGCAAGACGTGATCAAGATGGTCAAGGACAGCGAAGCGAAGTTCGTCGACTTCCGCTTCACCGATACCCGTGGCAAGGAACAGCATGTGACCGTACCGGTCAGTGCGTTCAATGAAGACAAGTTCGAGAATGGTCACGCCTTTGACGGATCGTCGATCGCCGGCTGGAAAGGGATTCAAGCTTCCGACATGCAGTTGATGCCGGACCCGAGCACGGCCTATGTCGACCCCTTCTTCGACGAAACCACCGTCGTCATCACCTGCGATGTCGTCGACCCGGCCGACGGGCGCGGTTACGATCGCGACCCGCGCTCGATTGCCAAGCGCGCGGAAGCCTATCTGAAGTCGAGCGGCGTCGGCGATACGGCGTACTTCGGCCCTGAACCCGAGTTCTTCATCTTCGATTCCGTCGCCTGGAGCGTCGACATGTCGGGCTGCAGCCTGAAGATCTATTCGCAGGAAGCTGCCTGGACGAACGGCGAAAAGGCGGAAGGCGAGGGCGGCACAGGCCACCGTCCCGGCATCAAGGGCGGCTATTTCCCGGTGCCGCCGGTCGACAGCCTGCACGACCTGCGCTCGGCGATGGTCCTCACGCTCGAACAGATCGGCGTGCCGGTCGAAGTGCATCACCACGAAGTGGCGACCGCCGGCCAGTGCGAAATCGGCACCTTGTTCAGCACGCTGGTCAAGCGTGCCGACTGGACGCAGATGCTCAAGTACGTCGTACACAATGTCGCCCACCAGTACGGCAAGACGGCCACCTTCATGCCGAAGCCGATCGTCGGCGACAACGGTTCGGGCATGCACGTGCACCAGTCGATCTGGAAGGACGGCAAGAACCTGTTTGCCGGCAACGGCTACGCCGGCCTCTCGGAGCTGGCGCTCTTCTACATCGGCGGCATCGTCAAGCACGCCAAGGCATTGAACGCGATCACCAACCCCGGAACGAATTCGTACAAGCGTCTGGTGCCGCATTATGAAGCGCCGGTCAAGCTGGCCTACTCGGCGAAGAACCGCTCAGCTTCGATCCGCGTGCCGCACGTCGCCTCGGACAAGGCGCGGCGCATCGAGACGCGCTTCCCGGATCCGCTGGCCAATCCCTACCTCTGCTTTGCCGCACTGCTGATGGCCGGTCTCGACGGCATCCAGAACAGGATTCATCCCGGCGAGCCGGCCGACAAGAACCTCTACGATCTGCCGCCCGAGGAAGACGCCAAGATCCCGACCGTTTGCGCCAGCCTGGAAGAGGCGCTCGCCGCGCTTGACAAGGACCGCGATTTCCTCACGCGCGGCGGCGTTTTCTCGGACGACTGGATCGACGCCTACCTCGAGCTGAAGATGGACGAAGTCAACCGAATTCGCATGACGACGCACCCGGTCGAGTTCGATCTGTACTACAGTTCCTGAATCGGCAGCCGAAACACGAAAGACGGGCTTGCTGCCCGTCTTTTTTTTGTCTACCGCTTGCCTTCCTCCGGCGTTTGTATCGGCAACCGTGATCCAATACACTTGAGCATCCTCCCGCACGTGGGAGCATGCCGGCAACTTTCGACGGGCCGGACGGCGGCGATCGAGGAGAACGATGATGAAGCTGCAAGCCCAGTGTCTTTCGACTGCCCTGCTTTGGCTGGCGGCAGCGCCGGCACACGCGCAGGACATCTTCAAGTGCGCCGACGTCGACGGGCGGGTGATGTACTCGAACGTGCCGACCAAGAACTGCCGCAAGATCGTTCTCGAACCGATCAACGTGGCGCCGCCGACGAAATCGGCGGCGCCGAAAGCGGCGGCCACGCCGACGCCGTCGACCTTTCCGAAAGTTGATGACAAGACACAGAAGTCGCGTGACGGCGACCGGCGCCGGATTCTCGAAAATGAACTGGCCGCCGAGCAGAAGAACGTCGAACAAGCCAACAAGGAGCTCGCCGCCCAGCAGGAAGTCGTCCTGCCGAGCGAGCGCGTGCACGGTGGCGCAATCAACGGCGCCAAGGTGCAGGAGCGCCTGCAGTCCTTCAAGGACAGGGTCGCCTTGCACGAACGCAACATCGAAGCGATTCGCAAGGAGCTGGCCAATCTGCGCTGAACGTGCGCCCGCAGCGAAGCGATCGTGGCCGGCCAATGCCTGACGCCGCGGCCACGCCGTTCAGCGGGCTCGATCTGCTCTCGTCGGCTGTCGTGCTGCTTGACGACCGCCTGGCGATCCGCTATCTGAATCCGGCGGCCGAGAATCTGCTCGGCATCAGCGGCAAGGTCTTCGCCGGCTCACCGATCGCCGCCGTCATGGAGTGCCCGGCGGCCCTGGTCGGCGCGCTGGACAACGTTCTCCGTCAGGGCTGGGGCTACAGCGGCCAGAACATCGAGCTGCGCCTGGCCGACGGCGAAGTCCTGCAGATGAACTGCGCCGTCAATCCGATCGATGCGCCGGACATCCGCCTGCTCGTCGAGCTGTGGCCGATCGATCAGCAACTTCGGGCGACGCGTGAAGAGCGGCTGGCCGAACAGCAGCATGCCAACCGCGAGCTGATCCGCAATCTGGTGCATGAGATCAAGAATCCGCTTGGCGGCATCCGCGGGGCGGCGCAGCTGCTCGAGCACGAACTGAACAACCCGGCCCTGCGCGAATACACGCAGGTGATCATCAAGGAAGCCGACCGACTGCAGGATCTGATGCGCCGCCTGCTTTCGCCGCACCGCCCGATGCAGCCGGGTCCGGTGAACATCCACGAAATCCTCGAACGCGTGCGCAGCCTGTTGACCGCCGAATTTCCCCTTCTCGTCGTGCAGCGCGACTACGACACCAGTCTGCCCGAGCTGGTTGGCGACCGCGAGCAGCTGATCCAGGTCTTTCTCAACATCGCGCGCAACGCCGCTCAGGCGATTACCCGCCAGCCGGCGCGCGGGCCGGTGGCCAGCGGGGAGATCACGCTGCGCACGCGCATTGCGCGTCAGGTGACGCTGGCCAAACGGCGCTACCGGTTGGCGATCGCCGTCGAGGTGGTGGACGATGGTCCGGGAATCCCCGAAGACATCCGCGAGCGCATGTTCTATCCGCTCGTCTCCGGACGGGAAGGCGGCAGCGGGCTCGGCCTGACGCTGGCGCAGAGCTTCGTCCAGCAACATCAGGGAACGATAGACAGCGAAAGCCGGCCAGGCTATACCTGCTTCACGATTCGTCTGCCGCTGGGTTGACCGGGCAAGCTTCTTGCTTGTAGCGCATGACCATAGCCACGCTGCCTGAGGAATCCATGAAACCCGTCTGGATCGTCGACGACGATAAATCAATTCGCTGGGTACTCGAAAAGACCCTCGCGCGGGAGAAGATTCCCTTTCGCAGCTTTGCCTCGGCGAACGACGCGCTGGCCCAGCTCGACAGCGAGGGCGGTGCGCCGCAGGTGCTCGTTTCCGACATCCGCATGCCCGGTCAGTCAGGGCTAGAGCTACTGCACATCTTCCGGCAGCGCTTCCCCTCGCTGCCGGTCATCATCATGACCGCCTACTCCGATCTGGACAGCGCCGTCTCCGCGTTTCAGGGTGGCGCCTTCGAATACCTGCCGAAGCCCTTCGACGTCGATCAGGCGATCGAACTGATTCGGCGCGCGATCAGCGAAAGCATGCACCAGATCGGAGCGTCGAGCGAGGCCGGGCTGACGCCCGAGATCCTCGGCCAGGCGCCGGCGATGCAGGAAGTGTTCCGCGCCATCGGCCGTCTCAGCCAGTCGAACGCGACCGTGCTCATCACCGGCGAGTCGGGTACCGGCAAGGAGCTCGTCGCACGCGCCGTGCATCGCCACAGCTCGCGCGCCGACAAGCCGTTCATTGCCATCAACACGGCGGCGATTCCGCGCGACCTGCTCGAATCCGAACTTTTCGGGCACGAACGCGGTGCGTTCACCGGCGCCGCGACGCTCCGGCAGGGGCGTTTCGAACAGGCCGAAGGCGGTACGCTCTTCCTCGACGAAATCGGCGACATGCCGGCCGAGCTGCAGACGCGCCTGCTGCGCGTCCTCTCGGACGGCCATTACTACCGCGTCGGCGGTCATTCGCCGCTGAAGACGAAAGTGCGCATCATCGCCGCGACGCATCAGGACCTGGAAGCGCGCGTGCGCCAGGGGCTGTTTCGCGAAGACCTGTTCCATCGTCTGAACGTCATCCGTGTGCGCCTGCCGAGCCTGCGCGAGCGCCGCGAAGACATTCCGCTGCTCGCCCGCCACTTCCTGCAGAAAAGCGCGCACGAGCTCGGCGTCGAAGCCAAGCGCTTCTCCGAAGCCAGTCTGAAGCAGCTGTGCGGGCTTGACTTTGCCGGCAACGTCCGGCAACTGGAAAACCTCTGCCACTGGTTGACGGTGATGGCGCCCGGCCAGCTCGTCGAGCTGGCCGACCTGCCGCCCGACCTGCGCGAACACGTTGCGCCGGGCGCGCGCGCCAACGACTGGGAAAGCGCGTTGGCCGACGAAGTCGATCGGCTGCTGGTCGGCGAAGCCGGTCATGTGCACGAGAAGCTGATGCAGGTTTTCGAGGGCATCCTGATCAGCCGCGCGTTGGTGCGCACTGGCGGACGCCGGATCGAAGCCGCACTGGCGCTCGGCATCGGCCGCAACACGATCACGCGCAAGATCCAGGATCTGAAGCTCGACGCGCTCGGCGCCGGGACGAGCGACGAGCGCGAGGCCAGCGCGCAGCGGGCGAACACCCCGTAATTCCGGCCGACGCCACGCCGGAACCGCGGCGGCCACTCCGGCGCCGGCGCCCGTCGCCACGGCCGCCCCTCGCGCTTCACGCTCACCTCTGCGTCATTCCGGCGCCGCCAGCCGCCAGCCAGTCAAGCGACGGCGCCACAGCACGCCGGAAGAGGGCCCCGGCGGCGCCCGGCAGGCTCGCGCCCGGCGCCATGATCCAGCGCGTGAAATGCCCGGCGTGCGTTTGACTTGCGCGCCGTCGCCGCCGATACTTGACGTGGTGGACGGGTTCTCCGGGCCTTCTCCACATCGGCGCCAGTGCCGCCACGGCGAAGGCGCAACGAGCCCGATGATGCACCGATGATGCACGCTTCAGCAGACCCGCAGGGAGGGGGTTCGATGGTCAGCGTTTACGTTTCGTACGCCTGGAAAGAGGAAGCGCAGAAGCCGCTCGTCGAGAAACTCGCCGCGGCCTGCGTCGCGCGCAGAATCGATCCGCGCTACGACCAGAAGGACATGCACTACGGCGATTCGATCCGCCAGTTCATGGACGAGATCGGCGCCGCCGGGCATGTCGTCCTGGTGCTCAGCGAGGCGTATTTCAAGTCCGACTACTGCATGTACGAGTTGCGCCGCATCTACGAGAACAAGGACTTCCGCCACCGGGTAAGTCCGATCGTTCTCTCGGGAACGCCGTTCCACAAGCCAATCGACCGCATTCCGTACCTCAAGTACTGGGAAAATGAGATCAAGAACCTGCAGGTGGCTCTGGACGGACTGGAAGACCCGAAATATACGTTGACGCTGCGCAGCGATCTCGACGGCTACGCTGAATGCCGGCGCCTTATCGGGGAATTGCAGAGCGTCCTCGCCGACATGAACAGTTTGACCGAGGGGGTTCATCGAGATACCGACTTCGCCGCCCTGCTGGCGCGAATCGCTCCCGAGCAGCGAGAGGACGACGGTCCCGGCGGAGACAACCGCGAAGCCGACGGAGTCTTCGTCGCCAAGGTCGAGGGCGAGGTCCGGCAGGCGCTCGCCGCCGTTCCAGAGCTGACGCGGATGATCCGGCAACACGCGGTCGCCAAGGGGTTGGCGGACGGCGAAGATGTCGCCGGTCTTGCGCACTGGCTGTGCACGAGCCCGCTCGAAATGGTGCTCGACGACGTCCTGCGGCCGGCGACGCGCAGCGCCCTGCCGCGCAAGACGCCGGATGCGATCCGCAAGTCGGATGTCTGGGAAGCCGCCAAGCCGCTGCTCTTCTGGCTCAGCGTGCTGGCCGTTCGACCGGACTGGGTCAGCGCGCAGCAGGAAAAGGAAGCCGGCGGCGAGTCGCGCTTCGAGCTGTTCGTGCGCACCGGTTGTGGCGCCGAGATCGTCAGCTCGCGTTATCGCCAGGTTCGCCCCGGCTTCCGCGCCGGCGGCGGACTGAACGTGGATGGCCAGGGCCGGATTGAGCTTTCGGATCTCGAATGCGGCTTCAACGACGCGCAGGCGGTCGAAGGCATCCTGCTCGACGTGGCCAGGCATTTCGGCGAGCAAAGCGGAGGTCTGCTGCTGGACACGAAGGAAAAGGAACTGATCAGGGAACTCGTTCAAGACGCACTCGAAGACGACGAGAAGCACAAGACCGGGCACCATTACATCCTGGTCGACGCGGGAGAGGACTCCCCGCTCAGACGGCAGGCGGTGTACGACGGCGTTCGCCAGATTCTGCCTCGGCTGAAGATCATCTACCTGCAGCCATCCGGTGAAGAAACCCCCTTACTGCTGAAAGAGACGCGCCTGATCACCATCATCCGCGGATTTCTCAACCTCCCCGACACCTTGCGCTGAGCACGATGAAAACGACCGACATCCCCATGCTGCCCCGCCATACCTTCCCGCTCCCGGCGCGCGGTTCGTGGCCGGCAACGGTGCACCGCTTCGACGACACCTCGGCCTGGGCCGTGCGCGCGGCGCTCGCCGCGCAGCGGCCTTTGCTCGTGCGCGGCGAACCGGGCTCGGGCAAGAGCCAGTTGGCGCGCGCCGCCGCCGAAGCCCTGGGCCGTCTGTTCCTTGCCGAGGTGGTGCACGCGCGCAGCGAAAGCCAGGATCTGCAGTGGCGCTTCGACGGGCTGGCCCGGCTGGGCGACGCGCAAGCGATGAGCGCCGGCCAGCACAGCGCCGAAGAAGTCCGTGCCCGCCTCGATCAGCGCAACTACCTGAGCCCCGGCGCGCTGTGGTGGGTCTTCGACTGGCACTCGGCCGAGCGCCAGCATGTCTGCAGTAGCGGCCGCAGTGCACGCCCGCAGCCGCCGGAGGGCTGGACGCCCGCCAAGGGAAGCGTGCTCCTGATCGACGAAATCGACAAGGCGGAAGCCGATCTGCCCAATGGCCTGCTGGAAACGCTGGGCAACGGCGCGTTCAGCGTCCCCTGGCTCGACGAAGCGGTCAGCGCGGCGGACGGGACGCCGACGCCGCTGGTCGTCATCACCACGAACGAGGAACGCGAGCTGCCACCCGCTTTCGTCCGCCGCTGCCTGGTGCTCAACCTGCAGATGCCGAAGAGCGAGAGCGCCTTCATGGCCGCCCTGATCGAGCGCGGCAAGCTGCATTTTGCCGATCGCTGCCCGGAGGACGTCTATCGCGCTACCGCCCGACAGCTCTGGGATGACCGTCAGGACGCCGCGGACCAGGGTCTGCAGGGGCCGGGGTACGCCGAGTTCATCGATCTGCTGCGCGTCGTGACGACGCTTGAGGCGGAGCCCGGCAAGCAGGCCGCGCTGCTTGACCAAGTGAAAGACTTCGCGCTGAAGAAACATCCGCCGGCCGTCTGATGAAAGCCGGAGCGCTGCGCACGAGGACGGCCGTCGGGCGATCCGACCTGCTGCGCGCCCTAGCCGAACTGGGCGGGCCGACGCTTGACCAGGTGGCGGCCGCGCTCGGTTACGAGCGACGGGTTGCGCCAACACCGGTGACTCTCGCCGGCGGCACCACCCTCACGCCGGTCGCCGCGGGACTCGCCACCGCCGGTCCCCCGCTGCCCGAGCGACCGCCGACGCTTCCCGGCGGTCGCTTCTTCCGCGTCACCGAACACCGGCAGACGGAGCTGCCGCCCGGCGGCGCCGACGACAATGCGCCAGACTGGCTGGCGGCTGCCGCGCTGTTGGCCGACGATCCGCGCCCAGATCCGCGCTCCCTGCGCCTGCCTGCCCGCCAGCCGCTGACCCGCTGGTCGCGCCTGTGGCCTTTCCTGCGCCAGACGCTCGGGCGATCGGTCGAGTTGAACGAGCCTGACCTCCAGCGCCTGCTCGACGGGTTGGCGCGCGGCGAGCCGGTACGCCGTATCCCGCTGTTGCGCCGCCACGGCTGGAGCCCGCGAATTGCCATCCTGAGCGATTACTCACGCCAGACCACGCCACTCCACGGCGACTTCGCCGCGCTGTGCCGGGCGCTGGTCAAGCGGCACGGCCGGCAGCGAATCGACAGCATCATTCTGGCTGACGAACCGGGAGCGGCGCCGCTAGTCGACCGCGCCTTGCGCGGCAGACGGCGACGCTTCGTTCGCCAGCGCTGGCAGTTGCCGGCCCCAGCGACGGCGCTGCTCATTCTCGGCGATCTTGGCTTGCTCGACGCCGCGCCGGCCGCGCGACTCGGCTGGCAGCAATTCGGCGGCCGGCTGCGCAGCGCCGGCCGGCGTGCGCTGGTGCTCTGCCCGGTTCCCGCGCGCCTGCACCCTGCCGAATTGCAGCGCGCCTTCACGCTCGTCGAATGGGATCGCCACAGCCGTCTGCGGCCAATGCCGGCGCGGCCGCCCGCCAGGGAAAGCGAAGCCCGACGCAGCGAAGAACTCGCGCGCGGCGGCCTGGCCGCGGAAAGGCTGCTCACGCTGCTCGCGCCCGCTGTGCGCGTCGAGCCGCCGCTGCTGCGTGCGGTACGCAGCCTGTTGCCGGCGGCTGAGGCCGACGTCCTCGGCGAAACGTCGATCTGGCAACATGCGGACGTACGCGCCGGTCCGCAGGGCTTCCAGTTTGCCGGCACGGCGGCGAATGCCAGTTACCGGAGCCGCTTTGCCGCGCTTGCGCCGGAACGGCAGCGCGCCGCCGTCGCCCTGATCCTTGCCCACCATGCCGGATTGCCCGACTCGGTGCGGTTTAGCGAAATCATCGCCTGCCAGCGCCTGGCCCCGCAGGCGGTCCCGGCAGAGGTGTGGAAAAGGGCCGAGCACTGGCTGTACGCCTTTGCCCGCACGGCGCTGCAGCAGCCTCGGGCGCTCGCCCTGCAGCAGTGCGTGCGCCGCCACGTCGACCGCCAGAATGACGAGGTATTCGCCGCGGACGATGTGCAGGCCGCGCTGTGGGCGATCGCCCAGCGCGAACGCGTGGCGCGTGGCGAGGCGGTCGAACTGCCGGCCGGCGTGCGCCCGGAACAGGTCCGCGTGTTCCTCGATCCGGCCGCCGAGCGCCGGCCAATGGCCTGCGCGCTGCGCCAACGCGGCGCGGAACTGCGCCTCGAAGCGCTCGACACGAAGGTCGCGGGATGGCCGCCGGCGGGCAGTCCCTACGCCGACCTGACGCTGGTCGACGGCGGTGTTTTCGTCAGCGTCACGCGCCCGGTCACGGCGGCGGGCGCGGTGCCGGCGCGCGTTTACGTCGCCGCCGCTGCACTGCCGCAGACCATTGCCCGGCTGACGCGCGACGTCGAGCGCATCGCGCTGCAGGCGCCGCACCTCGAGCTTTGCGTCGTCGCCCTCGATCGCCCGCCGTGGGCGTGTGCGCTCGGGCGCGACGCGCGCGGGCTGTTCGCCGAAGTGCTCTGGCGCGGCCAGCGCTGCCGTGTCGACTGGCTGCCGCCGCAAGGCGGAGAAGCCGGCGGCTGGCACAGCGAGCAGTCGATCGGCGTCGACGCCTATGGGCTGTTCGGCGACATCAGCGTCGGCGGCGTCAGCCAGCGTTTCCGCTGGATCGCGCCGGGGCGCTTCCGGATGGGTTCGCCGCCCGACGAGCCGGAACGGTTTCCCGAACGCGAGGCGCAGCACGAAGTGACGCTGAGCCGCGGTTTCTGGCTGGCCGACACGGCGTGCACGCAGGCGTTCTGGCAGGCGGTGACGGGCAGCAATCCGAGCGCGTTCACGGACGACGCGCGCCAGCCGGTGGAAAACGTCAGTTGGCACGACGTGCAGACCTTCATCGCCGAACTCGAGCGCCGGCTGCCGGGATTGTCGGCCCGCCTGCCGAGCGAGGCGGAATGGGAATACGCCTGCCGCGCCGGGACGACGACGCCTTTTTCCTTCGGCGACAGGCTGACGCCGGAACTCGTCAACTACAATGGCGATTATCCTTACGCCGACGGCGAAAAGGGGCTGTCTCGCGGGAAGACCGTGCCGGTGGCCTCGCTGCCGGCGAATCCCTGGGGTTTGTACGAAATGCACGGCAATGTATATGAATGGTGCGCCGACTGGTACGGCGACTCTCCGGCCGAACCACAAGCCGATCCGCAGGGGCCGCCAACGGGCGATTCCCGCGTGTTGCGCGGCGGCTCGTGGAACTACGACGGCAGGTACGTGCGTTCCGCCCTCCGT
>WBZP01002551.1_pt1 | contig 20797 bp, 11 predicted proteins | sample 5204301 | NCBI WGS metagenome assembly WBZP01 (sample SAMN12412401, study PRJNA552823) | activated sludge metagenome | isolation source: activated sludge from nitrification reactor of wastewater treatment plant... | place: USA: Pennsylvania | collected 2017
GGCTTGCTCTTTACGCTGATGGTGCCATTGTGCTTCTGAATGATGCCGTAGGAAAGGGAGAGCCCGAGCCCGGTGCCCTTGCCTACCGGCTTGGTGGTGAAGAAGGGGTCGAAGATTCTGGCCTGGATATCCTCGGGGATGCCGCTGCCGTTGTCGGAAAATTCCAGCCAGACCGATCCCTTCAATTCGCCCATGCATCCGGTGCGCACCGTGATCTTGCCGCGTTCTTCGCCCATGGCGTGCGCCGAATTGACCATCAGGTTCATGAACACCTGGTTGAGCTGCGAAGGCAGGCATTCCACCTCCGGCAGATCGCCGTATTCCTTGACCACATCCGCCTTGTACTTGATCTCGTTGTTGACCACGTTGAGTGTCGAATCGATGCCGTTGTGCAGGTTGACCCACTGCCATTCGAGCGTGCTGTCCACATGCGAAAAATCCTTCAGGTCCTGCACGATCTTCTTCACCCGGGTGATGCCTTCGCGCGACTCGTGCATCAGCATCGGGATGTCCTCCTTCAGGAATTCGAGGTCCACCTCCTGCCGCTTGGCCTGGACGGCGGCAGCCTGCTCCGGGGAGGAAATTGCCGGCTCCGCCGCCTGATAGAGATCGAGCATGGCGAACAGGTCGCCCATGTAGTTTTCCAGCGCGCCGATGTTTGAATGCACATAGCCGATCGGGTTGTTGATCTCGTGCGCCACCCCGGCGGCCAGCTGGCCGATGGAAGCCAGTTTCTCCGATTGCATCAGTTGATCGTTAGCCTGCGCCAGTTGGCCGGTGCGTTCCTCGACCAGTTGTTCCAGCTTGGCCTGATGCTCGCGCAAGGCATCCTCGGCTTCATGTCTGGCAGTGACGTCCTGCAGGGTTTCAATGGCGCCGACGATGCGGCCACTGTTGTCACGAATGGGGGCTGCGGTAAAAAACAGCCAGCAGCCATGCGCACCGAATTGCGGAAAGAAATCCTCGGCCTCGAATGCGCCTTCGACGATCGCCGAGCGCCGGAACTTGGAACGATAGTGCGTTTCGAAGCCGCTCTCCAGAGCGCCGCTGAGAATCAGGTCGGCCATCACCGGCCGTTCGGCGGGATAAAAGGCTTCCCACTGGCGGTTGGTGCCGATGACGTCGGCAGCCTTCATGCCTGTAATCTTGGCGCAGGCGCTGTTCCAGTGGGCGACCTTGTGATCGGCGCCAAGCACGAAGGTCGGCACCGGGTCGCCATCGATGATCTGCGCCATGACCTGGCGCAGATGCTTCTGCCGCGCTTCCGCTTCCCGCCGCTCGGTCAGGTCGTAGAACGAGGCGACGACCGTCGGCAGGCTGTTCAGCGTAAGCAGCGAGGCCGTCAGTTCGACCCAGCAATGGACGTGCTTATCAGCCGTCAGCAGGCGGAATTCGTACACCGACGGCACCTCCTCGCCGCGCAGGCGCGCTGCACCGCGTTGTCGAGCCAGCTCGCGAAAATCCGGGTGCACCGCAGAATAGAAAGGTGTGCCGATCAGATCGCCGCGTGGGTAGCCGGTCAGCTTTTCCAGCGCCTTGTTGATGAACAGGATAGGCCCGCCCCGGTGCACCAGTATCGGCGTCTGGATGGCGTCCAGCAGCGCGAAATACGGGCGATCCTCGGGCAAGGGGGCTGCGTGTTCTGTAGCCGTATTCATTGTTTGCGCTCTCTTTCAGGAAACCAGTGCGTCGCAGGCCGACTCGAACTGCGCTTCGACCACGGCCAGCAGTTCCGCTGCCGTTTCGTCATTCAAACCGGCGGCAGCCCAGGCGGCGTCATCGATGGGAGGGACCGGTACCGGCTCGCCCTCCTGCTCGGTCAGGCGATGCCCGAGCCTGTCGGCAACGTGGATCAGCGTGGCCATCCGGTCCTGCTGTATGTCCGGCTGGTGGTGTGTGCCGATGGCGCGGCTCAACAGGAGCGGGAAGCGCCAGTGTTCCGTCAGCAACTGCCCGATCTCGGCGTGATCCAGTCCGAGGACGCGGCGCTCGGCAAACAGCCAGCAGTCGCCGGCGTCGGCCCGGATTTTTGCCACTGCCGCGGTGTGTGCCGGGAAACAGCTGGCCAGCGCCAGCCGGCCGATGTCGTGCAGCAGCCCGGCGGCAAAGGCGTTGCCATCGTTCATCCGCCGCCGCCGGGCAATCTGCTTGGCGCAGAGGCCGACGGCGACGCTGTGCCGCCAGAACAGGCGCATGTCGTAGGCAGGCTCGTCGCCGACCTTCCTGGCGAAGGCATCGGCGACTGCCGCCGCCGTGGCCAGAGTGCGCACCCCGTGCAGGCCGAGCACAACGATGGCGTCGTTGATCGAGTCGACCTTGCCCTGCAGGCCGTAAAAGGAGGAGTTCGCCACGCGCAGCACCCTGGCGGCCAGCGCCTGGTCGCGCGCCAGCTTGTCGGCCAGTTGGCGGGTGTCGGCATCGTCGTTGTCAATCGACTGCAGCAGTTCGACCACCACCGCCGGCAGCGACGGCAGATTGCGCACGCCCTTGAGAACCGTGTCCCGATCGAGCGGCATCGAGGGATTTCCACTGGTTTCGTCCGTCATTTGGGAGCGCTCTCCATTACTGATTCATCGGTGCCGGCAGGCATCACCACCAGCAGCCGGCCGCGCGAGCGCGACTGGCTGCCCATGCGCCGGCAGAGCACGATGCGCAGGCCATTGCCGGTTTGCCAGGAAAAATCGCCGCCCAACCCCTCGGCCAGCCGGGCAATGAACTCCGGCGGCAGGCGATGCGCGGCGGATTCGCCAAGCAGGGTGTCGCCCTCGCCGAGCAGGGTATCGGCCTCGGGGTTGGAGAAGACCATCATGCCTTCCTCGTCGATGCCGACAATCGGCAGCGGCATGCAGTGCAGAATCTCACGGGCGATATCCAGCGAGGCTTCGTCGAGCGCAAGCCGATGCTGCTTCTCCACCAGCAAGGCCTTCAGTTCGGTATTGGCCTGCGCCAGCTCGGCTGAAAGCCGGCGGTTGTCATCGCCCAGCTCTTTCTGGCGGAAAGCTTCGGCGATGTTGGCGCGGATCAACTCGTCGTCCCAGGGCTTGGTCAGGAACTTGTAGATGGCGCCTTCGTTGATGGCGTCGGTAATCGACTGCAGCTCGGTGTAGCCGGAGAGCACGATACGGATGGTGTCCGGGTGCGTCGCCTTGGCCTGGCGCAGGAACTCGACGCCGGTCATGTTCGGCATGCGCTGGTCGGACACGATCACGTCGACCGGGTTGGCGGCGAGCAGGGTCAGCCCCTCGGCGCCGCTGCCGGCGGTGAGGATCTGGTAGCCCTCGCGGCGCAGCACGCGGCGCATGGCGGCGAGGATGTTTTCCTCGTCGTCGACCAGCAGGATGGTGCGTGTCCTGGCCGGGGCGGCCGCACGCTCTTCAGTTGCTATTTGCGCATTCATTGGCTTGCCCCTCTTGTGTCTGCCGCTTCCCTGCGTACCGGGCCATCGACCGGCAGGCAGACGCGAAAGCGGGTGCCCTGGCCCGGCGCGCTCTCGATCTCGATGCGGCCGCCGTGCTTCTGGACGATGCTCCAGGCCAGCGAGAGCCCGAGCCCGGTGCCTTTGCCCACCGGCTTGGTAGTGAAAAAAGGTTCGAAGATGCGTGCCTGATGCTCGATCGAAATGCCGCAGCCGTCATCCTCGACCTCAACCCAGACTTCTGCTCCTGCCTCGCCTTCGACGCTGCCGGTACGCACCGTGATCAGACCGTGGCCATCGATCGCCTGTGCAGCATTGGTCAGCAGGTTCATGAAGACCTGATTCAGTTGGCCGGCATTGCACAACACCGGCGGAATGTCGCCGAACTCGCGTCGCAGCTCGGCCTTCTGGCGCAGCTCGCTCCAGACGATATTGACCGTACTTTCGAGGCCGATGCGCAGATCGACCCGGCTCCACTCGGCCTGGTCGACGTGGGAAAACGTCTTCAGGTCCTGCACGATGTTCCTGACCCGTGAGAGTCCGTCGCGCGATTCGGCCAACAGCGATTTCGCGTCCTCGCGCACGAAGGCGATTTCCCGCTCCGCCTTGGCGGCGCGTATCGTTGCTATGGCCTGAGGGTCGCGCGCGATCAGCGGTTCAACTGCGGCGTAGGCATCAAGCACGGCAAAGGTGTCGTCGAGATATTCGCTGAGCGTGCCCAGGTTGGAATTGACGAAACCGATCGGGTTGTTGATTTCGTGCGCCACGCCGGCGGCCAGTTGGCCGATCGAGGCCATCTTTTCGCTTTCGAGCAGACGCGAGCGGGTTTCATCAAGCTGGAAGTTGGCTGCGGCCAGCAGGTCGCGCTCCTGCAGCAGCGCTTCGTTTGTCGATTCCAGGGCTTGCGTGCGCTCGCGCACGCGGGCATCGAGGCCACGGTTCGTTTCGCGGAGTTGCGCATTCATTGCCGTCAGTGCTGCGTAGAGATTTCGCAAGGCACCGAGCAGCACCGCCTCGGTAGTGTTCGGCAACGGCGGTGACATTGTCGGTTCGGGACGCGGTGTCGGCGCGGCGATCTGCTTGCCCGATGATTTCGCCAACACCTGACGGGCCATTTCGTGGTCTTCGCCAAGAATGTGGAAGATCAGCCATGAAGACAGATAGGCGTGCAGTAGGCTGGCGCGTTGGCTCGGAAGGCCGGAAAAATCGTTCTGCAGGTAATCCAGCTGCGCGACGTAGTCCAGGTGTTTATCCTGATGATGCGCCTGCGCTTCCTGATCGAGCCCGGCACTTTCCCAGACGCCTTCTTCGGTGCGGAAATGGTAGCCGGCATACGCCCTTATCTCGGCCACGATTTCCGGCAGCGCATCGTCGTTGTCGTCGATCAGTACCTCACCCAGCCGGTTGATCAGTTCCACCAGGCGCTGGTGCTGGCCATCGATGACCGGGATGCCGGTGAGGAAGCGAGCCCCCCAGACAAAAGCCTCGAATGTCATGGTGTTTCTCCGCTCGGTTGATCTGCCCCTGCTTTTCCGGCACGGTGCCCGTGGGTGACAAAGGCCTCGCGGATCACATCGCGCAGTTCGTCGTCATCCCAGGGCTTGGTCACGAACTTGTAGATGGCGCCACGGTTGATGGCGTCGGTCAGGGATGCCAGTTCGGTGTAGCCGGAAAGTACGATGCGCATGGTGTCCGGATACAGCGACTTGACCCGGCTGAGGAACTCCGAGCCGCTCATGATCGGCATGCGCTGGTCGGAAACGATGACCTGCACGCTGTTCAAGGCCAGCAGTTCCAGCCCTTCGGCCGCCGAGCCGGCGGTGAGGATGCGGTAGCCGCTGCGTCGCAGCATGCGTTTCAGCGAGTTGAGGATGTCCGGCTCGTCGTCGACCAGCAGCAGCGTGCGTTCCTGGCGATCACTGCTGTCCGTGAGCACGGCCAGCGAGCGCGGGTCGCGCACGAAGGCGGCCAGGTCGGCGGCGGGGAGGGGCCGGCTGAACAGGTAGCCCTGAATCTCGTCGCACAGATGGCTGCGCAGATAGCGCATCTGGGCTTCGTCCTCGACGCCTTCGGCGATGACATGCAGCCCGAGGCTGTGAGCCATGGCAATGACGGCAACGGCGATGACCGCATCGCCCGGCTCGCTGACGATGTTCTGCACGAAGGAGCGGTCGATCTTCAGCACGTCGAAGGGAAAACGCTTGAGATAGCTGAGGCTGGAATAGCCGGTGCCGAAGTCGTCCATGGCCAGTCGGACCCCCATTTTCTTCAGGCGGTTGAGGAAATCCGTCGCCGCTTCCGGGTTGTCCATGACCAGTGATTCGGTCACTTCCAGTTCCAGCCAGTATGGGTCCAGCCCGGAGTCGGCGAGCTCCTTTGCCACCTGCTCGACCAGATCGGGCTGGCGGAACTGCAGCGGTGAGAGATTGACCGCCACGCGCAATGGCGGCAACCCCTCCTGCTGCCATTGCGCTGCCTGCCGGCAGGCCTCGCGCAGCACCCAGCTGCCGATGGACACAATCATTCCGCTGGCCTCGGCCAGCGGAATGAATTGCGCCGGTGGCACCAGCCCGCGTTCCGGGTGCTGCCAGCGAATGAGCGCTTCGACACCGGTGATGTTGCCTGAATACAGATCGGCCTTTGGCTGGTAGTGCAGAACCAGTTCATTCCGCTCAAGCGCGTGCCGCAGGTCCTTTTCCAGCGCCAGTTGGTGCTGCGAACGCTGATTCATCTCCGGCGCGAAGTGGCGGAAGGTATTGCGCCCGGACTCCTTGGCCGAGTACATGGCGACATCGGCCAGACGCAGCAGGTTTTCGGGGTCGGCGGCATTGAGCGGGTAAATGGCACCGCCGATACTGGGGGTGACGGAAATCTCCTCGCCATCGATTTCAAACGGCATCGACAACTGCTCGATCAGCATTTGCCCGGTGCGCGGCACATCCAGTTCGTTCTCGAGGTCGGTCAGCAGCAGCACGAATTCGTCGCCGCCGAGGCGCGCCAGCGTGTCGCTTTCCAGTGCCAGCCCCTTCAGCCGGCTGGCCACCATGTGCAGCAAAATGTCGCCAGTACCGTGGCCGAGGGTGTCGTTTATCTGCTTGAAGCGGTCGAGGTCGATCAGCAGCAGGGCGACCAGCCGCCCGTCGCGGTCGGCGCGGGCAATGGCCTGGCGCAGCCGGTCGTTGAGCAGCGTGCGGTTGGCCAGCCCGGTCAGCGGGTCGTGCATGGCCAGGTGGGCCAATTGCCCTTCGCTCAGGATGCGTTCGCTGACATCGGAAATGACGCTGACGTAGTGCGTCGTCTCCTGCCTGGCGTTACGTATCGGTGCCACGTGCAGTTCGTTCCAGAAGGGCTGCCCGTCCTTGCGGAAGCAGCGCAACACGGCCTGGCCGGTGGTGCGGCCGCGCAGGGCGTGGCGAATGATCTCCATCTCGGGTTGCTGCAGTTCGTTGGCGACGAGAACGCGCCCGCTCTTGCCGAGCATTTCGTCGTTCTCCCAGCCGGTAATGCGGGTGAAGGCCGGGTTTACATAGACGATGGGGTGGTCCGGTCGCTGTGCGTCGGTAATCATCACGCCATCCAGCGTCGACTCGATGGCGCCAGAGAAGAGGCGCAGCGTGGCCTCATTTGCGTTTCGCGCCGCCTCGGCGCGCAGGGCGTGGATGCCATGCGCCAGTTGCCGTGAGAATTCTTCCAGCAGCCTTGTTTCTTCGGCATCGAAAAAACCTGCTTGCGTGGCGTAGATGCTGAGCACGCCAAAGCCTTGCGTGGCATGGGTCAGCGGCAGCGCAATCGCCGAACGCAGGCCGAGACGTGCGTTGATTCCCGCCCACGGGGCGTATTGGTCCGTTTTCCCGATATCGTGGCGGATGACCGTCTGGCCGGTACGCGCGGCCGTTCCTGTCGGGCCTTGCCCACGCGGCTGGTCGGGGTTCCAGCTGGTGTGCAGCTCTTCCGGGTTTGCCGCATCGTCACCCGACCAGGCGGTCGGATACAATCTCTGCTCGGGGTTGGGAATGATCAGGCTGATCAGCGCGAAGCGGTAGCCACCGATGTCGGTCAGCAGGTTGCAGACGGCAGAAAACAGCGCATGCTCGTCCTGCGCCTGCTGGATGGCCTGGTTGCATTTGCCGAGCATCTGGTGAAGGCGATTGAGGTGCTGCAGGCTTCGCTCGGTTGCTTTCTGCGCACGAATGTCGCGCGCCACAATGGCGAAATGATCGGCACTCTGCGGGCCCAGCTGAATGACCTGCAACGAGACAGGTATGTCGTTCCCTTCGGCATCGGCGAGCATCATTTCCTCGACGAAGGCGGTTTCGACCGATGCGCGTGGCAGGGCTACCTGGAGTATCCGTGAACAGGTGCTGCTAGGGGCAACTCCTTCCAGGCGGAGTTTTTCCATCGCCGCCGGCGCCAGGCCGACCAGTCGCAGTCCGGCCGGGTTGATGAACTCGATATCCCCCGTCTTTCTGAAAATACAGACGAAGTCTTCGCTGTTCCGTACCACGGATGAGAGGCATTGCAGTTCGATCTGCAGGCGGCGATTTTCGGAAATGTCGGCGGTAACGATCTGGATGCGGTCGACGCTGCCGTTGGCGTCGAAGACCGGCAACATCGAGATGGCGACGGTCAGTATCTGCCCCGTCCGGGTACGACGATGAGTCTCCCAGCGGTAGAGCGGCTGGCCACGCAGGGCGCTGGCCAGCATCGAGAGAAATTCATCGCGATGTTCGTCGTCGATCGTCGGCAGAACACGCCCCACGGCTTCACTCGCGTTCCAGCCGAACAGGCGTTCGGCCGAGCTGCCCCATTCGAGGACGGTGCCGAGCCGGTCAACCTGGTAGCTGGCTGCCAGCGTCAGGCGCCCGAGCATCTCGTGGTGGTCGTTGCTGGCTTCCTGTGCAGGGGGCATCGGCAGCATCAGATCGCGCACGGCCGCCAGCAGTGTGCTGGCGCTGGCCGGCCAGCGCAGGTTGCCGCAGCGCATCCCCTCCGGGCAATCGGTGTCGATGGCCACGTCTTCGAGTTCGGAGACCAGATGAAGCACCGGAATTTTCTCGGTGGCCGGCATCGCCTGCGTGGCGCGGCAGATTTCGCAGCGCGTTTCTTTTTCCAGCCGGGTGTCGACGATGATCAGGTCCGGGCGTTGCCGGGCCAATGCTGAAGCCTGCTGGATGGTCTCGGCCTCAAGGACACGGAAATGGGCATCACGCAGCACGCGCGAAGAAAAATACAGCGCGGCCTTGTCGCTATTGACGTTGAGGACGGTGAGCGGCTGCATCGGCATGAGCACTCCTGAAGCGAGGACTTCCGGAACTCAGAATGCCTCCGGCTCATGTTGAGCTGCAATCAGGGATGCCCTGATATGGACTACGAAATCCCCTACAGGTTGACCTCGGAACCTGTTACCCGCGAGGCCAGGACGCCAAGGGAGAAAATCGGGCCGAAAAAGCGCAGCCCGGCGGCGGTTTTCAGGGAGAAACCAGACCTCTGCGAATGGCATAGCGCACCAGACCGGCCAGATCGTGCACGTCGAGCCGCGCCATGATCTGCGCACGGTAGGTTTCAATGGTCTTGATGCTGAGTTCAAGTTGGAAGGCGATCTCCTTGGTGCTCCGGCCTTCCGCCAGGAGGCGAAGAACTTCCCGCTGGCGAGCGGTCAGCGTCTGCGCTCCGGCTTCCGGTGCTGGCCTGAACCCCCGGCTGCCCGTCGCCACGCGTTCCATATAGCCGTCGACCACCGGGCGCGAGATGGCCGAGGACAGCCAGGTTTCGCCGCGCATGACGGCACCGATGGCCAGTTCCAGCTCCGCCGGGGCGGCATCCTTGAGCAGATAGCCGGCGGCACCGAGGCGCAGGGCCTGCAGGACGTGCTCTTCGCTGGCCAGCATGGAGAGCATGAGGACGCGTGTATCGGGATGTCTGGCGCGCAACTCCCGTAGCGCCTCCAGCCCGCCCATGTCGGGCATGGCGACGTCCATCAGGATCAGATCGGGCGCGCAGGCGGCGCAGGCGGCCAGGGCTTCGTTGCCGTCTGCGGCTTCGGCCTCGACGGTGACGCCCGGCATTTCGGCGAGCAGCATGTGCAGCCCTGCGCGCACCAGTCGGTGATCGTCGGCAATGACGACGCGGATGCCCGGCATCATTGATCCCCCAGCGGAAAGATGGCGTGGATTTCGGTGCCCTGGCCGGGGCTTGAGCGCACTTGCAGCTCGCCGCCCAGCATCGCCACGCGCTCGCGCATGCCAAGCAGGCCGAGCGGGTGGGAGCCACGTTCGGCGTAGATGTTCTTCGACTTGAAGCCGCAGCCATCGTCGGCAATGCAGAGGATGAGATGCGGGCCCGTGATCTCGATGGTTACGGCGACATGGCTGGCGCCAGCATGGCGCACGGTGTTCGATACGGCTTCCTGAACGATGCGGAAACAGGCCAGTTCCAGCTCGCTGCCGAGGCGCTCGTTGACGGTTTCCGCTTCGAGCCGGATGTCGAGTGCGGCGGTGCGGGCCACGCGGTCCAGGTGCCAGCGCAGGGCGGCGATCAGGCCGAGGTCGTCAAGCGGCGGCGGGCGCAGGCGACGGGCGATTTCGCGGACATCGGTGACCAGGGTGTCCACCATTTCGGTGGCCTGCTTGAGCAGGTCGGCCGCCTTCGTGTCCTTGCTCCGTCGCCGCGCGGTGTCGACGGCGATCTTGAGTGCCGACAGCGTTTGCCCGACTTCATCGTGCAATTCCATCGACAGGCGCTTGCGTTCCTGTTCCTGAATGGTCAACGCCGCGCCTGAGAGTGCTTCGAGTTGTCGCCTGACCAGTTCGAGCGCATCCTGGGCCTGCTTGAGTTCGGTGATGTCCTGGTTGACGGCGATGAATGCATGCGTCCGGCCTTCGGCATCATGGATGGGTGCAGCCGAATTCAGGATGGTTTTGTTGCTGCCGTCGAAACACTCGATGTCGACCATTTCGTTGTGCGAAATTTCGCCGGTGGCCACGGCACGTGACAAACCCCATTCGGCCGCGTCAAGACGCTCGCCCGTGGCTGACCATCGGGCTTTGTATTCGCCGAGCTGCTCGGGTCTGAGCCAGCGTTCCCCTGCCCATATCGTCCGGCAGGCCGGGTTGTTAGTCACTAACTGACCTTCGGCGTTGGCGATCCAGACGCCAACGGGCAGGGCGTCCAGCACCTGTTGCAGCAGATTTCCGTCAACAACGAACGCTGGTTGCGCCGGGGCCGATGGGTCATCGGCGGCGGCGACACTTTTTGTGCTTCCGGCCTTGTTCGCGCGACGATTCATTGTTCTCCTCACCTGGCGGTCCGGCTTTTTGGCTGACGGCCCATGATGCCAGCAGTTGCGATCCGCTGCACGCTCACAGCTGCGGGTTTCCCCCTGAATGGTAAAGCGTAGAATTGTGCGCACGATCCACCTGCAGGGAGAATAATCGTGGCAAACCTCACACCCGCCCAAATCCGTTCCGTTGCCCTCGTCGGTCACGGCGCCGCCGGCAAGACCTCGCTTGCCGAAGCCTTGCTGGCTGCCACCGGGGCGATCAAGAGCAGGGGCAGCGTCGAAAAGGGCAGCACGGTCTGTGATGCCGACCCGCTGGAAAAAGAGCTCGGCCACTCGCTCAACAGCGCCCTCGTCAGCTTCGAGTGCGGCGGCATCCGGGTTCATCTGGCCGACACGCCGGGCTACCCGGATTTCGCGGGGCAGGCGATCGGCGCACTGGCCGCCGTGGACACGGCGCTGGTGGTCGTCAATGCGCAGACCGGCATCGAACTGTCGACCGAACGCATGATGAAGTGGGCTGGCGAGCGCGGCCTGTGCCGCATGATCGTCGTGAACAAGATCGACTGCGACAATCTGGACCTGCCCAAGCTGGTTGGCGAGCTCCGCGAGCGCTTCGGCAAGGCCTGCATGCTGCTCGACCTGCCGGCGCACGATGCGCACGATGTCGTCGAAGTGCTCGGCCACGATTCTGGCGACGCGGATTTCGAATCGGTCGCCGCGGCGCACCGCGCGCTGATCGACCAGATCGTCGAGGAGGATGAGGATCTGCTGGCGCAGTATCTGGAAGACGGCGCCGACCCCAGCCCCGAGGCGCTGCATGCGCCCTTCGAGAAGGCGCTGCGCGAGGGGCACCTGATTCCCATCCTGTTCGTCTCGGCCAAGACCGGCGCCGGCATCCCGCAGCTGCTCGACGTGCTGGCCAAGCTGGCGCCGAACCCGGCCGAGGGCAACCCGCCGCCGTTCTGGCGCGGCGAGCCGGGTGGTCCGGCAGAGGCCTTCCATGCCGAGCCGGATCCGGCGAAGCATGTGCTCGCCCACGTCTTCAAGGTCGTCGTCGATCCCTACATGGGCAAGATCGGCGTCTTCCGCGTGCATCAGGGCACGGTGAAGAAAGACCAGCAGCTCTTCGTCGGTGACGGCAAGAAGCCGTTCAAGGTGGCGCATCTCTATCGCCTGCAGGGCGCCGAGACGGTCGAGGTAAGCGAGCTGGTGCCGGGCGAGATCGGCGCCGTGGCCAAGGTCGAGGAAATCGAGTTCGATTGCGTGCTGCACGATTCGCACGACGAAGACCACATCCACCTGAAAGCACTGGAATTCCCGCTGCCGATGGCCGGCCTCGCCGTCGAGACGAAGAAGAAGGGCGACGAGCAGCGCCTCTTCGACATCCTCGGCAAGATGGCGATGGAAGACCCGAGCTTCCAGGTCGAGCGCCACCCGACGACCAACGAGACGGTGATCCGCGGCCTTGGCGACATGCACCTGAAGGCCAAACTGGCGAAGATGGTGCAGCAGTACAAGCTCGAACTCGACACCAGGCCGCCGCGCATCCCCTATCGCGAGACGATCGCCGGTAGTGCCGAGACGGTCTACCGCCACAAGAAGCAGAGCGGCGGCGCCGGCCAGTTCGGCGAGGTCGCGCTGCGCATCGAGCCGCTGGAGCGCGGTGCCGGCTTCGAGTTCGTCGATATCGTGAAGGGCGGCGCCATCCCCGGCACCTTCATGCCGGCGGTCGAGAAAGGCGTGCGGCAGGCGCTGGCCGACGGCGTCATCGCCGGCTTCCCGGTCGAGGATGTGCGCGTCACCGTGTTCGACGGCAAGACGCACTCGGTCGACGGCAAGGAAGTCGCGTTCTACACCGCTGGCCGCAAGGCGACGATGGAGGTGATCCGCAATTCGAAGCCGATCGTGCTCGAGCCGATCGTCGAGATCGAGATCCTTGGCCCCGACAGCGCCATCGGCGACCTCACCGGCGACCTCTCCGGCAAGCGCGGCCATGTCACCGGCACCGGCCAGCGCGGCGGCATGACCTCCATCACCGGGCAGGTGCCGCTGGCGGAATTGAACGACTACCAGTCGCGCCTGAAGTCGCTGACCGGCGGGCAGGGCAGCTACAGCCTGAGTTTCAGCCACTACGCGCAGGTGCCGCCGAACGTGCAGCAGCAGTTGATGGGGCAGCATACGACGCGCGAAGACGACGAGTAGCGCGCCAATAGGAAAGGCGCCGCGGTCGCGGCGCCTTTCCTGTCGATGCTGTGCGGCGGGCGGAGCCTGCGTGCAACCCCGGGGGCGTTTGTTGGCCTCACCTTCCCGGCGTTGCCGGATACGTGGCAACGCCCGGCCAGGGCCTTTTCCGGTTCATTTTTCCAGCGGATCGCGCAGGTCGCGCCGCAGGATCTTGCCGATCGGTGTTTTCGGCAGCACGTCGCGAAATTCGACATGGCGCGGCAGCTTGTAGCCGGTCAGCTGGCTGCGGCAGTGTTCGATCACATCCTCGCGGGTGAGCCCCGGATCCTTCCTGACGATCACCACCTTGACCGCTTCACCGGACTTCTCGTCCGGTACGCCGACGGCGGCACATTCCAGCACGCCGGGATGGGTGGCGAGCACGCCTTCGAGTTCATTCGGATAGACGTTGAAGCCGGAGACGAGAATCATGTCCTTCTTGCGATCGGTGATGGTGATCCGCCCTGCGCTGTCGAGGTGGCCGATGTCTCCCGTCTTCAGCCAGCCGTCCTGGAGGACCCGGGCCGTTTCTTCAGGGTTGTTCCAGTAGCCCTTCATCACCTGTGGCCCGCGTACGCAGAGCTCGCCGGTGTACTTCTCGATGTCGCCTTCGCCTGCCCAGACCGGCAATTCCCTGAACTCGTCATCACGGACCGACATCTCGGTGGAACTGACCGGCAGGCCGACCGTGCCGTCCCAGGCAGCGCCCAGCGGCATGCAACAGGCCCCCGGCGAGCTTTCGGTCAGCCCGTAGGCTTCGGTGAGGTAGTGCCCGGTCACCGCCTGCCAGCGTTCGGCAGTGAATTTCTGCACTGCCGCGCCGCCGCCGACCACCACCTTCAGCGCCGAGAAATCAAGGCGTTCGAATCCCGGCGTGTTGAGCAGTCCGTTGAACAGCGTATTCACCCCGGTCATCGTGCTGAATTTCCATTGGCCCATTTCCCTTACCAGCGCGGGCAGGTCCCGCGGGTTGGTGATCAGTACGATCAGGCTTCCCCACTGCATGAATCCCAGCGTCGAGGTCAGGCAGAAGATGTGGTACATCGGCAGCGGCGCGATGACGATCTCTTCGCCGGCCTTGAAGCTGCCCGAGATCCACGTGCTGATCTGTGCCATGTTGGCCAGTATGTTGCGATGCGTCAGCATGGCGCCCTTGGCAACGCCGGTCGTGCCGCCGGTGTATTGCAGGAAGGCGATGTCTTCGGAGGCAATGACGACGGGTTTCAAAGCGGTACTGCGGCCATGCTCAAGCGCCGTGCGGAATGGAATGGTGCCCTCGATCCGCCATGCCGGAACCATCTTCTTTACCCGCTTGATGACGAAGTTCACCAGCCAGCGCTTCGGTGCCGGCAGCAGGTCACCAATCTGCGTGGTAATCACATGCTCCACCGATGTTTCGGCCAATACCTGCTGCAGCGAGCCGGCAAAGTTCTCGAGGATGACAATGGCCCTGGCGCCCGAATCCTTCAGCTGATGTTCCAGTTCCCGGGGCGTGTATAAGGGATTGACGTTGACCACCGTCATCCCTGCTCTCAGGATGCCGAACAATGCCACCGGATATTGCAGCAGGTTCGGTGACATGATCGCCACGCGGTCGCCCTGCGTCATGCCCGGCAGGTTCTGCAGGAAGGCGGCAAAGGCACGGGACTGGCGTTCCAGCTCGGCGTAGTCGATGGTCACGCCCAGGTTGTGATACGCCGGCCTGTCGGCGAATCTGGCGAACAACCGATCGAGCATTGCCGGGAGCGACGGAAACTCGTCCGCGTCGATCTCGGCGGGAATGCCTTCGGGGTAGTGCTTGAGCCATATTTTTTCTGCCACTGTCTTCTCCTGATGCCATCGATGTAGTTGTTTTTTACGACACCGCTGGCCAGCGAGGTGCTGTCGACATGGCCGCCCGGTTCGCGATGTTTCCATCATGAACGATATCGATGCTTCGGGGTGGTCCGGCCATACAAATACCCCGGAATCCTGTCTGCAGGACGATGCCGGCGGATGGCAACGGATTGCGCATCACCGATACCCCTTCCATAATGGGCCGCTCATCGTTTCCATAATTGCGCCCATCCCGGCACAGAGAAGATCATGACCCAGCCCAAACGCATCACTTCCTTCCATCCGCCACGCCGTACCCTGCTCGGCCCCGGCCCCTCCGACATGAACCCGCGCGTGATGACGGCGCTGGCACAACCGGCCATCGGTTACCTCGACCCGGCCTTCGTCACGATGATGGAAGAGCTCAAGGAGTTGATGCGCTATGCCTACCAGACCACGAATCCGCTGACCTTCCCGCTCTCCGGGCCGGGTTCGGTCGGCATGGAAGCCTGCTTCGTAAACCTCGTCGAGCCGGGCGACAAGGTCATCGTCTGCCGCAACGGCGTCTTCGGCGGGCGCATGATCGAGAACGTCGAGCGCTGCGGCGGCACGCCGGTGATCCTCGAGCAAACCTGGGGCGAGCCGATCGACCCGCAGAAGCTCGAAGACCTGCTCAAGGCGCATCCCGATACGAAGATCGTCGCCTTCGTGCACGCCGAGACCTCGACCGGCGCACAGTCGGACGCGCAGGCGCTGTGCGACATCGTCCGCCGGCACGGGGCGCTGACCATCGTCGATTGCGTCACCTCGCTCGGCGGCACGCCGGTGCTGCTCGACGCATGGCAGGCCGATGCCACCTACTCCGGCAGCCAGAAATGTCTCTCCTGCACGCCCGGCCTGTCGCCAGTGTCGTATTCCGAGCGCGCCATCGCGAAGGTGAAGGCGAGAAAGCAGGGCAAGGTACAGAGCTGGTTCATGGACCTCAACCTGGTGCTTGCCTACTGGGGTGAAACCGCGCGGACCTACCATCACACCGCACCCGGCAACAGCCTCTACGGCCTGCACGAGGCCCTGCTGCTGCTGAAGGAAGAAGGGCTGGAGAACGCCTGGGCGCGGCACCGCCGCAACCACGAGGCGCTGAAAGCCGGCGCCGAGGCGATGGGGCTGAAGTACGTCGTCAAGGAAGCGGCGCGCCTGCCGCAGCTGAACTCGGTCTTCATTCCCGAGGGCATCGACGACCTCGCGGTGCGCAAAACGCTGCTCAACGACTACAACATCGAGATCGGCGCCGGCCTCGGCCCGCTCGCCGGCAAGATCTGGCGCTTCGGCCTGATGGGCTATTCGAGCCAGCCGACCAATGTGCTGCTGCTGCTCTCGGCGCTTTCGGCGGTGCTCGGCGAGATGGGTTACAGGCATGACGCCGGCGCGGCGGAAGCGGCGGCGCATCATGCGTATGCGGCGCAGCATGCCGCAGCGGCGCGCGCTGCGACATGCTGAACGTTATTTTGCAAAGGGTGCAGTTGGGCCAGAAACAGAATCCAACAGAGTTGCCGAGATAGTAGCTATTTGGAATGTATTGGATGGACACTGACGAGCCCATTAATTTTTTCTACAGCGTTGGAGTAGCCGTTTTCGGCTCTTTGCTTTGCCTTTTTATGACGGGCTATCTCATTTGGCTGTGTATCTCCATGCCATTCATGTGGGTGATCGTCGGATTTTGGGCGATACCAATATTCATATATCTTGCGATAAGAGCATTGCGAATGCTGAAGAACCGGAGAGTTCCTGTTATCACCATCACCGAAGAGTTAATTTCGTTCAATGAGAAGTCGCATAAGAAATTTAAGTTTTGCGATATTTCTCAAGCGGAGATAAAAGTAACCGCAGGGAATCTATGCTTTTTGGATATGTGGACAAGATCGGGTGATGAGAAGCAGAACATCAAGATTGGACTAAATCCCATCGATGTCGATCCGAGCGAGTTGATTAACCTAATTAGGAAGAGAATTGATTCAAGGAGAACGGATTGCCGGCCCGTCAATGTAGGGCGCTAAGCCGTTTGGCGGCCGTGGCTCATACTGAGACGGCTCTTGTCGAGGCAAAGCCGACCTGACTGATGCGCAGTAACAGTTAACTCCGATATCAAGAATGGAAACTCAAACGCAGAAGGCCGGGAATACCCGGCCTTCTGCGTTTGCGACGTGCGCAGATCAACCGTCAGTATTGATCTGCGCGATCAGTTCCTTCAGCACGGCATCGGCCTTGTCGTTGTCGACCTGGCAGGTGCCGGCGGCGTGGTGGCCGCCGCCGCCGTACTTCAGCATCAGCTCGCCGATGTTGGTCTTGCTGCTGCGGTCGAGGATCGACTTGCCGGTGGCGAAGACGGTGTTCTGTTTCTGCACGCCCCACATCGCGTGGATCGAGATGTTCGCTTCCGGGAACAGGGCGTAGATCAGGAAGCGGTTGGCGGCGTAGATCATTTCCTGCTCGCGCAGGTCGAGCACGACCAGGTTCTTGTAGACGGTGGCGCAGTCGAGGATCTGCTGGCGGGCCTTGCCGAGATGCTCCTGATAGAGCTCGACGCGCTCCTTGACGTCCGGCAGTTCGAGGATGTCGCCGATGCCGTGGTTACGGCAGTACTTGATCAGATCCATCATCAGCGCGTAGTTGCTGATGCGGAACTCGCGGAAGCGGCCAAGGCCGGTACGCGAATCCATCAGGTAGTTGAGCAGTACCCAGCCTTCCGGATTGAGGATCTCCTCGCGCGAGAACTGTGCCGAGTCGGCCTTGTCGACCGCCGCCATCATGTCGTCGGCGATGTTCGGGAAGGTCTTCTTGCCGCCGTAGTAGTCATAGACGACGCGCGCCGCCGACGGCGCGTCGGGGTCGATCACGTGGTTGCTGCGTTCCCCGGTGTTGCGGATGGTTTCCGAGAGGTGGTGATCGAAGGCGATGTGCGCGCCCGGCACGTAGGGCAGGTTGGTGGTGATGTCGCGCGGGCCGATCTCGATCTTGCCGTCCTGCATGTCCTTGGGGTGGACGAACTTGATGTCGTCGATCATGTCCAGTTCGTTCAGCAGCACGGCACAGACGAGACCGTCGAAGTCGCTGCGGGTGACGAGGCGGAATTTTTGCTGGCTCATAAGCGACTCCTCAAGTTGGCTTTTCAATCCGAATACTTTACTCCAACTGCCGCGACCGAACGCACCTGTCCAGGATATCGGCCGCGGCGGTCCGGAAAAAAGAAAACGGCCGGTCGCGCCGGCCGCTTCCCTTTCCCCGTCCCGTCTTACATGCCGGCTGTTTCGAGCACCACCCAGGCGCCCTTCTGTACCTGATAGACGGTGATGCCGCCGGCCTTGAGGTCGCCCTTCTCGTCGTACTCGATGTTCGCCGAGGTGATGCCGGCCTGCTTCGTCTTCGCCAGCTCGGGCAGGTACTTCGCCGGCTCGGTACTGTCGGCACGCTGCATCGCGGCGACCATGACGCGCGTGGCGTCGTAGGAGTACGGCGAGTAAATCTCGACCTCGGCATTGAATTTCGCCTTGTACTTCGTCGCGTAGCCGGGGCCGCCCGGCATCTTGTCCAGCGGCAGCCCGGCCAGCGAGGCGATCGTGCCTTCCGCCGACGGGCCGGCGAGTTCGATGAACTTCGGCGACTTCAGCATCTCGCCGCCGACGAACTGGGCCTTGACGCCGAGTTCGCGCATCTGGGCGACCATCGTACCGCCCTGTGCATCGGCGCCGCCGAAGAAGATCAGGTCGGCGTTCGCCTTCTTGATGCTGGTCAGGATGGCGCGGAAATCGACCGCCTTGTCGTTGGTGAATTCACGCTTCACGACATTGCCGCCGGCGGCCTTCACGGCCTTCTCGAACTCGTCGGCGAGACCCTGCCCGTAGGCGGTGCGGTCGTCGATGATGGCGATCGCCTTCGCCTGCAGCTTGCCGACCGCGAAGCTGCCCATGACGCCGCCCTGCTGGGTGTCGGAGGTCATCGCGCGGAAGGTCGTCTTGAAGCCCTGCGCGGTGTATTGCGGCGACGTGGCCATGGCGATCTGCGGGATGCCGGCCTCGGCATAGACGCGCGAGGCGGGAATCGACGTTCCCGAATTGAAGTGGCCCAGCATGCCCTGGATCTTCGCATCGGCCAGCTTCTGTGCCACCACGGCGCCCTGCTTCGGGTCGGCCTGGTCATCTTCCGAGAGCAGCTCGAACTTCACCGCCTTGCCGCCGATCTTGATCTTTTCGGCGTTGATCTCGTCGAGCGCGAGCACGATGCCGTTCTGCATCTCCTTGCCGTAATGCGCTTGCGGGCCGGTCAGCGGTGCGGCGAAGCCGAGCTTGACCGCGACGGGCGCTTCGACTGCGACCGGTGCCGGCGCGGCCGAGGCGGCCGGCTTGGGTGCTTCCTTGCCGCAGGCGGCGAGCAGGCTGCCGGCCAGGGCCAGCATCGAGCAGTGGATCAGGACCTTGTTCTTCACGAAATGTCTCCTTTTGTCTTCTGGTTGAAATGCGATTCTGGAACAGGCCTCTACCGTGGGTGGGCCCCAGTCAGCTGGCCCGGCCGAGTGTCTGCAGGAAAGCCTCGGCATTCTGGAAGCCGACCACGCGCAGGCCGTTGATCTCGTTGCCGGCGCGGTCGAAGAAGATGATGCCGGGTGGACCGAAGAGGTTGAAGCGCTTGAGCAGTGCCTTGTCGTCATCGTTGTTGGCGGTGACGTCGACCTGCAGCAGCAGGGTGCCCGCAAGCTTCTGCTGGACGCGGGCATCGGAGAAGGTGAAGCGCTCCATTTCCTTGCACGAGACGCACCAGTCGGCATAGAAATCGAGCATGACCGGCTTGCCGGCGGCACGGATGCGCGCGTCGAGTTCGGCGACGGTCCGTACGCGTTCGAAGGCGAGATGCTTCGTTTCGGCGGTCGCGTCGCCGCCACGGAAATTGCCGAGCGGCTGCAGCGGGTCCTTCGCGCCGGAGAGCGCGCCGACCAGCATCGCAGCGCCGGAGACGACCATGACGAGGCCGACGCCCTTCCAGAACTTGTGCCAGCCCTTGGCGTGCGGCGGCAACGGATCGAGGGCGTGCATGTAGATGCCGGGGATGATCAGCAGCAAGGCCCAGGCCAGCATCTGTGCGGCGACCGGAATGACCGGCGAGACCAGCCAGACGGCGGTGGCCAGCAGCAGCACGCCGAAGGCCTTCTTCACCGCCTCCATCCACGGGCCGCTGTGCGGCAGGGCGCTCTTGGCGGTGGCGCCGACGATCAGCAGCGGCACGCCCATGCCCAGCGCCATGACGAACAGCGCGATGCCGCCGAGTACCGCGTCGCCGGTCTGGCCGATGTAGAGCAGGGCACCGGCCAGCGGCGCGGCGACACAGGGGCCGACGATCAGTGCCGACAGCGCGCCCATCGCGGCAACGCCGGGAATCGAACCGCCTTTCAGGTGGCCCGCTTCCTCGCTCATCTTGCTCTGCAGGAAGGTCGGCAGCTGCAGTTCATAGAAGCCGAACATCGAGAACGACAACACGACGAAGACCAGTGCGAAGCCACCCAGCACCCAGGCGTTCTGCAGCGCTGCCGAGAGCAGGGTGCCGGTCATGCCGGCGGCGATGCCGGCGGCGGCGTAGGTGAGCGCCATGCCGAGCACGTAGGCCAGCGAGAGCAGAAAGGCGCGGGTGTGCGAGGTCTTGTGCCCCGAGCCGACGATGATGCCGGAGAGGATGGGGATCATCGGGAAGACACAGGGCGTCAGTGAGAGCAGCAGGCCGAAGCCGAAGAAGCTGGCGATGACGACCCAGAAGCTGGCATCTTTCAGCAGTTGCGCGATCTGGCCGGATTCGTCGCCACTGCGGTCGCCGCTGCCTGCGGCGGCGGAGGTCATCGGCGCGGCTGCCGGCGTGCTCGCCGGGTCGGGCAGCGTCAGGCTGACGGTCTGCACCTGTGGCGGGTAGCAGATGCCGCCGTCGGCGCAACCCTGCGACGTCACCCTGAGCGTCAGCGGCAGGGCGCCGGAACTGTTGCGCTCGACCGGAACGCGGATCACGGCTTCCTTGAAATAGACCTCGAC
>WBZP01002553.1_pt1 | contig 20780 bp, 19 predicted proteins | sample 5204301 | NCBI WGS metagenome assembly WBZP01 (sample SAMN12412401, study PRJNA552823) | activated sludge metagenome | isolation source: activated sludge from nitrification reactor of wastewater treatment plant... | place: USA: Pennsylvania | collected 2017
GCCGACGGCTATTGGTAAAACCGCCATAGCACTGGAGTTGGCCCGGCATTTTTCCACCGAGATCATCTCTGCGGATAGCCGCCAGTGTTACCGTGAACTCGGTATTGGGGTTGCCAAACCCACAGCATTGGAATTGTCTGCCGTGAAGCATTATTTTATCGATTCGCATTCCATTCATGATGAAGTTACCGCAGCCGGCTTCGAGCAGTATGCCATGTCGGCTGCCGCCGAAATCTTTTCCGGGAATGATGTCCTGGTCATGGTTGGCGGTACCGGCCTGTATATCCGTGCCCTGATGTATGGCCTGGATCGCATACCCTCCGTAGATCCCTCGGTCCGTGACAATGTAATCGCGCAATATGACGAAAAAGGCATTGCCTGGCTTGAAGCTGAACTGCGAAGCCGTGATCCGCTTTTTTCCCGAGAGGGGGAAATGAAAAATCCTCAGCGTATGATGCGTGCCCTCGAAGTGATACTGGCAACCGGACAGTCTATCCTGCACTATCAACAACGGAAATCACCCGAACGGCCATTTAAAACGATCTTGGTTGGCCTCGATATGCCACGGGATCTTCTCTATGAAAGGATCAACCACAGGGTTGATGTTATGATGGATTCGGGCCTGTTGGAAGAAGCCCGTGCATTGTATCCGTTTCGGCACCTGAATGCCCTGCAAACGGTAGGTTACCGGGAATTGTTCGATTTTTTCGATCTGGAAAAAACGGAAGGGGGAAGTCTTGCGCATGCCATTGATCTTATTAAAAGAAACACGCGGCATTATGCCAAACGGCAACTGACCTGGTTTAGAAGGGAAGAGGGGATCGTGTGGTACCCGCCGGATCCGGAAGCGGTGATGGAAAAAGTAAAACAGTTGATTCACTGAGCAGGTAACCCTTAATGCAGGTCATGCATATGGCAACCTGTTTTTTTTCACAAACCCCGTATCCCTCATCAGATCTTGATCCCCAGCGTTGCCACCAGTTGTCCCTGTACTTGTTTCAGGTTGGCTAATGTGTTGGCACGGTCACTGAGCCGGTAAGGGAAATTGATGTCTTTGGAGATTTGGTGCACATACGTCAGATCAATGAAGAAGCCGTGGTTCCTGTAACCAAGACCGCCGCTCAATAACATGCGGTTGGCCTTCAGATCGCGGTCTTTATAAGGGTTTCCATAATAGGCAAAACCCAGTCTGCCCATGATCGTATTGAATTTCAGTTCACCACCCACCCGAAAATTGAAAGTGCCCTTGAATTCATCTTTCACCACACGGTTCAATCCTTTGAAATATGCTTTTTCTTCATCGGTGGGTGATTCGTTATTGCTGCTGAAGCGGCTTCCGCGGTGGTTGACATATTCAATGTCGGCTGAAATAAAAGCCCTTTGGCGTTTTACATTTTCCACTTCCCTGAATACATAGGAGGCGCTGATGATGGCTTTCCATGCACTGCTTTGATAATAGCGGCTTTCTCCGGGTTGTCCATTGGTAAATTCATTAGAACTGACCTGGTACCTTTCTATCGTTCCACTGTCTGATTCCAGTACTGTACTTAAATAGGTGTCCCGGGTGTCTGTCATCATAAAGAATGATGGAGAGTGAAGGGCCAGCCCGATGCGGAAATATTCTTGTGGCCTGTAAATGGCGCCGACCCTCAGGTTCAGCCCGATGCCCTGTGTTTTGAAATTGTCACGGTATTGGAAAGATTCGAATCCGTTGAATTTATTCGAAGAAGTATCGGATTCACTGAATGTTGTTTCGCTGCGGTAGGTTACAAAGGGTATTCCAATGGTTCCGCCCCAGTACCATTTATCGTTATCGTTTTCCGCATAGGCCAGTGAAAGTTCATACATGCCGCCCCTGGTTCTTCGGGTCATTTCCTGCCTGATGGCCTGCCCCGCATCCAAAATGCCTTCCGGTGCGCCTCGTACCATCCTTGCGCCGTTCATGGTCATTGTATCTATCAGGTATGTGTACAGGCCCGGGGCAGCAGTATAGGGGAGTGCCGATTGTGTATTCAGCGCGTCACTGATACTCAGCCCGCTGTTGGAAAACTCTTCGGCCAATTGTTCACTAAATGAACTGTAATTGTTCAGGGCGGAATAAGAATAATAATTGTTGAAATTGGCCAGTTGATTGAGCCCAATGCTTAGCGCATATGTTTTCTTGGGTTGATACCTTTTGCCGTATCCCTGCACCCAGCCAATCGTTCCAATGGACAGGGCATTTTTATCGTTGACCGTTTGGTTGCCACGGTACATGGCCTTGTTGTTTTTCAGAAGGTATCCCGGAGTAAATACCACCTCGCCTGTTTTAAAGAAACCAAGTCCTGCCGGGTTAACATACTGTGCCGTGATATCGCCGCCCAGGGAACCCATCACACCGCCTGTTGCCATGTAGCGGGCGCTGCCATTGTGGGGAAACCAACTGTAACGGATGGCATCTTCCGGTACCTGTGCATACAGCCTGGATATAACGATAAGGGATAGACTAAGTAAATATCTTTTCATACATAAAGGTTTGCATCGCCAGCGGCCATGGTGATTATGAAATTGGGGAACCGGTTTGAACAGGTAGGTCATCCTCCCCTGGAGGGACGGCTGACGGGCGTTCCGGTACTCCTGGTTCCGGAAGATGGCGTATATGATCGGTTATTGTCGGTTGAAGGAGTGATCGTTTCCCTTCTTTCCCTTCCTGAATTGCCGAGGTTATAACGGCGGCCGCGGACAGAAGTTTCCGTTACACCGGTCTTGGGATTGGTGGTTGTGATCGTCTGGTACTGGTAACTCGACAGATTGGTCATCCTCGGGGTGCTGTTCTTGGGGTTCTTTACGGGTGAAGAGAAGAATACCGGGTAAGGGTAATAATAGGGATTATAGTAATATCCGTAACTGTATCCATAATGGTAAGGATCGTACCGGCAATCGTAATCATCGTCAAATTCCCTCCACCGCCTGTCGTGCCTCGACATCCTGATCTGGCGGTCTTCCTGGCTGTACCGCTTATCTTCTTCATCTGTCTTAGATTCTTCTTCACCCATGGGGCGGACAGGGGAATAATATACGTCGTCTGGTGTTTGTGTACTGCGGTAAGCACTGTTGCAACCAACGCCCAGCGCAGCGATAAGTGTGATGAGTAAAATTTTATATTTCATGGTGAAGGGTTTATCAGTTGTTAGGCGAAGTTCATACTTTTGCAGCCCGGGGTGCCATACAAAGCTATATGCATAAGACGCTCAGCCAGAGTGTTATGCTGTTAAATATGTGCTAAATCAAACCAACCCTTTTTTATAAGCAAATACAGGAACAGACAGGGTTTTAACAGTCCTGTTAAATAAAAAAAAATGAGCAAAGTACTGACATCAAGAGCGGATGATTATTCTCAATGGTATAACGACCTCGTGATCAAAGGCAGCCTGGCGGACTATTCCGCGGTCAGGGGCTGTATGGTCATTAAACCTTACGGATACGCGTTATGGGAAAATATGCGCGATCACCTGGACAGGATGTTCAAAGAAACGGGCCATGTGAATGCCTATTTTCCGCTCTTCATCCCCAAAAGCTTTCTGAGTAAAGAAGCCGCGCATGTGGAGGGCTTTGCCAAAGAATGCGCGGTGGTCACTCATTACAGGCTGATGAATGATCCTAACGGCCAGGGTATCGTGGTGGATCCTGAGGCCAAACTGGAAGAAGAACTGATTGTCAGGCCAACATCCGAAACGATCATCTGGAATACTTACCGCGACTGGATCCAGTCATACCGCGATCTCCCGCTCCTGATCAACCAATGGGCCAATGTCGTTCGCTGGGAAATGCGTACCAGGTTATTCTTACGTACCGCTGAATTCCTTTGGCAGGAAGGCCATACGGCTCATGCCAGTAAAGAAGAGGCTGTGGAAGAAACGCTGAGGATGCTCGATGTTTATGCCCGGTTTGTGGAGGAATACATGGCAGTGCCAGTGATACGCGGGGTCAAAACGGCCAATGAACGTTTCGCCGGTGCGGAAGATACTTACTGTATTGAAGCGCTCATGCAGGATGGTAAGGCATTACAGGCCGGAACATCTCATTTCCTCGGACAAAACTTTGCCAAAGCATTCGATGTGCAGTTCCTGAATAAGGAAAACAAGCAGGAATATGTTTGGGCAACAAGCTGGGGAGTATCTACCAGGCTCATTGGCGCGTTGATCATGGCCCACAGCGATGACCAGGGCTTGATCTTGCCGCCGCGTATTGCGCCTCTGCAGGTGGTGATCGTGCCTATCTATAAAGGGGAGGAAAGTAAAGCCGCCATCAACGAAAAGGCCGGAGCCATCATGAAGGAACTCAAGGCCCTGGGTATTTCGGTGAAATATGACGACAATGATAATGCCCGTCCGGGTTGGAAATTCGCCGAATATGAACTGAAAGGCGTTCCTGTCAGAATTGCCATGGGTCTGCGCGACCTGGAAAATAATGTAGTGGAACTGGCCAGGCGCGATACCAAAGAGAAACAATCTGTTTCCATCGATGGTCTGCCACAGTATGTTCAAAACCTGCTGGAAGAGATACAGCAAAACATGTTCAACAAGGCATTGTTGTACCGAAACAGCATGATCCGCCAGGCAAATACCTGGGATGAATTCCTGGCTTTGCTCGATGGCGAAGGCGGCTTTGTGTCCGCTCATTGGGATGGCACCGGAGAAACGGAAGACAAAATCAAAGAATTGACCAAGGCTACCATCCGTTGCATTCCCCTGGATAACCCATCCGAAGAGGGAACCTGCATCCTGACCGGTAAACCAAGCACGCAAAGGGTACTTTTTGCCCGGGCATACTAATAAAAACGAATTCATGTAAGAAGAGGCGCCTCCCAGGTGCCTCTTTTTTATTGTTATGTGATTAATTTTTTACATATTCGTAGGAATAAATTCAAACATATGGAACCAGTCAATCAGGATCAACTGACTCAAATGGACGTTCAGCTCGACTTGGAGTCCAGGCAGCATTTGTTCGATGCTTCCAAGTGGTCTAAATTCTTATCTGTGATTGTTTTCATTGCCTGTGCCCTGGTTTTGGTTTTTGGGATCATGGGCGGTAAAAGCATCATCAGTGCCATGGAGAAGTTTTACCCCAACCAGGAGATGATCGGTAACCTGGGAGGAGCGCTGTTGGCCATTCTTGCCTTCCTGGTGCTGGTGGCCGCCTTCATTTACTTTTTCCTTTTCCAGTTTGCCACCAAAGTGAAATCCGCCCTGGCCACGGAGAATGCCGATCAACTCTCATCCGGCATTAAATCGCTGAAGACCTTCTTTATCATTTCAACCATATTGGCCGGAGTGGCCTTATTGAATTCCATCATTAACCTCTTTCTCTGACTCTAAACAATTTTAAAATGAACCAACAAACTGAGTCTGCCAACATGCTGGAAATGCAAATGAATGAGGATATAAAAAGTTCATTCGCGGGATTGGCCCAATGGACCTATTACAGTGCCATCGTAGGATTTATATCAGCCGGGGTTTCCATTGTCAACGCAGTGTCCGTAGTTTCCAAAGCCAGTCAGTATGGTAACGCATCTGCAGGATCTACTTTAACGGGCGCGATCATTGGACTGGTGATATCTGTGATCATCAACATGGCTTTGCTGGCCGCATCCAATGGTATCAGGAAGGGAATTCTTTCGGCCGACCAGGGTTATTTTAACCAGGGATTATCCAAGCTGGCACAGTATTTCAAGATCATAGGCATTCTGTCCATCATCGCGTTGGTTTTCCTGGCCCTTATATTGATTGTAGTGGTGCTGTCTACCGGCATGACCGTGTAAAGCCGATCCGGTCATTCCTTTGTGGCAAAATAATTATAGTCTTCCAGCAGTTTTTCCAGGAAAGCTAGAGGGGGCAGGTCTGATTGTATATGCAGTACCTCTTTGATCTTGGCATCCACCCGCCGGCACATCTCTTCATTTTTATTTTTCTTGGCCTGGGTGATGACCGACTTGATGGTATTGATATCCCCGTCACTAAGTTTCATGACATCCGGGTACAGGGGTTTGTAATTTGCCGAGGGCATATCCATGAATACGGTGTCCTCCACGCTCATGGTTGATTTGGTATTGACGATCACGGTTCCGGCTGCCAGGTCGCCCAAACGCTGGCTTTTTGGCGTGATGGCAATGGGTATGACGGCCCCGATACCCATGATGCCGGTTATGATAAGGTAAGCCAGGATCATTTCTTCCGATCCAATGATATAACCAAAGAGGAAGGGCCATTCAAACATTCGGGTCACCCAGCGCAATAAATATTGGCCAAAAGTGGGCTCGCCGCCATCGAGGCTGATCACCCGTAAAGACATCAGCCTTTTACCAACGGTCTGCCCGTTCATACTGAGTTCCATCACCAGGGAATACAAAAGCATGGGTAGGGACACAACCAGGATATCCAGCCCGATATAATCTCTGAGGCTGATCTGTAACCCCTCATAAAGTACGAATTTCATACTGTACAGGTACACGACAAGAATGCCCAGGTCTATGAGATAGGCGAGCAGGCGTTTATGAAAAACGGCTATCTCAAATTCAAGGTCGATATTAAAAGCAGTGGATATCCTGATAACGGCCATGTCATTGCAATTTACTTCAGCCGTGCACTAAAACGATTTTTTTTATTCTGGGAAAAATGAATCAAATTGTAAGGCAATAGTCCGATTATTAAATCTTCTTCCCCTTGAGAGAGGCCCTGTTCATTAAACGGAATGCTGAGAAATGGAAGACATACCAGCATGTGCCGACAGATAATCCTGATGAAACGGCGGAACGTTTCACTACGCTGATCGACGATCTGTCGTATGCCAAAACATTTTATCCCAAGAGCAAGGTCACCCGGTGGATCAACAGTATTGCCGCTTCCATTTACCAGGGCATTTATGCGAACCGGAAAGAAAAGTACAGCCGGATATTCACCTTTTGGAAATATGAGCTTCCGCTGATTTTCCGCAGACATCACCGTGTATTCCTCTTCACGGCTGCCATTTTTATTTTATTTGTGACCATTGGTTACCTGTCATCTGCCTATAACCCTGAGTTTGTGAGGGGCGTACTGGGGGATGATTATGTGGATATGACCGAAGAGAATATTGCCAACGGAGATCCGTTCGGGGTTTACAAAGACAACAGCCCATTCAACATGTTCATGCGGATCGCATTCAATAATATCCGCGTTTCTTTTCTTACGTTCATGGGCGGATTCACACTCGGGTATTTCACCCTGTCGCTCATGTGGAGCAATGGCATTATGCTGGGCTCTTTCCAGTACCTGTTTTTTTCTCATGGGTTAGGCGCCCAATCCATACTGGTGATCTGGATCCATGGTACGATCGAGATATCCTCTATCATCATTGCTGGAGCAGCCGGTTTTGTACTGGCCAACGGCATTTTGTTTCCGGGTACGTATACCCGCATGGCCTCCTTCCGCCGCGGGGCCAGGGATGCGGCAAAAATGCTTATTTCCCTGATTCCTTTTTTCATTGTGGCCGCTTTTCTGGAAAGTTATATTACACACCTGATGAGCCAGACTTATGATAAGGTTCAGAACACCGGGCTGCCTGTATGGGCAAGTCTGCTGATCCTGGCAGGTTCGCTGGCCATGATCGTTTGGTATTTTGTCATATGGCCGGTCAGGCTCAGCCGGAAGGGCCATTTAATCCAACAGCAGGGCATTGTCAGCCGTATGTATGAAACGAATGCGTAGATCACTCTTCACCGTTATATGCCTGCTCGTCATGGCTCAGTGCCTGTTTGCGCAGAGCCCCAACAGAGGCGTGGTTGAGCCTGTATTGCAGGACAGTATCTCCACGGCCATGCATGCCGATGATCAGCAGTCGCAGGAACCCGATATCCTGGGCGACACCACACTCTACATTAACCGCATTACGATCAGTAAGGATAGTTTTAATGAATGGAAGTCTGAAAAAGGGTTTGGTTATATGCCATACCTGGATAGTATGTTGCGGGCCAAAAAAGCGGGATCGGTCAAGGGGCCTAAAGAGCGTATTGCCCCCCGTGATATAAGCTGGATGGAAAACGTTTTGAGGTCCAAGGTCCTTCATGCCTTTTTATGGATGATCGCCGGGGCGTTCGTACTGTTCATTATTTACAGGCTGTTCCTGAATAAAGGCATCTTTGTTCGCTATGCGCGCCGGGATGCCGCCATTGACCTCCAGCCTGAAAAAGAAGAAATCCAGGATACGGATTTCCGGCAACTGATCAGGCACTCGGTAAGCCAGGGCGATTACCGGAAAGCCATCCGCTACCAGTATCTAAATGTATTGCAGCAATTATCCGCCGGGGGGCATGTGATGCTCGCATCGGAAAAGACGAATGCCGCTTATGTGAAAGAGGTTCCCGCGGCTATCAGGCAACCATTTGCCGCACTCACGCTGATCTATGAATATGTGTGGTTCGGACACCAGGAAATAACCGGGTCAAGGTATTCGGAACTGGAACAGGCATTCAGCAGGTTTAATAACGGGGAAGCATAGATGAAGTATAACCGTATACATATGATCCTCGGATTGGCGGTGATGCTGGCCATTGGTTGCAAAGGCCGAATGTCTATGCCGGATATGTCTGAAACATACGGAAGAAAAGATAGCCGGCCCTTTGGCGGTCAGATTGCCTGGCGATTGCTGCAACACGCGTATCCATCGGTTAGGATAGAAGAAAACAGGAAGCCTTTTGCCCAGGCATATCAAAAGACCTTAAAGGACAGTAATTCGCTGTACGTATGCATCAGCAACCAGTTTCTATCCGAGGATGAGGATGTAAGCGCCATTCTCGATTATGTATATGATGGCAATACCTTCTTCCTGTCTTCTGCAAAAATGGATAGCAGCCTGCTGAATAAGATATATTGCTCGGTCAGCCAGCGGAGTTTCTCGGAGCTTCCATTTCCCATTAATTTCCAGGATGCATCGCTCACCGTGGTGGAAGGCGAAGAAGAAGGGCAGGGAAAGTACGGGTACTATTATTTGCCCTTTTCCGCTCATTTTACCGAGATCAACGATCATTACTGCAGGATATTGGGTTATAACCAGGATAAAGAACCCAATGCCATTGTATTTTTCTGGGGAAAAGGAAAGATGATCCTTCATACGGCGCCGAGGGCTTTTAGCAACTATTTCCTGTTGACTGGCAATAACCGTCAGTACTGGCTTGATTATCTCCAGTTACTGGAACGCCATCCCGACCAGGTGATCTGGGATACTCATTATCAAAACAAGAAAAGAAAAAGATCGGATCAGGATTTTTCGAGTTTCAGTGAGATCATGAAGCACCCCCCGCTGGCCACCGCATTTTGGATCGTCCTCGCCATGCTGTCGATCTATATCCTTTTTGGGGCTAAGAGGAAACAACGGATCATCCGGGAAATCACGCCCAATACCAACAGTTCAGTGGCATTTACCGAAACCATAGCCAGGCTGTACCTGCAAAAAAAGGACAACAAGAATATCGCCGATAAGATGATCATGTATTTCAATGAATTCATCCGAACGCATTATTTCCTTCCTGTAAACCCGGGAAGTAAAGAATTCGTGCAGGCGCTGAGCCGTAAAAGCGGGGTGCCATTGATTCAGGCGGAATCCTTATTCAATGCCATTCACCAGGTTTCCGAACAATCGGAGGTCAGTGATTTTGAATTATTATCGCTTAATGAACAAATTCAGCAATTTTATAAAAACAGGAAATGATGGAAGAACATCTCTTTGAACAAAAAGGCGAGATCGCCGCGCTTAATGAAGTACTTGATAAGATCAGGGCTGAGATCGGTAAGGTGATCATCGGGCAACAGGCCATGGTGGATCTGATGCTGACGGGTTTGCTTTGCGATGGCCATATTCTGGTGGAAGGGGTTCCTGGCGTGGCTAAAACACTGGCAGCCAAACTTGTGGCTCGTGTCATTGATGTGCAGTTCGCCCGGTTGCAGTTTACGCCTGATATGATGCCCAGCGATGTGATAGGTACCGCCGTATTTAATCCGGGGCAGGGTAGTTTTGTATTCAAACAGGGACCTATCTTCAGTAATATCGTGCTGATCGACGAGATCAACCGGGCGCCTGCAAAAACACAGGCCGCGCTTTTTGAAGTCATGGAGGAAAGGCAGGTTACCGTTGACGGGTACACGCACCCGATGGATTATCCATTTATCGTGCTCGCCACCCAAAACCCCATCGAACAGGAAGGTACATACCGATTGCCAGAGGCGCAACTGGACCGTTTTCTGTTCAAAATAGAAGTTGGGTACCCCAACCTCGCGGAGGAAGTGCAGATACTGCAGCGTCATCAATCTCATAGCCAGGAAGAATTGTTCCAGGAGGTTCAGAAAGTGGTTGGCAGGCACGATATCCGTTTCTACAGGAAAGTGGTTCAACAGGTCAGCATCGAGCCTAAACTGATCGAATTCATCGCTGCCATCATTCACGAAACAAGAAATAACCCCGCATTGTATCTCGGGGCCTCACCGCGGGCCTCCCTGGCGCTCATGAAAGCCGCCAAAGCAACGGCCGCACTCAGGGGCAGGGATTTTGTCATACCGGAAGATATTGTGGAAATGGCGCCCCCCGTGTTGCGCCACCGGATCATGCTGACGCCTGAAAAGGAAATGGAGGGCATGACGCCGGATGTACAGGTTGATATGATCATCAAATCGGTGGAAGTTCCACGTTAATCCAGGCAAAGTGGGTATACTCAGAAAATATATTGGCGACCTGTTCATTCCCCCGCGATTTTATTTTGTGGCCGGCGGATGCGCCGTATTTTTTCTCATTTCTTTTTTTATACCGGTGCTGTATACACTGGCCAGGATTTTGCTTGCCGGTGCTGCCGTTCTCTTCCTGGTTGATTATATCTTCCTCTTTGTTTTTGGAAGAAGCCCATCGGTCCGGCGCGTCGTGCAGGAAAGGCTGAGCAATGGAGATGAAAACCATATACTGCTGCGCATCCATAACCGGATGCCATTTTCCATTCACATGGAGATACTGGATGAGCTGCCTGAGCAATTGCAGGAGCGGCATTTTATCCTGCAACGTCGTCTGCAGGCAAATGAAAAAGCGGACGTGCCTTACCTGATCAGGCCTACTGAAAGAGGGGGTTATGCTTTTGGAAGGGTGCTTGTATATGTCAGGTCATTACTTGGACTGGCTTGCAGGCGTTTTACCACGGATGCCGGGAAGGAAGTGGCCGTGTATCCTTCGTTTATGCACTTCCGTAAGTATCAGCTGGCGGCGGAGGCGGCCCAGGTCAACGAGCAGGGGGCAAGGAAGGTCAGGAAGATCGGCCAGAGTATGGAATTTGAACAGATCAAGGAATATGTAACGGGAGATGATATACGCACGATAAACTGGAAGGCCACTGCCCGCAAAGGCGGTTTGATGGTCAATTCATTTATGGAGGAGAAGTCGCAGCAGGTCTACTGCCTGGTGGATAAGGGCCGGTTAATGAAAATGCCGTTCCAGGGTTTGTCGCTTCTTGATTATGCCATCAACAGCACACTTGTAATGACGGGCGTATGCCTGCAGAAACAGGACAGGGTGGGGCTGTTGACCTTTTCCGACCGGATGGGAGCCATGGTGGCGGCAGACAGGAAACCGGTGCAGCGGGAAAAGATCATGCAGGTGCTCTATAAACAGCAGACGGCATTCCTCGAATCCGATTTTGAAATGCTCTATATGCAGGTCAGGGCCAAGATCAAGCAGCGGAGCCTGCTCATCCTTTATACCAATTTCGAATCACTGAACAGCCTGCGGAGGCAATTGCCATATCTCCGCTCCATGGCCAGGTACCACCTGCTACTGGTCGTTTTCTTTGAAAATACGGAACTGACCAGGTTATCACAGACGCAGGCTGAAAATATAGAAGATGTATATATCCGCACCATCGCTGAAAAATTTCACTTTGAGAAAAAACTCATTGTCCGGGAATTGCAGAAATATGGAATATTGTCGGTGCTGACCAGTCCGCAAAACCTCACCGTACAAACCGTCAATAAATACCTTGAACTGAAAAACCGCCAGGCCCTCTGACGGTAACCGGGGAATCAGTACTTTCGCATGCTCATTTTTACATTTGGCACGAAAACAGACATACAGGCAAAAACATGGGTTGCATCATCCCGCTGAAAACAACGGGGAAGAATTGCGTTTGCCCAGGCCCGTTATTTCAGAGGAAAACCGGAAACTTTTTGAAGAGGGAAAAATGCTCCTGATCGATAAGCCCATGCATTGGACTTCCTTTGATCTCGTCAGAAAACTGAGGGGCATGCTACGAATTAAAAAGATCGGGCATGCGGGAACCCTCGATCCGCTTGCCAGCGGACTCATGATCATATGTACCGGTAAATTCACCAAGCGGATCAATGAATTCATGGCACAGGAAAAGGAATATACAGGCACCATTACACTCGGAGCCGTAACGCCCACCTACGACCTTGAAAGCAAGCCGGAAAATCCTCAGGAATATCGGCACCTGACCAATGACCAGATCATGAATGGAACAGCGCCGTTCCTCGGCGATATCCTGCAATACCCTCCCGTCTTTTCCGCCATAAAAAAAGCTGGTACACCTTTGTATGAACTGGCCCGCAGGGGCGATGCAGTGGAACTGGAAGCAAGGCCGGTGCATATTGCAGCTTTTTTGATCACCCGGGTGGCATTGCCAGAACTGGATTTCCGGGTTGTTTGTTCCACCGGAACGTATATACGGAGCCTGGCGCATGATTACGGCAGGGCTTTAGGATGCGGTGGCTACCTGTCGGCTTTAAGGCGAACCCGTATCGGCGAATACCGTGTTGAACAGGCGCAAACGATGGATGAATTTGTGGAACAATGGAGAGAAAAGGAAGTGGGGGATACCGGATGTTGATTCTTCGATAAACAAAACGGAACGTTGATCAATGAAAATGTATAGCGATGATCTACGTCATCAAAACCGGATAAGACGTTAACGGTTATGGTCTGCAGATAATCATCAGTATAAACTAAAATGGATAACTGATACCTACGGAGAAGTTGAAATTTTCATATCTCCATTTTCTATACTCATCATTTGAACCCCTGGTAAAGATCTTCTTGAAGAAATCGTCGAAGCCGATATCGGGTGCTTTCCAGCCTGCATTTTTATAATACATTTCCGGACGTTTGAAACGGAAGCCAAGGTCGAGCCGGAGTATCAGGTTGCTGAAGTCGAACCTGATCCCTGTTCCGGCGGAGAGACCCAGTTGCTTGTAAAAATTTTTCAACTCAAAACGCGAACTGTCAGATATGCCGTTGGCATTGGTATTTCGGAAATTCCAGATATTGCCAAAATCGACAAAAACGGCTCCCCGCATCAAAAGGGTATTGGGTATGATGGGCGCGATGTTATAACGGAATTCGATATTGCCTTCAAACTGCATATCGCCCGTTCGGTCGTTAAAAATGGTTTTAGCGGATGAAAAAGGCGTCAGCGCTTTCCCGCCTGGTCCGATGCCCCTCAGTGGCCAGCCCCGCATGCTGTTGCTTCCCCCGCCAAAATATTGTTTGAAAAAGGGGAGGGTGCGGTTGGTGTCGCTGCCTAACAACGGGATACCAACGCCGGTGAATAAACGCAATACCAGCGTGGTCTTGGGATAGTTGACGGAATACTTGAACTCAATGTCACTTTTTACAAAATTCCTTTTGTATCTGCGAAAAGCAGGAATTAAGCCCCAGGTGATGCCGGATTCTTCCAGGTTCAGTTTAAAGGATTTCTCACGGGTGATCGTGTTGAATTTATTCGTATGGATTTTTGTACTGGAATACCCTGCGCCCATACCCAATGCAAATGCGGTATTATAGGAATACCTGAGGAAAGGGTTTTCGTTGATGATCGTTTTGAAACTGTCGGATTGATTGAAGAGGTAACTGAACTCAACGTTCAGTGGCTTCCAGTAAAATTTCTGTCCTTTCCTGTTAAAGAAACTCATGCCGAGGTTTGAATTCAGCGATTGTAGGTTAAACAGGTTCAGCCTGTTATTGTAAGCAAGGCTTGAATTGATGAAGGTTTCTGCGGAACGGGTATTTTTAGAGAGTAATTTGATCCTGTTGAATGGCCAGATCAGTTGCGGTATACTGATGGAATTCGAATAACTGAATTCATTGGAATTGATGGTGCTGATGTTGGATCCCCTGCTTCGGTTATTCAGTTCTATACCGGCGCGTATGGTATGCATCATCCGGATACCTTCCTTTTTAAAATTCCTGTTCAGCAGGCTCAGGTTCAGTGATACGCCAAACAGGTTGCCCGACAATATGTTCCTGGAAGCGGCATAGCTGGCTTCGAGTGCCGCCTGGAAGTTGAATTTATAATTCGGCGTCATTTCAAGGATGATATCGGCCGCCCGTATGCTGTCCTTTGATTCGATGACCTGCATGTTCACATTCCGCCATACGCCGGTTTGAGCAATGGCGTTCAGGGTTTGAGCATTGTCGCGCTGCCTGATCAGGTCGCCGCTCCGCAATGAAATGGTACGGTTCAGGAAACCGGTGCGAATGAATTTTTCCCTTTCACGGATGATAAACCGACGGGTAGCACGTTGTTTGATACTGTTGGTATCGCTCAGTATATCGCCTGCCTGGTAATCGGTCAGCAGGTATATCTTGTTGATCCGGTACGGCTGAAGGATACTGGTATCCGCTGGTGGGTTTAAGGCCAATGCCAGTTTGATCTGCGGGGAATCCTTTTTTTGCTGGGCTTCTGCCAGGAGCCTGAGTTGTTCAAACGGGTCATCGCTCACATTGGTCAATGACTCAATGCTGGTGTCGCCTCTCATTTTCAGTTCGGCGGACGTGAATTTATAGTACCCATTGTTCCTGAATGTGTCAACGAGGCGGTCGATCTCTCCTAAGACCCCTGCCTTTGAAACGGGGCTGTTGATTTTGATCCGTGATTCAGCGGAAGAGTTCAGTGCCAGTTGTTGCAGGTCGGGCTTACGGATATTATATTCCAGGCTGCTGACAAGGGTTGGTTTACCGGTTTCCACGGTGTACTTGACCCGAACCATGTTACGACGGTTGGTGTCTGCACGATAATTGACCTGTGCATTATAATACCCGATATGAAACATGCTGGCTTTCATGTTGCGGGCAGACTGTCCGGCGTAGGCCGTATCAAAAGCCGGTGGCTTTTTGATGGTATGTATAATGAAAATGAAATCTTTCACTTTATTGGTTGCGCTGTCTTCGATCTGGTTCCGCAACCGTTGCAGGATATTGGCTTTTTCCAGTTTGGTAAACTTTCCTCCCTTAACTTCGATGCTGTTTTTATAGATGAAAGGTTTTCCCTCCGGTTTTTTCCGGATAATCGTGCAGGATTGGAAGACGAACAGTAACGCGGAAGCGATGACCGCCAGGTGACGGATCATCCATAGTTTCGGCAACCGCCTGTAAAAATGAGTAAAAGGAATGTTCAGCAAATCCACCATCAAATATATTCAAAGTTTACAGCAGAAAAAATTCAGAGATGAATCCCGTGCCTTTGTGGCCGAGGGCCCCAAGGTTGTTCTTGAGTTATTGAATTCCGGGCATTTCACCTGTAACGGCGTCTATGCAACACAGGAATGGATGGAAGAGACAGGCCCCGCATTGGGTAACAGGCTGGAAGGCCGTCTCCATATCGTCAGGGATTTCGAACTGGAAAAGATCGCCTCCTACAGCACACCCAATCGGGTGGTTGCGATTTTTGAACAGCGAGACCCCATACCGGTGATTGATGTGTCTGGCCACACATTGCTCCTGGATGATATCCGCGATCCGGGAAATTTTGGAACCATCATCCGCACTGCCGATTGGTTCGGCGTTGAAAATATCATCTGTTCCGAATCCTGCGTCGATATGTACAACCCCAAGGTCGTGCAAAGCACCATGGCCAGTCTTGGTGCCGTCAATGTAGTCTATACCTCTTTGGCCGGATGGCTCAAAACCCACCAGGATATTCCCCGTTATGCAGCCGTACTTGGTGGTGATGCGATCCCCGCAGGAGGATTGCCGGCTGAAGCCATCCTCGTGATCGGAAATGAGTCGGCCGGTATCAGTGATGAGGTCAGGGCATTATGCGATCATACCATCACCATTCCCCGAAAAGGCATGGCGGAATCATTGAATGCCGCGGTGGCCACGGGCATTTTGTTGTACTGTTTTACTTCAGCATAATCTTACCTGAACTGTATGGCCCGGACAGGGTTAACTTTTCTTACCAGCATGGTGGGAATGATCAGCGTAAGCATACAAATGGCCAGGGTCAGCAGATCGATCAGAATAACCTGCCAACCCACCACTTTAACCGCGGCCTTGCGGATGAAATAGGCTTCTTCATTTAACGAGATGAAACCTGTTTGCTGTTGCAGCCAGCAGATCAGCAGTCCGATGATGGTTCCGGCAATGATGCCGGTCAGCGCAATGCGTCCGGTATTATAGAGAAAGATCTGTTGGATCGTCCAGTTGCGTGCACCCAGGGCTTTCAGGATGCCCGTCATTCTCGTTCTTTCCAGCACCAGTATGATGAGGCAGGTAATGAGGTTGACCACCGCGATGATGATCATGATGCCGAGCAGGATATTTTTGAGTTGCCCCTGCAGGTTCAGCCAATCGAATATATTGGGATAGATCTCCCGGATGCTTTTGCTGTACCAGTTTTGGGGCAGCTCATCGTATATTTTTCGGTTAACCGTGTCTGTAAGCCGGTAGTCTTTCAGGAAAACCTCGTATCCTCCGATCTGTCCCGGTTGCCAGTTGTTCAACCTGCGGATCATGGCCATATCGCTGATGGCAAAATTCCTGTCGTATTCATCAATGCCCGTTTTGAAGAGGCCTGCAACGATCAGGCGCCTGGCTTTTTTACTACCGTCGGGGAGGAAGAAAAATACCAGCAGGCTGTCGCCGGTTTTGATGTCGAGCCTTTGCGCCGTAAACTGGCTGATATTGATCTCCCGGCTGTAGCCGCTGTCGGCAAAACGGAGCCACCGGCCTGTTTGCAGAAACGGCTGAAGCCTGGAAAAGTGAAAACCGCTGTCTACCCCTTTAAGCAAGACGCTTTCGATGCCCGTTTGAAACGTCAGGATGGCTGATCGGGTAGCATATCTTTCTACAAATGCGGCCTCAGGCAATCCGTTCAGGTATTTTTCCACCGTATCATTCCTCATGATCGGGTATTCTTCAGATATATTGCCCCTGTCTTCCAGGTCTTGCTGAATGCGTATATGTCCCCAGAAGCTGAACACCTTATTGCTGACAGCCTGTTGGAAACCATTGACAAAACTCAGCGCCACGATCATCACGGCCACGCTCAGGGCAGTGGCGCCAATGGCCAGCCGTATGATGAAGCGGGAAAAAGTATTTTGTCCTTTGGAACTGATCCGGCCGGCTATGAAGAAGGGAACATTCAAACGATCAAATTTTGTTACCTTTCAAAAGTAAATCAATATATCTATTCATGAGGCCCCGCTTTCAACACTTGCTTTTCTTATCATGTCTGGCCATGCTGATATCCATGCGAATACATGCGCAGGTGGTTGAGAGAACCTATGCTCCCTATATATGCACGGCACAGCTTTTTCCGGCGGGTAACCAGCAGGGTCTTCCCGTTTACACCCTTAACAGTGGCGGGCGCCTGCAGCTTGAATTTGACGACATCGAAGGGAATATTAAAGGATATTATTATACCCTTGTTCTGTGCGATTATAACTGGCAACCCGTGAACCTGAACCCATTCGATTATATCAAAGGGTTTACGCAAAACAGGATCAGCACTTACCGTTATTCGTCCATTGCGTTTACCCGATATACCCATTACCAGGCTACGATCCCTCAAACGAATTCCGAGCCGATCCGTTCCGGCAATTACCTGTTGAAGGTTTACCTTGACGGTGATACTACCAAGCTCGTCTTCACCAAACAAATGATGGTGTTGGACCCGAAGGCTTCCATTACGGCGCAAGTCGTGCAACCCTTCACGCCCCAATTGTTCAGTACGCACCAGAAACTTAGGTTCTCGGCCAATATCAAAGACATCAATAGCTTCAGTGCGGCGCAACAGGTTAAGGTGGTCATCCTCCAAAACAACCGTTGGGATATGTCGCAACGGGATATTCCCCCGACTTTTGTCAGGGGTACAACGCTGGAATACAATTCGGAGAATATTGCCATTTTTCCGGGAGGGAAGGAATGGAGATGGCTCGACCTGCGCAGCCTTCGTTTGCAGAGCGACCGAATCGACAGCGGGCGTTACACCAAGACGAGCACGGAACTCTTTCTCAAAACGGATATCGACCGCACCGGTCAGCGGTATGTGTATTTCCCCGATTATAATGGCATGTATAATATCGTTACCTATGAGAGCATAAATCCATTCTGGCAGGGCGATTATGCCAAGGTGCATTTTAATTTTGCCCGGCCCGACGGATTACCATATCCCGATCAGGATATTTACCTGGCAGGTCAGTTCACCAACTTTGAGATCTCTGACAAGTGGAAGATGAACTATAGCCTGGAAACGGGAAAATATGAATCAACCGCTTTTCTCAAGCAGGGATATTATAATTATACGTACATCGCCGTGGATAAAAAAGACCCTTCCAGGAAGCAGGAGCTGGAGGGTAATTATTGGGAAACGGAGAATGCTTATACCGTCCTGATCTATTATAAGTCCTTTACCGACCGTTGCGACCAGCTGATCGGTGTCAGCAGTATCAATTCCCGTACCGACAAACCGGGGTTTAGTTTTTGAGGCCGGCACAATATTTTAATCTTTACGGTACCTGTTTCGGAAAACAGGCGTATATTTGCGGCGGCAAGTCTTATACGACCAGCTCCTGTTGAACTCCCCCAGGACCGGAAGGTAGCAAGGGTAAATGGTTGAGCGGTGCGATGTAAGTAACTTGCCATTTTTTATGCCCCTGACGGATTGTTTTATCTGAAACCCCGATGTATATTTGGCCCCGGGGAAATACCGCCCCTCCATCAAACCCAATTAATCATGAAGTTTTTTATCGACACAGCCAACCTGGCACAGATCAAGGAAGCAAACGACCTGGGCATCCTGGACGGGGTGACAACCAACCCGTCGCTGATGGCCAAAGAAGGCATTAAAGGCAATGATGCCGTTATGCAACATTATAAGACCATCTGCGAAATGGTAGATGGCGATATCAGTGCGGAAGTAATCTCAACCGATTTTGACGGCATCGTCGCGGAAGGGAAGAAGCTGGCTACGATCCATAAGAATATTGTGGTGAAGGTGCCCATGATCAAGGATGGCATCAAGGCCATCAAATGGTTCTCCGACAATGGCATCCGGACCAATTGCACACTCGTATTTTCAGCAGGTCAGGCGATCCTCGCGGCCAAAGCGGGCGCCACTTACGTGTCTCCTTTCATCGGTCGTATTGATGACAGTGGCTGGGACGGTATGGAACTGATCCATCAGCTCCGCCAGATATATAGCATACAGGGGTATAAGACGGAGATCCTGGCTGCTTCCATACGTAACCCGAACCATATCATCAAATGTGCGGAAGCCGGCGCTGACGTATGCACCTGTCCGCTTGATTCTATCCTGGGTTTGCTGAAACATCCGCTCACGGATATCGGCCTGGCCAAATTCCTGGAGGACGCCCGTAAGTTCGCATAATCATCAACGTTATATATGCAAGACCGGCCTGCTGGCCGGTTTTTTTATGGTTACTTGTTCTTACCTCTGCCGGATGAAGAACTTTTATTTCGTTTGCGCAAGATATCTTCCTCAGTAGGTAAACTGGCGGGGTCGCTGGCTTTTTTGACATAGAGGATAAAATCCCTGGTCTGGGTGCTGTTTTTCAGTTCAACATGAATATTGACCTTTTCCCCTGTAAAATCCTGCGGAAGAAAGAGGCTGTTCCCGAAAAATATCCCGGCAGAACTACGGAAATGAAGGTGGTTGCTGTCGAGCGGGAGGTAACGGCCATTAGACAGCCTGCCATCGATATTGATGTAATTATACGTGCCCTTTTTCAGGCTGTCTGTATACAGGTGAACGAAGATGCTGTCTATCTTTTGGGCCTTGGATGGCAAATAACAAGCGATGGCCGCCAGGAGTATAAGTTTTTTCAACAACTGATTTTTAGTAAAATTCAGGCATTATCGGAATCTCTGCCGTTAAGGCATTCATAAATCTGCCATTAATTGGAGATACCCACTTTCATCCGGCTGTATTGGTGTTTGACCATTTCATTCAGCATGAAAAGGGCCAGATCGCCGGTAAAGATCCTGTTATGATCAGGTTCCGGTGCTACAAGAGGGGATGTGCGGAATTCCCCGGTGGCATCGCCGGGTATGATGTCCGGGGAACAAACGAATGTCCAGTCTAGCCCGGATTCCTGAAGGTATTCCAGCGCCTGGCGGTGTTCCCGGCTGACGGGTAAAAAGATTTCCGGGAAATCGGGAGAGTCCATCAACAGGTTGCCGTCGGCGGTATCCAGTTGACCTTTCCCGCCGAGAGCGATGATCCTGCCGACCCCATTTTTTTTCATTTGTTCAATGATATTCTTAATACCGAGCGAGCGGGCTTTGTCGGTACCATCAAAAGCGCCGCCAAGAGCCGATAAGACCACATCGGTACCTTTGATCGCATGTGATACCTGGTCCTCATCAAACAAAGCCCCTTTTATCCTTTCCAGGTTCTTATCATCGGGGAATGGGGTGGTGTAAACGTTTCTGCCAAAAGCCCTGACCTGGTGCCCTTCGTATAACGCCTGTCTGAC